>Ga0209211_10006947_pt1 | contig 16110 bp, 15 predicted proteins | sample RifGroA2_FD_183992 | JGI IMG/M metagenome (GOLD analysis project Ga0209211, IMG submission 183992) | Groundwater microbial communities from Rifle, Colorado, USA - Groundwater A2 (SPAdes) (version 2) | ecosystem: Environmental > Aquatic > Deep subsurface > Groundwater | place: Rifle, Colorado... | reverse complement strand
GAACGCTTACTGAAAGTTTGCCGGTTGGACGGCATGGAGGAGCCTCCTGCATGTGAACTTTGCAACCTCACGGAAGAAAAGGTCTCAGGCGCAAGGTTTAAGGCAGCCGCGGGACGTTGGCGAAAAACGTTGCCCGGTTTAATAGTTCCTTGCATGTTCGTCTTTTTGGGCATGGGTAGGTACGGAGAGGGGCATTCTGTTCCATGTTTCCCGGTCAGAGTACTTGGCCGGCATTGTCAGTTCAAGCAAATAAACCTCAGCCTTGCGATTGAGGCCGTCCTTGAGCCAGATGAAGCGGCCCGTGCCGACCGGGGATTATGCTTGTCAAAAAGCGATAATCAGGCTACATATAACCGTTTTTCAGCGATATTTTTCTTAAGCGTCCAGATCCCAATCAAGGTGGCAGGCCTGTGAAAGAAGTTCAGGATCACTACTTCAGAAAGGCCAAAAAGGAAGGTTACCCCGCCCGTTCAGTGTACAAGCTGGAGGAAGCCCAACAGAAGCATGGGCTGCTGAAAAAAGGCGACTCGGTACTCGATTTGGGCTGCCAGCCGGGGAGCTGGTCCATGTATGCGGCTCAGGCCGTTGGCCCGCAGGGGCTGGTGGTTGGGGTTGATCTCAACTTCGGGCAGATCAATACCAAGGGCAACAGCGCCAGGTTCACCTTTCTGCACGGCGACATCATGAGCGCCGAGGTGCTGGACCGGGTGCGCGGTATCTGCCCGGAATTCGCGGTGATCATCAGCGATATGGCCCCGCGCACCACCGGCAACAAATGGTCGGATCAGCAGCATTCGCTGGACCTTTCCCGGCGGGTTCTGGAAATCGCCAGGGAGATGTTGCGGGTGGGCGGCAATTTTTATTGCAAGGTGTTTGAGGGCGAGGATTTCAAGGCCTTTGTGGACGAAGTCCGCCCCCATTTCAACCTGACCAGGATCGTGAAACCGAAAAGTTCCCGTCCGGAAAGCCGTGAGGTTTTTGTGCTGGGGATGGGATTTAAAGCTGAGTTGAGCAGCTCGCCTGCTCAAACGAAACTTATGCCCTCTGGGTATAAGAAGATGAACAGGGCAGAATGATCAATGCAGAGGGCGGTGGTAAGGCCGGTTTTTATAACTCTGCATTTTTAATTTTTAACCTCAAGGAGTAAACCATGTCCGGACATTCAAAATGGGCTAATACCAAGCATCGCAAAGGCGCCCAAGACGCCAAGCGCGGCAAGATGTTCACCAAGCTTGCTAAGGAAATCGCCGTGGCTGCCCGCATGGGCGGCGGCGACCCCGAGGCCAATCCCCGGCTGCGCGCCGGTATTATTTCGGCCAGGGCCGTGAACATGCCCAAGGACAATATCGACCGGGCCATCAAGAAGGGGATCGGCGGGCTGGAAGGGGTGAACTACGAAGAGATCACCTACGAAGGCTACGGGCCGGGCGGGGTGGCGGTTCTGGTCGATTGTCTCACCGACAACCGGAACCGGACCGTGGGCGAAGTGCGCTTCTTCTTCGGCAAGTCCGGCGGTAACATGGGGGAGACCGGCTGCGTTTCCTACATGTTTGACAAAAAGGGCTCCATCCTGGTGGAAAAAGAGGCGATGGATGAGGAAAAGCTGCTGGAGTTGGCCCTGGAGGCCGGAGCCGAGGATGTGGTCGACGATGGCGATATCTTCCAGGTGCTGACCGCAATCGAGGATTTCAACGCGGTGCGGGAGGCGTTGGAGAAGGCCGGGGTTCTCTTTGTCGAGGCCTCCATCTCCATGATCCCCAAGAACACCGTGGAGGTCGCCGAGGAAAAGACGGCCATCTCGTTGATGAAGCTCATCGACAATCTGGAGGATTTTGATGACGTGCAGAAGGTGCATGCCAACTTCGATATCCCCGATGAGTTAATGGAAAAGATTTCCTAGGATATGATCCCGGGCAAAGCCAAGGCAGGGGCGGAAGTAATCCGTATCCTTGGGATCGATCCCGGTTCGCGGGCAACCGGCTACGGGGTGATCGACCGCCAGGGCCATGCCCTTACCTTTGTCACCTGCGGGGTGATCCGGACCTCGGAAAAAAAGCCCTTCCCAGAGCGGCTGGAAGAGATCTACGACGGCCTCCGCGAGGTTATTGGAGCCTATCAGCCGCAGTTGGCCGGGATTGAGGATATCTTCACCGCCATCAATCCCCGCTCGGCCCTAAAGCTGGGCCATGCCCGTGGGGTGCTCATCCTGGCCGCCAGGCAGCATGGCCTGCTTCTGGAGGAATACAGTCCCCGTGTAGTAAAACAGGCGGTGACCGGCTATGGTCAGGCGCCGAAAGAGCAGGTGCAGCAGATGGTCAGGGTGCTGTTGAAGCTTGCCGCCTCGCCCAGCCATGACGCGGCCGACGCCCTGGCCGTGGCCATCTGCCGGGCCAATTATAATCTGTAAGCTGACCGCTATAAGCTTACGGCTGTCAGCTTTTTACTTCTCTTCTTGCAAAAATTCTTCCATAATAGATGCCAAGATTATGGTTGAAATCGCAACAACCCGCGATTTCAACGGTTATTTCTTTGGAACTGTTTTATGTTGTGTTACGGAGCTGTGAGCCTTTTTCTTTTTTTACGAGCGCATCATGATTGCTTGCCTGCGAGGAATGCTGTTTCAGAAATTACCCGAATCCCTCATCGTTGATGTGGGCGGAGTGGGGTATGAGGTTTTCTTCCCCCAGAGCGGGCAGGGTCGGTTGCCGGGAGTGGGGGAGGAGGTTTTTCTCCACATCCAGACGGTGGTGCGCGAGGATGCCTTCAATCTCTTTGGCTTTCTTCAGTCCACGGAAAAGGAGATGTTCCAGCTGCTGAACACCGTCTCCGGCATAGGGCCCAAGCTGGCCATGCATATCCTTGCCGGGATCTCTCCGGCGGAGCTGGCCCGGGCCATCCTGCACGATGATCTGGCCCGCCTTACCCGGTTGCCCGGGGTGGGCAAGAAAACGGCGGAACGGCTCTGTCTGGAGCTGAAAGACAAGGTGCAGTTCGTGCCAGAGGCGCTGTCCGCCTGTGCTCCGGCCCTCACCCTGCCGGGAGAAGACGCGCGGGTCCACGATGCGATTTCCGCCCTGCTCAATCTCGGCTATCCCGCGGTTCGGGCCAGAGAGGCGCTGGCCGTGGTCCGGCAGCAGGCAGGGGCAGAGGGTTTTGCCGCCATGCGGCTTGAAGAATTGCTCCGTCAGACCTTGAGGGCCCTGGTGTGAATCACGAAGAACGGTTGGTTTCTCCGGTGGCCGATCTGGTCGAGCCGGTTGATCATGCGCTGCGGCCCAAGTTGCTTGACCAGTACATCGGCCAGGAGCAGCTGAAGAGCAATCTCTCCATTGCGCTCAAGGCCGCGCAGGCCAGGGGCGAGGCCCTGGACCATGTCCTGTTGCACGGCTTCCCCGGTCTGGGCAAGACCACCCTCGCCTACGTCATCGCCAACGAGATGGGCGCCAATATCCGGGTCACCTCCGGGCCGGTGATCGAGCGGGCCGGAGATCTGGCCGCCATCCTCACCAGCCTCCAGGAAGGCGATGTGCTCTTCATCGATGAGATTCACCGCCTCAACCATGTGGTCGAGGAGATCCTCTATCCGGCCATGGAGGATTATCAGCTGGATCTGATCATCGGCCAGGGGCCGGGAGCGCGCAGCGTCAAGATGGATCTGCCGCGCTTCACCCTGGTGGGGGCGACCACCCGTACCGGCCTGTTGACTCCGCCCTTGCGGGATCGCTTTGGCATGGTGCTGCGCCTTGATTTTTATACCCCCGACGAGCTGGTAACCATTGTCAAGCGCTCGGCCAGCCTCCTGGGCGTGCCCATGGACGAGGGCGGCGCCCTGGAGATCGGCCGCCGTTCCCGGGGCACCCCGAGGATAGCCAACCGGCTGCTTAAGCGGCTGCGGGATTTCGCCGAGGTCAAGGCCCAGGGCAGCATCACGGCCCAGGTGGCGGACGAGGCCCTGAACATGCTGGGCGTGGACCAGGAAGGGCTGGATGAGATGGATCGGCGGATTCTGCTCACCATCATCGATAAGTTCCAGGGCGGCCCCATCGGTCTGGAAACCCTGGCCACCATGGCCTGCGAGGAGAAGACCACCCTGGAGGATGTCTACGAGCCCTTTCTTATCCAGATGGGGCTCTTGATGCGCACCCCCCGGGGCCGAATGGCGACCCAGGCTGCGTATGCCCATTTCGGCAGAGAATTTACTCGCAGGCAGGATCTTGACCTAAGCAACGGCGAGACCGCTACTCTGCCTTTTTAGGGGCCGTTAAAAAATAACTATTTTATTACGGCCCCTTATGCCGCTTACGATATGAGAATGTTACAGTTATTTATTTGCGACGGCTTAGCCGAGGACACGAGTTTATGATCGGAAAAAAATTGACAGTCCGTGATATCATCGACCTGAAGGGGACTGGGGACAAGATCGTCATGCTGACGGCCTATGACGCCGGCTTCGCCAGGATCCTGGACCGGAGCGGAGTCGAGATCGTTCTGGTCGGCGATTCCCTGGGCATGGTGGCCTTGGGCTATGAGTCCACGGTGCCGGTGACCATGGAGGAGATGCTGCATCACTCCCGGGCGGTGAAGCACGGGGTGGCGCGGGCGCTGCTGGTCGGCGACATGCCCTTTCTCTCCTACCAGATTGATCCGCGGGAGGCCATCAGCAACGGGGGCCGTTTCCTGAAAGAGGCGGGCTGTGATGCGGTGAAGCTGGAAGGTGGCCTGGAAATCTGCGCGACGGTGGCGGCCATGGTTCGGGCCGGGATCCCGGTGATGGGCCACATTGGCCTGACCCCGCAGACCGCCGGAGCCCTTGGGGGCTACAAGGTGCAGGGCAGGGATGCCCAATCGGCCCGGCGGCTGCTGGCTGAAGCCAAGGGGCTGGCCGAGGCCGGGGCCTTCGCCCTGGTCCTGGAGTGCCTCCCTGACAAGCTGGCCGCAGCCATCACCGCAAGCATTCCCATCCCCACCATCGGTATCGGGGCTGGGGCGCAGTGCGACGGACAGGTGCTGGTCAGCCACGATCTTCTGGGCATGTTTGAAAAATTCGTGCCCAGTTTCGTGAAACAATACGCGAAGCTGGCTCCCCAGATCGCCGGAGCCGTCGCCGCGTTTCGGGACGAGGTCAAGGGCGGGTTGTATCCGGGCTCCGAGCATAGTTTTGTCATGCAGGGTGAGGTGGATGATTTGCTTAGGCAGGGCGAGGGTTGATCTGGTTTTCTCCCCGATATTTTTGGGCTGTTTCAAGGGATATCATTTGACGGAGCGGGTGCAGAGATGACGGACTCTTTAAATCGCAGACAGTCGGTTCGGGTTACGGACAGGGTGATGCTGGCAATTAATCCGGTTTCCGCGGAAAAGATGCAGACGGTTGCCAATGATTTTCAACAGGGGATTTCTCCATACAACCAAGAAGGCCTCACCGAGATCCAGATGTTCATCGGCGCCCAGGGGGCTTTGGCCAACTTGCGGGAACGGGACGCGGACTTGGCTGATTTTTTGCAGCATCTGGACAACAAGATGAACATGATACTGAAACAGGTCAAAGGGGGAGAGAGTCCCCTGGATGCCCTGATCATGCGCAAGGTCAATCTCAGCGCTACTGGTATTTCTCTCTATACTGATACCCCGGCCAAACTCGATGAGATTGTGGAGATCCATGTTGTCCTGCTTCCCGCCTACACCTATGTGTATTCCTTCGGCAAAATTATTGCCTGCGATCCCGCCCCTGAAGAGGAAGAGCCCGGCTGCAACTTTCGGGTTGCTCTGGAGTTTGTTTTTATTCTTGATGAAGACCGGGAAAAAATTATCCAGCACACCTTCAAGCAACAGAGTCTGGTTTTGCGCAATCGCAGACTCAATCCTTAGGTTTTTTTGAACCATGCGCGAGATTGACAGCAACGAGATTCGCCAGGCCGTTCGTGATCTGGCCATTGCCGCGGCCCATGATCTGGAGCCTGATATCCTTAAGGCACTGCTTGCGGCGCGGGACCGGGAAACAGGTGAGCTCGCCGGGAATATCCTGGAGTTGCTGCTTACCAATGCCGAGATCGCCAGCCGGGAATGGATTCCGGTGTGCCAGGATACCGGCACCGGCATTCTCTTTCTCGAACTCGGCCAGGATCTTCATATCCTGGGCGATCTGAACGAGGCGCTGCAGGAGGGGGTGCGGCTTGGCTATGAGGAAGGCTACCTGCGCAAGTCGGTCTGTGATCCCCTGACCCGCCAAAATACCGGGACCAATACTCCGGCTGTGGTGCATCTGGAACTGGTTGACGGCGATCGTCTCACCATCCGCTTTTTGCCCAAAGGTTGCGGCAGCGAGAACATGAGCAGTCTGGTCATGCTGCCTCCTGCCGTTGGCGCGGAAGGGGTGGTCCGCCACGTAGTTGAAAAGGTGGTGGCCGCAGGCTCGAATCCCTGTCCACCGATGATTGTCGGGGTTGGTCTTGGCGGCTCCTTTGAAAAGGCGGCCCTGCTGGCCAAAAAAGCCCTGCTTCGTCCGGTGGGCGAGAAAAGCGCGCGCCCGGATGTGGCCGCGCTTGAAGAGAGGCTGCTGCGGGAGATCAATGCCCAGGGCCAGGGGGTGCATGGCTTTGGCGGGATTACCACGGCCCTGGCCGTGCAGATGGAGGTCTTTCCCTGCCATATCGCCAGCTTGCCGGTGGCAATCAATATCCAGTGCCATGCCCATCGGCATAAGGAAATCGTCTTGTGATTGCTCGTAACCGATCACGGGACAACCCCACAAAGGTCAAATAACCACGGAACAAGCGGTCACAGGGTGCCGCAGGTTGCGGCAAGCGGGACGGCGATGCGAACATTTGGTACGTGAGCTGGACCGATCGCCGCAAGATGTGGTGCCCTGTGATCGCTTACGATTGTTCCGCCGCCCCGCAGAGAATTCTCTGCGGTGAAGTTATTTGCAAGATTGTTTTGTGAAAAATGAATGCTGAAGGCTGAAGGCTGAAGGCAGAGGACGGTCCTGATTATGTCGTTACTGTGCGGTGAACCTGCTTTTTTTGACAACCTGCCCGAGGTGCGGGTGCCTTTTTCCCCGGAGGAGTTGGCCTCGCTCAAGGCCGGGCAACTGGTGAGCCTGAGCGGGACGCTGTACACCGGCCGGGATCAGACCCATCGCCGGCTCTGCGCTCTGCTGGATGAGGGAAAGGAGCTGCCGGTGGATCTTGCGGGTCAGCTGCTCTATTATGTCGGCCCAAGTCCAGCCCGGCCCGGTCGGGTGATTGGCGCAGCAGGTCCCACCACCAGTTACCGGATGGACAGCTACACCCCGCGCTTGTTTGCCTTGGGGCTGGTGGCGACCATGGGCAAGGGAGCCCGTGGTGCCGAGGTGCGGCAGGCGATGCTCGTGCATGGCGCGGTGTATCTCGCAGCCATAGGCGGGGCCGGGGCGTTTTTGTCCAAATGCGTTAAAAAGGCAGAGTTGGTTGCCTTTGCCGAGGCCGGGCCGGAGGCGCTGTTTCGTTTTGAGGTGGAAAACTTCCCCGCCGTGGTGATCAATGATCTGGAAGGCCGGGACTATTATGAGATGGTTGCCGAGGCAAGCCGGGGTGAAAAACAAAAAGGAGAGGGCTGAGCCTCTCCTTTTTATATGGTCAACTGTCAGCCTTGCAGGCTGGGTCAGCTATTTTTCGTGTAGGTCTTGTGTTGCCTTTTCTCTTTACTTCTTGCCTAAAACATTCAAGCCCTTGAGCAGCGTGAGGGCGGTATTCAACTGCTCATCCTTGCTCAGGTCATCTGGTTGTGGCATCTCTTTTGCCTCCGGGGCGGGTTTTTCCTGCGGCTTCGGCTTCTCTTCGGTCTTTGGTTTTTCCTCTTTTTGAGGAGCTTCTTCCTTAAGTCCATTGCCGATGTGGTGTTTTAGATCCTTTTCCCGCAGGTATTTCGGCTTTTTATCAGGATTCTCATCTTTGCCTTCATTTTCGACTGACGAGGTTGTGGGGGAAGGGACGATGATATCCGGGGTAATGCCCGTGGCCTGGATCGAACGGCCACTGGGGGTGTAGTATCTGGCCGTGGTCAATCTGAGGCCGGCCCCATTGTCCATGGGAATGATGGTCTGTACCGAGCCCTTGCCAAAGGTCTGGGCGCCGATGATTACCGCTTTCTTGTGATCCTGAAGGGCGCCGGCCACAATTTCCGAGGCGCTGGCGCTGCCTTCGTTCACCAGCACCACCAGGGGGAAGTTGTACTTGTCGCCTTTGCTGTTGTGGGCATAGAAAACGGAGTTTTGTTCCTTGATCCGGCCTTTGGTGGAAACAATCACGCCCTCGTCGATGAAGATGTCGGCAATCTTTACGGATTGGTCAAGAAGCCCGCCCGGGTTATTGCGCAGATCGATGATGAGTCCCTTTATCTTTCCTTGTTTTTCCAGGTCGGTGAGCGCTTTTTTGAAATCAGGCGTGGTCTGGGCCTGGAAGTTGATGATGCGGAGGTAAGGATATCCAGGTTCCAGCAATCTGGATTTGACACTGTGGATGGGGATAATATCGCGAACCAAGGTGATCTCTTTGATGTCGGACCAGCCCTTGCGATGGATGGAGATCGTTACTTCCGAGCCTTTTGGCCCCCGCAGCCGCTTTACCGCTTCCATGAGGCTCATGTCCTGGGTCGGCTCATTGCCGATCTTGACAATCTTGTCGCCTGCCTTGAGTCCCTTGGCAAAGGCGGGTGTTCCTTCGATGGGAGAGACAACCGTGAGAATGTTGTCCTTCATGGTTATTTCTATGCCGATGCCGCTGAAACTGCCCTGGGTTTCTACCTGCAATTCCTTGTAATCATCCGGTTTCATATAGGAAGAGTGAGGGTCCAGGGTGTTGAGCATGCCCTTGATCGCCCCTTCGATGGCCTTCCGGCTGTCTACTTCCTCAACATAATTTTCCTGAACCAGATTAAGCACGTTGGAAAAGGCTTCAAGGCTTTCGTAGGTGTCCTGGGTTGTCGCGGTGACCAGCGAGTGATTCCAAGCCAATAACGAACCGGCGCCCACACAGAGGGAGACAGCAATAATTTTTATAAGCGAACGTTTTGCCGAGCTTTTCATGACTGGTCCTTAACCGGAAAAATTCGAAGGATGTTTGGTTGCTTTTTACGATGGGAAGAATGCCTATTACAATAGCATGTTTCGTGCCGGGAAACAATGATTTATCTGGACAGGCAAGGCGTTAATCAGCGGGGCTTGGCAGTAGCCTTGACGGTAAGCTTGGCGTTGTTTACCCATTTCAGTGGGTTTTCCGGGGTTGTCCCGTGGCGGATCTCGAAATGGAGGCCCTCGCTAAGCAAGCCTTCCTGGTCGCTCATTATGCCGACCACCTCGTCTCTGGCAACGGTGTCGCCTTCCTCTTTAAAAAACTTCGCGGCGCGTGAAACAAGACTGAGATATTGCTGGCCATGATCAATGATAAGCAGGTTCCCGTAACCGCGCAGAAATTTAGCATAGATTACCTTGCCGTCGTAAATGGCGGTAATTTTTGTGCCCGGTATTGTCTTTATGTCAATACCATTGGCAAAAGTGGAAATGCCGAATTTTTTTTGGATGCTCTTGCCGAACATGGCTGTAACCGTGCCCGGCACCGGTGGAGTGAGGCGACCTTTCTGGGCGGCAAAACCGAGATTGTCCGGGCGGGATTTCTGGGGGGCGGCCGGGCGTGACTCTTTCGTGGCAATTTCCTTCTGTTGTGCTTTGCTTGACTCGTTCTTGAGTTGTTCAATAGTGCTGGTCAGTCTGTCTGCCGCCCTTTCGAGTTCGGTCAGCGCCATCTGATAAAGTTTTTTCTCGGTATTCACCTTTTGCAGCAGGTGCATTCTTTCCTCGCGGGTGAAGGCCAGCTGCTCTTCATGACTCTTGACCTTGACGATGGTTTCAACCATGGCCTGTTTTTCCTGATGGAGGCTGAGCTGTGTCTTCTCAAGGGCTTCCATTTTTTTCCGGTATTGCCGGATAACCTCCTGGTCTCGCTTGACCAAGAGGCCGAAATACTCACGAAAGGCAAGAAGCTCAGGCAGCTTGCTGGTGGAAAAAACAACATTCATCACGCCGAGTTCTCCCATCCGGTAAAAGGAATTAAGCCGATTTTTGATATGGGGCTTTGCCTTTTCCTTGGCCTCTTTTGCCTGGGCGACCTCGTTCTGCTTGGCAGTCATGATCTGCTCATGCCGGTTCAGTTTATCATTGAGAAGATTGAGCTTGTCGCCTTCATTTCGGATGCGTCCATTCAGGCGGTCCAATTCAGTCAGAAGTGAGCTTTCCTGTTTAAGGGTAGTCTGCACCCTGGATTTCTGCGCTTCGATGCCTTTTTTCAGGCGCTGGACCTTTTTTTGTTCCTCGATGATTTTAAAGTCTGCGCGAGACTCTTCTGCGGCCGGACAAAGGCGTTGTCCCAGGCATATGGCCAGGATCAAAGTCAATATGCAGACAGCAAGGTATGGACGGCGAAAAAGGAAGGTCATGGGTCAGATGCGGATAAATTTGCGGATTGAAAAAAGGCTGCCGGCCGTGCAGAGAACGATGCTGGAAAGCAGAATAGCGGTAGTGAGTTCCGGAGCAAAGAAGGCGAAATTAAAGAGTTCCAGCAATCCTGGACCGCTGAAGTGGCGGGTAATCCATTGGTAGAGGAGGTACAGCGCGGCAAGTCCAAGACTTGAGCCCAGAAAACCCTGTAGCAGGCCTTCGAGCAGGAGAGGCAGGCGAATGTAGGCACTGGAGGCGCCAAGCAGCCGGAGAATCTCCAGCTCGCTCTGCCTGGAAAGCACAGTGAGGCGAAGAGTGTATGAAATGATAAAGGTCATGCTGATGATAAGCAGACTCCCGCTTAACAAAACCACGACCCGGAGAAGATTGGTGAAGTGGCTGAAACGGCGGAGCCATTCGCTGCCTGATTGAACCTTGGTCGCATAGGGCAGGGTAAGGAGAAAGTCGGAAAACTGGCTGATCTTGCTGAGATCTTTCAGGTTTCCCAGAGGGTACACTTCGATGGAGGGTGGAAGAAAGTCCGGTTCCAGGTCGGTTAACACATCCTTTTCCTGGCCCAGCTGGGCGCTTAGTCTGGCAAAGGCCTCGGTCCGGGAGACAAAAACAATTTTTTCCACCGGGCTGAAATCGTGGATCTTCTTTTCCAGTTCCGGCCGCATCTGTTCCGTAATCTCCTGGTCCAGATAGACAATGAGGCGTACCTCGTCGCCAAGGCGTTCCCCGGCAGTGAGCATGTTGATGTAGATGAGAAAGAAAAAGGCAAAGAGAAGCACGGAAAGGGTCACGGTCAGCAGAGTCAAGAGCTGTGTCGCCCATGTCTGGCTGAGGTTTTTTCCTGTTTGGCGTAAGATGTAGGCCAGAAAGTGCATTGCCTGGTACTCCTTATTTGTAACGGTCAGCAGCCCCGAATCTGTGTCGGAGTCTCGCAGGCTTACTTGTCTGTCATCGGTTTGCTTCATGCGCCTCCGCAGGCTTTTCCCCGGTATTTGTGGCAGCAGCGAAGGGGGTGGGCCTAACAGTTACATGTCTGGCGCTATGTTCTCAGAGTTGATCTGGATAGTTACCTTATTTTTCAAAAAGCTCACTCTGCCGTGGCGTAAGGTTTGGATGAGCGGAAAGGTGCCCGTTGCTAAGCGTTACGACCCGGTGCTCAGTTCCCGTGTAAATCGATTCATCATGGGTGGCGACAACGATGGTCGTGCCATTTATTTCGTTTAAGTGCCGGAAGAGATTGATGACCAGCTTTGTCGTCGCCGGGTCAAGGTTTCCGGTTGGCTCGTCGGCCAGAAGCAGGCTCGGCCCGTTGGCGGCGGCCCTTGCCAACGCTACCCGTTGCTGCTCTCCGCGGGAGAGGTCGCCGGTAAGTTTGTCCCGTTTGTCGGAGAGGTTGAGCAGGGCCAGCAGTTCCTCGATTCTTATCCGAATGGCTTTGGCGCCGGCATAAGTCACCTCCATGGCCATGGCGATGTTCTGGAAAACGGTTTGTTTATCCAGCAACCTGAAATCCTGATAGGCAACGCCTATTTTTTGACGCATGCGCTGGATGCCGGCCGGACTGATCAGGGAAAGATCGCGACCGGCTACCTTGATGAGGCCGCTGGTGGGTGTTTCAAGGCAGAAGGCCAGTTTGATCAGGGTTGTTTTGCCTGCCCCGCTCATGCCGGTGAGAAAAAGGATTTCGCCCTTGTAAATTCGCAGGGAAATGTCTTGCAGAGCGGCAACATCAGGCGGATAGATCTTGGTGACGTTCACCATCTCAATCAGGGGTTCATTAGTGCTTGCGTCTTTCGGCATGTGGAAACCTTTTTCAGTCGGACAAATGGCGCACCCTCCGGATGGCGGCCAAGCCATGATAATGCCAGCTTTTTAATAATTATGGACAAAATATAGCATGTGAAAAAAAATTGACACTTTTTTTGTGAATAATGTATACAAAAGAACATAAAATGCGAAATTTATTAAAAGAAAATGCGAAATTCATGATGGTGATATGACGCACAATTCCTTGCTTATTCTACTTCTTGATTCTTCCGGGGATTCAACCGGGTTTGTCAAAGCTCTACAGAAAAAAGACCTGCCCCTGGCCGTGGTCCGTTCCGAGGCGGAAGCCCGGCGCTGGCTTGAGGAAAACCAGTGCCAGGCGATTTTCCTGGTGGCGTCCTCCTTTCAGTCCCAAGGCTCTTTCCTCGCTGATCTCCAGGCGGCTGCCTCCTCGGTGGCGGTCATCGTGGCAGCAAGCGCACCCTCGGTCACTGACGCGGTTGCCGCCTTACAGGCTGGGGCTGTTGATTATCTTGAAGCGCCGCTGAGCGAAAGCTGTCTTGAGGCCGCCCTGGACAAGGCTGGGGTGAGCCGCCGGATTTCGCCGGCTGAGCCGCCCCAGGCAAAGGCCGAAAAAGGGTGCGCCGCCATCATCGGCAACAGCAATGTCATGCAGCAGGTTTTTTCCCTGATAAAAAAAGTCTGCGATGCGGAAACCACTGTGCTGGTAAGGGGCGAATCCGGAACCGGCAAAGAGCTTATTGCACAGGCCCTTCATTATGAAGGGGTTCGAGGTTCTGGTCCTTTTGTCCCGGTGAATTGCGGGGCTATCCCTGGAGAACTGCTGGAAAGCGAGCTGTTTGGGCATGAAAAGGGGGCATTTACCCATGCGATCCGGACCAGGCTTGGCCGTTTTGAGCTGGCTCATGGGGGTACAGTCTTTCTGGATGAGATTTCGGAAATGAGTCCCATGCTCCAGGTTAAACTGTTGCGGGTTCTACAGGAAAAAGAGTTTGAGCGGATCGGCGGCACAAAAACCATCAGCTCTGATTTTCGCGTAGTTGCCGCGACCAATAGGAATCTTGAACAGGAGGTTCAGGCCGGACGTTTTCGGGAAGATCTCTATTACCGTTTGAATGTTATCCCCATCGAGGCGCCGCCCTTGCGGGAGCGACGCCAGGATATTCCTCTGCTGGTCGAGCATTTCGTGGCCAGGTTTAATCGGCTTCGCAAGAAAAAGATCAAGGGCGTGGCGGAAGAGGTCATGGGCAGGTTCGCCGGCTACGCCTGGCCAGGCAATGTCCGGGAGCTTGAAAACATGCTGGAACGTATGGTTATTCTCTCGGGCGGCGAGGTGCTTTCCATGGCTGATCTGCCGGAACGTCTGCTGGAGGCTGGAGACGCCGCCCCGGCTGAACAGTTTGAGGAACTTCCCGGGCAGGGCTTTTTTCTCAATGAGGTGCTGGCTGATTTTGAAAGACGATTGATTTTGCAAGCCCTTGTGCAGACAGACTGGGTCAAGAACAGGGCCGCCAAACTCTTGAATGTGAATCGAACTACCCTCATTGAAAAGATGAAGCGGTTCAAGTTGATTTCTTCTTCTGCCGAGGCGTAGAAAAAGGGTGTCTCCTTATTTTCTGGTGTGTGGTCTGGCTAGCGGCAACAAGGCTTGGCTTCGATCCCTGTGAAAAAGATCATGAAATATATTCAATTCTCCCATTCTTTGCTTGTCCTGCCGCTCTTTGCTTTTTTCGGGGTTAGCCTTCTCGTGGGAGGGGTTCTGCCGGAACAGGGCTGGGCCAAAGATGATCCGGTGCTTTCTCCGCAGACGGGACAGGCTGCGGTCTGGCAGGAGGCAGTTAAGGCGGCGAAGACCGGGGATTCGGCAAAGGCCGCCTCTGCATATCTGCGGTACTATGAAAAATTTCGCGAGACGGAGCGGGCGGAAGAGGCGCTCTGGCAGGCAGCCCAAAGCCTGAAGCAGCTGGCGGTAAAGAGTGCGGATCCCGAGTGGGGCAGAGTCCGTGACATTTTCCGCAGGTATGGCGCTGATTTCCCAAAGGCAAAAAGAGCGGCCGAGGCGTATTACGAGGTAGGATACGCCCATTACCGCATGCGCTTCCACCGTGAGGCCCTCACCTATTTCAAGCTTTTCTTTAAACGCTATCCTGATTCTCCCCTGGGGGACAGGGTGCGGCTCGCGCAAGCAGACACGCTTTTCGCCACGGGAAAAGCGGCCGAGGCACTTGATATTTATAGGAAGGTTTCCGAGTCCGGCGATAAGGATATCACGGCCCAGGCTTTGATGGGGTTGGGCGAGATCATGGCCGCCAACAATGATCCGGTCGGAGCCTTGAAAACCTTTGCCGCGCTTTTGGAAAAATATCCTGACTACCATCACCATAATCCGGAGCTGTTGCGCAAGCTTGGCTTTGTTTATCTGCGGGTGGGCAGGGAGGAGGACGCCAGGGGCTCCCTGTTTCATTATTTGAATCTGGCGGAGAACCCTCCCGACCATAGGGAGATTCTTTTTGAGTTGGGTGAAAGTTATTTGCGGAGCGGGGATGGGGGCACAGCCCTGAAGCTCTATGAACGTATTCTTGAAGATGGGGCGCACGAGGACCGATTTGCTGTCCTGGCAAGATTCCGGCGAGCTGAATATCAGGATAATCTGGGGAGGGATGAGGTCAAGAGTAAAAAGTTCTCTGATCTCGCCGATCCGGGGGGAGACAAGCCTTTTCTGGCGGTGATCGAGGCTTATCCGGACGAGCCTGTTACTCAAGACGCCAGGCGTGCCCTGTTCCTCCGGTATCAGGCCCGCAACAATGCTGAAGCCGCCGCTGATCTTGGCAGGGGCTATCTGCGCCATGACAAGCCCGGGCTTACCTTGGTGGGGAAGGAGAATTTTCCCGCCAGGATTCTGCTTTATCTCGGAGAAGGATTTCTGGCCCGGAAAGAATACGATAAGCTCTATCGGTTGTATGTTGCCGAATACCGTCATGTCAGCGCCATGGATAACGGGCGGTTTCTGTACCTGGTTGGGCAGGCGCTTGAGGCATTGTCTCTGCTTGATCAGGCCTCTACCGTATATTTTAGGGCACAGGGCTTGCCCTTGACCGAGGAAGACAAGGCTGATCTCTATAGCCGGCGGGTGGGGGTCTATCTTCTCCAGAAAAATCTGGCTGCCGCAGACAAAGTGATCTGTTATGTCTTGAGAATCTATAAGGATACTGAATACCTGGGGGAATTCCATTATTTGAGCGGCAAGCTCAATGAAGCCCGAGGAAAAAAAAATGAGGCCCTTGCCTGCTATGCCAAAGCAACGGCGGCTGTGCCTGTCCCGGCAAAAATAAAGGTCTATGCGGAAGCGCGTTTGCGGATGTTGGCGGCACTCGGTCTGTATGTCGAGGGAGTGGAGGTCCTTTCTCGTTTTCGGCAAAAGCAATGGCTGGATCCTGAAGCCGCGCAGGGTTGGCACAGGCAGTTCGGTGACGGGCTGGCAGGGCAGGGCGATAAATTGGCCATTGACGCTTACCTGGCCGGAGTAGACGAGGAGATGCCGAAGGACAGCAAGGCAGCCCAGCAGATTCACCTGCAATTGGGCGATCTGTTCCGCAAGGCCAGGGAGATGGAGAAGGGGCGCGGGCATTTCCTGAAGGCGCAGGCCGGACCGGACGAGTTGCTCAAAAAAAAGGCAAAAAGCCTTCTGAACCAGATCGAGATCGATTTGAGGAAAAAACCGAGGGGGGGTGTCCTGTGATGGCGCAGGAGACTTTTGAAACCCCGGAGCATTTGCGGGAATTCTTTTTTGCCATGCTTGAAAGTCTGCCGGGCGGGATTTTGCTTGCTGACCGGCGGGG
>Ga0209211_10006940_pt1 | contig 16128 bp, 17 predicted proteins | sample RifGroA2_FD_183992 | JGI IMG/M metagenome (GOLD analysis project Ga0209211, IMG submission 183992) | Groundwater microbial communities from Rifle, Colorado, USA - Groundwater A2 (SPAdes) (version 2) | ecosystem: Environmental > Aquatic > Deep subsurface > Groundwater | place: Rifle, Colorado... | reverse complement strand
CGCTTCCCTTCTAGGAACGACACCGATAAACTGGGTATTGATTGGAATTTCCTTCATCTCTTGCGCGGTGTTATTGCTGATTGGAATTTATGTATTCAAAAAGGTCGAAAGATATTTCGCGGATATTATTTAGATGAACATACAAATATACAAATTATACCAATATGCAAATAGCTACGAATAAAGACTTAGGTACAAATATACGAATTATGCGAATGAAACAAATAACTACGAATAATAAAATTAACGAAAAAGTACTGTATCCTGAATTATCATATGTAATTACGGGCATTCTTTTCTCTGTTCATAATGAATTGGGGCAATATGCCAGAGAAAAACAATATGGCGATTTGATTGAGAAAAAATTTGATGAAATTAAAATTCCTTATAAACGCGAACTAGCTATTTCAAATACAGGAAATATTTTAGATTTTATAGTTGAAGATGAAATAATATTAGAATTGAAAAACACAAGAATACTCACAAAAGAACATTATCGCCAAATCCAAAATTATCTGCAACAGACCCAAGTAAAATTAGGATTACTTGTTAATTTCCGAAGTAAATATTTAAAACCGATTCGCATTATTCGTATTGATTCGTATAATTCGTAACATTCGTATATTAGTATCTTTATGTCAATAATAGAAATAAAAAATCTCGGCAAAAAATACAACATCACCCACCAGCGTGGCGGTTATGTCGCCCTGCGGGATGTCTTGATGAATGTCCTAAAAAGCCCTTTTTCTTTTCTAAAGTCAAAAGCCAAACAAGTCGCGGGTATGGAAACCAAAGAAGAATTCTGGGCGCTTAAAGACATAAATTTTGAAGTCCAAAAAGGCGAAGTTGTGGGAATAATCGGCGCGAACGGAGCCGGCAAATCCACCTTACTAAAAATCTTATCTCAAATTACACCCCCCACAACCGGCGAAATAAAAATCCACGGCAGAGTCGGAAGTTTGCTTGAAGTCGGCACGGGCTTTCATCCCGAGCTTACCGGTCGGGAAAATATTTTTTTGAACGGCGCAATACTCGGAATGACCCGAAATGAAATGGCGAAAAAATTTGACGCTATTGTGGAATTTTCCGGAATAGAAAAATTCCTTGACACTCCGGTGAAATATTATTCCTCCGGAATGTATGTCCGTCTCGCCTTCTCCGTCGCCGCCCATATGGAGCCAGACATCTTGATAGTCGACGAAGTCCTCGCCGTCGGCGACGCCGAGTTCCAAAAAAAATGCCTCGGCAAAATGGAGGAGGTGACAAAACAAGAAGGAAGGACGATACTTTTTGTCAGCCATAATATGGAAGCAATTCAGAATATCTGCACCAAGTGCATATTGATGAAAGACGGAAACATAAAAGCTATAGGCCCGACTTCAGAAATAATCTCTGAATATCTTGGGGGAACCAATGTATCCGAGATACTCATACCAGAAGATGTTGCCCCTCACAAAGAGGGCAAGATTACTTCAATAAAGATAAAAAGCAGCGAGGGACAGATCACAAATAACCTCACTATCGATAAACCCTTCTCTATAGAGATTGAATACGAGTTACGTGCAGACTTGCCAGCTTTTCCTGTTTTGATAATCTACAACAAAGCAATATCAAACACCCACCTGCTCGCCAGCGTAAGCAATGATAATGACCAAAAAGTTCCTGGGGGTATTGGTAAATACAAAGCTTCAGTAAAAATAGACCCCGTATTGAATGCCGGACGGTATTCTTTGCTTATTGGCATTACCACGAACTGCAGGCACTACATCGACAAAGTAATCGGAGACAACATGATAATCATGACGAGTACAGGCGCACTTCCTTTCCCTACTGCCACAAGCCATCGGCCAGACTCAATATTCGTAACTCCACTCGAATGGAAAACTGATCAAATAATCACACCGCCTCGCCATGATTAATGCGTACGCAAAAAAAATACTAAGGTCCGTGACGTTTCTCAATCCTCTCAGAAAATGGAGGGTAAAATTTTTAGAGCGCCTGGATTTTTTTAGGCTCAAGTTCATCGTTCCTTTTTTTGGAAAGAGTCCATTCCTTTCACGGTTCTACTATCTCTTTTTCCAAGAATTCCAAAGAGAAAACCAAGCAATACTCCATGGAATACACAGAAACTTCAAGCATTCGATATTGTCCAAAACGAGCACATACGAGCTCGTACGGTCTATTCATCGCCTAGAAAAGGGAATCTCTATGCCTGCGCGCAAAAAAATATTTGCGCTAGAATACATAGGCGAGACACTGAGCTACTACGATAATGTTGTTAAAAACTTTAACCAAAAAGAAAAGATGATCAGCCCGGACCAGCTCGTATGGGCGCATGACGTTCTTGAATGTTATTTTGAGATTATGGGCGATGAGCCAGTTACTGCAGATTTTAAAAAAACCTTTAAGAACATGCCTTCTCCCCACAGAGAAAATACGAATGGAAAGAAGCTTGCTCCATATCAGAGAAAAGACACTCCTCAAAGTGGAGTAAATTATGAGACATTTTATAATCTAGCGCTCCAACGACGCTCTGTCAGATGGTTTCTGCCTAAGCGGGTACCGCGACAAATAATCGACAAAGCGATAAAAGCAGCATACCTTTCTCCGAGCGATTGCAACACATCTCCATACGAACTTCTCGTATTCGACACGCCAGAGATGGTTAAGAAGATAGGAACGATTACCAAAGGAGCTCGAGGTTTTGGAGAGCATATTCCAGTTATTGTTGTGTTTGTAGGAAAACTTGAAGCGTATTCAAACGAAGGCAGTCGTCATGGCATATATATAAACACAGGACTCTTATCTATGACGTTTGCATACGCCCTAGAGACGCTCGGCCTTGCTTCTTGCATGCTCAATTGGCCAGATATTGATAGAAATGAAATAAAGTTAAACAAAATCCTCAATCTAAAACCTGACGAACGAGTAACTATGCTCATGGGCTTAGGCTATCCGGATCCCGAAGGCTATATCCCCTACTCTGCGAAGAAAGATATCGAATGTGCGAGAAAATATTTTTCCTAATCCAATTATATGATTATCGAAATAAAAGGTGTGCGATTTTTCAATAAAGGAGCTGAGATGATGCTCCTTGCGGTAATTGATCGGCTCAAAAAAGAATTCCCTAACGCCAAATTGGCAATGACGACAGCCGATCCGTATGAAAAGCGCGCCTCACTAGGACTATACCAAAAAATATCAAAATATCGTTTTAGGCTTCAGCTTGGAAATTTAGGGGCGTTAATCCCTAAAAGCGTCAGAGATGAGTACGGCTTAATGCTCGATTCCGAAGTCGACGCTATTATTGATGTTTCTGGATTTATCCACGGAGACCAGTTACAGGGCTGGAGAAGTACCCTTATGGCTAGAGAGAGTGTGCACTGGAAGAAGGCGAGCAAAGCTGTCGTATTGCTCCCCCAGTCCTTTGGACCCTTTGAAAGCGAAGAAAGAAAGAGGGCTATAAACACTATAGTGGCAAACTCCGACATTGTGTATGCGCGAGACAAATTCTCCTACAATCATATACAAGAAGCAACGAGTAAGCCAGAAAGAGCAAAAATATTTTTGTCGCCCGACATCACCATACTTTTAGAAGGAAGAAAACCTGAATACTTTGATCCTAAAAAATATCAAATCGCCATCATTCCTAATGACGCAATGATCAATCACACAAGCGAAGCTATCGCCGAAAATTACAAAAAATTTATCGCATATTGCATAAAAAAACTTCGAGAAAAAAACTACAAACCATTTTTGTTGTTACACGAACAAAAATTCGACGCCATCTTTGCCGACATAATTAAAAAGGAAACAAACAAAGAAATCGATATGATTATCGAAGATGATGCGCGACTAATAAAAGGCATCTTGGCCAATTGCCACGCTGTTATTAGCTCACGTTTTCATGCCCTCGTGAGTTCCCTTTCTCAGGGCATCCCTACGCTTGGCACAGGATGGAGTCATAAATATCAAACATTATTTGAGAGCTATGGATGCATCGAAAATCTGATCGACTTGAACAATTTTGATACGGAACTTATAGACAAAAAGCTCGAAAGTATTCTAGAGCCAGAGAAAAGAGCCGCGCTCGCAACGAGACTAACGACACGGGCCCAGATACAAAAAAAAGAGGTGGAAAAAATGTGGGATACGGTCATCGCCATCCTTAAAGAAAAAAACAGAAAAATTAGCGATTAATATACACCGCGATGAAATACTTGCTAAAATATTACAAAAGCATAATCTTTTTTTACGCCATAAAATATGGCATAAAAAAAGTGGAGATGATAAAGTTAAACCTCTGCGGAGGCTCGCTTCGAATCCCAAGCTATTTCAATGTAGATTTGAGTATGCGAGCAGACCTCACCCTCGATCTTGAAAAAAGACTTTTGCCCTTCCCATCAAATTCTATGGATACCGTGGTCTGTATTTCATCTATAAACTACTTTACGCGAGAGAGAGGCCAAGAAATCATAGCTGATGTATATAGAATACTCCGCCCAGGAGGCATAGCCCGTTTTGGAGTACAAGACCTCTACAAAATATCCCAAAAATATATAAACCGCGATCAAGCTTTTTTCTCTCAAAAGCTTTCAAATGGAAAGGATAGATTTGCTGGAGAAACTATGGCTGACAAGATAAACTCTTGGTTTTATGGATACAAAGCTTTAGGCAAAGGAGGCAAGTATTTTTATGACTTTGAAACATTGGCACTCCTTTTCAAGAAAGCAGGTTTTTCTAAAATCGAACAGAAAAAATATGGTGGTAGTCGGATAACCGAGGTAAAAGATATTGATAATAGAGAAGATCAAATGTTTTTCTTAGAAGCAATCAAATGAAACACATACCGCATATCATAAAGAATAGCTTGCGAGTAATGAAGAACAGTACGCTTCTGGCTTTGTATTATCCGCATACGAGCTTTAGGCTAAAAACAAAAACTTATGATGACGGCTACCACTTAAAGCTTGCTATCGAATGGATTAAAACTGCACAAAAAGCTACTGGAGGAAAAGGCGTATCAGCCTATTACAAACTTTTAGAGCAGACATGGGGAGCACCATACAGAGAAACAACCGGCTACATAATCCCCACACTGCTCCGATATGCGGCTATCACGGGAGACACGGATAGCAAAGCAAAAGCTATAGAGATGGGCGATTGGGAAATAGAAAACCAAACACGCGAAGGCGCAATCGCTGAACAAGAGGATGGTACCGGCATAAAGATATTTAATACCGGCCAAGTTCTTTTGGGATGGTGTACGCTCTATGACACAACTCGCGATAAAAAATACTTAGACGCTGCAGTGCGTTCTAGTGATTGGCTTGTGAGCAACCAGGATGTAGATGGTTCATGGAAGAATTTTTCAAACAATGGAGGAAACGGCATTGATACAAGAGTTTCATGGGCGCTTCTCGAAGTACATAAAAGAACTAATAATAATCATTACAAAGAGTCAGCTCAAAAACAAATAACATGGACACTCAAACAGCAGAACGAAGAAGGCTGGTTTAGTAATTCTAGCCTCAAGGATCCTAACCGTCCATGGACACATGCAATAGCTTATACAATAATGGGCATTCTGGAATGTGCTTTTATATTAAACGATAAAAAAATGATGGAGAGAGCCATACAACCCGCCGAGAAACTGCTTGAATATTACAATTCCAAAGGTAAGGCATTTTTTCCAGGAACATTTGATAAAAAGTGGGAGTCTTCTGATAGTTATTCTTGCCTTACAGGAGATGCTCAGATCGCATCAATCTGGCTCCGGCTTCACACAATCACCGGATCAAAGCGATTTATTGAAAGCGCCTTAAAGATAATCGAGAGTTTAAAGCGCATCCATATAGTAAGCAAGAACCCAAATCTACATGGAGGCATACCAGGATCTTACCCTGTGGCAGGAGGTTATGCGACATATTCCCTGCCGAACTGGGCAGTAAAATTTTTTGCAGACGCGATTATGTTAAAAAATAATGAAGGACTCAATTTGCTAGCTTAAGCACTACTATGAATAAAAAAATAAAACTTTTAGCTGTCGTGGGGGCAAGACCAAACTTTATGAAAATTGCTCCGCTCATAAAAGTAGCGAGAAAATTCGACAATATCGAGCTAAAAATCGTGCACACAAACCAGCACGACATAAAAGTCTCCGATGTCTTCTTTAAAGATCTCGATATAGGAGATCCTCACCACACACTCAATAAAACATGGGAAACAACACTTGAGATGATCGGAGGTATAATACATCAGTTGGAAAAAATCGTTCTTGCAGAAAAACCTGACATGATGATTGTGGTAGGAGATGTCACCTCTACTCTTGCAGCGGCTTTGACTGCAAATAAGTGCGGAATCAAGCTTGCTCACATAGAATCTGGACTCCGAAGCTTTGATCGAAGCATGCCCGAGGAAATCAACAGAATAATAACCGATGAACTTTCTGATCTCTTGTTTGCAACAGAAGAATCTGCAATAAAAAATCTCAAATCGGCATCCGGCAAGGTTTTTTTGGTAGGAAATGTGATGATAGATAATCTCATAAACAATCTTTCAAAGATTGATGATGATAGCCACAAAAAACACGGCCTGGCCAAAAAAGAATATGTAGTCTTTACTGCTCACAGACCTTCCAATGTCGACACTGAAGATGGCCTCTTAAAGATATATGATATATTGAACAAGATGCATGATGATACAGGCTTTAAGATTGTATTTCCGATACACCCACGAACTGAAAGTAATTTAAAGAAGTTCAAATTATATGGTAAATTTAGTGAGCTAAAGAATTTAAAGCTCATAGAGCCTCTCGATTATAAAAGCTTTATTGGCCTAGTAAGACACAGCGCAGCGGTTGTAACAGATTCCGGTGGTATTCAAGAAGAAACAGCGTACCTAAAAATTCCCACCGTTACTCTCCGCACATCTACCGAGAGGCCATCAACAATAGAATGTGGTTCTAACAAGCTCGTTCCACCCTATCTGCACGCAGATACAATTGTTGCAGAAATCAAAAAAGCACTAGAAGTCGAAAAAGATGTTATAAAAGAAGTCCCTCTCAATGACGGGAAGGCAGGCGAGAGAATACTGGCAATCATCCTAGATCATCTCAAAGCATGGGAAAAATCTAATACAAAAACAGCATGAAAAAGAAACACATAGTAGCAGGACAAGGACAAATCGGCGCAGCAATCAAAAAAATACTCGGCGCGGAGGGAATAGATACAGATGTTTCAAAAAATGACTGCAATCAAAACGCATATGAGATTTTGCATATTTGTTTTCCGTACAGTGCGCTATTTTTAAAGCAAGTCAGAAGCTACCAAAAGCAATTTTCTCCAAAAATCACAATTATTCATTCCACTGTTCCAGTTGGTACATCGAGCAAGCTCTCCGCTGTCCATTCCCCTATTCGAGGAGTCCATCCATTTCTTGAAAAAGGTATACGAACCTTTGTAAAATTTTTTGGAGGCCCACAAGCAAAAACTGCTTCAAAATACTTCACGCAAAAAGGAATCTCCGTGATATGTCATACTTCCGCTCGAACAACAGAAGCATTAAAACTTTGGGATACCACAGTATATGGGTGGAATATAATCCTCGAAAAGATCGTCCACGACTTTTGCAAAAAAAATAAGGTTGATTTCGACCTCGTATATACAAAATCAAATTCCACCTATAATGAGGGATATGAAAAATTGGGATATCCTCAATACAAGAAATACATATTAAAACATGTAGATGGAGGCATCGGTGGACACTGTGTTATATCTAATCTAGACCTGCTCGACAACAAGATAGCCAAGATTATTAAACAGCTAAACAAAGCACATTTATGGTAAATGCCAAACCAAAAGTCCTATTTGAAATCTATGTAATACCACACTATCAGGTGCCTTTCCTTACCGAATTAAACAAACATGTGGATCTTCTTGTAATGGCAAGCAGAGATAAAACAGTAAAAGGATTAAAAGATATCCAGGATAATCTGCCTTTCAAAAATATACGCGTAGAATCATCAAAAAGAGGCATCTATCATCCTGAAATCTTTAACGTTATAGAAAGCTTTAAGCCTAACGTAATTGTTTCCTGGAATACTTCTCTCCGAACCATGCTTATGGACAAGAGAATAAACATCATTCTTCGTGAGAAAAAAATAAAAACTATATGGACAGGATGTGATGGATACGAAACTCAAAATTTCTTTGTTGGACTTTTGGCAGAATTTCTACCATGGAGATTAGGCAGAACTTTGCGAGATTTCCTCGTAACAAGGAGAGTAACTCATTTTATTGCACATTCTTCGCATATGCAAAACTTCCTACGCCGAGTAAAACTTGTTCCGCAACGCAAAATAACACTAACTCATAATGCGATCGACACCTCCAAGATTAGTGATCTCTACAAGCTATGGAAAGGGCAGGGTAAGCCTCGTAAGAGTTATGGTATTATTTTTACGGGCCGCTTAATCTTTGGCAAGAAAATTGATATGCTCGTGAAAGCATTTAAAGCAATATTACCAGACTATCCAGAAGCAACACTGACCATTGTCGGTGAAGGTCCGGCAAAAGAAAACCTGGAAAAATTATCACAAGATTTAGGTATACAAAACAATATTATTTTTACAGGTGGTATCTATGACGATGCCCTGCTCGCCGAACCCCTCTATGATAATTCCCTTTTTATCCTCCCGGGCGTTGGTGGTCTTTCCTTTAACACCGCCATGTCATGTGGGTTAACGATCATACACACGCACGCTGATGGTACCGAAGAAGATTTGATACGGAATGGAGTTAATGGATGGTTTTTCGACGGCAGCGAGAAAGACTTGATCAAAAAAATAAAAGGCGCCTTCCAAGATCCAAAAAAACTCAAGGTTATGGGAGAAAAATCTGAAGACTTTATAACTAATAAATTTAATTTACAAAATATGATCAATGACTACGTAAAAGTAATAGAGCGTGTGGCTTGTATTAACCAAGAAAATGAAAAATAATTTTTATACAAAACTAAAAAATAAAGGAGAAAAAACAATAAAAGGAGTGAGAAATGCGCTTATCCAATTGAAATTACTTCTTAAAAATAGAAGGAAAGGAAAAAACTATAAGACACGCGTTTTTGAATATAAAATATATTTCAGCGACCCGCGCTCATTTTATAATGAGTTCATATACATCTTTAAAAATGAGATGTACGGCTTCCATCCAACAAAAGCTAACCCAACAATAATCGATGGTGGCGGTTTTATAGGAACCTCAGCACTCTACTTTAAAAAAATATGTCCTCAAGCGCATATCACAATCTTTGAACCTGATCGGAGCGCGCTGACGCTTTTAAGAAAAAATATTAGCGAGAATAAATTGGAAGACATAACAATCATAGAAAAAGGTCTCTATGATAAAGAGGGTAAGGTTTCATTTTTACCAGACAATACTGATGGTGGAAAAATAAGCGCTGATGGCACACATTCGATAGAAGTAACCCAGCTGAGTGCCCATATAAAGGACGGGGTAGATTTTCTCAAATTAAATATCGAGGGTTCTGAACTTAAGGTTTTTGAGGACCTAGACAAGAACAACAAGCTCAAAAATATAAAGGAATTGTGTGTTGAATATCATTCCTTCAAAAATAGTGAACAAAACTTAGATAAGATACTGGGCATATTAACTAAAAATAATTTTCGATACTATATAGGCAATTTTGCACATTCACCAAAAGGCAAATATGTCGCCACCCGAACATTCTTTCTACTCGTATATGCACAAAACATGGAGCCTGCAGAAAAAAATTGCATTTAGCTTAAAAATGGGATAACATCAGAACACACTTTTCAACAACTATGCCTAAAAACACAAAAAAAAAGAAGGTTAAAAATAGCATCGACATAAAGAACACTAAATTCCTTGTAACAGGAGGAAGCGGTTCTTTTGGCAGGAACATTATCAAAAAACTGCTTGCTCTTGGCGCGAGAAATATACTTTCTATCAGCAGAAATGAGGACTTGATAAAACAAGCCGAAACGGATGTTGGTTCCTCTTTTGTGAAATTCAAGCTTGGAGACATAACTGACAAGGAGTTCATAAGCAACATTATGAGAGAAGTTGATGTTGTATTTCATACTGCCGCCATTAAGCATGTGTCTTTAGCCGAACAAAACCCGCGCGAGGCCTATCGAAGCAATGTATTAGGCGTACTCAATGTACTTAATTCAAGCGCTTCAATAAAGCGCTTCGTCCATATATCCTCGGATAAAGCAATCGGCGTCACTAACTGTTACGGAGCAACAAAGCTTTTAGGTGAATATTTGGTCAGGGAAAGCAACGATATTCACCGAGGAAATATTTATATCGTCACCAGATGCCCTAATTTACTTGGTTCAAGGGGTTCTGTTTTAGACGCATGGACACAGCAACTGAAAAAAAACAACAAGATAAGAATAAGCGATCCGGAAATGACAAGATATTTTATCACTCTTCCCGATGCGGCTGATTTTATTGTTGATATCGCCTTAATGGATAATGTAGACACTAAAGAAATATACTATCCTCTAAAATTCACAAAAAAATTTCGGCTTAAGGATTTAGCAGAGGCATTTCTGAAAATAAAAGGCAACAAAAATTCTTCAATAGATATAATAGGCGCTTCAGCAGGAGAAAAAAAACACGAAGACTATATAGCAGATGTTCCGCTTTGTAGCGTCAAAGAACTTGTTTCAGCTCTTGAAAAAATAAATTAGCTCGGCGAATCGATTTCAATCTGATTTCTTGACTTATCGCCGTAAATTATTTTCCAAACTGACAGAACAACAAAAACATGGGTAAACTTGAAAAATTAACTGACCGCATCAACAGAAAAATGTCTGTGGGTTTTTTTATAACATTTAAAAGAATTTTTGCCACATTTAGATCTGTCCGCCCCAAATCGCAAAAATTCGGATTTGATCGGGGCGGACCGATCAATCACTACTATATTGAAAAATTTATTGAAGAAAATTCAAAATATATCAACGGCACGGTCCTGGAGATAGCCGACTCAAGATACAGCAAAAAGTTCGGAAAAAATGTGAATAAATTTGAAATTCTTCATTTCCTAAACGATAATCCTAAGGCGACCATCGTAGCAGATCTCACAAAAATTGAAAGCTTGCCGGAAAATTTCGCGGACTGTTTTATCTGCACTCAAACTCTAAATTTCATCTACGATTTTAAATCAGCGCTCCGCGGAATCCATCGTCTACTCAAACCAGACGGAGTGCTCTTAGCAACGGTATCGGGTATTTCCCAGATATCAAGATATGATATGGATAGATGGGGAGATTATTGGCGTTTTACGACTCTCTCGTGTGAAAAAATGTTTAAAGAGGTTTTTGGCGCGGAAAATGTCGTTGTTGATTTCTACGGAAATTGTCTGTCGGCAAGAATGTTTCTAAACGGCCAATCAAGCATGGAATTAACAAAAAAAGAACTTGATTATAAAGATAATGATTATCAAGTGCTGATAACAATAAAAGCCCATAAAAAACTACCATCAACAATTAAGGCAACTGGATAATAATGATTGGATTTAAAATATATGCGAATATTTTCAATATTTTATAAAAAAATGAAAAACAAGGTTGAGCGACTAGGCAATTATTTCAAATTTTATATTTTTAGCCTTTTCTTAAGACATAGCGCGATATTGGTCTATCATCGCGTGGCAAATGTCTCTCACGACCCTCTCCAGCTTTGCGTCTCTCCGCAAAATTTCAAAAAACAAATAATTTATTTAAAGAAAAATTTTAATCTTATTCCACTTTCCCAAATGGTCAACAACCTCAAATCACATAAAATCAAAGAAAGGGCGGTAGCCGTTACTTTTGATGACGGTTATTCTGATAACCTTTATACAGCTCTGCCTATTCTAGAAGAATTTAATGTTCCGGCGACAATTTTTATTACCACAGGCAATATTGATTCTCAAGAAGACTTTTATTGGGACAAAAATACCGCCAAAGAAGACCGTGGCCGGCCGATGACCGCTGAAGAAATAAAAAAAATAGCCTCTCACCCGCTTATAGAAATAGGCGCTCACACCGTTCACCATCCTAATCTAAAGAAAATAAATACAGACAAACAAGAAGAAGAAATAATGAAAAGTAAAATTATGTTAGAAAAAATATTAGATAAAAAAATATTCGGGTTTGCTTATCCGTTTGGTTCAAGAAGATCGTTTTCCAAAGAGACTATTTCTGAAGTTAAAAAAAGCGGGTTTAATTTTGCGTGCGCCAATACTCAAGAAAAAGTCTGCTTCTTTTCTAATCTATTTGCCATACCAAGAATTTTAGCGAGAAACTGGGATTCTGACACTCTAGCGAAAAAATTAAAGTAAAAAAACATGAACATACTCCATATTAATACCATAGATAATCGTGGCGGAGCGGGTAAAGTATCCTGGAGGCTGGCTAATGAGCAAAGACGGCACGGGCATAATAATGTATTTACATTTGTCGGATTTAAATATTCTGACGATCCCAATGTGCGCGAAATCCCAAAAAACCCCTTGTACTACAGAATGAGTAAGTTTTTTGCAAATGACCTCCGATTCTCAAGGAGCAATTGGATTTTAAAAACTGAAGAATACAAAAAAGCTGACATAATCCACTGCCACAATATCCATAGCGGTTTCTTCAATCTAAAAACTTTGGAAATAATGTCTAAAGAAAAACCGGTCGTCTGGACATTGCAAGATTTATGGCCAATCACTTCAGGATGCACTGATTCGTATCGCTGTAGAATAGAAAAACCGCGCAAATTTTGCGGAATCTTATGGGACAACCGCAAGCACTTGCTTGAACAAAAAAAGAAAATCTACAGAAATTCAAATTTTACGACCGTAACATCTTCCCAATGGATGACTGAAAAGATAAAAGGGAGCGTGCTAGGACACCTTGATAATCGCTTAATTTTTAATGGAATAGATACCAGTATCTTTAAGCCCAGAAACAAATTAGAATCTCGAAACGAACTCTCCCTTCCGTTAGACAAAAAAATAATTTTATTTATCGCCGTAGGCGGAATAGGAGACCGCTTAAAGGGAGCGAATTATGTGGAAGAAATCGCCAAACACTACCTTGAAGATACAAGTAAATTATTTGTTGCCATAGGCGGGAATAAAAAAACATATTCCGATCAAGCGGAAAGCGGACAAAACATCATTAAAACCGGATACATTGGCGACGAGAAGATGTTGGCTAAATATTATTCAGCCGCTGATATGTTCCTTTACCCGTCAAGAGCCGACAATTCACCGCTCGTAGTGACGGAAGCTATGGCTTGCGGTACTCCCGTTGTGTCTTTTGAGACTGACGGCATCCCTGAAATGATATCGGATTGCGGTCTATTGGCCAAAAAAGAAGACCTTGATGATCTTCTCCGTAAAACCGAAGATATGCTCTCAATTCCGCAAGACAGATACTTAAAAATGAGATCCTTGGGCATTGAAAAAGTAAAACGAGATTATTCATTGGAAAAAATGGCGACAAAATATCTTTCGCTTTATTCAGAGCTTATATCAAATTTTCAAGCAAAGAAATAATCTTTTTTGCTAAAATATCGGGAGTAAAATTATTTTTATATAAATCAAGTCCGTTATTCCCTATTTTTTGAACATTACTAAATTCATTTTTAATTTGCATTATTTTTTCCGATAAGTCTTTTTGGTCTGCGGGATTAGTCATAAAACAATTTTCACCGTCTCTCAAAATTTCCAAAATTCCTTTTGCTCGCGCCGTAAGATAAGGCAAACCAAGAGCTAATGACTCAAAAGCCTTGTGAGGAATAGTCCTATCGAGTCTTTCGTGCGCGGCGAATTGCCCCAAGCTGATGTGGCAAGACAACATCAGTCTCCTTATTTCATCAAACGAAAGATGCCTTAACTCCACTGATAGATTTTTTGGTTTTATTGTGGCAATGACATGGCTGATTTCCTTATCAAGCAAGCCGCTTCCTATAATAAGAATGTCAATATCGTCATTTTCTAAAATTTTAGCGGATTTAATAATCACATCCACACCCGCTTCCGGCAGAAAACGGCCCCTAAAAACCGCAGTGAATTTATTCCGTTTTTTGATTGACGGATCTGGATAAAAAAGAGAGTTGTCGGCGCCGGTGTAGACAACGGCAATTTTTGCAGGATTGACGAAAAATTTTTTTATGAAAAATTGTTTTTGCGCTTCTGTCTCAACCAGTATCATATCGGCGAAAAGATAAGCGAAAAAATCAATCAGCCAGATTTTGACACCTCTTAAATAAAATCTTCTGGTAGAATTCCTTGAAATCACTTCCGCCTCATAAAGGCTACATAAAGCGTCCAAAACAACTTTCTTTTTTGATAAAAGTTTGGCGAAAACAGCTATTATTTGTCCCGGGTAACCGATAATCATCGCATCGTAATTATTTCTTATCGCCCAGTGTTTTTTGAACAGCCTCCAATACTTCAAGATACCCCCGCTTCTGTCCCTGCACTCTACAACTTCAACACCATTCTTTTTAAAACCGGAAATGTAAATTTTGTTTCTGGAAAAATCCGGATTATATATTCCGAAATAACAGATTTTTATCTTTTTATTATTTTTAAACATAAGATTTATACCCTGATCCAACCTAATTCTTCCGGAATGTAATCAGAAGTATCTTTTCCATCAGCACGCTGTATTTTTGGAGCAATGACTATTTTATCCGGATTTTGATTAAGCCATGCCCCCCACCAACTGAAAGTGCTGTTGGAAATGATGTTATGCTTACACTTTGTCATAAGTATAAGCTCCTCGTAATCAGGAATGCCATCTTTTGAAACAAAAACAAACTTCTTATTTATTGGTAAATTATATTTCACATATTCCACATCATCTGTAAAGATAAAGAAAAAACAGCGATTGCTTTCCTTTTTCTCAATAATTCCTATTGCTTCTTGGTAGAAAGAAATGGGAATTACCCCTATTTTAGAAGCGTAAACACCAGAATGATCGCCTCTTCTTATATGTAAAGAGACAGAACATAAGTTTTTATTCTGAATATCACCAAGAATAGTAAGGGCTTTTGCTGACATTGGATTCTTTAATGTAATATCCTGCAAAATATTCTTTTTAACTTGTGAAAAATATTTCGGACTCGCCCAGTTTCCGGCAAGATAAGATTCACCCCTAATTTTTAAAATACGAAGATCAAAGGACTGCGCATCTTTAGCGACAATAATTTTTTTCTTATAAAATGGTCTCACTCGGTCAGTAATTTTTATCAGCCTCCTTTTTATTTTGCTTAGAATTCTTTCGTCTTCCAGTCTAGGAACGCCAAGTTTTTGGATATCATCGTCAGTAGCAATATCAAGACTTATATTAAACTTATCTAAAGCATAAGATCGTCTAGTAACGCCTTCTTGTGGCGAAAATAGAAAGTGTGGGTCAATCGTGACATCCATATCCCCTCTCTCTCTTAGAGAAACAGCCAGAGCATATTGAAAAAGTTGATTGCCCAACCCACCGGAAAGACGAATGATTATCATTTTGATTTGACAAAAAAAATTAAAAGGGTGCAGTAATCTTTTTAAGAAATATCCTTGATCAAAAGTTCAGTTTTATTTATAACCAATGAATATGGCGGCACATCTTTGGTCACGGTAGTGTTTGCTCCAATAATACTTCCCTTCCCAATATTTATATCACCTATAATACAAGCGCCGGTAAATATAATAACATCATCTCCAATAATCGGATATTCCGATGTCTTCCTGCTTTTATTTCCAATAGTCACATTTGAATATATTTTGACATTCTTGCCTATTTTGACCTCACTTGCGATTACAATTCCCACAGGATGAACAAAATAAATATCCCTTGAAAACAAAAACTTAAATGGAATTTCATTACAAATAAATTTTTTTATGAAATTCATTTTCTTGTGTGAATTACCTTTTAAAAAAGCCATAATGAAATATACTATGAATAAAAAACGATCAGCCCTTACATTAGTACAAGTATTTTTTCTGCTGAAAAATCTTGCGAACCCACCTCGTGCCGTCGCACTCCGACCCTGTAAAGATCAAGAATTTCGCCTTGGTTTGAAAATACAAAAGATTGATTTTGTA
>Ga0209211_10006939_pt1 | contig 16128 bp, 24 predicted proteins | sample RifGroA2_FD_183992 | JGI IMG/M metagenome (GOLD analysis project Ga0209211, IMG submission 183992) | Groundwater microbial communities from Rifle, Colorado, USA - Groundwater A2 (SPAdes) (version 2) | ecosystem: Environmental > Aquatic > Deep subsurface > Groundwater | place: Rifle, Colorado... | reverse complement strand
TTCAGGCGTGCTAAACGCCGGTTCATATGTTTTAAATACCATGACCGGCAATCGTGAGAGAATCGGCCGATTGGTCAGAATGCACGCCAATCACAGAGAAGAAGTGGCAGACGCTTTTGCCGGAGAAATCGTGGCAGTCATTGGTTTGAAGAATACTTTTACAGGACATACTTTGTGCGATGAATCGCGGCCGGTGGTGCTGGAGAACATTGTTTTTCCCGAACCGGTTATTTCCGTGGCCATTGAACCGAAAACCAAACAAGATCAAGAAAAAATGGGCATGGCCATGCAAAAGTTGGCGGAAGAAGATCCGACTTTCAGAATTAGAACTGACGAGGAAACCGCTCAAACGATTATTTCCGGCATGGGAGAATTGCATCTCGATATTATCGTTGACCGCATGAAGAGAGAGTTTCATGTTGAGGCCAATATCGGCCAACCGCAAGTAGCGTATAAAGAAACAATTAAAAAAACCGCTGAAGCTGAAGGAAAATATATCAAACAATCCGGAGGCCGCGGACAATATGGACATTGCTGGTTACGAATTTCACCACGCGAACGCGGAGCTGGATTTGAATTCGTTGACGAAGTCAAGGGCGGCTCTATTCCGCGCGAATTTATTTCACCGATTGAAAAGGGCGTGAAAGAAGCCATGGATCGCGGCGTTTTGGCCGGATATCCTTTGATTGACGCGGAAGTGGCGGTGTTCGACGGCAGTTATCATGATGTTGATTCGTCTGAAGCGGCTTTCAAAATTGCCGGTTCAATGGCTTTTCAAGAAGCGGCCCGCAGAGCCGGCGTTATCTTGCTCGAACCGATTATGAAAGTGGAAGTGGTTATGCCGGAAAAATATTTGGGCGACGTGGTTGGCGATTTGAATTCCAAACGCGCGCAAATAAATGAAATGAGAGATCGTCTCGGCGCCAAAGTGATTGATGCGTTTGTGCCGCTGGCTGAAATGTTCGGCTACGCCACGCAACTGCGCTCAATGACTCAAGGCCGTGGCAGTTATTCTATGGAATTTAATAGATATTCGGAAACACCGTCCAGCGTGGTGGAGAAAATCGTGACTGCTCGCAAAGGCGGAAAATAATTGTTTAACCATATGGAGCACTCATGGAAAAGAATAGTTGATCTTATAAAAAGAACCGGCGAACGATGTTTAGTTTTGAATGAAGCGGATAGCGAGGTTTACGCGATTATGAGACTTGATGATTATGAAAAATTAACCATCAAAAAAAATGAAGTTATAGACTTGACAGAGGATGAATTACTCGATAGAATAAACAGCGATATTGCTTTATGGCAATCGAATCAATCTTCAGATGCGCCCTTCGACGTAGTTCCGGGTGACAGCAATAAAGAAGATGATGAAGAAGAAGAATTTTATATTGAACCGGTGGGAACGAGCGATTAATGTGTTAAGGTTACAATTTTAAGGAGTATTGGTTTTTGAATTTTATTGTTAACCTTTATTTTGGACTTTCGAGTTTTATGCTTCGTTGCTTCATTGTTTTATTGCTTAAATGTTATTGACTTGCGAAATTTAAAATTAGTGCTATAATAGTCAAGGTAAAAATAATTATAATTAATTCAAACGGCTGGATAGTAACCTACTTGCGTTATAACTATAGTGGGGCCGTTTAAAGGAGAATAAAAAAATGGCAACAGAAGTTTTTTCACGAACCAAACCACACGTTAATGTGGGAACTATTGGTCACGTAGATCACGGCAAGACAACTTTGACCGCGGCGATTTTGAAGTGTTTGCTCGCCAAGGGCGGCAAGGCTCAAGACAAAGGCGTGGACCAGATTGACTCGGCGCCGGAAGAAAAAGCGCGCGGTATTACTATTGCCACAGCGCACGTTGAATATGAAACTGAAAAAAGGCATTATGCTCACGTTGATTGTCCGGGACACGCTGATTATGTAAAGAACATGATCACCGGTGCCGCTCAAATGGACGGCGCAGTTTTGGTCGTAGCCGCTACCGACGGACCGATGCCTCAAACTCGAGAACACATTTTGCTCGCTCGTCAGGTTGGCGTGCCTTCAGTAGTTGTCTTCTTGAATAAGGTTGACTTGGTTGAGGACAAAGAATTGATTGATTTAGTCGAAGAAGAAATTCGCGATTTACTTAAAAAATACGAATTTCCGGGCGATGAAACTCCGATCATTCGCGGTTCAGCGCTCAAGGCTTTGGAAAATCCAACTGATCCTGAAGCCACCAAGTGCATTTTTGAATTGCTTGATGTCTTGGATAATTACATTCCTGAACCAAAAAGAGATATTGATAAGCCTTTTCTTATGCCGATTGAGGATGTTTTCTCCATTGAAGGACGCGGCACGGTAGTTACCGGCAGAATTGAAAGAGGTATTATCAAAACCGGAGAAGAAGTGGAATTGGTTGGTTTGAAACCAACGGCCAAGACGGTTGTGACCGGCGTGGAAATGTTCAATAAGACACTGGACGAAGGACGCGCTGGCGACAATGCCGGATTACTCCTTCGCGGAACAAAGAAAGAAGATGTTGAACGAGGCATGGTCATTGCCAAGACCGGATCAGTCACTCCACACACCGAGTATGAAGCAAAAATATATATTTTGACCAAAGATGAAGGCGGACGGCACAAACCATTCTTCAAGGGCTACAAGCCACAGTTCTATATGAGAACCACGGATGTTACAGGTGAAGTTTTCTTGCCGGAAGGAACTGAAATGGTTATGCCGGGCGACACGGCCAATTTAAAGATTACTCTTATCACCCCGGTTGCCTTGGAAGAGCAGCAACGTTTCGCTATTCGCGAAGGTGGTAGGACGATCGGCGCCGGAGCAGTAACTAAGATCATCAAATAATTGATTTGTACATGTCAGAAGACAAAAAAGACAATAAAACTCCGGAAGGCGTTCAGCGCGTTAGAATAAAGATCAAAGCTTTTGATCACAAAATTATTGATCAATCGACGCGAACCATCATTGAAACCTGTGAACGAACAGGAGCGACCATCAAGGGGCCGATTCCTTTGCCGGTGGAAAAGAAAAAGTTCACGGTCAACAGTTCAACTTTTGTGCACAAAAACGCTCGCGATCAATATGAGATGCGTATTCACAAACGTTTGCTCGATATTTTGAATCCCGGAGCCAAGACCATTGATGCTCTCATGACCTTGAATTTGCCAGCCGGTGTTGAAATTGAAATAAAAATGTAATTTAAGCTGATCTTGAACACTTGACAAGGATTAAAAAGTGTATTAGTGTATTGATAGTAAAATCATATCGTATTTAATAGGCGTTTTTCGGTAACCGCGACCAGCGAAGTGCCAAGAAGCAATTATTAAGTAGGGGATATAAAATATTGAAAACAGTCCGCCTTCGCCTAAAGCTACGGTGGACAAGTAAAACCTAATCAGCGACTTAAGATATCCCGAGGATTTGAAAGACCGGGCGATTAAGTCCGGTCTTTTCGTTTCGTTTTTTATGAAATTCATCATTGGCCAAAAAATTGAAATGACGCAAAGGTTTTTGGAAAATGGCGCGGTCGTGCCGGTAACTAAGATTCAGGCAGGACCTTGTTTTGTGGCGGCCAAAAAAGATTATGGTACGGAGAATGGCCGAGCTATTCAATTGGCTTATCTAGAAACTCCGGCCTTGAAATTGAATAGCAGTCTCAAAGGATTTTTTAAAAAGGTTTTTAATCAGGAGGTTGGTTACGAAAAGTTAAAGGAATTTCGTTTAAATTCAAATGATGCGATGTTCGACAAATTGGCGGTGGGCCAAAAGTTCGATGTCGCTATTTTTAATATCGGTGATAAGGTGGATGTCCAAGGTGTCTCGCGCGGACTTGGTTTTCAAGGCGTGGTCAAACGACATCATTTTCGTGGCGGTAAAAAGAGTCATGGTCACAAAGACCAATTGCGCATGCCTGGTTCTATCGGCGCCAAAGGTCCGGCTCATGTTTTCAAAGGTTCGAGAATGGGCGGACATATGGGCGATGAGATCACCACAGTTAGAAATCTGGAAGTGGTGGCCGTTGATCCATTGAACAATGAATTATTTTTGAAGGGCGCTGTACCGGGCGCGCGAAAAAGTATTCTATATATTAAATCCAGTGGCGATTTTGAAATAAAAAATGAAACCGTTGAAGCAGTTACAGAACCGCTTGTTCCGGTGGTTGAAGAAGTAAAAGCGCCGGTCGAAGAGACGACCGTGGCCGCAGTTTAATTTTATGGTCAAAGCGAAACTATACAATCAGACAGGTGAACAGCAAGGAGAGGTTGAACTTGATCCGGCGATTTTTGAAATAAAGCCGAAACAAGCTTTGATTCATCAAGCGGTGATTGCGCTTTTAGCGAATCGCCGACAGGCCATTGCTCATACCAAGACTCGTGGCGAAATTCGTGGTGGTGGCAAAAAGCCGTGGAAACAAAAAGGCACCGGGCGCGCGCGCGCCGGTTCGAGTCGTTCTCCGATTTGGGTTGGTGGCGGTATTGTTTTCGGTCCGCGCAGTGATCGTAATTTTTCTTTGAGGATAAATAAAAAAATGCGCACCAAAGCTTTGTTTATGTCCTTATCAGACAAAGTCAATGAACAAGCGATTTCCGTTCTCGATAAATTGGAATTTGATAATTTCAAAACCAAGACCATGGTGGCTTTGTTAAAGAAAATAAATTTTAATAAAGGCGTTTTGTTGGTCGTGGAATCGTTGGACAATAAAATCGCCGGCTCCATCAGAAATATTGTTAAAACAGAATTAATCGCGGCCAACAGTTTGAATGTGTACGATGTGCTTCGATTTAAAAATATTTTATTTACTCGCGCTGCCTTGACTAAGGTTGGACAGGTCTATTTAAAGAAAAAGTAATATGGGAATTTTGAAAAATATATTTAAAAAAGCGCCAACTGACGAAAAGACCGATCAGGCTGTTAGCATTGCTCCGTCTCTCGGGTCGACCAAGATTGTCCCAAAAGCCAAGGTCGCACCGCCGGTCGTTGCGCCGGAATCGAGGAGAAAAGTTGCGGTTACAAAAAAGACTGATAACGATATTTTTAAAATTATTTCCAAACCCCTGATCACGGAAAAAGCCACGGATCTGACCGCGCTTAACAAATATTGTTTTATCGTTCCGGTCAGCGTCAATAAGAGTGAAGTGATTAAGGCGGTTATCAATCTTTATGGCGTTAAACCGATTCGAATAAATTTTATAAAACGCAGAGGCCGAAAAGTTCGTTATGGTCACAGCTCCGGCGAGACCAAGACGGTCAAGAAGGCGATCGTTACTTTGGCGGCTGATGATAAAATTGAACTTTACGAAGGGGTCTAAAAATAATTTATGGGAATAAAAGTTTACAAACCAAATACCGGCGCGCGTCGAGGCATGAGTATCATCGACCGATCACATCTGTCCAAGAAAAGACCGGAGAAGAGCTTGATTACCATACTTCGAAAGAGCGGCGGACGCAATGTTCACGGCAGGATTACGGTCAGGCATATTGGCGGCGGTGAAAAGCAATTTTATCGAATGGTTGATTTTAAGAGAGACCGTTTTGATATTCCGGCTAAGGTGTCGTCCATTGAATATGATCCGAATCGTACTGCAAATATTGCGCTTTTGTTTTATCGCGATGGCGTAAAGAGTTATATAATTGCACCGGATGGATTACAAGAGAAAGAAATGGTTGTTTCTTCGAAAGGCAAGGTGGATATCAAGGTTGGCAACTGCACCACGCTGGAAAATATTCCGGTTGGCACTTTGATACACAATATTGAGAGAGTTCCGGGACGCGGCGCGGAAATGGCGCGCTCGGCAGGTTCTTGGTGTAAGTTGATGGCAATTGAGGGACCGTATGCGCAGTTGCGTTTGCCAAGTTCTGAAATTCGTCTAGTGCCGAAAGAATGTTTGGCCACGCTCGGACAAGTCAGTAATCCTGAACATATGCACGTCAGTATCGGCAAGGCCGGTAGAAAGAGACACATGGGTGTGAAGCCAACGGTACGTGGCAAAGTGATGAATCCGGTGGATCATCCGCATGGTGGCGGCGAAGGTCGCAATCCGATCGGTCTAAAGCATCCGAAGACGCCATGGGGCAAGCCGGCGCTCGGAGTTCCGACCAGAAAGCATCACAAGAGTTCAGATAAATTTATTATCGAAAGACGAAAAAAAGGAAAAAATAAATAGTTAAAAATATGTCCAGGAGTTTAAAAAAGGGTCCATACGTTGATGAACGATTGCTGAAAAAAGTCAGTCTAGTTCGAGCTGGAGAAAAAAAGATCATCAAAACTTGGGCGAGAAGCGCGGTGATTACTCCGGAGATGGTCGGGCATACCTTTGGCGTGCACAACGGTCGAATTTTTATAGAAGTTCTGGTAATTGAAAATATGGTGGGACATCGTTTGGGCGAATTTTCTTTAACGCGAAAGTTCGTTTCTCACGGCGGCAAAATGGCTAAAGAACAAAAGGCCGGCGCCGCTCCGGCGACCGCTCCCGCTCCCAGCGCTAAACCGGCCGGCAAGTAAGATTTGATTTATATATATGAAAGTCAAAGCAGAAATAAACAATATTCATATTTCACCGCGCAAGACCAGACTGGTCGTTGATTTGGTTCGGGGGCTTGATATAACTGAAGCGATGCAACGGTTAGCCTTGGTAAATAAACGAGCGGTGAGGCCGGTGGAAAAATTATTGAAATCAGCTTTGGCTAATGCGGAAAATAATTTTGAATTACAAAAAAGTAATTTGTATATTAAAGAAATAATGGTGGGTGCGGGACCGACTCTATACCGTTGGATGCCGAAAGCTCATGGCAGCGCTACGCCGCTTCGAAGACGGACGTCCTTGATCAAAGTTGTTCTCGGGGAACGAGTGGAAACTCCGGAAAAAAAGGTTAAGAAATCAAAAAAGATAGAAACCGTAAAGATGAAGGAAAGGTTACCGGATGAGGTGTCCTTCGAGGCGCCTCAGGCTGACAAAATAACGATAAAGAGCAGTGCTGATAGTGACAAAGAAACAAAAACAGATGGGCGAAAACACGTTGGACGATTGGACAAAGCGCAACAAGCCGGTCATCCGATAAAAAAAGAAAAAGGATTATTCAGAAAAATGTTCAGACGTAAGGCTGGTATGTAGAAATAGTGGAGGTTGGATCATTCGACGCGGCTCAGGATGACACAATATGGAAAATAAAACTGATAATCAGTTATCGATACACGACAAAAATATGGGAAAAAAAATAAATCCAAAAGCATTCAGATTAAGAAACACGAAAACTTGGGATTCGCGCTGGTTTTCAGTTAAAAATTACAGTCAGCTTTTGCGCGAAGATTTAGAAATCAAGGAGTTCTTAAAAAAGAAGTTGAGCGCGGCTTTTGTTTCTCGCGTAAATATCGAGAGAACGGCCAAGGATATGAATGTTATTGTTTATTCAGCTAGACCGGGCGTGATTATCGGCAAGAACGGCGCGGGTATTGAAGACTTGAAAAAAGAAATTAAAGAAAAATTCGTCAAAGATAAAAAAGCTAAATTGAACGTGAATATCATTGAAATTGCCAATCCAAGTTTAGATGCGAATATTGTGGGACAGATGATTAAACTTGATATTGAAAAAAGAATTCCTTTCAGACGCGCGCTAAAGCAGGCGATGAGCAAGGTGGAAAAGGCCGGCGCCAAGGGAGTTAAAATGCAGATTTCCGGTCGATTGAACGGCGCGGAAATCGCTCGATCCGAAAAATTGCTTTCCGGCAAAGTGCCGTTGCATACGTTGCGCGCGGAAATAGATTATGCTTTGGTTGAAGCTTTCACTTTGTACGGCAAGATTGGTATCAAGGTTTGGATAAATCGCGGCGAGAACAGCCTGAAGGTTTCAAAGCAGAATAATCAACCAGCCTTCGCTCAATCGGCGATAAACAAGCAGGAAAACAAATTTTAAATATGTTAATTCCGAAGAAGGTAAAACATAGAAAATGGCAAAAAGGACGCGGCCGATTTAGAAATTTAGTGGCGACCAGAACCACTGAAGTGTCTTTTGGCGATTATGGTCTCAAGGCCATAACTGCGTCTTGGGTTACTTCAAAACAAATCGAAGCAGCCAGACGCACGGTGACCCATTATGTTAAAAGAGGCGGCAAGATTTGGATTAGAATTTTTCCTGATAAACCGGTGACACAAAAAGGCGCTCAATCGGTCATGGGTAGCGGTAAAGGCGCGCCTGATCATTATGTGGTCGTGGTCCGACCGGGTACGGTCATGTTTGAAATCGCCGGCGTGAACGAGAAGATGGCCAGGGAGTGCATGCGTTTGGCCAGTCATAAATTACCGGTAAAAACAAAATTCGTGATTAAGCATTAATTTATGAAAATAAGAGAATTAAAAACAAAAGCCAAGGAAGAGCTGGAAAAATTGTTTGAAGAGGTTTGCCAAAAGAGACAGCAAATGGGTTTTAAGGCTGACAGCAAACAGTTAAAAAATATTCGCGAATTCCGAGAAGTCAAAAAAACCATCGCCAGGATTTTGACTTTGTCTCGCGAGCGAGGCGATAAAGTGGAATAAAGATAAAGAATACAAGCATTACATTTATGAACGAGATAAAAAAAGAAAAAATAAACAAGCGGTTTACGGGAGAAGTTGTCAGCGCAAAGATGAATAAGACTTTGGTGGTTTCGGTTGAACGAAAGGTCAGGCATAAGGTTTACGGCAAACAGTTTCGGGTGACCAAAAGATTCAAGGTTCATGATGATAAGGGTGAATATAGAGAGGGCGACAAAGTTATTTTCGTCGCCTGCCGTCCGATCAGCAAAGAGAAGAAGTGGAGAGTGATAGGTAAGGTAGGGCGGTAGGATGTAGGTTGGTAGGAAGGTTAAGGCAAGTTAATCGTTATAGTTTCTATTATAATATGATCCAACACCGAACAATGTTAAAATCAGCTGATAATACTGGCGCGAAAGTGATCCAGTGCATTAGGGTATACGGCGGATACAAGAAACGTTACGCGCGACTGGGCGACATTGTGGCAGTGACCTTGAAAGAAGCCAAACCGCATAGCATGGTCAAGAAAGGTGAAGTGCACAAAGCGGTTGTCGTGCGCACCAGAAAAGAGACCAGACGAGAGGACGGTTCATATATTCGTTTCAGCGAAAATGCCGTAGTGATTATCGATCCAAAATCAAAAGAACCGAAAGGCACGAGAATTTTTGGTCCGGTAGCGAGAGAATTGCGCAAAAGAGGTTTTAATAAAATAATTTCTTTGGCGCCTGAAGTATTATAATGTATGAAAATAAAAAAAAGCGACAAAGTACAAATATTGAGAGGTAAAGATCGAGTGAAAAAGAACAAGAAGGGTGAAAAGGGCGGGAAGGGCAATCAAGGGAAAGTCATCGAGGTCATACCGTCTCGGGAGATGGTTGTTGTTGAAGGACTCAATATGCGTTTCAAGCATGTTCGTCCGCGACGCGAAGGAGAGAAGGGTCAACGAATTGAATTTCCGGCGCCATTGCACGTTTCGAAGGTCATCCTGATTTGCCCGAGATGCAGTCAAACCACGCGCGTTGGTTATCAGCTTTTGAATTCAAAAGAAAAAGGCAAAAAGAAAATAAGAATTTGCAAGAAATGCAAACAAGCCATAGATTAAAATTATGAATAATTTAAAAGGACAATATTTAAAACAAGTCATTCCGGCCTTGAAAGAGAAATTCGGCTTGAAAAACAGCTTGGCCGTACCAACGATAAAAAAGGTGGTGATTAATGTTGGCCTCGGAGCTGGACTCAAGGACAAAGAGTATTTGGATAATGTAAAAAATACTTTGATTAGAATTGCCGGACAAAGACCGGTGGAGACATTATCCAGAAAATCAATTTCCAATTTTAAAATTAGAGAAGGCATGGTTATCGGAGTGAAAGTCACTTTGCGCGGTACTCGCATGTGGGATTTTTTGGAAAAGTTAATCAAAGTCACTTTGCCACGCGTTCGAGATTTTCGCGGTATTTCCACCAAGAGCTTCGATGCTCGCGGCAATTACACGCTCGGTTTTAAGGAATATATCGCTTTTCCTGAAATTCGTCAGGATGAACTGGAAAAATTGCATGGTCTTGAACTCTGCATTTCCACCACCGCCAGCAATGCTGGGGAAGGCGAGGCTTTACTAAGTGAACTGGGCTTTCCATTTAAAAAAGACGAATAAATTATTGCAGCTATTAAATAAATTCATAAATTTATAGATTAGTAGCCAATTCGTAATTAGTAAACATTATTATGTCAACCACAGCTCAATACGCGAAATCACTAAAGAAACCGAAATTTTCATCGCGCTTAAACCGGCGTTGCTGGCGTTGCGGCCGCATTCACGGAGTTTTGCGCAGGTTCGGTTTGTGCAGAATTTGTTTTCGCGAGCTGGCGGAACGAGGCGAAATTCCTGGTGTCACGAGAAGCAGTTGGTAAGCTGGGAAAAAGAGAATAAAGATTAAAAAACTTATGATGGATCCAATCGCAGACATGTTAACACGCATTAGAAACGCTTCTCTCACGAGCAAGCAGGATGTTTTAATTCCGTTTTCAAAAGTGAAATTAGCTTTGGCTAAAATCTTGGAAAAAGAAAAATATCTGGCTGCCGTGGAAACGATCGAAGAACCAAATAAGACAATTAAATTAAAATTGAAATATCAAAATAAAAAGCCGGTGATAAATTCACTGAAACGGATAAGCAAGACCAGTAATCGTGTTTACGTTAAAAAAGAGGATTTGCCGCGCGTATTGAACGGTTTTGGTTTGGCGATTATTTCCACCTCAAAGGGCATGATGACCAATAAGGAGGCCCGCAAGATTGGTTTGGGAGGTGAAATTATCTGCGAGATTTATTAAGTTTAGAGAGGCCTAAAGATTAAACGTGGAAACAGTTAGAAAATAATCGTATGTCAAGAATAGGAAAATTGCCAATTCAAATTTTGGACGGAGTCGAAATAAAACTGGACGGTAGTTTGTTATTGGTCAAAGGGCCGAAAGGCGAGACCAAGCAGGAGATTCACCGGCAGGTGGCGATTGAAATAAATGAGGCTGAAAAAGTTATCAATGTTACCGTCGCTCATCCGGATGATCATCGCCAGAACGCGTTATGGGGCTTATTCAGAAGTTTGGTTTTCAATATGGTCTGGGGCGCGAAGAATGGCTTTGAGAAAAAGTTGGAAATTAATGGTATCGGCTATAAAGCTAATGCCGGGAAAAACAAATTGACCCTGAATGTTGGTTATTCACATCCGATAGAATTTGAGCTACCGTCAGGTATTGAGTGCAAGGTTGAGTCGAACATCATTACAATTTCCGGAGCGGATAAACAATTGGTTGGCGAAGTGGCGGCCAATATTAGAAAAATAAGAAAACCCGAGCCGTACAAAGGCAAAGGGATAAAATATATTGATGAAGTGATTAGGCGAAAAGCCGGTAAAGCGGCCGCCAAGTCTTCGGCCTAATTGAATTTTATGAAAAATATTCAAAAAATAAAAATTGATAAAACAAATTTGCGCAAGAAACGAATTAGAAAGGGCTTGCCCGGAACATCCGCGAGAGCGCGCTTGTCAGTTTTTCGCAGTTTAAAACATTTTTCCGCGCAAATTATTGACGATAAGAATGGTTGCACGCTCTGCGCCATTTCTGACCGCTCGTTAAAGTTGACAGGGAAAAAACCGGTGGACATTGCTTTTAGCGTGGGTGAAGAGATTGGCAAACTTGCCTTGGCGAAGAAGATCGAAGCGGTTGTTTTTGATCGCGGTTCATATCAATATCATGGCCGAGTGAAGGCAGCGGCCGAGGGCGCTCGAAAGGCCGGATTAAAATTTTAATTTTTGCATATGGAAAAATCGGGTTCAAAAAAATTTAGAAAAGGCGGAGCCAAAGATACTGAATTTGATCAGAAAATTATTGATTTGGCGAGAGTGACCAGAGTTATGGCCGGCGGCAAACGCATGCGTTTTCGCGCTTGCGTGGCCATCGGAGACAAGAAAGGCCGTTTGGGCGTAGGTCTCGCCAAAGGCGCTGACGTGACGCTCGCGGTCAATAAGGCGGTCAACAAAGCCAAGAAACAAATGGTGACAATTCCGATTGTCAATGAAACCATACCGCATGACATCAGGCACAAATTCAAGGCAGCTCAAATTTTGATGAAGCCGGCGCCAAGAGGAACCGGTATCAAAGCCGGCGGCGCGGTTCGCGTGCTTTTTGAGTTGGCCGGAGTGCCGAACGTGGTGGCAAAAATTTTGGGTACAAATAATAAAATAACCAATGTCCGCGCTTTTATGCAAGCCGTTCAAATGTTTAAAGAAGAAGCGACGAAGCAAAGAAGCAAAGAAACAAAGAAGCAACTTGTTCAAAAAGAAATAGTTGGGTCAATTAGTGCTAGTGCGCCCCTCGATGCCACTTCCGCCTACGTTAAAACTTCGGCGGACGCGCAGGGTGACATAACAAAGGAAGGGGAGTAAACATATGGTTTTAGATTTAAGCAAACTTGTTAATACCAAGAAAAAAGGCAAGCGAGTCGGCCGAGGCAATGCATCGGGCCACGGCACTTATAGTACTCGCGGACAAAAAGGCCAGCGCGCGCGTTCTGGTGGCAGAGGCGGGTTGAAACTCAAAGGATTTAAACAGAATTTATTGAACATGCCGAAATTTAAAGGCATGAAAAGCCCTCGGCCGAAAGCGCAATTGATTTTTATTTCAACTTTGGAAAAACATTTTCAAGATGGAGAGGCGGTAACGCCGGGCGTTTTGTTTGAGCGCGGTTTGGTCAAATCAATGGATCTGCCAATAAAAATTTTGATACAATCAGCGGAAGATAAATTAACAAAAAAGGTTGAAGTTACTGACTGTAGGGTGTCCGTCTCGGCTCGTGGCTTGATTGAGAAAGCCGGCGGAAAAATTATTGAAAACAGTGAAGATAAATCGGAAGGTGCCCTCGATGCCACTCAGGCTGACAAAACAAAGACAGTCGGAAGAGTGAAAAAATAATTTATGTGGGAAAAATTACTTCAAATTTGGCGAGTCAAAGATTTGCGCAACAAAATCATTTTTGTTTTGGGCATGCTGGTTGTTTTCCGCTTGGCCGCGCATATCCCGATTCCGGGCATTAACTTGGTGAATTTGAGAGAATTTTTTTCCTCAAATCAAATATTCGGTTTATTGAATTTGTTTTCCGGCGGCGGCATGCAAAATTTTTCCATTGTCATGATGGGCGTCGCGCCATATATCACATCGTCAATTATTTTTCAGCTTTTGGGCATGATTGTTCCGAAACTTGAAGAAATGTCGAAAGAGGAAGGGGGTCGGCAGAAGATCAATATGTACACACGCTGGGCGACCATTCCATTGTCCATACTTCAGGCGTACGGCATGATTACGATATTAAAACAGTCGCCTCAGCCGATTATCGAGAATTTGGGTTTATTTAATTTGGCGGCCATGTTGATTACCATAACGGCCGGTACGGTATTCTTGGTTTGGATCGGTGAACTTATTACTGAGAAAAAAGTTGGTAATGGTATTTCCTTGTTGATTTTTTCCGGTATCGTCGTAAGCATCCCGAGCGCGATCAAGGAGGTTTTAGTAAATTTTAATCAGGAACAGGTGATTAATTTATTGCTTTTTAGCTTGATCGCTATAATCACGGTGGTGGCTGTCGTGGTTATTACCGAAGGTCAACGTAATATTCCGGTTTCCTACGCTAAGCGAGTGCGCGGCATGAAAATGTACGGTGGTATGAATACGCATTTGCCGATCAGGGTAAATACTGCCGGCGTGATTCCGATCATTTTCGCGATTTCAATTATTCTCTTCCCGCCGATGATTGCGCAATTTATGTTGCGAGCTGACGCGGCTTATGTGAAAACTTTCGCGCAAGGGATTATAAATTTATTTAACAATCAAACGTTTTACGGCATTGCATATTTTTTATTGGTTTTCGGTTTTACATATTTTTACACCGCGGTTATTTTTCATCCGCATCAGATTGCGGAAAATTTGCAAAAGAATGGCGGCTTTATTCCAGGCATCAGACCGGGCACACACACAGCTGAATATTTAGCTCACACGATTAGCCGCATTACTTTGACCGGCGCTTTGTTTCTCGCGATTATCGCGGTTTTGCCAATGCTTTTGAATCAAGTTTCCGGCATGCAATCAATGGTTATTGGCGGCACCAGCATTCTTATCGTGGTCAGTGTGGTGATTGAAATTATTAAACAAGTCGAGTCCCAGCTCACCATGCGCGATTACGAAGGATTTTAAGCTAAACAGACTGAAATATAAAATGCTGGAGTTTTTCCGGCATTTTTGTTATCATTGAGTTAATATGGCCTTACTTAAATCATCGCAAGAAATTGAAATATTGAAAACCGGCGGAAAGATTCTGTCGGAAATTTTGAAATTGGTGGTAGAAAAAGCGAAAGCAGGGGTCACGACCGAAGAACTGGATGAATTAGCTGAAAAGTTAATTCTGGAAAAAGGAGGCGAACCGTCATTCAAAGGTTATGGTGGCAATGGCCCGGTGTATCCCGCGACTTTATGCACCTCGATCAATGAACAAGTAGTTCATGGTATTCCCGGTTCAACGATTTTAAAAGGCGGAGATATTTTAAGTTTGGATATTGGCATGCGTTATCCGAAGAAAAACGGTTTATTCACTGATATGGCAATAACAGTGGCGATTGGGAAAATTGGGAAAATCGAAAAAAAATTGATTAAAGTTACTCGTAAAGCGCTTGAGGTTTGGTTGAATAAAATAAAACCAGGAGTTGATTTGAATGACATCGCCAAGCAGGTTCAGGAATACGTAGAGTCAAACGGGTTTTCCGTGATTCGCGAATTAGCCGGGCATGGAGTTGGACACGCGGTACACGAGCCACCGATGATTCCGAATTATTATTCTCCAAATGGTGAATTTATTTTGAAAGAAGGCATGGTGCTGGCTTTGGAACCAATGGTCAGTGCCGGTGATTATCATATTAAAACATTAGCCGACGGTTGGACCGTAGTTACGGTTGACAAAAGCGTTTGCGCGCATTTTGAACATACTGTAGCCGTAACAAAAAACGGTTGCGAAGTCTTGACCAAATAATTTATGAAATATCTCGGTCTTGATTGGGGAAAAAGAAAAATTGGCGTAGCCATAGCAGAGGGCGAGGTAAGAATCGCCAGCCCGATTTTGGTGCGATTGACGAAGAGGTAGAGGGCCAGGAGCATCACCAGAGCGGTGGCGATCACGAGAACCGACTTGACGGGCACATCCACGGCCGCGCCGAAGGCCAGATTTTTTTCCAAAGCGGGCAGGCTCGGATACGTGAGATAAAACGAATTCCGCCACAGGCTCTCCACCAGGCGGATAAAATCCTGCAGGAAAAAAGAAGCGCCGATGGCGGAAATCAGCGGAACCAGACGGGGAGCCCGGCGCAAAGGACGGTAGGCGACGCGCTCCAGTCCCATCGCCGCGAGCCCGCTGATGACCATCCCGGCAAGGAGCACCAGGAGGAGAACGAAAGCGGGGTGAATCGCGGCCAAACTTCCCGAGGCCTCAAGCCCCAGCAGGATCTCCACCCCGACGAAGGCGCCGACGACGAAGATCTCGCTGTGAGCGAAATTAATGAACTCCAGGACGCCGTACACCATGGTATAGCCCAGGGCGATGAGCGCGTACATGAAGCCCAGGACGATCCCATCGACGAGCACCTGGAAAAATATGCTGAGCGCGAGATCCATTTATTCTGAACCGGGTAAAGATGGACTCCGGCTCAACACAAGAGTCTTGAGGCTCATCCCCTTGAGGGCGGCGGACACCGCCTCATCGACCTCCCGGATGACCGCGGCAGCTGGGTCCTGCCGCTCGCTGCCTGAAGCGGCATCGCCATGGCCTCTGATCGCGTCCAGAATCTGTTTGACCTCGATCTCGCCGAGCTCGCGTGACGGCAGGTAACCCTCCCCGTCTGCCGCCTCGGTCGCCAGCGCCCGGCGCTTCAGGATCAGCAGCAACTCTTTGACCAGCCGGTTGGAAACGCGCAGCTCGGCGGCCAATTCCTTGCTCGTCCAGGGCCTTCTCCCGAGATGATAGTGCGTGCCGATCAGGACCATGATCTGCAATCCCAACCTTTCTCGCCCGGCCGCG
>Ga0209211_10006938_pt1 | contig 16129 bp, 16 predicted proteins | sample RifGroA2_FD_183992 | JGI IMG/M metagenome (GOLD analysis project Ga0209211, IMG submission 183992) | Groundwater microbial communities from Rifle, Colorado, USA - Groundwater A2 (SPAdes) (version 2) | ecosystem: Environmental > Aquatic > Deep subsurface > Groundwater | place: Rifle, Colorado... | reverse complement strand
GGGCCGCCGGCTCCGGCTCACGCGCGCGGCGGCGCTGCGGGAGAGCCTCGACCTGGACACGCTCGGGCAGGTGCGCGGCCAGGTCAAGACGATCGTCGCGGTGACCTTCGCGGCGGAGGCGCTCGGCGCCCTCGCGCTCTGGCTCCGCTGGCGCGAGCGGGCGGACATCGAGGCGCCGATCCTCGCCGCCGTCTTCCACGCCGTCTCCGCGTTCTGCACCGCGGGCTTCTCGCTCCTCGCCGACGGCCTCGCGCGCTTCCGCGCGGACGGCGCCAGCAACGCGATCGTCGTGGCGCTGATGCTGCTCGGGAGCCTCGGGTTCCCCGTGTTCCAGGACCTCGGTCGCGTGGCGCGCAGCCTCGCCGCGCGGCAGCGCCCGCCGCGCCTCGCGCTCCACACCCGGCTGGCGCTCGTGACCACCGGCGTCCTCGTGGCGGCCGGCCTGGTCGCGGCGCTCGGCCTCGAGTGGCGCGGCGTGCTGGCGCCGCTCACGCTGCCCGGGCACCTGCTCGCCGCCGTCTTCCTCGCGGTGACCGCGCAGAGCACCACCGGCTTCAACACCGTGGACACGGGCGCCCTCGGGCCGGCGACGCTCTGGCTCGTCATGGTGCTGATGTTCGTCGGCGGCAGCCCCGGCTCGACGGCCGGCGGCGTCAAGACCACGACGCTCGCCACCGTGGTCGCATCCGTCTGGGCGACGCTGCGCGGGCGGGCGCGCGTCGAGGCGTTCCGGCGCACGCTCTCCGACGAGCAGGTGACGAAGGCGCTGGCGCTCATCGGGATCTCGCTCGCGACCGTCGCCGTCGCGATCCTCGCGCTGCTCGCGACCCAGACGGGGGACGCGCTCGCGCTCACGTTCGAGGCCGTCTCGGCCTTCGGCACGGTCGGCCTGAGCACCGGCCTCACGCCGACGCTCGACGCCTGGGGCAAGCTGGTCCTCGTGGCCGTGATGTTCGTGGGACGCGTGGGTCCGATCACGCTCGGGTTCGCACTCGCCGCACGCGCCCGCCCGACTCGCGTGGTGTACCCGTCCGAAAAGATCATGATCGGGTAGGGGGGCCCATGAAGCACTTCCTGGTGATCGGCCTTGGACGCTTCGGGCGCGCGGTCGCCGAGGGCCTCGCGGAGGCCGGCGGCGAGGTCATCGCCGTGGACACCGACATGAGCCTCGTCGAGGCGGTCCGAGACCGGGTCGCCGTCGCGGCCCAGGTGGACCGCCTCGAGGCAGACACGCTCCGGGCCCTCGACGCGGCCGAGGTCGACGCCGCTGTCGTCGCGATCGGCGAGGACTTCGCGTCCGAGGTCCTCACGGTCGCGAGCCTCAAGGAGCTGGGCATCCAGACGATCGTCGCCCGGGCGAACTCCGAGCGGGAGCGGCGGATCCTCGAGCTCGTCGGCGCCACGCGCGTGATCTCGATCGAGGCGGAGACGGGCCAGCGCGTGGCGCGCTCGCTCGTCGCGACCGACGTCATCGACCTGGTCGCGCTCGGCGGCGGGGTCTCGGTCGCATACTGGACGGCCGACGAGCGCGCGCTCGGCAAGAAGCTCGCCGACCTCGACCTGCGCACGCGCTTCCAGCTTCACGTACTGGCGGTGCGCCCCGCCGGGACCGAGCGGCTCGACCTCTTTCCCGCGACCGACCACGTCGTGAGCGCGGGCGACGTGCTGCTGCTGATCGGCGCCGACGCGCGGCTCGCCGCGTTCACGAGGTGACGGCCCGCGCCGACCCCGGCACCTACCTCAGGTAGACCCGGTAGTCGAGGTCCGGGAAGAGGTTGTCCCGCTCCTCGAGCTCCTTGAGCCACGGCTCGCTGAGCTTCCCGGCGGCGAGCGCGTCGTAGAGCGCGTTGAAGCGCGTGACGTGCTCCGTGATGCGGCGGACCGCGTAGGCCGTCGTCGTCCCCGTTTTCACGATGAACGGCCAGTCGCTCGCCTGCGCGAGCAGCAGCTCGCGCGCCGCCTGGGTGAGCGCGCGCCGCCGCAGGCCCTCCGCCTCGGGGTGGCGCCGCGCCAGCTCGACCATGCGCTCGCCGAGCACGTGCAGGTGGCGCCACACCCAGTCGTTGGCCCCGTTGAGCCACACCTCGGCGTAGCCCTTGTACCCCCAGGACGACGCGCACGGCGTCGCCACCTGGTTCGTCGGGTGGCGCGCCAGGTACTCCGAGGGCGTGATGGGCGTGACCGTGTCCTGGTCCCACTGGAGCTTGCGAAACAGGACGTCGAGGAACTGCGGGCCCTCGAACCACCAGTGGCCGAACAGCTCGGCGTCGTACGGCGCGACGACGATCGGCGGCCGGTCCATGTGGCCGGCGAGGAACTCGACCTGGCGCTCGCGGTTGAACAGGAAGTTGCCCGCGTGGACCGCGGCGCGCTCCCGCGCGGCGTGCGGATCGTACGGCTCCTTCCGGTCGAGCGGCAGCCGCCGGTCGGTGATCCGGCGGTACTTGAAGCCCGTCGCGTGGCGGATGCCGTCTGGGTGGATCCACGGGCGGACAGCGTCGAGCGGAAGGTCCCAGGCGATGTCGCGGTAGAAGTCGCGGTACGCGCCGTCCCCGGGATAGCCCTCCTCGGCGCTCCAGACCTGCTTGCTGCTCTCGACGTCGCGCCCGAACGCGGCGACCCCGGTGGGGCAGCAGACGGGCGCGTAGACGCCGTAGAGCGGCCGGCGGTCGGCGAAGAGGAGGCCGTGCGCGTCCACGAAGACGTAGCGGACGCCCGACTCGCGCAGCAGCTCATCCACGCCCCGCGTCCATCCACACTCGGCGAGCCACAGCCCCCGCGGCCGGCGGCCGAAGTGGCGGGCGTGCTCCCGCGCCGCCAGCTCGATCTGCGCGTGGCACGCCGCCCAGTTCCGGTCGGCGAGCGGCAGGAACATGTGGGTCGCCGTGCACGTCAGGAGCTCGAGCATGCCGGCGTCCTCGACGGCGCGGAACGCCCGGGGGATGTCGCCCTCCCAGCGCCGGAACGTGTCGCGGGCGGCGAGCAGGCGGTCGCGGTACATCCACGCGAGCGGCGCGAACGCGCTGTCGCCGCGCGTCCGCTCGACCTCGCGGTGACCCAGCTCCACGAGGGCGTCGAGCCGGCGCGCGTAGCGCGCGAGCAGCAGCGGGTCGCGCATCATCGCGACCAAGGGCGGCGACAGCGAGAGCGTCAGCCGGAAGTCGATCCGGTCGCGCAGGAGCCCCTCGAAGACGTGGAGCAGGGGGATGTACGTCTCGGTCATCGCCTCGAAGAACCAGTGCTCCTCGAGGAAGTGCTCGTCCTCCGGGTGGCGGACGTACGGCAGGTGCGCGTGCAGGACGAGCGCGAGGTAGCCGCGCGTCACCGCCCGAGCCCCTCGCTGGCGCCGGGCGCCCAGCCCTCGCTCGCGCCGGCGAGCCACGCCTCGCTGCCCCGCAGCCACCGCCACTCGCTCGCCCCCGCCTCCCGCACCTCGCTCCCCCAGGCCACCTCGAGCAGCCGCGCCTCGGAGCCCGCGCCGAGCGCGGCGGCCCGGTAGCCGCGCACGATGCGCGCGAGGATCGGCTCGGTGTCCACGCGCAGCAGGCCGCCCTCGGTCGGCCACGCGTAGTGGATCGTCCAGCGGTCGATCAGGCGCGGCTCGCCGCCGGGACCGAGCGCGTGGATCGCGACCCGCCACGGGCCGAAGACGATCCGCTCGCCCCAGGCGCCCTGGAGCACCCGCCGCTCGCCCTCGAACACGACCTCGACGCGCTCGCCGGCGACGGTCCGCCAGTGCTCACGCCAGAACGGCCCCGTCCAGCGCACCCAGCGCACGACACGGCCGTCGGCCTCGCGCTCCTCCCACTCGGCGCGCGCCCATCGCTCGCCCACCAGGGCGTGCATCACGCGCTCGAGATCGAGCCCGTCGCCCGCCGGCGGGGCGGCTGCCGGCGCCTGCCGCGCCGGCGCCACCCGATGGCGATACCCGGGCGGCAGCGCGCCGTCGTACGTGACCGTCATCCACTCCACGGCCGTGTCGGGCGAGATCGCGTCCCGGGGCGTCTCGACCGGTCCCGAGCGCGCGATCTTCGCGAACCACCCCTCGGAGCTCTTGACGCCGATGTCCACGTGGAACACGGAGGCCGGGCGGTTCACGCACACGTAGTGGTTGTTGGCGGGGCGGTGCACGGGCACGTCGAAGTACCTGTTGGCGTTGGTGCCGTCGAAGAGGCGCCAGGTCGTGTCGTAGACGCGCAGGACGCACGCGGCGTCGGCCGCGCCGACCTCGGCGCGCGCGCGCGCCAGCGCCTCGTCGGTCAGCTCCCAGTAGACGAAGATCCAGTGCGGGTCGCGCGCCAGCGCCGTGACGCGGTCCCGGCCGTACTCCCAGGGGAGGTCGCCCAGCGTCGGAGGATCGGCCAGCTCCAGGTCGACGGGCGGCGGGGCGGGCGCCGGCGCCGCGGGCCTGGCCCCGCGCCGGCTGCGTCTTCCGCTCCGCCGCTTGCTCGGCTTCGCCATCGAGACCCGCCGGCTACGCCGCCCGCGCCAGGACGTCCACCAGGGCCCAGCCCCGCGCGCGCACCTCGGCGTCGACGTCGGGGCGCCGCCGCCGCTCGCCCCGCCGGCGCTCGAGGATGAGGCCGGTGGGGCGCGCGCGCCGCTCGCCGTGCCGGCGGTCGCGGACGATCTCGACAGCGGGCTCGCCGGTGAACTTCCTCACGAGCCAGTCGTGCAGCTCGGGCTCCTCGCGGGCGACGATCACGAACCGGCGGCGGCCGAGGGCCTCCAGCCGGCGCTCGCCCTCCGCGCGCGCGTGCGCGGCCGAGTCGTAGGCGGTCCACCGGTCGGTCCAGCTGCTCTCCAGGACACGGCCGGTCGCGGGGTCCACCAGCTCCCAGGCCCAGGCGAGGACGCAGGGGTCGGACACGAAGCGGACGCGGACGGTCGCTCGCTCGCTCAGTGCGCCGCGCATGACTGCACCTCCGCGACGGGATCGCGATCGATCACGATACCGGAACAGACGACACCGGAACCGAGCAAGTCCGAGGCCAAGCCCGAGCCCGCGCCCGCACCGGCCCCGCCCCGCGCGCCGGACCCTCTCGCGCACTCCGGCGGCGCGTCAGCGTGACGCGCGGGCGACACGGTGTCGCCCCGCCGCCGCGGGAGTCCGGGGGGATACGTCAGCTGCCGGGGCGACGGCGCCGGCTACAGCGGGATGCCGTAGCGGCCGAGCGCCAGCTCGACGATCTCGAGGACGGTGGCCGGATGGCTCCGGCCCGAGGCCCGCGCCCCCCGCATGTACTCGCCGGTGGAGAGCAGGTGGGGGTTCGGGTTGGCCTCGATCAGGTAGGCCTTGCCGCCCGCGGTCAGGCGGAAGTCGAAGCGCGCGTAGTCCCGGAGCTGCAGAGCCTGGAAGGCGGTGAGCGCGGTGGCCTGCATGGACTCGACGGCCTCCTTGGGGAGGTCCTCGGGGATCCGGAGGCGGCTGCCGCGGTAGGCGCGCGTGCCCTCCTGCCACTTGACCTCGACGCCCGCGATGCGGGGCGTGCCCTTGGGCAGGTGCGAGAGGTCGAGCTCGACCGGCGGGAACGCCTCGGGCTGGGCGTTGCCGAGCACGCCCACGTACATCTCCCGGCCCTCGATGTACTGCTCGACGAGCACGGGCTGGTTGAACTCGACGTGGAGCCGGTCGATGCGCTCCATGAGGTCCTTGATGTTGTCCACGTGGGCGCTGAAGCCGATCCCGATCGAGCCGTCCTCGCGCGCGGGCTTGACGATCACCGGGAAGTCGATGTCGTGCGCCCAGCCGAGCCGGCTCCGGAACACCGTGGCGAACTTGGGCGTCGGCACGCCGTGGAAGTGCAGCACCTTCTTCGTGAGGGCCTTGTCCATCCCGAGGAGCAGGCCGCGGGGGCCCGAGCCCGTGTAGCGCAGGCCGAGCAGGTCGTAGTGGGCGGCGACGAGCGGCTCCTGGGTGTCGTCGCCGCCGAAGCCCTCGACCAGGTTCACGAGAAGGTCGGCGCGCACGCGCGCCAGGCGCCCGAGGCTCGCCGGCTCCACGCAGATGAAGAAGACCTCGTGGCGCGCGCGCCGCAGGATGCCGGCGATCTCCTCGACGTCGTTCTTCCGTCCGCGCCGGCGCCGCGTCGGCCGCGGCGCGTCGTCGGGCGTGTGGCCGATGCCGATGCGGAGCCTAGCCATGCGCGTGTCCGTCCTTCGGCGCCCCGCCCGCGGGACGGTCGCCGGCGGCCGGCGCGCGGCGGGGCGTGCCGGCGCGCGCGAGCGGGCGGCGCGCGCGCGGCACGAAGCTGCCGCGCGTCAGGTGGTTCATCGCGAGCGTCGTGGCGTAGGTCGTCAGCTCGACGAGCACCGCGGGCTCGAGCCGCGTCTCCACCCAGAGGCCCAGGCGCTCGGCGGCCTCCCCGATCGAGTCCACCAGCGCGCGCACCACGCCGCGCCGGACGCCGGTCCAGTACTCGATCTTGTTGATGAGGGGCGCGCGGTGCTGCCGGACCAGCTCGGCGGCGGGCCGGATGCCCTGCTTGCGGCGGCCCTTCTTGATGAAGAAGTCGGGCAGGTCGTTCTCGAGCGCCACGTCCACCGCAGCCGCCTCGGCCTGCTGGGCGCGGAAGAACTCCTCCACCGTCATGTCCATCTCCTCGACCGTGATGTCGGTCGAGGCCAGGCGCACGAGCGGCTCGGTCCCGCCGACGGCGCGGGCGAGCCGGTCCACGTAGCGGAGCTTCCGCATCGCGGGCCAGCCGCGGTAGCGCTCGCGCCAGCGCGAGCGCGGCGTGAGCCAGACGGCGAACGTCTCGGCGAAGTCCTCGTCGGGGTGCTTCTGCGCGTACCAGCCCTCGAGGTGGCGCACGAAGTGGCGGTCGAACGGCACGGGGCGGTAGCGCTCGCGGTAGGGACGGTTGAACGGGCCGAACAGCTCGCGCCACCCGGGGCTCTCGTAGAGCTTGTAGGCGTAGTTGAACGCGTGCCCCGCCTCGTGGCGCAGGTACATGCGGATCTCGCGCGCGTCCTCGACGTCGTCCAGCTCCTTCTCGAGCCGCGCGAGCTTGGGGTCGGCCAGGTAGAACGGGATGCCGATGATCGGCTCGCCGTCGGGGCAGCCCCACTCGTCGGTCAGGTAGCAGGGCGGCCGGAAGTGGCGGAGCCCCTTCTTCTCGAGCTCGCGGTGGAGCCTCTGGACGTAGCGCTCGACGGGCGAGCCCTCCAGGCGCAGCCCGAGCTGGCTGATGCGCTGGGGCAGCAGCGCGCGCACGTCCGGGGAGGTGGTCTCGAAGCCCCGCATAGCGGTGCCCCCATCTTACGCGGTGCGCCGCCCGATCGCGGCGTTCCTAGCTAGGCGCCCCCCTGGCGGCGGCCCCGCAGCTGCTCCCGGACGCGCTTCAACAGGCGGCGCGCCCACACGAACTCCGTCGCCAGGATCGCGAGGTCCAGCGGGATCACCACGAAGGCCGGGCCCGGCAGGACGAGCATCGCGATCCCGAGCGCCAGGACGGTGCCGCCGATCACGGCGACGACGAGGCGCCATGCGCGGCGGAGCATCGGGTCAGCGCGGCCCGCGGCCGCGGACGAGCCGGGCGAGGTGCGCCCCGAGCTGGGTCACGGCCGCGCCTCGATCCGCTCCTTCGCGGCCTCGAGGCCCTCGGCCCCCGCGCCGAGCGTCTCCGTGGCGCTCGCACGCCGCCGACGATCGCCCCCGCGAAGAAGCCTTTCAACCAGCGCATGGCTCGTCCTCCCGGGTCGCCCGCGGCAAGATCCCTGCCAGGTCCATCCGGGGGGCCGCGCGGCCAAATGCCCTGACCCGATTGGTTCCGTGGACCGCGGCGTCACCCTGTCGCGGGGCGTCACACGAGCCGCCTGATCAGGGCGAGCTCGTCGCGGATCAGGCGCGGGAGCAGGAAGCGGCGGCGGACGTGCTCGCGCCCGGCGCGGCCGAAGTCGCCCCGCTCGCCCCGGCGGCCGAGGAGGTAGACGACCTCGGCGGCGCAGGCCTCCACGGAGTCCACCAGGTAGCGGTCGAACTCCGGGGGGAACTGCATCGGGATCCCGCCGGCGCGGCCCGCGACGACCGGCGTCTCCTTCCAGAGCGCCTCCGAGACGACGAGGCCGAACCCCTCGCGGAGCGACTTCACGACGTCGGCCCCGCGCTGGAAGACGTTCACCTCCATGCTGCCCACGCCCGCGAGGTTCGTGAACACGAACAGGTCCGGATCCTGCGCGGCCTCCTCCTCCACTCGCTCGAGCATCGCCCAGCCCTCCGGGTCGTCGCCCGCCATCGCGCCGATCAGCGCGAGTTGGACGTCGGCGACCTCCTGCTTGACGAGCCGGTAGGCGTGGATCGCGCCGAGCGGGTCCTTCCACGGGTCGAAGCGCGAGACCTGCACCAGGAGCGGCCGGTTCACGTCGACGCCGGAGTCAGCGATCGCGCGCCGGCAGACGTCGAGCGGCAGGTCCATGTTCTTCGTGGCGAGCGGGTCGATCGCGGGGGCGATGAACACCGCGCGGCCGCCGTCGAGGCCGGGCAGCAGAAACTCGGCCATCGTGAAGACGAGCGCGTCGTGCTCGGCGATGAAGGGCGCGAGGAACTCACGCACGGTGGCGTCGGCCGCCGAGCTGTCGATGTGGCAGCGCCAGATCCACTTGGCGCCGCGCGCGCCGGCGAAGTGGCGGAGCGCGGCGGGCTGCGGGTCGTGCACGACGATCACGTCGTACTCGTGCTCGAGGAGCTGGGCGGCCTGCCGGTTGGCCTCGAGGTAGAGGTTGCGCTCGCGCTCACCGAGGTCGTAGTGCGCGCCCTGGAGCGCGTTGTGGAAGGCCTTGGTCACCGTGAAGAACTCGGGCTCGCCGTGGATGAGGCGCCACTCGGCCGTCACCCCGAGCGCCCGCAGCACCGGCAGGTGCCGCGCGAGCAGCTCCGCGACGCCGCCGCCGAAGGCGGTCGAGTTGACGTGCGCGATCCGCACGCCCTTGAGGTCCCGCGCGAGCGTCGCGATCTCGTCGACGAGGTGGTCGCCGACGAGCGCGCGGTGATTCTCCACGTTCGCGGACGGGGCGTAGCAGTGACGCCCGATCGACACCTTCTGGAGCATCGCCGTCCGATCAGCGTCCGCCGGCGCCGCGGGCGAGGGCGCCCCGAACGAGCGACGCGGACTCCTCCGGCGCCATCGTGGTGATGAAGATTCCCGAGCCCAGCTCGAACCCCGCGATCGTCTGGAGCCGGGGCAGGATCTGGATGTGCCAGAGGTAATAGTGCTTGGCCTCGTCCTCGACCGGCGCGCTGTGGAGGATGTAGTTGAAGTCGTGCTCGCCGAGCACCGCGCCGAGCGTCGCGAGCGTCCGGCGCAGCACCCGCGCGAGCCCCACCAGGTCCTCGGCGGAGACCTGCACGAACGAGGGCTCGTGGCGCTTCGGCGCGATCCACGTCTCGAACGGCGCGCGCGAGGCGTACGGGTGGAACACGACGAACCGATCCGTTTGCAGGACGAGCCGGTCCTTCGCCTCGAGCTCGGCCTCGACCAGGTCGCGGTAGAGGCACCGGCCCGTGTCGTCGAAGTGGGCGGTCGCCACTTCGTACTTGCGCCGCATCTGCATCGGCGGGACGGGCGTCGCCACGAGCTGCGAGTGCGGGTGGCTGAGCGAGGTCCCGGCCCGCTCCCCGTGGTTCTTGAAGATGATGATGTACTTCACGCGCCCGTCGCCGCGGAGCGCCTTGTAGCGGGTCTGGTAGGCGCGCAGCACCAGCTCGACCTCGGCGTCGGTCATGCGCGGCATCGTCCCGTCGTGGCGCGGCGTCTCGACGATCACCTCGTGATGGCCGACGCCGTCCATCTCGCGGAACAGCGGGGCGCACTCGCGCCGCACCAGCTCACCGCCCGGCGCGAGCGCGCCGAACTTGTTCGGGATCACCCGCACCGCCCAGCCGCCGCCCCCCGGGCCCGGCAGGCGCAGCAGGCCGGGCGGCGTGCTCGCCTCGTTGCCGGGGCAGAAGGGGCACGCCGCCTCCGGCGGCGGGGCGGCGGGCGCCGCCGCGGGCGGCGTGTGCGGACGCCGCGCGCGGGTCGGCGCGACGATCACCCACTCCCTCGTGGTCGGGTCCTGGCGGATGGCGGACATCAGGGGCCTCCGGGGCGGTCGCGGCGCTGGAGGCGGTCGATGAGCTGCCCGCAGCGGCGCCCCCCGCAGAAGATCATGTCCCAGAGCGCGAAGACGGCGACGATCGCGAGGACGAGCAGGAGCCAGCTGAGCCAGTACATGACGGTCACACCCCCGGTGCCGCGCGGTCGCGCGGCGGCGGCGCGCCGGCCGGCGGGTAGTCGAGCGTGGCCTGCAGCCCGGCGACCTGTTCGGGCGGGAACTCCGGCAGGTAGAGCTCGCGGCGCTCCCGCCACGCGCGCACCTCCGACTCCGCCACGCGCTGCCGCGCCGGGTCGAGACCCGTGTCGCGCGCGAAGTAAGTCGTCTGCGACGGGAACGCGAAGCCGGTGCCGCTGGCCGCCACGATATCCATGATACGGAGGTAGACGTCCTCCTGCACGGCCAAGAACTCGCCGTAGTCCGTGACGCGCACGTAGGCGAAGATCTCGAGGTCGAGCGAGTAGGCGCCGAAGCCGACGAAGCGGATCCGCGCCGGGTCGGGATGCACCTTGGGGTGGGCGTAGAGCATCTTGCGGATCTCGACCAGGACGTGGCGGAGCTGGTCGGGCGTGGTCTCGTACCGGAGCCCGAGCGTGGGGTGCAGCCAGATCCGGTCCCGCCGCGCGAAGTTCTCGAGCTGCAGGGTGGCGAACTCCCCGTTCGGGATCGTGACGACCGTGCGGTCCAGCGTCCGCACGCGCGTCGAGCGCAGGCCGACCTCCTCGACCGTCCCGATCCGGTCGCCGAAGCGGCAGAAGTCGCCCACGCGCACCGGCTGGTCGAGCATCAGCGTGATGCCGCCGAAGAGGTTCTCGACGGTCTTCTGGGCCGCGAGGGCGACGGCCAGGCCGCCGATGCCGAGGCCCGCGAGGATGCCCGTCACGTTGACGCCCACGTTCTGGAGGAGCGCGAGCGCGACGAACACGAGGACGACGGCCTTCGCGGCCTTGCCGCCGACGGGCACCATGGGCACCGCGGCCGTCCGCCCGCGCACGAGCAGCCGGTCGCTCGCCACGCGCGCGAGGACGTCGATCAGCCGGAGCGCGACCCAGCCGACCGCGACGATCGCGCCGACCTTCTCCAGGCCCCCGAAGAACGTCTTGGCGTGGACCGGCAGCGCGAGGGCAAGCACGCCGAGCCAGAACGCGGCGAGGCCGAGCCCGAGCCGGAGCGGCCCGACGCAGGCGTCGAGCAGGGCGTCGTCCACCGTTGTGCGCGAGCGTCGCACGAGGCGGCGCAGGGCGTGGAGGGCCGCCGCCGTGGCGAGCCACGACACGGCCCACGCGAGGACCACGACCAGCAGGAGGCCGAGCCACTGCCAGAGCGCAATGTCGAGCACGCGCGTGTCGACCAGGGCGCGCGGCAGCAGATCGCCGAGCGGGCCGTACCCGACTTCCTTGTAGAGCGCGGGAATGCGGGCCACCGTCGCCGGCGCGACGCGCCAGACCAGCGCGTCGCCTTCCCGTGCGCGCTGGAGGAGGACGTCGACGGGGCCCGCGCGGGTCTCGACCGTGCCCGCACGCTCGAGGCCGGCCGCGAGGCCGTCGTCGGTCGCGCCGTCGGGCGCCGTGCTGAGCGCCTCGAGGTCGATCGCGCCCGCCTGGTCGAGGACGACGCCGAGCTCGCGCGCGAGCTCCGGTCCGCGCGCCTCCCGCTGCGCCGCCGGGATCCGCCGGAGGTCCAGGTACCCGGCCGCCTTCTCGTAGTCGCCCTTGCGCACCGCCTCGAGGTACCCCGCGAGCGTGCCGCCGGGCGTCTCGCGCCCGAGGGCGTCGCCCGGCTCGGCGCCACGCGCCACCGACACGAGAAGGGTCACGAGGACGAGCGCGGTCGCGAGCACGGCGGCCCTCGCGGGCCCCCGCTGCGTCATCTCTCGACAAGCCATCGGGCGCGGACCGCCGCAAGATCGGTGCCAGCGGCCCGTGCGCGCTCGCGGCCGCGCGAGCGGCGCGCGTCGCTCAGTTGCGCCGCCCGACATGCAGCGCGCGGCGACAAGGTGTCGTCACGACGACACGCTGACGCCCGGCGAACGACGAGCGCCACGGCGCCGGAGCGCGAGAGATGCGCGGACCGGCCGCGTTCCAGGCATAATGAGCGCCCCATGAGCCGCCGCCGGCCTTCCCTTCGCACGCACACCCTTCCGCGGCTCGCCCCGCGACGCTGCCCGGGGCCATGAGCAGGCCGGACGCGACGGCGGGGAGTCGAGTCGCGGGCGCGCGCGAGACGTGGTCGTCGACGGCGGGCTTCGTCCTGGCGAGCGTCGGGTCGGCCGTCGGCATCGGCAACCTGTGGCGCTTTCCGTACGTGGTGGGGACCAACGGCGGCGGCGCGTTCCTGATCCCCTACGTGATCGCGATCGCGGCCTGCGGCCTGCCCCTCATGATCCTGGAATTCGCCCTCGGCCGACACTACAGGAGTTCCGTGGTCCCCGTCTTCGCCGCGATGGGCCGAAGGCTCGTGGGGCTCGGCTTTCTGCTGGTCTTCATCCAGACGATGATCCTGGCGTACTACCTCGTCGTCACCGGCTGGGTGCTCGCCTACTTCCTGGCCTTCACGGCGGGCGCGCCGATCTCGTTCGCCGAGTTCACGGCGTCGTACACGCCGCTCCTGTTCTTCGGCCTGTCGGGGCTGATCTGCTTCGCGGTCGTGAGCTTCGGGGTGCGGGGCGGGCTCGAGCGGTTGTGCAACATCCTCATGCCGGCTCTGTTCCTGATGCTGGCGCTGCTGGTGACGATCGCGCTGGCCCTGCCGGATGCCGGGCGGGGCGTCGCGTTCTACCTCACGCCGGATTTCTCGCGACTGGCCGAGCCCCGGGTGTGGGTGGCGGCCCTCGGGCAGGCGTTCTTCTCGCTGGGGGTGGGCACGGGCATCATGCTGACCTATGGGAGCTACCAGGGCCAGGGGAGTCTCGTGAAGAGCGCGGTGATCGTCTCGGCGGCCGACCTGGCCGTGGCGCTCCTCGCGGGGCTGGTGATCTTCCCTGTCGTGTTCTCCTTCGGGTTCGACCCGGCCGCGGGAGTTCAGCTCGCGTTCGTGACGCTGCCCCTGGTCTTCGAGGAGATGGGCTTCGGCTTCCTGTTCGGGTCGGTGTTCTTCCTGCTGCTGTTCTTCGCCGCGCTGACCTCCGCGGTCTCGATCCTCGAGCTGCCGGTGGCGACCCTCGTCGACACTCGGGCGATGCGCCGGCGGCCGGCGGCGGCCCTGGTCACGACCGTGATCATGCTGCTCGGCCTGCCATCGGCGCTGAGCTACAGCGCGCTCCGGATCGAGCTCTTCGGCATGCCCTTCCTCGACCTCAAGGATCTCGCGTTCGGCACCGTCGGGATGATGGTGGGGGCCCTCGTGCTGAGCCTCACCGCGGGATGGGCGCTGAGGGAACGGATCCTTCCGGGGCCGCTCATGGTCCTCGTCCGGTTCGTGGTTCCCGTCGTCCTCGCCGTGACCCTCGTCGCACGGCTCGCCGAGCGACAGTAGGAGCTGCGCACCGCCCCCGCTGGACGCCGGCGACGACGAGCACCGCCGCGACGATGAGCGAGAGGTCCACGGTCCGGCATCGGCGTCGGCCTGAGACTCGACGGCGCCCCGCTCCTCTCGGGCGAGGTCTTCTCCGCGGTCGTCCTGATGATGCTGGTGACGACGGTCGTGACGCCGGTCGGCCTCAAGTGGGCGCTCGGCCGCTCGGGCTAGCTACTTCATACCAACCTCGGGCGTCGAGCCCCGCGGTCAGCGCGAGCTCGGCCTCGCGCTCGGCGTCGGTGAGGCTTTTCCACGACGCCATGGCGATCTCGATGCGCTCACCAGCGGGGAGCTTGAGCAGTTCGGCGAGGGTGTTCGGCAGCATGCTTGATCCTTCCACGCCTGGACCCTCTGGACAAGGTCGCCGCTGAGGCAACGCCCGCGGTCACCGGCCGGGGCGAGCAGCGCGAGCCCCGGTCCGGTGCACTGCGGGGTTGGGCCGCGGCGCCGCAAACGGTATACTGCGTGCGATGACTCGAGCGCTGGACGCTGCCATCGCCAAACTTGCGACGCTACCGGCCGACGAACAGGACCGGATCGCCCAGTGGCTGCTCGATGAGCTTCGCGACGATGAACATTGGGCGCGCCAGTTCGCAAGCTCACAGGATGCTCTGAGTAAGCTCGCCGCCGAGACTCGGGCTGGCCGCTCAGCCGGCAGAGCGACGGAACTCGACCCCAAGAAGCTGTGAGATCGCGGGCGACGCCGCGCTTCTGGGCGGCGTACCGCGAGCTGCCACCTGAGCTCAGAGAGCTCGCTCGGAAGGCGTATCGCTTGTTCCGCGAGAACGCCCACCACCCGAGCCTCCACTTCAAGAAGATTCACGATCGCGACTCTCCATTTGCTCGGTCCGCGTGACCCTCGGAACCCGTGCCCTTGGGCTTCTGGAGGATGAGGAGATCACGTGGTTCTGGATCGGCACGCACGCTGACTACGACCGCGTTTTGGAGAACCTGTAGCGCCCTTCATGTCGGCCCAACGCGCCCGCTGACCCGCCGCGAGCGAGCATCGCGAGCGGGCGGGCCGCTGGAGCGTGATGTTCGGCAGCCCGTCCCGAACGGCGCGGCTTCCCCAAATGAACCTCACCGTGCCCGCAAGTAGGCTGCGCCCACTTCGAACGCCTCCTCAGGTGTTCCGTAGAAGGTGCCGTTGTGGAATGTGGATGGCTCGTAGCGCTCGTTGCTATACGTGTAGAAGGCCATGCTCCAGGCCGCCTCGTCACCGAGGTACCGCAGCCGGCAGAGGTGGAGGGGCACGTCTCGCACCCGGTCGAGATACTCCTTGCGCGTCTCACCAAGCGCGCGAAGGAGTCCGCGCGAAGGCGCCGCAGGTTCAGTGTGGGCGTCGATGTAGCACAGTGCGCCGTGAAAGCGGATGGCCAATCGAGTGAACGTGCCCGCGTAATGCCTCTCCGCGTACGCAGAGATCCGCCGTTCCGTTCGCTGCCGGACTGCCCGAGGAATCCGTGCGCCGCCAGAGTGCGGGTTGCGTACCCAGACTCTACGCCCCGCGGCCTGCCCCATTCACGTCGCCTTGTCTGCCGAACGCTGGCGATGAGCTGCGGCGCGAAGCGCCGTCAGCTCGATGGCCTTGTTATGCGATGTCCCCGATTCAGGTATGACGGAGTATACGAGTACTTGCATACCCAGGGGTGTCCGACAAGCCGCTCCAGTAGTTGGCTTCTTCACGAGGCGACGTTCGCGCTTTCCCACGCGACGCGCGGCGGCTCGACCGGGTTCAGCTTCGGCGGGTCCAACAGGGGCTCGATCCAGCGGACTGGAAGGCGATGCCTGGGGTCGGACCTGGCGTCCGGGAGATCCGCATCCACACCGCGCTGGAGCACCGCGTCCTGTACGTCGCGAAGTTCGCAGAGACAGTGTACGTGCTGCACGCGTTCGAGAAACGGAGCAGGAGAACGGCCAAGCGCGATGTGGAGCTCGCCCGGCAACGATACCGAGAGCTGATCAGACAGCGGCAAGTCAGGCGTCTGACGGGAGGGCAACGTGGCGAGGAAACCTAGAGTGACGGCGTCGACGGGGAACGTGTTTCGAGATCTCGGATTCCGCCGTGAGGAGCCCGAGCATCTTCTAGTCCGCGCCGACCTCATGATCCAGGTGCAGAAGCTCATCGCGGCGGAACGCTTCAAGCAACGGGAAGCAGCCGAGATCCTTCGCGTGTCGCAGCCGCGCGTCAGCGACCTCCTGCGAGGTCGCATCGACTTGTTCGGCACCGACGCGCTGATCGACATGCTCGCTCGCCTCGGGGCACGTGTCCGCCTCACCGTCAAGTCGAGTCGACGTCGCCTGAAAGTCGCATAACGCCCCGCGTAACCCGCGGCGGGCGATCGCGGAGGTGGTATGTACCCCGAACCTCATGCCCGCCGCAGGGTTCACGCGGAAGTCAGCGCATTGCCCTAGCCCATGTTTCCCTTTTCGACCTGTAAGTAGCTGAAAGTTCGAGGGGCGAGTCAGCGGATTGTCATCACGCGACCGTGTCGGCCTTCCCGGGCGCTGTCGGGGG
>Ga0209211_10006934_pt1 | contig 16138 bp, 15 predicted proteins | sample RifGroA2_FD_183992 | JGI IMG/M metagenome (GOLD analysis project Ga0209211, IMG submission 183992) | Groundwater microbial communities from Rifle, Colorado, USA - Groundwater A2 (SPAdes) (version 2) | ecosystem: Environmental > Aquatic > Deep subsurface > Groundwater | place: Rifle, Colorado... | reverse complement strand
AAATCCGACGGGTGATATTCTGACCGGAATTAAAAATTCTTTGTGGACTGAAAATAGAATCGCCACAGGAATTATTTACCAAAATTCACGTCCGCCTTTCCACGTAAATTTACCTCAATTGCAAACTGAAACCTTGTTGGCCACGACTGGGAAGAAAAGGAATATAAAGAAATTGCTGAAAGAATTTAATTAACCACCGGGTGGAATTTGCGGATAACACCAACGACTTTTCCCTGAACTCTGACCCGGGTCGCGAAAATTGGCTGCATCTGGGAATTAGCCGGCTCCAACCGAATTCTGGTAGCTTCGCGGAAAAATCTTTTCAGAGTTGCCAAGCCATTATCCAAAAGTGCTACCACAATATCGCCGTTATGAACTTCGTCCTGTTCTTCGACTACCACATAGTCGCCGTCCAAAATTCCATCATCAATCATTGACTGGCCTTTAACCCGCAAAACATAAGCGCGGCGTTTGCCGGAGAGCATGTCCGGTGAAATAGACAAAGTCGTATGGGAATCGGTAAATGGCACAATCGGGGATCCGGCGGCAATAAATCCCATCACCGGCAATTCAACCCCGGTTGACGTTTTGGAAATTTTGCGGTCTAATAGTTCTATGCCGCGGACGGTGCCTTCATATTTTTTGATAATCCCTTTGCGGACTAGGGCCTCCAGATGTTCGTGGACGGTAGCCAAAGATGTAACTCCCAAAGCCGTAGCAATTTCCTGTAAAGTAGGGGAATATCCGTGCTGCTGGATATATTGAGATAAAAATTCTACAATCTGTCTTTGGCGTCTGTAAAGGGTTACTGGCATTTGGGTTATATTATTTTTACGTTTGTGTCATCTTAGCCCAAGCTTAGGCGAACTGTCAAGAGGTAAAAACCTTATCAAACATGTTTAAACTATATTCATCATATCAACCGGCGGGGACGCAACCGCAGGCAATTACCAAACTTTCGGAATTGATTGTCGGAGGAAACCACCATCAAACCCTGCTGGGAGTTACCGGTAGCGGCAAGACTTTTGTAACGGCCAATGTTATCGCCAAACTTAATAAACCGACTTTGGTAATTGCTCATAATAAAACTTTAGCCGCTCAACTGTATCAGGAATACCGCGATTTTTTTCCGGAGAACGCAGTGTCCTATTTTGTCAGTTATTACGATTATTATCAACCGGAAGCTTATATTCTCCAAACCGATACTTATATCGAAAAGGAAACCGATATCAATGAAATGATTGATAAGTTGCGGTTAAAGGCCACCGCCAATCTGGTTTCCCGCCGGGATGTGATTGTAGTTTCTTCCGTCTCCTGCATTTACAACTTGGGAGAACCGCAGGAATATTTAAAAAGAGTTTTGAAATTAAGTTTGGGCCAGAAAATAACTTTAAGAGAGTTGTCGGAGAAATTAGTGGATTTAATGTATATGAGATCGCAGATGGAATTGGCCCGTTCTAATTTCAGAATCAGAGGCGACAGTCTGGACATCTGGCCGGCATACGAAGATAATGTTTTGAGAATTACATTAAGCGGAGATAAAATTTCAGGTTTAGTCTGGATTGATCCAATTTCTTCCCAACCTGTTAACCTTTCCAACCTTTTGAGCCTTTCTAGCCATTTTAACCATTCTAATCATTTTTCCTTACCATCTGCTGCTCTTTTTCCCGCCAAACACTATATTGCCGATTCTAAAGATATTCAACCGGTATTTACTCAAATCAGAAATGATTTGCATATCCGGGTAAAAGAATTAGAAGCAGGCGGACAGGAGTTGGAAGCCAAACGGCTGATCCAAAAAGTTGAATATGATTTGGCGATGATACAGGAATTGGGATATGTCAACGGAATTGAAAACTATTCCAGGTATTTTGATCACCGTAATCCGGGTGAACCCCCGTTTACTTTATTGGATTATTTTAAGCAGTGCGATCCGGATTTTTTGACCGTGGTTGACGAATCTCATATTACTCTTCCGCAAATTAAAGGAATGTTTAAAGGCGATCAGTCACGGAAACAAACTTTGATTGATTTTGGATTTAGATTACCGGCTGCGATGGATAACCGGCCCCTGAAATATGAAGAATTTTTGGAAAGAGTTAATCAAGTTATTTATACCTCTGCAACTCCGTCAGAATGGGAGTTGGAGAAGTCAGGAAATAATGGGGTTGTCGAGTTGTTAGTCAGACCGACGGGATTGATTGATCCGGAGATTGAGATTAGAAATGCCCAAAATCAGGTTCCGGATCTGGTTGTGGAAATCTTAAAGCGTAAAGCAAAAAACGAACGGGTATTGGTGACCACTCTGACAAAGAAAACCGCCGAGGCTCTGACGGAATACCTAAGCGATCCACAAAAAATTACTAAAATTTCGCAGTCATTGCGAACGACCGGAGGGAGTGTGGCAATCTCGTCAGGGATTGTCACGTCGCCCCTCGACAAACTCGGGTCTCCTCACAATGACAATGTGATTCCAGAACTTGATTTACCCAGCGTTGCTTACTTGCACTCCGATATCAAAACCCTCGACCGCCAGGACACTCTGGATAAATTAAGAAGGGGAGAAGTGGACGTAATTGTCGGTATAAATTTATTAAGGGAAGGTTTGGATTTGCCGGAAGTATCGCTGGTTGCTATTCTTGACGCCGATCAGGAAGGATTCCTGCGGAGCCGGACAAGTTTAATCCAGACTATGGGGCGGGCTGCCCGGCATATTGACGGAAAAGTGATCCTTTATGCTTATAAAATTACCGATTCTATGAAAGAGGCGATTGATGAGTCCGGTAGACGGCGCAAAGTCCAAATTGACTACAATTTAAAACACAACATCTTTCCTCATGGAATTAACAAGCCAATCAGAGAGAAACTTGTCGACAGGAGTCAGGACAATGTTACCGATATTGACTTGCCAAAGGGAATTTCCAATAGATACGGCATAAAAAAGTTATCTGATCTAGACATTGATTCATTATCTTCGCAGGATAAGCAAACAATGATTAAACACTTAAGAAAACAAATGCTGGCCGCGGCCGATAATTTGAACTTCGAAAAAGCCGCGGAGATTAGAGATAGGATCGCCGAAATTGATGTGTAGCCCCGGAAATCGGATACGGTTATAATTAGATCTCCAAAATTATGGATAATTTTATTGAGGTCATTGGGGCTCGGCAGCACAATTTAAAAAATATTAGCGTCAAGATTCCTAAAAATAAATTAACGGTGATTACCGGAGTGTCGGGATCGGGAAAATCGTCGCTGGCGTTTGATACCATTTTTGCCGAAGGCCAAAGGCGGTATGTTGAGTCTTTATCTTCATATGCCCGGCAATTTTTAGGGGTAATGAATAAACCGGATGTAGATAAGATTATCGGTTTGTCTCCGGCGATTGCCATCAATCAAAAAGCGGTTTCCAGCAATCCCAGAAGTACCGTCGGAACTGTTACTGAAATCTATGACTATTTACGGGTTTTATATTCCCGCGCCGGCCATCCTCATTGCGGAAAATGCGGCCGTGAGGTAAAACGGCAATCCGTTGATCAGATTTCCGATTCAATTCTGGATCAGACTAAAATTCTGGCCGTAGGCCAAAAACCCTGCCTGATTGAAGTCTTTTCTCCGGTTATTATTGATAAAAAAGGAGAATTTACCCAATTGTTTGAGTCATTGCGCCGTGACGGTTTCCGGGAAATAACCGTTGACGGACAAAAATTTAATCTAAACCATAATTTTGTTCTGATAAAAACAAACCGCCATACCATTGAATTGTCAATTGATAAAATTTCAGTCACCAAAAAAGATTTTAAAAATCCAACCGGCCTTAAGCTAATTTCATCCAGGCTTTCCGAAGCAGTTGAAATAGCTTCCAAAAAATCGGGCGGGACGCTGTGGATTCAATTCGACGGCAAAGACAAAACGCTATTCTCCCAAAGCTTCGCCTGTCCTGTCTGCAATATTTCTCTGCCTGATATTGAGCCGCGGAGTTTTTCATTTAACACTCCTTACGGAGCTTGTCCGGAGTGTGACGGATTGGGGATAATTCTATCGGCCGATCCTGAAGCCGAAGAAAAGATACCAAATTTATTGAACCGTTACCTTGAAACTGATAATGAAGCGGTCAGAAAACGCTTAAGTCCGTTTATTATCACTTCCGTATGTCCCAACTGTAGCGGACAAAAACTGAATAAAGTTTCCAGAAGCGTCACCGTCGCCGGAAAAAATATTTCCGAAATATCAAATCTGACCGTAAAAGGAGTTTTAAAATTTATTGAGAGTTTGGATAAATCCGATATTTTTTTGCCACAGGAATTGGCTGTTTCAACTCCGATTGTTAGGGAGTTGTCGGTTAGATTAAAGTTTTTGCTGGATGTAGGCCTGGAATATCTAACTTTGGGAAGAACTGCATCCTCCCTCTCATCGGGTGAAGCCCAAAGAATCAGGTTGGCTTCTCAAATCGGAACCGGCTTAACCGGAGTCTTGTATGTTTTAGATGAGCCTACAATTGGATTGCACCAGCGTGACAATTTTAAATTAATTCAGATTTTAAAATCCTTAAGAGATTTAGGGAATACTGTTTTGGTGGTTGAACATGATCAGGAAACCATTGAAAGCGCCGATTGGGTGATTGAAATAGGTCCCAGAGCCGGAAATGACGGCGGTCATATTGTGGCAGAAGGAACTGTTGAGGAAATAAAAAATAATCAGAAATCGTTGACAGGGTCATATTTATCGGGGAGGAAGAGGGTAGAAATACAGAAGGTTAAAAGGTTAGAAGGTTACGAGGCTAAAAAAACAGAATTTTCAACCTTTCAACCTGTCAACCTTTCAACCTTTGAGTCCATCAAGCTCTCCGGCGCCTCTCAACATAATTTAAAGTCTATCGACGTTGAATTTGCTTTGGGGAAATTCATTTGCGTCACCGGGGTTTCCGGTTCAGGAAAATCTACATTGGTTCACGACACTCTTTATCATGCTTTAGCCAGAAGATTAAACCGCTATCATCACACAACTCCGGGAAAATTCGACAGTTTTTCATTGCCAAATACTGTCAGCCAGGTCAGTTTAATTGACCAAAGCCCGATCGGACGGACGCCAAGGTCTAATCCGGCCACCTATAGCGGAGTTTTTGACTATATCCGCCAAATTTTTGCCATGACGAAGGAATCAAAGATCAGGGGTTGGAAAACGGGCCGTTTTAGTTTTAACGTTCCGGGAGGCAGATGCGAAACCTGTGAAGGTCAGGGACAAATAAAAGTTGAAATGCAGTTTATGCCGGATGTGTATGTTACTTGCGACGACTGTAAGGGATCAAGATTCGGGCGGGAAACTCTGGAAGTCACATATTCCGGCAAGAATATCGCCGAGATTTTAAAATTAACCATTAATGAAGCCGTTGAAATGTTTACCGCTTTTCCGGCCTTAAAATCCCGATTGGCAATGCTTAAATCAGTAGGATTAGGGTATTTAAGTTTAGGCCAACCGGCGACTATTTTATCCGGAGGTGAAGCCCAAAGGATGAAATTATCCCGGGAATTGGGAAAAATCAGATCAGCCCATACAATTTATATATTGGACGAACCAACCACCGGGCTTCATTTTGACGATTTGCAAAAATTAATTGAGGTATTGCTTAAATTAGTTAATCAAAACAATACAGTGATTGTAGTTGAACACAATCTGGATGTAATTAAAAATTCCCAATGGATAATCGATCTGGGGCCGGAAGGCGGGGATGAAGGTGGAGAGATTGTGGCCATCGGGACTCCCGGGCAAATTGCCAGTAATCCGAAGAGTTATACTGGTCAATACTTGAGGAAAATGATAAATTGAAACAGCAAAATAAACTTGTTTTAAAATTTTATTTGTCATTGCGAGGAGCGCTAGCGACGCGGCAATCTAAATCTAAACTAGATTCCCACGCTCGACTTTTAGTCTCGCTCGGAATGACATAGCAAATGAAGAAATTGATCTCAATATTCTTTCTTGTACTTTCTTTTACTTTCTTGTACTCCGCCGGCTGGCGGATTGTACCTTCCCTTGCTTTTGCTTCTTCCGATTTCTCCACTTCTTTCAATTCAACTTACGAAGTTAGGGAAGACATTACCACCGCGGTTATCCATCAAATTTCTCTGACAAATTTAAAACCTAATTCTTACGCTTCCGAGTTTACTTTAATTATCGGAAGTACCAATTTGGATGCAATAATTGCTCGCGACCATTCTGGATTACTCCCGGTTACGGTCAATCAGAGGGATAACGGGGTGGCGGTCAGCGTTAACCTGAAGTCAAGGCCGGCATTAGGCTTAAATCAAAAAAAAGAATTTACTATTAGATATGACAGCCGGGATACCGCCCAAAAAGTCGGAAAGATAATTGAAGTAAATATCCCCAAACTTTCCAATTCCAGGGAATTTGATTTATTTACCACTAATTTATTGGTTCCGGCAAAATTAGGATCGCCTTCGATAATGGTTCCGGAGCCTGCGGCCAAATCGATTACTTCAAAATATTTAAGTTTTGGTTTTGACCGCAACGATGATACCGGAATATCGGCTGTTTTCGGTACAACTCAGACATTTTTAGTTAACCTAAAGTATTTTGTCGCTAATCCCGGCGATAACCAAATTCAAAATTCAATTGCATTGCCCCCTGATACGGCTTACCAAAGAGTAAATATAGACCGGATTGAACCTAAACCCATTAAATTGGAAACTGATTTTGACGGAAATTGGTTGGCAATTTACCAATTAAAACCACAACAAAAATTATCTATAGAAGCAGATTTAACCGTCGAGATAAAAATGATTCCTGAAGGTCAAAATTTTCCCAAGGCCCGGCCTGATCACCTTCAGCCTTCGGTTTATTGGCAGGCGGATGATCCGGAAATATCGGCAATAGCTTCTAAATTAAAAACTCCTAAAGAAATTTATGATTATGTAGTTTCCAATTTGACTTATGATTATTCCCGGGCCCAAACCGGAGGAGACAGAACTGGGGCTAAATTGGCTTTAAGAAATCCCGGGTCGGCGATTTGCACGGAATTTACAGACTTATTTATCACTCTTGCCCGGGCAGCCGGAATTCCGGCCCGGGAACTTAACGGTTTTGCCTGGACTGAAAATCCGAAGTTAAGGCCGCTATCATTATCCGGAGATATTTTGCACGCTTGGCCGGAATATTGGGACAAAGATAAAAACCTGTGGGTTCAGGTTGACCCCACTTGGGGAAATACTACCGGTTTAATCGATTATTTTACTAAACTCGACTTTAACCATATCGTATTTGCCATCCACGGAAAATCTGATACGTCTCCGTTACCGGCCGGATTTTATAAAACCGATGAAACTCAGAAAAAAACCGTGGCAGTTACCCCTAATAGCCTAACTTTGAATTTGAATCTGGATCCTGTGATTCAGGTTTTTATCCCCAAAATCCTGCCAAACTATAAGTTCAGCCGGATTTCTGTAGACCTGACAAATCAGCAGTCTACGGCGATGTATAAAATTCCGGTATCGGTTTTGGCTCCGGGAGCGGAAGTTAAAATAAACAATCTGTCGGAAATTGATCTTTTACCCTGGGAATCAAAATCAGTGGAGTTTAAAATTAAACCCCGTGACCTGTGGAATACCAGACCACAAACCATAACGGTTAAAATAGGCCTTAAGACTTATGAATATGAATCTCAAACGGCTTCTCCGCTTAAACCCATTTTTGGAATTCTCATTGCAGCCGCGGCACTTTTCAGTTTCCTCATTGCCGTCAGCTCCGGGAATTTACCTCTTCCTGGATTCATCAGGAACTCCGATTTATATCGGAAAATCAAAAAATCTTAAGAATAGGCTCAAGTCCTACTTTGCCATAGATAAATATTCTTCCTTAAAAACCGGATTGATGGTGGGAAAGGCTAAAAGCCTCAAAGTTTTTCCCTTAAAATCTGAATTTTTGGCTTTACTGAAAGAGGCAGAGCTGATCCGCGAATTTAAACCAAAATATAATATCAGCCTTAAGGACGATAAAACTCCGGGGTTTATAGTAATTTCAAAAGATAAACAGAATCCGGAAATTTCCGTGGTCCGTCAAAACCAACTGAATGAATTTAAAAATGCTGATTCCTTTGGCCCATTTTTGTCCTCAGGATCCTTAAGAACTGTTCTGAAAATCGGGAGGAAGATTTTCCCGTATTGCGACCGGCCAAACCAAGGCGTAAATAAAAAACTTTGCTTTTATTATCATCTTAATCTTTGTCCGGGAATTTGTGCCGGAATCATCAGTTCTAAAAGCTATCTTCGTCAAATTAAACGATTAATTTTATTTTTAAGAGGGGATCATAAAAAATTATTGCGTCAATTAACAATTGATATGAAAAGAAAATCAAAGATGCTTGATTACGAGTCCGCCTCTAAAATCCGTGAACAAATCGGGGCAGTCGAAAATCTGAATAACATAAATGCATTCTCGGAGTTTTCAACTTCGGCTGATGTCATTGCGAGGAGTCCCGATCAAATCGGGACGACGTGGCAATCTATCGATAATAGATTCCCGCGCTCCCCCTCGACTACGCTCGGGGTCGCTCGGAATGACAAGGATTTGAGAATCGAAGGCTACGACATCAGCCATCTTCAGGGGAAATGGGCCACTGCTTCGTTGGTGGTGTTTATTGGCGGTAAACCGGCTAAGGAAGAATACCGCCAATTCAGAATTAAAAGTTTTCCGTCTTCAGATGACCCAAAAATGTTAACGGAAACACTGATGCGGAGATTTTTGCATCCTGAATGGAATTTTCCGGATTTAATTATGATTGATGGCGGAGAACCGCAATTAAGGGAAATTCTAAAGACATTTAAAAAGCTTCCGGTCAAATTGCCCAAAATGGTGGGACTAGTGAAAGGTGAAGAAACTATAATTATTCCGGAAAATGGACAATTCCGCAGATTAAATCTGCCAAAGTCAGATCCATTTTTAAAAACCCTGATGGCTCTCCGCGATGAAGCTCACCGCTTTGCCCGCAGATATCATCATAAGTTGCACCTGAAATCGTTGGTTGATAATTCTCAAACAGCGTGAATCTGTCTTTCCAAGGCTTCAACTTTTTCTTCCAAATCAGCCACTTGCGTGAAAGATGGCGTAAGGGCAAGTTCTTCTCTGATTGTTGAGAGTTCTTTCATAATTTTATCCATGCTTACATAAAATTCATCTTTAGTCGGCAGGAATTTGATTTTTGCTTCAAGTTCTTTGAATTCATCTTTCGTAGCTAAGAATTTGATTTTTTCTTCAAGTTCTTTGAATTCATCTTTCGTAGCTAAGAATTTGATTTTTTCTTCAAGTTCTTTGAATTCATCTTTCGTAGGTAAGAATTTGATTTTTCCTTCAAGTTCTTTGAGATCTTCCTTTGTAGACAGGAGTTTGATTTTTTCATCCAGTTTTCTGTCTATCAGTTTTTCAATTCGATCGAGATCTTTTGAGGTTAATGGCATATTTCTTATTATTCAACCATTGCCGATGCTTGTCAATGGTTGTCGTTCGTCCGGTTGCACTATATGGATAAGAAAGTATAAAATCATAATTAATGAAGAATATATTAAAATCTTTTTTAATCAACGCCGTGGCCCTGTATGTTCTGACGGTAATTGTCCCGGCGTTCAAAATCAGCGGCGGATTAAATTCATTTCTGACGGCCGGAGCTACTTTGACGGTACTAAATTTATTAGTAAAACCAATTTTAAATTTATTGCTGTTGCCGATTAATCTTTTAACATTGGGTTTTTTTAAATGGGCTTCAAGCGTACTGATTATCTGGTTGCTGACAAAACTTACTCCGGGTTTAACAATTGCCAATTATAGTTTTCAGGGATTCAATTATCAGGGCTTTAGCGTGCCCGCGGCCCAATTTAATGTCCTCTGGACTCTGATCATCGGTTCGTTTATGATGTCGATTATCACCACTTTTTTGGATTGGATTTTAAACGAATGATTTATTTACAGATAGTTATTTCAATTTTGCTGATTATCCTGATATTAATTCAGGGACAATCCGGCGGCAAGGGAATATTGTGGGAATCAATGAAAACTTCTTATCACACTAAGCACGGAGCTGAAAAAATTGTTTTTTTAATGACCATAGTTATGACTATCATATTTATTACCGCGGCTATCGCCAATCTGTTGATAGGTTAATTTTATGCTTAAAAGTCTCCGGTTTGTTTGGTGGTTAACAAAAGCTTTCATCCTAAGGCACGGAAAAACCATTGTTTGGACTATTGTCATCAGTGTTTTTATGGCTTTGGCCGGATTAAAAATTTTGCCAAAATTATTAGCTGCGATTAAACCTTCCAGGGCATTTTCCACGATTGCCATGGTAGGTAAAGTCCGCTCTAATGAATTGCCTATTACAATTCTGTTTAAACTAAGCCAGGGATTAACTCAAATAGACGAGTCTGGCCGGGCTATTCCGGGATTAGCCAAATCATGGACTGTTTCAGAAAACGGAAAATCATATGTTTTCGATTTAGATAAATCCAAAATCTGGCACGATGGGACTCCGGTAACCGCTAAAGACATTAACATCGCCATAGAACACGTTCAAACCGAAGTTGTAGATAATCAAACTATTAAATTTACTCTGGAACAGCCTTACGCTCCGTTTCCGACCGTATTATCCAAACCATTATTTAAAAACCGGCTGGTCGGAACCGGAAATTTCCGTTTAAAAAAACTGGTTCAAAATGGAGAATTTACAGACAGCATAACTATCGAAGACGGAAGCCGGACAGAAATATATAAATTTTATCTGTCCTCCGCAGATACCATCACTGCCCTAAAATTAGGCGAAGTAGATGAAATCGCCGATCTGATCTCCATTAACGACGTCCCTAAATGGAATCAATTCGAAATTAAACCAGAACGGCATTTAGACAGATATTTAGCGGTTTTATTCAATACTCAGGATAAATTCTTAGCCGAAAAATCGGTTAGACAGGCGTTAGCTTACGACATTCCGAATAAACCTCAGGATGAAAACAGGGTAATTTCTCCCATATCTAAATCATCCTGGGCCTACAATCCTCTGGTTAAACCCTATAATTGGGACATCTCGCAGGCTAAAGAATTGTTGAAGGGTGTGGAAGAAATCAATTCCGTCAAATTGGAAATTTCCACGTTTTTGCCCTATTTAAGCCGGGCGGAGGAAATTGCCGCGGCTTGGACTGATTTGGGAATCCCGACTTCGGTTAAAGTAACCTTGGTTTTACCCTCTGAATTTCAAGTCCTAATCACCGGTCAGCAAATTCCGGCAGATCCGGATCAATATGTTTTCTGGCATTCGACCCAATCCACTAATCTAACTAAATACGCCAATCCTAAGGTTGATAAGTTATTGGAGGATGGCCGGGAAACCCTGAATGAAGATAAGCGCCAGGAAATTTACCGTGATTTTCAGAGATTTTTGCTGGAAGATCCGCCGGCAGTTTTTTTAGGCCATATAACCACTTATTCTGTTTTCAGAAAATAATTATAGATGAAGAAAAATTCAATTCCGGGGTCAGTTGAGTTACTTAAAAATAATCTGCAATCAAAACGGCAACAGGCCACGGACGATTTCAAAAAACGTCATCCTGAGGCCTCCGATTGGTTGCTCTCGGCCGGAATAGCCGTCGGAAATATCAGATCCTCATTAACAAAATTAGCAGCCTCCGGAATGATTGCCGGCAGCCTTTTAGCTTTTTCGCCTTCGCTGACCTCTGCCGACTTATCATTGTCAGATTCTGCTTTAACTCTAATTAACGCTCAGCAATTAAGAGACAGATTAATGAAAAGTTTGGAACCTCAACTGCCGGAAAAAATTACCGGATTCAACAAGGCTCAGGAAGCCGCCATTTCCATCAGCGTCCGGGAGACATTGGGAATAGACGCTAAATTTGAGTTGGATGGGAAAAGACTTAATCATCAATACGGATGGATGGGAGCAGAACAGCATTTGATGAGATACCCGGGGGACAACGTTCCGGATATGGCGCCAAAAACCGGGGCTTGGGGATATTTTTCCCAAACCCGGAATGATTTTAATGATGATTTAGCCCAAAAAGAAAAATATTATGTGGCTGTCCAAACCCTATATTTGCCTGAATGGAATAAGGAATATCAGGTTCTGAAAGAATGGTATAAATACCGTAAGATGTTGGCGATCAATCCCAACTCCGGCCGATCGGTTGTAGCGGTTATTTCCGATGCCGGCCCGGCCAACTGGACCGGAAAGCAATTCGGGGGATCGCCTGAAGTTATGGAATATTTAGAATATGTAACAGGAAAAAGGAAAGGTCCGGTAATTCTGATGTTTGTGGATGACCCGCAGAATAAAATACAAATAGGCCCGGTGGAGAAAAAATATGAATAAAATTTTTTATTGGCATTTAATTGAATTTCATCCGCTGAAAACAGAATTAGTTAAGAAGGGAATTACGGAAAAAGAAATTGAGGAATTGCTGATTGAAGCGGAGGAAATAATCCACCATAAAACTCTTAGTCTGATATTCGATCATCTGCCTAAACAACATCACCGGGAATTTACAATTAGGTTAGCTAAGGAACCGCATAACCGGGAAATTATGGTTTTCCTTCAACAGAAGTCCGGAGTTGATATCTCCCGGCTACTGACGGAAAATATCCGTCTGACAATGAATGAAATTTTAGAAGATTTAAGAATTATCGGTTGATCTGCGATTGCGCTTTCTGTCTATTTCGCTTAAAAATTTCTTGCGCAACCTTAGAGATAGGGGAGTAATTTCCAGCAATTCGTCTTTCTCCAGAAAATCAATGCACTCTTCCAGCGAAAAATTTTCTTCGGGAGCCATTTGAGTAATTCCCTGATGGCCTTTTTTGCGGTGATTGGTCAGATTTTTTTCTTTGCATACGTTTATTTCCACGTCTTCTTCCTTAGTCGTCTGGCCGACTATCATGCCCTGGTATACATCGGTTCCCGGCTGGACAAAAGCAGTTCCGTGGGATTTAATGGTCCTCAGGCTGTATTCAACTGCTTTACCGGTGCAATTTGAGATTATAACGCCGGTTCTTAATTTTTGGATATCTTTACCTTTGGGCTCAAAACCAATGACTTGAGAGCTTAAAACCACTGTTCCTTTAGTTAAGGTCAGCAACTGACTGCGGAGTCCAAGAATATTTCTGGTGGGGACGCGGTAAAGAAATTCGGTTTCGGCATCTGTTACAGGCTGGCTTTTAACCAGCCAGGCCAAGCGCCGGCCAAGTTCCTGGTTGATAACTCCGGTATATTCGTTAACCACAATTATGGAAACTTCCTCTACCGGTTCACAGACGGTTCCGTCAATTGTCTTCAGAATAACGTCAGGCTTGCCGATTTCCATTTCGTAGCCTTCCCGTCTCATGGTTTCCAAAAGAATTGATAAGTGAAGCTCGCCGCGGCCGGAAATTTTAAAAGCTCCGTCGCCGGTCCGGTCAATTTTTAAACTGACATTATTCTCAATTTCTTTAGTTAATCTCTCTTCCAATTGCCGGGAAGTAAAATAAATACCTTCTTTTCCGGCAAAAGGGGAAGAATTGGCAGAAAGCCGGATGTGCAAAGTCGGTTCGCCGATTTCAATTGAAGGTAAAGTTACTAAATCTTTAGGATCCGATAAAGTATCTCCGACTTTGACTCCGCTTAATCCCGATAAAAATACGATTTCCCCGCCTTTTGCGATTTCGGTTTTCACTCTTCCTAATCCGGATGCCAAAAAAATTGTTTCGGCCTGAAATTTAGCCGGGGGCTGGCGGTTGGCAATTACAATTGTCTGGCCGACTACAATTTCACCCTGATGAATTTTACCGATAACAATTTGTCCCAAATGGGCATCATAATCAAGTGAAGACACCATCATCTTAAAAGATCCGTCTGTAGGATTGGCCGGAGCCGGAATTTTTGAAATAATTGCTTCCAAGAGAGGAAGGCAATTTGCCGGTTCTTCAAAATTCTCGGGAAGTGTGACAAAAACTTTGCCCTGTCTGGCCACAGCGTAAAGTATAGTTAATTCCAATTGAGCTTCTGTTTTAGCTAAATCTAAAAACAGGTCTTCTAATCTGGAAAGCGTTCTTTGGATATTGGCGTTTGGCTTATCAATTTTATTAATAACCGTAATTACCTTTAAATTCATCGCAAATGCCCGTTTCAAAACAAACCTGGTCTGGGGCATCGGCCCTTCCTGGGCGTCAACGATGAGCAAAGCGCCATCTGCCATCCCCAGAGTCCGTTCCACTTCGCCGGAGAAGTCGGCGTGGCCCGGAGTATCAATGATGTTGATTTTGGTGCCTTTATATTCAATGGCGCAGTTTTTGGCCAGGATTGTGATTCCGCGCTCTCTTTCCAGGGCGTTTGAATCCATAATCTGTTCCTGAAGCATCTCCGCCTGATTCTCGCGGAAAACGTGAGTTTGCTTCAAAAGCGCGTCAATCAGTGTAGTTTTGCCATGGTCAACGTGAGCTATCACAGCTATATTTCGTATATTTTGCATAAATTCCTTTACTCCAAAAAACAACCCCGCTTAGCGGGGTCCCCGATACCTATATTTTAGCCGATTTGGAAGAGAATAGCCAATTCCTCAACAATCGTCATTGCGAGGAGTCCCGCCTTTTGCGGGACGACGCGGCAATCTATCTTAAATCATCTTCTTTGCATTTCAAACTGTAATTTTGCAATAAAATACTGTACATTAAATATTTTTCAGCAGTTTCCATAGTGAGTGAATCAGAGTTCAGTCGTGACTTGAGGTCAATAATAATCTTTTTGATATACGATTTAACTTGAGCTTGTTCTAAATCCTTGATCCATCTAGCGGATTGGACCCAAAACTTTTCTGCTGCTTTAGTTGAACCCCTTTGAGTCAGGCAAGCCACTCTATATAAATCGTTTGACAGAGATCCAATTAGTAGCTTAGTGTTTGGCATATAGGTTCTGAAAAAAATACTCTGTTAATTCTTTGTATTTTTGTTTTATAGCCTCACTCTGGATCTCGTTTTTCAAATTATTATCGTTCGGACGGATGTTAATAAATGAGTTATAGTCGATCTCCAGCGTTTCTAAATCTATCCCGCCTCCCCAAATATCCCTTTGCGAAGAACCTTCTTTCAGCAGCATTTGTTCGCCTTCAAAATGCCGATCCATGCCGGCAACACAGATTTTCCTCTCAACATCAATCACTGTCTTAATATAAACCTCAAAAAGTTGTTTAAGCTGTTCAATTTCAACAAGAGTATACGGTTTAGAAATTAAAATGATCACAAAATGATAATAGCAGATCAAGATAAGGTAACTAAATGATTCTCAGGCAAAGCCTGATCCCGCTTTGCGGGAAAGTCATCCCGCTCTGTCATTCCCGACCTGATCGGGAATCCAGTTTTTCGAAAGATCTTTCCATTGTGGATTCAACTTCTCAATAAGTTCAAGTTTCCAATTTCTGTTCCATTTTTTAAGTTGTTTTTCTCTTTACACAAAGTTCCATTTCTTTTATTAGCAAGGATATAGACATAATAAGTTTTAGGCATATAACATACTGGATTCCCACTTTCGTGGGAATGACAAAGAATAGGTTGCCAGTTCCGGATCTTCAATTTCCTGAACTCGTTCGTAGCCGACTTTTGCCAGCCATCTCTTGAATGGTTCAGCTTTGGGAGATGGGATGGATTGGACGATGCGGAAAACACCCTCTGTATTTGCGCAGTTCATTTTTTGTCTCCCACCGGCAGTATCAACAAAAAGGGTATGGACAATTTGTCCATACCCTTTGGATAATTCAGCATCCCGAAGTTTCATTTTATTAATGTAATCTTTTGGATTTGAGGTTTCTGTTAAAGCCGCCACTATATCTTCGACGACAAACCACCACTCGTTATGGTGGATCGTTTTCCTAATTTTCTTACCCTTAAAAATCGCAATTTTGGTAGTTTCTGCCATGAATTCATTTGTATCAGATTCTGACCAGATTATCAACGGAATTTGAAGTGCGTATGTTTGGGTAAGTGATGAAAACGGCCACTAAGGATGGTAAACTTAGCCCGTTATGACAAGATATATTTGCAATCATTGCCGAAAGAGAAAATTTTACAATATTCGACGGGGCAAAAAGCGGTGTAAAAGTTG
>Ga0209211_10006933_pt1 | contig 16140 bp, 12 predicted proteins | sample RifGroA2_FD_183992 | JGI IMG/M metagenome (GOLD analysis project Ga0209211, IMG submission 183992) | Groundwater microbial communities from Rifle, Colorado, USA - Groundwater A2 (SPAdes) (version 2) | ecosystem: Environmental > Aquatic > Deep subsurface > Groundwater | place: Rifle, Colorado... | reverse complement strand
TCGAAATCGTTTCACGTGCCTGCCAGGCCATTTCCATCGCCATCGGCAAGGGCGGGCTGGGCGGCGTCCTCGGCGAAGCCGGCAGCGACAACGTGCAGGGCGAAGCGCAGAAGAAGCTCGACGTGCTATCCAACGACATCCTGCTCGACGCCAACGAGTGGGGCGGCCACCTCGCCGCCATGGCCTCCGAGGAAATGGACCTGCCGCACCTGGTCCCCAACCGCTATCCGCAGGGCGAGTACCTGCTGACCTTCGACCCCCTCGACGGCTCGTCGAATATCGACGTCAATGTTTCAATCGGCACCATTTTCTCGGTGCTGAAATGCCCCGAGGGCGCCGACCTGAAAACCCCCGAAGCGGCCGAAGCCGCCTTCCTGCAACCGGGAACGGCCCAGGTTGCAGCCGGTTATGCGGTTTACGGCCCGACCACGCTGCTCGTTCTGACTGTCGGCGACGGTGTTGCCGTATTTACCCTCGATCGCGAGCAGGGGCAGTTCATCCTGACCCAGGAAAATGTACAGATTCCGGCCGACACCAAGGAATTTGCCATCAACATGGCCAATCAGCGCTTCTGGGAAGCGCCAGTCCGACGCTACGTCGCCGAGATGCAGGCAGGCAAGGAAGGCCCGCTGGGCAAGGATTACAACATGCGCTGGGTGGCCTCGATGGTGGCCGATGTGCACCGCATCATGACGCGCGGCGGCGTTTTCATGTATCCGCTGGACAGCAAGCTCACGGCGCAGGGTGGCAAGCTGCGTCTGATGTACGAAGCCAACCCGATGGCCATGCTGATCGAGCAGGCAGGAGGAGCAGCAACGACCGGACGCCAGCGCATACTCGATATCCAGCCGGAGAGACTTCACCAGCGGGTGCCGGTCATTCTCGGGTCGAAAAACGAAGTAGAGCGTGTCACTGGTTATCACGCCCAGTGAACTGATACATTCACAAATACGACACCGCCATAGGACGCAACGATGAAAAAATTGAGCATTGCCCTTCTCCTGGCTACCGGCGCCTTGCTGGCTGGCTGCAAGAGCAACGAGCCCAAACCGGCAGAACCTGCGCCCGAGGCTCAGGCAACGGCAACCACACCCGCCGCAGCCCCGGTCGCCGCCAAGCCGGCGTGCCCACCGGAGCCCGTGGCCAAGAAAAAGACCAGCAAAAAGACGGCCAAAAAAACCCGCCAAAAAGCTGCGCAAAAGGCCAAGACGGCTCCCGTCGACTGCGAACCGGCCCAACCGAAGACCGCCGAGCCAGCCACCGCACCAACTCCGGCGGCAAAGGAAAACACCGCCGGCAAGACCTGCAATCCTTGCGTGGTGAAATCGAAGGACGGCACTTTCGACGGCGAGGTTTACGGCAGCATTCCTCGAGGCAGCAAGTGGGCAAAACTGCAGATTGGCATGCATCAGTCCGAAGTCGAGCGCATCCTTGGCACGACGTCGAACATTCGAGGCTACGTCACAGCCAAGGCCTGGATTCCCTTCTACTTTGGCAGCGACAGCCATCGCTACGAAGCGGTCTATGCAGGCCAGGGTAGCGTTGCCTACACCGGTGGCAGCTGGGGTGGCGGCCAGGGCATCCTGATGATGATTAATTTTGATCCCAAGATTCAGTAAAACTGATCACAGGCAGGCCTGAAAAGCCTGCCTAATTGGCCTTCCACCCTACCCAAAAAGAGGGTTTTCCCGGATAATTTCACCTTTTCAGCAGGCTGGATTTCCGGATCATGAGCGTCAGCAATCTCCCCAAGTTTTCTCCCCTGACCGGCGCCATCCGCGCCCTCGCCATGGACGCTGTCCAGCAGGCCAATTCCGGGCATCCCGGTGCGCCGATGGGCATGGCCGAAATCGCCGAAGTCCTCTGGCGTCGCCACCTGCGCCACAACCCGGCCAACCCGCACTGGCCCGACCGCGACCGTTTTGTCATGTCGAATGGCCACGGTTCGATGCTGGTTTATGCGCTGCTCCACCTGACCGGCTACGATCTGTCGATCGACGACCTGAAAAATTTCCGCCAGTTGCACTCGAAAACGCCGGGCCATCCGGAGTTCGGCTACACGACGGGCGTTGAAACGACGACCGGCCCGCTCGGCCAGGGCATCACCAATGCCGTTGGCTTCGCGCTGGCCGAAAAGGTGCTGGCTGCCGAGTTCAACCGCCCCGGCCACGAAATCGTCAATCACCACACTTACACCTTCCTCGGCGACGGTTGCCTGATGGAAGGCGTTTCGCACGAAGCCTGCTCGCTGGCCGGCACCCTCGGCCTGGGCAAGCTGATCGCCTTCTGGGACGACAACGGCATTTCCATCGACGGCCACGTCGAAGGCTGGTTCAGCGACGACACTCCGAAGCGTTTCGAAGCCTACGGCTGGCACGTCATTGCCGACGTCAATGGGCACAACAGCGACGCCATTGAACGCGCCCTGCTCGAAGCCAAGTCGGTGACCGACAAGCCCAGCCTGATTTGCTGCAAGACGACGATCGGCGCAGGCGCCCCGAACAAGCAAGGCTCGCACGACTGTCACGGCGCACCGCTCGGCAAGGACGAAATTGCTGCCGCCCGCGAATACATCGGTTGGAGCCACCCGCCGTTTGAAATCCCCGGCGAGATTTACGCAGCCTGGAACAGCAAGCCGCGTGGCGCCGTCTATCAGGAAAACTGGGACAACCGATTTGCCACCTACCGCGCCGCCTTCCCGGCCGAAGCTGCCGAATTCGAACGGCGCGTCATCAAGGGCGAACTGCCGGCCAACTGGGAGGCCACCAAGGCTGCCTACATCGCCACCTGCCGCGACAAGGCCGAGAACATCGCCACCCGCAAGGCTTCGCAGAATGCCATCGCTGCGCTGGTCCCGGCCGTGCCGGAAATCTTCGGCGGCTCGGCCGACCTGGCCGGTTCCAACCTGACCTTCGTCAAGGGCAGCACGGGCGTCACCCGCACCGAGGGCGGCAACTACTGCTACTACGGCGTGCGCGAATTCGGCATGACCGCCATTGCCAACGGTATCGCCCTGCACGGCGGCCTGGTGCCCTACACCGCGACCTTCCTGGTCTTCTCGGATTACGCCCGCAACGGCATCCGCATGGCGGCGCTCATGAAGCAGCGCCAGATCATGGTCTACACCCATGACTCCATCGGCCTCGGCGAAGATGGCCCGACGCACCAGCCGGTCGAGCACATCCCCAGCCTGCGCATCATCCCCAACCTCGACGTCTGGCGCCCGGCCGATGCGACCGAAACGGCCATCGCCTGGACTGCTGCGGTCGACCGGAAAAATGGCCCAAGTTTGCTCGCCCTGTCGCGCCAGAACCTGCCGACTGTGACCCAGAAGGTGGCCGACGCCGACATCGCCAAGGGCGGCTACGTGCTGTCCGAAGCGGATGGCGAAGCGCAGCTCACTTTCATCGCCACCGGCTCCGAAATCAAGCTGGCACTCGACGCCCAGGCCGCGCTGGCCGGCGAAGGCATCCAGACGCGCGTCGTCTCGATGCCCTGCACCAACGTCTTCGACCGCCAGAGCGCCGAATACAAGGCCTCCGTGCTCGGCGGCTGCAAGAAACGCATCGCCATCGAAGCCGCTCATCCGGACTTCTGGCGCAAGTACGTCGGCCTGCATGGCGCCGTGATCGGCATCGACCGCTTCGGCGAGTCGGCGCCGGCCGGCCAGCTGTTCGACATGTTCGGTTTCACGGTGGCCAACGTCGTCAAGACGGCCAAGGCGCTGTTGTCCTGATTTTTTTGAGAGGGAGTTAGATTCATGGCTATCAAGGTTGCAATCAACGGTTTCGGTCGTATCGGTCGCTGCACGCTGCGCGCCATTTACGAGCAGGGTCTGCAAAACGAATTCGACGTCGTCGCCATCAACGCCGCCGGCGATCTCAAGACCAACTCGCACCTGCTCAAGTACGACACCACGCACGGCCGTTTCCGCACCAGCGTCGAGACCGAAGGTGAAAACTGCATCATCATCGACGGCAAGAAGATCGCCTTCTACTCGACCAAGAACCCGAAGGACATCAACTGGGCCGACCACGGCGTTGATATTGTTCTCGAGTGCACCGGCGCCTACACCTCCAAGGCCAAGGCCCAGCCGCTGCTCGAGCAAGGCGCCAAGCGCGTGCTGATCTCCGCCCCGGGTGGCGACGACGTCGATGCAACCATCGTCTACGGCGTCAATGAAGACCTGTTCAAGGCTGACATGACCGTCGTCTCCAACGCTTCGTGCACGACCAACTGCCTGGCGCCGGTCGCCAAGATCCTGTCCGACAGCATCGGCATCAAACAGGGCCTGATGACCACCATCCACGCCTACACCAACGACCAGGTCACCGTCGACGTCCGCCACAAGGACCTGCGTCGCGCCCGTGCCGCTGCCGCCAACATCATCCCGACCAAGACCGGCGCAGCCGCCGCCGTCGGCCTGGTGCTGCCGCAACTCAAGGGCAAGGTCGATGGTTTCGCCCTGCGCGTGCCGACCATCAACGTGTCGCTGGTCGACCTGACCTTCACCGCCGGCCGCTCGACCACCAAGGAAGAAATCAACGCCTTGATGACCGCTGCCGCCAACGGCCCGCTCAAGGGCGTGCTTGACGTCAACAACGACCCGCTGGTCTCCTCCGACTTCAACCACACCACCGTCTCTTCCACCTTCGATGCGACGCAGACGCGTGTGATTCAGGGCGAAGACGGCAGCACGCTGGTCAAGGTCCTGGCCTGGTACGACAACGAGTGGGGTTACTCCTGCCGCATGCTCGACGCCGCCCGTGCCTGGATGGCCGCCAAGTAAGCTGTTTGTTTCAAAAAAGGGGCCGCAAGGCCCCTTTTGTTTCACTCGCCAAGAAAGTTGCCGGCCTCGAACGTGCCCCAAAAACTCCCCCTACGTCTTGCCATCAACGGTTATGGCCGTATCGGTCGCTGCTTTCTGCGCGCGCTACAGGAATCCAGCGTCGCCCACGATCTCCAGGTGGTCGCCATCAATGAGCCTGCCAATCTGGAGAGCATGGCCTACCTGACGCGCTTCGACTCGACGCACGGCCGCTTTCCCGGCAGCGTCGACGTTGCCGATGGCCAACTGCTGATCGACGGTCGAGCCATCCGCATCAGCCACGCCCGCACGCCGGAGGCAGTCGACTGGCGCGACATCGACCTCGTGGTCGAATGTTCCGGTTCCTACGGTCAACGGGAAAATTTGGCCAAATTCATAAGCGCCGGCTGTCCGCGCCTGCTTCTATCGCACCCCGGCGCCAGCGCTGAGGATGTCGATGCGACCATCGTCGCCGGCATCAACCAGCACACGCTGAGCGGCGCCGAGCGTCTGGTCTCGGCCGCCTCGTGCACGACCAACGCCATCGTCCCGATCCTCGACCTGCTCGACCGCGAAGTCGGCGTCGACCAGGCCTTGCTGACCACGTTGCATTCGGTCATGAACGACCAGCCGTTGATCGACGGCTATCACCACGACGACCTGCGCCGGACGCGCTCGGCCATGCAGTCGATCATTCCGGTTTCGACCGGGCTGGCCCGTGGCATCGAGCGCCTGTTGCCACAGCTGACCGGCAAGGTGCAGGCCAAAGCCATCCGCGTGCCGACCCTCAATGTCTCGGCCATCGACCTGACGATCAGCACCCAGCGCCCGGTCTCGGCGCACAGCATCAACGCGCTGCTGGCCGAGGCGGCGCGTGGCCCGCTGAAAAAGCTGGTGGCCTATTCCGAGGCGGCGCATGCCTCGATCGATTTCAATCACGACCCGCATTCGGCCATTGTCGATGGCAGCCAGACGCGCACCGCCGGGACGCACCTGGTGAACCTCTTTGTCTGGTTCGACAACGAATGGGGCTTCGCCAACCGCATGCTCGAGGTCGCCGACCATTGGTCGCACCTCTGGCCAAAGCGGTAGCCGCAGAATCGCATTTAATCAAAACCAAGGAGATAGACATGAACGTTATCAAGCTGACCGACCTCGATGTTTCCGGAAAACGCGTTTTCATCCGCGCCGACCTCAATGTGCCGCAGGACGAAGCCGGCAACATCACCGAAGACACCCGCATCCGCGCCTCGCTGCCGTCGATCAAGTACTGCCTGGAAAAGGGCGCCGCCGTCATGGTCACCTCCCACCTCGGCCGGCCGACCGAAGGCGAACTGACCCACGAAGACAGCCTGATGCCGGTCGCCGTGCGCCTCGGCCAGATGCTGCACACCTCCGTGCGCCTGATCCAGGACTGGGTCGATGGCGGTTTTGAAGTCAAGCCGGGCGAAGTCGTGCTGCTCGAAAACTGCCGCGTCAACAAGGGCGAGAAGAAGAACAACGACGAGCTGGCGCAGAAGATGGCCAAGCTCTGCGACGTCTATGTCAACGACGCCTTCGGCACCGCCCACCGCGCCGAAGCGACCACCCACGGCATCGCCAAGTACGCCCCGGTGGCCTGCGCCGGCATGCTCATGGGCGCCGAAATCGACGCCCTGACCAAGGCCCTGACCAACCCGAAACGCCCGCTCGTCGCCATCGTCGGCGGCTCCAAGGTATCGTCCAAGCTGACCATCCTCAAGTCACTGGCCAGCAAGGTCGACCAGCTCATCGTCGGCGGCGGCATCGCCAACACCTTCCTGCTCGCCTCCGGCAAGCGCATCGGCGACTCGCTGGCCGAAGCCGACCTGGTCAAGGAAGCCCACGCCATCATGGACATCATGAAGGAACGCGGCGCCGAAGTGCCCTTGCCGACCGACGTCGTGGTCGCCGACGAAGTCTCCGCCCTGGCCCGCGCCAACAAGATCTCGGTCGATGATGTGGCGACCCATGACCGCATTCTCGACGTCGGCCCGAAAACCGCCGCCGCGCTGTCGCAAATCATCGCCAACGCCGGCACCATCGTCTGGAACGGCCCGGTCGGCGTCTTCGAATTGCCGCAGTTCGCCGGCGGCACCAAGATGATGGCCTCCGCCATCGCTCACTCCGAAGCCTTCTCGATCGCCGGCGGCGGCGATACGCTGGCCGCCATCGCCAAGTTCCACATCCACGACGACGTCGGCTACATCTCCACCGGCGGCGGCGCCTTCCTCGAGTTCCTCGAAGGCAAGACGCTGCCGGCGATTGCCGTTCTGGAAGAACGCGCGGCGAAATAATGCGGCAAGGTGTTGACCGTAGCCTTGCTACGGTCAACCGGAAAAAGCAGCCAAAATTCAAATAACAAACGGGATAGAGAAGACATGTCACGCCACACCAAGATCGTTGCCACCCTGGGTCCCGCTTCATCGACCCCGGAAGTTCTCGAACGCATGGTTCAGGCCGGCGTCGATGTCGTCCGGATGAATTTCTCGCACGGCACGGCCGACGACCACAAGGCGCGCGCCGACGGCATCCGTGCGGCAGCCGCCAGGCACGGCCGGACCATCGGCATCCTTGGCGACCTGCAGGGGCCGAAGATTCGTGTCGGTAAGTTCGAGAACAACAAGATCACGCTCGTCGTCGGTGCAGCCTTCATCCTCGACGCGCAATGCAAGCTTGGCAATCAGGAACGCGTCGGCCTCGATTACAAGGATCTGCCCAAGGACGTCGTGTTCGGCGACATCCTGCTGCTCGACGATGGCCGACTCAAACTTGAAGTCACCGGCGTGCGTGGCCATGAAATCCACACTCGCGTGCTGGTCGGCGGCGAGTTGTCGAACAACAAGGGCATCAATCGCCAGGGCGGCGGCCTGACCGCGCCGGCCCTGACCGCCAAGGACATGGACGACATCAAGACGGCCGCCCAGATCGGTGTCGATTTCGTCGCCGTCTCCTTCCCGAAAAGCGCCGCCGACATGTACATGGCACGCCAGTTGTTGCGCGCCGCCGGCAGCAGCGCCGTACTCATCGCCAAGATCGAGCGCGTCGAAGCCATCACCAATCTGGCCGAAATCCTCGATGCCTCGGACGGCATCATGGTCGCCCGCGGCGACCTCGCCGTCGAAGTCGGCGATGCGACGGTCCCCGCCCTGCAGAAGAAAATGATCCGCATGGCGCGCGACAAGAACAAGCTGACGATCACCGCCACGCAGATGATGGAGTCGATGATCACCTCGCCGGTACCGACCCGGGCTGAAGTGTCCGACGTCGCCAACGCCGTGCTCGACGGCACCGATGCCGTGATGCTCTCGGCCGAAACGGCGGCCGGCAAATACCCCGTCGAAGTCGTCGAATCGATGGCCCGCATCTGCGTCGAGGCCGAGCGTTCGGCCGAAGTCACCCTCGACCGCGAATTCCTCGACCGCGTCTTCACGCGCATCGACCAGTCCATCGCCATGGCCGCCATCTGGACGGCGCACCACCTCAAGGTCAAGGCCATCGCCGCCCTCACCCAGTCCGGCTCGACGGCGCTGTGGATGAGCCGCCTCAACTGCGGCGTGCCGATCTACGCGCTGACCCCGGATGCCGAATCGGTCGGCCGCATGGTCCTCTACCGCGGCGTCAGCCCCTTGCCGATGAAGCAGCAGCACACCGACCGCGACCTGCTGCTGGCCGAAGCCGAGCAACTCCTGATCGATCGCGGTGTCGTAGAAAAAGGCGACCTCATCGCCCTGACCATCGGCGAGCCGATTGGCTCTGTCGGCGGCACCAACACACTCAAGATCGTCCGCGTCGGCGAACATCAAATCCTTTAAACTACTCAGATCAACTAAACACGAAATCGAACAGGAGTTCCCATGCCGCTCGTCTCCATGCGCCAATTGCTCGACCACGCCGCCGAAAACGGCTACGGTCTGCCCGCCTTCAACGTCAATAACATGGAGCAGGTCTGGGCCATCTGCGAAGCCGCCAGCCAGATCGACGCCCCGGTCATCATGCAGGCCTCGGCCGGCGCCCGCAAATACGCCGGTGAACCCTTCCTGCGCCACCAGATCCTGGCCGCCCTCGAAGCCTACCCGCACCTGCCCATCGTCATGCACCAGGACCACGGCCAGAGCCCGGCTGTCTGCATGAGCGCCATCCGCTCCGGCTTTACCTCGGTGATGATGGACGGCTCGCTGGAAGCCGATGGCAAGACCACCTCCTCCTATGAATACAACGTCGCCGTCTCCAAGGAAACCGTCAAGTTCGCCCACGCCATCGGCGTTTCCGTCGAAGCCGAACTCGGCGTCCTCGGCTCGCTCGAAACCATGAAGGGCGACAAGGAAGACGGCCACGGCGCCGACGGCCACATGACCCGCGAACAGTTGCTGACCGATCCCGACCAGGCGGCCGATTTCGTCAAGCAAACCAACTGCGACGCGCTGGCCATCGCCATCGGCACCAGCCACGGCGCCTACAAATTCACCAAGCGCCCGACCGGCGACATCCTCGCCATCGACCGCATCAAGGAAATCCACGCCCGCATCCCGAACACCCACCTGGTCATGCACGGCTCGTCCAGCGTGCCGCAGGAACTGCTCGCCGAAATCCGCGAATTCGGCGGTGACATGAAGGAAACCTACGGCGTGCCGGTCGAGGAAATCGTCAAGGGCATCGCCCACGGCGTGCGCAAGGTCAATATCGATACCGATATCCGCCTCGCCATGACCGGCGCTGTCCGCCGCTACCTGTTTGAAAATCCGTCCAAATTTGACCCGCGCGACTACCTCAAGCCGGCCCGCGAAGCCGCCAAGAAAATCTGCCTCGCCCGTTTCGAAGCCTTCGGCTGCGCCGGCCGCGCCAGCCAGATCAAGGCCATCCCGCTGGAAAAGATGGCCGAGCGCTACGCCAGGGGCGAACTCAACCAGATTGTGAAATAAGCCGAATTTTCCGGTTGACCGTGAAAGCCGCCTGCGGGCGGCTTTTTTGCGCCCGGAACTCCGTTCGCCCAAGCTCAAGTTGGCGGCATTCCGGGCCTTTCGGAAGCCATGTCACCTTATAAAATTCGAACCCAAGTACCAGCCTATGGCCAATATCGGGCTGCGCTTCAGTTTCTGGGGAACGACCGGACACGCCGAGATTCGGCCGTTGGCATCGTCGATCCTCAGCCGCTCCGGGCTGAATGAGGCTGCGGATGTTGTTCCTGGTTCACCTCGTCACCCGGTTTCAGCATCAACGCCACCAACGCCGCAGTCAGGCCGGTCAGCGCCCAGAACATGAAGAAGCCGAGCGAGTAGACAACCATCGGACTCCAGTCCACCGGCTCGCCGAACAGGTAGAGCAGCTTCGGGTCGATGAAGGTAAAGAAAAACGTTTCGCCCGCGACGGCGGTAAAGAAGGAGAGAAACAGCAGGTTGATCCATTTCGGCATGGTGGGTCTCCGTGAACAGTCGAAGGAGTGCAGCGCAAACAGGACCGGGGAAAGAAATGCTCTCGGCGTACCTTAGACTGGAAATCGCCACAAAGTTCGGAAGAAAACAGCAGCGTGGCGATGTCGCCGACCCCTGGGCAGATTTGATTTTTGGCCTTTTTTTCCGGTTGACCGTAGCAATCGCCCGTGCCACCCGGTTGAGGCCCGCCCCTCGCCGGCAATGCGGGCGACACACAAATTCCTTAGAATATGCAGCGATGACCGCCGCCCTGAAATCCTCGCTCGCTGTTTGCCGCTCAGCCACCCTCGCCGTACTCGGCTGCCTCGTGCTGAGCGCTTGCGTCACGACGAAAGGGCCGCGCCCCTATCAGTCGGAAAGCTTTGCCAGCGAAACGCCTTTCCAGTACTACAGCAACCGGGATCAAGAGGCGGCCTGCGAAATTGGCAAGCGGGCCTTGCTCAGCCAGGGCTACCTGCTCGACGACAGCAAGCCGCTGAGCATACGCGCCGAGAAATTTTTTCGCCCCCGGCAGGACGAGGTGACGCGCCTGACGATCACCCTCGTCTGCCTGCCCAGTTCGCTCGGCGCCGTCATTTACGCCAATGCCCTGGAAACCCAGTACGAAATGAAATCGAACGGCAGCAGTGCCGGCGTCAGCGTCGCCGCGCTCGGCTCGGTGTCGTTGCCGTGGTCGATCGACAAGGACACGCTGGTCAAGGTCGGCGAGGAAACGGTGACGACCCCGGGCTTCTATGAACGGCTCTTCGCCCTGATCAAATCGCTCGACTTCTGAGCGGCTTTTTCGGGCATCGTCCCATGCCTGGGCTACAATCTTTTGCGCCGCAACAATGACGAATCGACATCGATCATGCACCCACGCCTGACCCTTTCCAAACTTGAGGAGCACCCGCTCCGCCAGCGCCTCAACAACGAATTCCACGCCCGCCCGCCGGTGCCGCTGGAAGGTGCCGTGCTCATTTCGCACCTCGTCTTCAAGCACGCTGCGACCAAGGCGCAGGAGGCGCGCGACAACCTCGCCAAGCTCTGCCAGGGCCACGTCTGCAATTCGATTGAAAGCTCCGACTCCCACCTCATGCTGGACACCGGCGCTTTCCGCATGCGCTGGGAACTGCACACCGAGTTTTCCAGCTACACCTTCTTCCGCCCGCTGACCAGCGGCGAGGAGTTGCACCCGGACGTCACCGCTTTCGACGCCGTGCACCCCGAGTGGTTCACCGGCATTCCCGGCAAGCTCGTGGTGGCCACTCACGTCGAACTACGCTCGACCAGCGACATCACGCCAGACTCGGTACTCGCCACCCTGACGCCGAACGGCCGGACCATCGTCGCCGCCAGGGTCGCCGACGACGCCGCGTGGATCTTCACCGACTTCAAGATCGACAACGGTTTCTCCCGCTTTCTCGTCCTCAACGCCGGCATGACCCAGCGCCAGACCGGCCGCACCGTACAGCGCCTGGTCGAAATCGAAACCTACCGCATGATGGCCCTGCTCGGCCTGCCCGTCGCCAAGGAAACCGGCCGCTGGCTGTACTCGGGCGAGCAGGAACTGGCCGAACTCATGGAGAACATTGGCAAGACCAGTTCGCCGGCCGACGAACGCGTCGTCCTCGACAAACTCTCGCGCCTCGCCGCCGATGTCGAAAACTCGGTGTCGCGCACCACTTTCCGTTTCGGCGCGTCCCGCGCCTATCACGGCCTGGTCATGCAGCGCATCGAGGAACTCCGCGAAAGCCGCATTTCCGGCCTCCCGACCTTCTACGAATTCATGCAGCGCCGCCTGCTGCCGGCGATGAACACCTGCGAAGCGATCAGCCGCCGACAGGAAGAACTCTCCGGCCGCGTCGCCCGCGCCAGCCAGTTGCTGCGCACCCGCGTCGACATGGAACTCGAGCACCAGAACCAGGAAATCCTCGGCCAGATGAACCAGCGCGCCCGCCTGCAACTTCGTCTGCAGGAAACGGTCGAAGGCCTCTCCGTCGTCGTCCTCACCTATTACGGCTCGCAGCTCGTGCAGTACCTGGCCAAGGGCACGAAGGAGTTGCATCACCTCAACACCGACGTCATCACCGCCGTTTCCATCCCGCTCATCGCCGGTCTGGTCGCCTGGGGCACCCGCCGCATGCGCAAGAAACTCGCGGCCGAAGCCGGTGAAACGCCGCATTAATTTATAATCCTATTTTTTCGCCATCGGGAAATTCGCCGTGACCGCTCCGCTTTTCGAATCCTCCATCACCAGCCTGAAACTGCTCAACAAGGGCAAGGTTCGCGACATCTACGCCGTCGACGCCGACAAGCTGCTGATCGTTACGACCGACCGCCTCTCCGCCTTCGACGTCATCCTGCCGGACCCGATTCCGCGCAAGGGCGAAGTGCTCACCGCCGTCGCCGATTTCTGGTTTGAAAAGCTCGGCCACATCGTGCCGAATCAATTGACCGGCATCGATCCCGAAACCGTCGTCGCCGAAAACGAGCGCGACCAGGTCCGTGGCCGCGCCGTCGTCGTCAAGCGCCTCAAGCCGCTGCCCATCGAAGCCGTCGTCCGTGGCTACGTCATCGGTTCCGGCTGGAAGGACTACCAGGAAACCGGCGCCATCTGCGGCATCGCCCTGCCGGCCGGCCTCAAGATGGCCCAGAAGCTGCCCTCCCCGATCTTCACGCCGGCCACCAAGGCCGCCGTCGGCGATCACGACGAAAACGTCTCCTTCGCCGTCGCCCAGGCCAACTGCGCCGCCGACCTCGCCGAAGCCCTGGCCGGCACCGGCAAGAACGGCGCCCAACTCGCCGACGAAGCCCGCATCGCCGCCATCCGCCTCTACGAAGAAGCCTGCGCCTACGCCAAGGGCCGCGGCATCATCATCGCCGACACCAAGTTCGAATTCGGCATCGACGCCGCCGGCACCCTGCACCTCATCGACGAAGCCCTGACCCCGGATTCCTCGCGTTTCTGGCCGGCCGACCAGTACGAGGAAGGCAAAAACCCGCCGTCCTACGACAAACAGTTCGTCCGCGATTACCTCGAAACCCTCGACTGGGGCAAAGTCGCCCCCGGCCCCAAGCTTCCGGCCGACGTTATCGCCAAGACCAGCGCCAAGTACATCGAAGCCTACGAAAAGCTCACCGGCAAGACGCTGTAAGCGACCGTCACTTCAAGAAAAACGCCCGCGCCATGCGGGCGTTTTTGTTTTTGCGACTCCGAGCCGGGAATAGAAACGCCACGAGACCGACGGGAACCGTTCAGGGGCCGGAATGTGCCTGTCCCGAACCTAGCCTGGAACTGAACCCCTCCCCTTCTCGCCGGTCAAACGCCCGTGACCCAGACCGAGGAGGCTGCCATGAACCCGCTTTCCGACTTCCATGCGCAAGGGGCGCCCTTGCCTAACATCCGGCGAGTTGCCGCCGACCGCCCCTTGCACTGGCTGCGCGCCGGCTGGCGGGACCTTGAGGCCAACCCGCTGCCCTCGCTGGCTTATGGCCTGCTCTTCGCGCTCGGCGGCGACCTGATCATCCTCACCCTGCTCCAGAGCCCGCATCTGCTCTCGGTTTCCATCTCCGGTTTCTTCCTCGTCGCCCCGCTCCTCGCTGCCGGGCTTTACGAATTGAGCCGGCGCAACGAAGCCGGTGAGAAGATATTGTTCATCGATTCCCTCACGTGTTTCCGGCGCAATGGTCTGTCGCTGGCCTTTTTCGGCCTGATCCTGGCGCTCATCACGTTGATGTGGGAGCGTTTTTCCGCCGTCGCCTTCGCCTTGATCGGCGCCACTTCGGCACCGATGGCCAGCGCCTACCTCAATGAAATTCTCTTCGACGGCCAGCATCTGGCGTTCACCGCCACCTGGTTCCTGCTTGGCGGCGTACTGGCGCTCTTCGTCTACGCGCTGAGCGTCGTTGCGGTGCCGCTCATGCTCGACCGCGATGCCGATGTCGCGACGGCCGTCATAACCAGCCTGCGCGCCTTCGTGCGCAATGTGGCGCCGCTGCTGCTGTGGGCAGCCATGCTCGTCGGCCTGACCCTGATCGGTTTCGCTTCCCTGCTCTTCGGCCTGGTCCTGATCATGCCGATTCTCGGCCATGCCTCGTGGCACGCCTACCGCGAGCTTGTAGAATAGGCGGTCTGCCCCCAGATTCAACGGGCGGCCTGACCGCCCGTTTTTCTTGCCTGGAAACTAATAATGACGACCGCCAATCCCCTTCTCGATTTCTCCGATCTTCCCCGTTTCGATACGGTTCAGCCCGAGCACGTCAAACCGGCCATCGAATCGCTGCTTTCAGAAGGCCGCGCGCTGATCGAGCGCCTGACTGCCGACACCACGCCGGCCACCTGGCAGGACTTCGCCGGCGCGCTGTCCGATGGTCTGGAGCCTTTCGGCCGCGCCTGGGGCATCGTCGGCCACCTGCATTCGGTCAATGACATTCCCGCCTGGCGCGAGGCGTACAACGAGATGCTGCCGGAAGTCTCGCGCTTCTACGCCGAACTCGGCCAGAACCTCAAGCTCTTCGAGAAGTACAAGGCGCTACGCGACAGCGCCGAATACGCCACGCTGAGCGTCGAACAGAAGAAGGTCGTCAACAACGAAGTGCGCGATTTCCGCCTGTCCGGCGCCGAATTGCCGGACGACCAGAAACCGCGCTTCCAGGCGATCATGGAAGAGTTGTCGCAGCTTTCGGCCAAGTTCGCCGAAAACCTGCTCGATGCGACCAATGCCTTCGCCGAAATCGTCACCGACGAAGCGCTGCTCACCGGCCTGCCCGACGATGCCAAGGAGGCAGCGAAAGCGGCCGCGGAGAAGGCCGGCGTCGACGGCTGGAAATTCACCCTGCACGCCCCGTCCTACGGCCCGGTCATGCAGTACGCCGACAACCGCGAACTGCGCGCCCGCCTGTACCGCGCCTACGCGACGCGCGCCGCCGAATTCCAAGACGGTTCGAGCAAGGCGGAATGGGACAACACGCCGATCATCCAGCGCATGCTGGAACTACGCGTCGAAGACGCGAAGATGCTCGGCTTCAACAATTTCGCCGAAGTGTCGCTGGCCCCGAAAATGGCCGACACGCCGGCCCAGGTGCTGGCTTTCCTGCGCGAGCTGGCGGCCAAGGCCAAGCCCTTCGCCGAGAAGGACATCGCCGAACTGCGCGCCTTTGCCCAGGATGAACTCGGCCTGGCCGATTTCCAGCCCTGGGACGCCGCCTACGTTTCGGAAAAGCTGCTGCAAAAGCGCTACGCCTTCTCCGAGCAGGAAGTGAAGCAGTATTTCACCGAACCCAAGGTGCTCGGCGGCTTGTTCAAGGTCATCGAGAGCCTGTTCAACGTCAAGGTCAAGCCGGATACGGCGCCGGTCTGGCACGAGGACGTCCGTTTCTACCGGCTGGAAACGCCGGCCGGCGAGCTGGTCGGCCAGTTTTACCTCGATCTCTACGCCCGCGAAACCAAGCGCGGCGGGGCATGGATGGACGAAGCCCGCTCGCGCCGCCGGGTGCAGGGCGGCATCCAGAAACCGATCGCCTACCTCAATTGCAATTTCTCGCGCCCCAACGGCGGCAAACCCGCCACCTTCACGCACGATGACGTCACGACGCTCTTCCACGAAACCGGCCACGGCCTGCACCACCTGCTGACGCGCGGCGAAGAACTCGGCGTTTCGGGCATCCATGGCGTCGAGTGGGACGCCGTCGAACTGCCGTCGCAGTTCATGGAGAACTATTGCTGGGAATGGGAAGTGGTCGAGGACATGACGGCCCACGTCGATACCGGCGCCCCGCTGCCGCGCGAGCTGTTCGACAAGATGCTGGCCGCCAAGAACTTCCAGAGCGGCATGATGGCCGTGCGCCAGATCGAGTTCTCGCTGTTCGACATGCTGATCCATTCCGATTTTGACCCGAAAT
>Ga0209211_10006930_pt1 | contig 16146 bp, 20 predicted proteins | sample RifGroA2_FD_183992 | JGI IMG/M metagenome (GOLD analysis project Ga0209211, IMG submission 183992) | Groundwater microbial communities from Rifle, Colorado, USA - Groundwater A2 (SPAdes) (version 2) | ecosystem: Environmental > Aquatic > Deep subsurface > Groundwater | place: Rifle, Colorado... | reverse complement strand
AAACAGACAAGTTGCCCTGTCGCTCCTTCGCGCCAAGCTCTGGGAGAAACAGCTCATGGAACAAGAGCTTGCACTGAGCCATCAGCGAAGCGTGATCGGACGCGGCATGCGCTCTGAAAAAATCCGGACGTATAATTATCCGCAAAATCGCGTCACCGACCACCGGATCAACAAAAGCTGGCACAATTTGGAAGATATAGTTAACGGGAAACTACAAAAAATTACGGAGGCTTTCATATCTTCGTAGTCATAAAATTGTGTCAGGTATCACGTGTCAGGTGTCAAGCAAAAAATCAACGCTTAATAGATCTAATCAGTCCATGAAGAAGGCTTCCTACAACGATCCTTTTCTCATTTAAAAGCGTATAAGTATTCTGGTCAATATAGTCAAGATCTCTTGCTAACTCGCAATAATATTCCACTTCAACCAGCGATCCGTTGCTAATATAAAGAAACTGAAGAAATTCTTTCCTGGAAGACCTTGCTTGTCCCTCGACAATATTGGCAACCACTGAAACGACTGCCCGACGAAATTGACTCGTCAAGCCAAATAATTCATCTCTCGGAAAAGTCTTGCTAATTTTATAGACCAGAAGAGTGAGCTCATGGGCTTCCTTCCATACGTTGAGTCTTTTGTATCCAACATGCAATTCTGTATTTATCATGACACATGATACATGACACGTGACACTTTCTTAATCTCCCTGATTACCCAATGTTACCTTGATATCCGATTCTTTTTCTTCTCGCCACACGGTAAGGGAAACGGTGTCGCCGACTTTCTTTTTGCTGATGGCTTTTGCTAAATCATTCTCATCAGTCAGTTTATTTTCGTCGATTTTTATGATGATATCTTCGGCTTTAAGCCCTGATTTGTCTGCTGGGCTGCCATCAATCACCTCCTGCAAATAGGCACCTATGGGGATGTCATTGAGGATCGCCGTTTGCTTGGGGATCATCTGGTAGCGAACGCCCAAGAACGGCCGGTTAAACTGGCCCGTAGCGTTAAAATTGGCAAGAGCTTCCTTCACCACGTTTATAGGGAGAGCAAATCCGATATTTTGTCCTTGCGCTGATACGGCAGTATTTACTCCGACCACCTGTCCGGAGGAATTCAGAAGCGGGCCGCCGGAATTGCCGGGGTTGATCGCTGCATCAGTTTGGATCACGTTATCCAGCCGCTCGGCTGACGCTTCAAACGGACTCCCGGCTTCTATCCCCCGACCTACGCCCGAGATGACGCCCGTAGTCACCGTATGGCGAAACTCACCCAAGGCCGTGCCGATGGCAATCGCCATTTGTCCCACCTTTATCTTGTCCGAGTCGCCCATCTCCACAGCAGGCAATCCATTGGCGTCAATCTTAAGGATCGCAAGATCGTTACTCGGATCGCGGTAAATCTTTTTTACTTCGTATGTTTTGTCATCCTTGGTAATCACGCGGTAGGTCGCGTCCGGTACCTCCACCACGTGCTTGTTGGTAACGACGAGCCCGCCGTCCACGATGAAACCCGATCCAATATCCTGCTCAAGCTTTTGCGATTTACCGGGCCTCCTCTGAAAGGGACTAAACGGATCAAAGGGATTAAACTCGAGGATGTCGCCGATTTTCTTGGTCTGGGTGATGCCGACGGTGACCACAGACGGAGAAACCTTATCCACGACGTCAATAACGACGGATTCCTCCGTGACCACCCGCACTTTTTCATCACCGGGAAGGGTAGTCGTTTGAGGAATATTTCCTTGAGGAAGCTTAAAGGATATATATTTTTCAATGAATTTCCAGTTGAGTCCAAATTGGCCGGAGCTGACAACCGCGCCAACGACCAAAAAACCCGCAGCAATAAGAAGAAGTATTTTCTGAAACTTCATAAGAATTATTTTAATAAAAGTTCTATTGCTTTTGCAAGTTGCGCATCCGTTGTTGCGGTCGTAGTATCGTCAAGCTTCACCTCTACATCCGGACTGACGCCGACTTTTGCTATGGAATCGCCTTTCGGCAGGAGCCATTTGCCGGTTGTGATATGAAGCCCCGCCCCTCCTTTGAGCTCCTGCGGCGTCTGGACGCTGCCTTTGCCGAATGTTGTCTCTCCCACGAGCTTGGCGCGTTTATAGTCACGCAGAGCCCCGGCCACGATTTCCGCTGCCGACGCGCTCCCTTTATTGACTAAAACGACAAGCGGAATGTCCAGAAGTTTGCCTCTTTTATCCACACTATAATCCTGCTTCGTGTTGTCACTGTTTTTCTGAGAAACGATAATACCGCTTTTGATAAATTCACTCGCAATGAATACCGACCCTTCCAGGTACCCGCCCGGATTGTTGCGAAGGTCAAAGACGAGGCCCGCAAGCGTGCCGTTATTTTTTTGGATGGAGAGGATCTCCCCCACTGCTTTATCCCAATCATCATTGGTATGATCACCGAAACGGCGAAGCCCAAGGTACGCTACTTTTTTAGTCTGATTGAGTTTTTCGGAATCTTGCAATCCTCCTATTTCTTCAATCTCCCCCACTTTTTTTACCCACGTTTCGACGGATGGGACGAGAATCGTATCACGGACGATAGACAGATCAATGGGCTTCTGACTGTTTTCGTGAAGGATGTTGAGACTGACGGTCGTGCCGCGTGGTCCACGGATTTTGGTGACGGCCTTCGGCACCGTCCAACCGACAGTATCCTCATCATTAACTTTTAAAATATAGTCGCCGGGTTTGATCCCTGCTTTCTCGGCGGGAGTGCCTTTCAGCGGCGCAATCACGATGATCCGGTTGTCCTTAAGCCCGAGCTGTGCACCGATTCCTTCAAACTCTCCGCCTAAATCTTCTTTAAATTCCTTATTTTCCTTCGGAGGCAAAAAAACCGTGTACGGATCCCCGGCAGAAGATACCATACCGGTGATAGCACCCCAGACCATCTTTTGGGTGTCAAGCGCAGTGGCATCAATGTAGTAACGGAAGAGCCGTTGCCAAACGTCCCAAAATAGGGAAAAGTCAACGCTTGCGTCTTTTGGAGTTTCCTGATTGAGAATGATCCTCTTATCCGGACTAATAGCGATGGTTACTTTCCGCGCGCCTAGATTGTATCCAATGCCGCCCGCGAGGATAAAAAGGGCTATAAAGATAACGTATTTACGGATGGTGGAAAATGGCAGGCTCGTCATGTTATGCTCGTACGACAAATGGTAGTAGCGCTATGAAGCGCGCGCGCTTGACCTCACGAGTAATAGACCGCTGATGTTTACTGCAAATGCCGGTCCTGGCGCGGGCAAGAAGTTTACCCCGCTCGGAGGTAAAACGCAGCAGGCTTGCAGCATCTTTGTAATCCGGCTCAATTTTATTGTGGCAGAAACCGCAATTTTTGGGTACCGGCCTCTCTTTGCGTTGAAATCTATTGCTTCGTTTCAACATATTTTAAAACGGTATATCATCAGGACTCACGTCTTCTTTTCCTTCCGGTGGCGTTTCCTGTTTGACTGCAGGTTGGGCAACTACTTTTTTTATCTCAGCTCCCGAACTTTCCGCTGTACCCGTCTGTACCGCCAGACGGGAGTCCAGTAAAATCATGTCTTCAATAACGACTTCTGTCGTCGATTTTTGGGTGCCGTCAGCCGCCTGCCAACTGGCGGTCCGGAGTCTCCCTTCTACGTATATTTTCCTGCCTTTGGCAAGGAGCTGGCTACAAATCTCGGCAAGCTTGTTCCACGCAACCACGCGGTGAAACTCAACGTCTTCTTTCTTCTCACCCGACTCGGTCGTCCAGTAGCGATTGGTGGCCAAGCCAATGGTACAGACCGCCGCACCATTGGGGGTATAGCGAAGCTCCGGGTCACGGGTGAGGTTTCCGATCAGTTGTACTTTATTTAAACTTCTGGATGCCATAATTACTTTGCTATCAACATAAATCTCAAAATCTGTGAATCCATCCGGATTTCCCTTTCCAAATCCCCTGATTTAATAGAACCTGCAGCTATTGCCAACACGTATGTTCCTTCGGTGGCCTTACTAATGGGATACGCCAAAGCTTTCTTCCCCAAGACGTTTACGGACGTCAGCTTCCCTCCAACTTTTGCCAGAAGTTTTTCCGCCATATCCTTTGCCTTCTTTTCGGTTACCTCTACCTCAGGCCGGAGGATAAACATGAATTCGTACGTACGCATGCCAGGTAGTAGATTTTCGCTATTTTTTAAATCAAAAAATAGAAAAAATCCTTTCTCCTTTCAATAAATTTACGGAACAGTATATATGCCATCGTAGCTCATATCCATGCGTTTTACCCACGAGCGAAAATTCACTACCTGGCATGAAAGAGATGATATCACGCCCCAATTTTAAATTCAACGACATCACCGTCCTGGATCACATACTCCCTTCCTTCGCTACGAACTTTTCCTTCCTCACGTCCCTGCCTCCAACCTATAAATTCCGGAAACGAAACTACGTCTGCTTTGATAAACTTCTTTTCAAAGTCCGTATGGATGACGCCTGCGGCCTGGGGAGCTTTCATTCCGCGCTCGATCGTCCAGGCACGGACTTCTATAACGCCGCAGGTTAAAAATGAAATAAGCCCAAGCATTCCGTAGGCTTTTTGGATGAGCCGATCCAAACCGGAAGCTTCCTGCCCCAGCTCTTTAAGATACGCTTTCTGCTCATCTTCGGACAGACTCGCGAGTTCCGCCTCGATTTTTGCACTGATTGTTAATTTGTCAATTTGTGAATTTGTCAATTGTTGTTCCGCCACATTTGCCACATACAAAACCGGTTTCATGGTCAGAAGATGGAGGTCCCGGATTTCCCGCCTCTGTTCATCCGTTATCACTACTTCCCGCGCAGGCGTTCCACGATTAAGAGCATCTGTGAATTTTTGAACAATTTCACTTTTTATTTTTTGATTCTGTAAAGTTTGGAGATCGGCCAGAATCAGTTCGGTTTCAATGATCCCACGGTCGCGCTCTGGATCGATATCCCCGGCGACATGAACGACGGACGGATCATTAAAAAACCGAAGTACGTTGACAACGAGGTCCACTTCACGAATGTGGGCGAGAAATTTATTGCCCAGCCCCTCTCCCTCCGATGCGCCTTTCACAAGTCCTGCGATATCGACAAATTCGACAACCGCAGGGACCAAAGGCGGAAGTTTTTCCATTTTCTCTTCCTCTTTGGTAATCTCGGCAAGTTTTTGCAAGCGCGCGTCCGGTACCGGAACAACACCGATATTTGGCTCAATGGTGGTAAAGGGATAGTTGGCCATTTCCGCCACCTGCTTTTTGAGAAGAGCATTAAATAATGTGGACTTCCCTGCATTTGGCAGACCAACAATCCCGACCTTGAGATTCATAGGGAGATTGTATCACGAGAAAGAAATTACAATACTTGTTTGTCCGGTTGCTTGACAGCGGAAGGCAGGCATGGAACAATGGGGATGTGAAAAAGAAACCCACAAGCAACAGCTTCCCCTACTTCTTCGGAAGCGTCATACTCATTGTCGCAGCGATTGTGGTTACGGCGATTCTTAATCGTACCACCTCAGAGAAACCGCAGGATGTCCGGGCTCGGGCGAGCGTGACCTCGCTCATGCGCATGACCGCGATAGTTGAAACTATTGATGAGACAAAAGGAGTGATCGTCGTCAACGGCTTACAGTTTAGCGGTAGTACCCCCGAAGGCATGCAGAGCGCCGCGAGAAACACAGGCGGGTCGTGGAATGTAAGTGTCTCGGGATCTGTCAATCTCTCTCCTATCAGCCCGGGATCGCGCGTCGAACTGCAGGTCAATCCGTCTTCGTTTAATATTGCCGACCGCACGCTCACCGCTGCCGCAATCACCCTCACAAGATAATGCTGTCACTATCAAGATCACTTCTTAACAACGGTTCCCAACGCTGTATCAAGAATGGTAAATTTTTCTTTAACAGTAATTTCTTCCCTCATTCGATCTGCTGTAGTAAAATCGCTTTTTTGACGAGCCAATTCTCTGTTATCAATTTGAACTATGGTAGGACCACTAAGAGGCACATTGCTGAAAATCGAGACACCACTTATGGGTGCTGTATATTTTTGCTGGGCTTCTGAAGATACATTAGCGAGACTAAATCCAAATATTTCATCAAAATCAACAAGAAGATCATATTTGTCTTGTGACGGAATATTAGACTTAACGACCTCCCACGCTATAGCTAATGCCTGCGGCATATTGAGATCGTTTGCCAGCGCGTCGTCAAATTTCTTTCTGTAGCAATCCACTTTCTCCAGTTTTTCTTCTGATAATATGTTTCGTGATACGTGATACGTGATACGTGATACGAACGAGCGAAGCTCATCAAGTGCATTTTGCGCCGCGGTTAAACTTTCCCATGTAAAATTTATCGGTTTCCGATAATGAGCAGTTAAATAAAAATACCGAAGTGCTATGGGATCAAATTTCTTTTCCGCCACATCTTCAACGGTCACGATATTTCCCAGCGATTTGCTCATCTTTGCCCCGTCGATCATGAGATGTCCGTGGTGAATCCAGAAACGCACAAACTGATTGCCCGTCGCCGCTTCACTTTGGGCAATCTCATTGGGATGATGGACTGCCGTATGTTCTATCCCGCCGGTGTGGATATCCACCGTTTCTCCGAGATACTTCATCGCCATCGCCGAACACTCGATATGCCAGCCTGGGAAGCCGTCTCCAAAAGGGCTCTCCCAATGCATAGTGTGACCTTCAAACCGCCCAATCCGCTTAAACCAAAGCGCAAAGTCCGCGGGATGTTTTTTGTGCTCGCCGGTTTTAACCGCCTTACGAACCGCAGTATTTTTCTCTTCGAGTTTCTGCCCAAAGAGTGACCCGTATCCTTCAAATTTCGTCACGTCAAAGTATACCGCCTCCGGCGTGTCATAGGCCATGCCTTTTGCTAATAATTTTTCAATAAGGGCAATCTGTTCGGCAATATGATCGGTCGCTTTACAGATAACCGTGGGCCGGAGGATATTGAGCATATCCATCGAATCATAAAAATTTTTAGTAAAAAACTCTGCAACCTCCCACACGGTTTTACCGGTTTTTTTGGCACCTTTTTCAAGTTTATCCTCTCCCTCATCCGCATCGCTGACCAAATGTCCGACGTCCGTGACGTTTTGGACGTGGATGACTTCGTAGCCAAAACGAGTAAGAACGCGGCGGAGAATATCATCACCTACGTACTTTCTCCCGTGGCCGATGTGGGCATAGTCATACACCGTCATGCCGCAGGTGTAGAGCCCCACCTTCGGCGGGCGGAGAGGCACAAAATCTTCAAGAGTTTTGGTAAGTGAATTATACAACTTGATCATATCCTTCTGTTATTCTACCGCATTTTCAAAAATCGTGAATAGTATCTTCATTTACCGACACGTGCCTGTCAAATAAGACAAAATAACTACAGGCTTGACAAACTCTCTCTTTCTCTGTAAAATCCCTACTATAGGTCATACAACTCCCGCTCCAAGCTGCGGTGTTTTTGTTGATCTAGCAATCTTTTTAGCACGTTTACATAGTGCGGAAATCCGTTTCTCCTTTTCCCCGTGGATAGCGCGTTGCGCATGATCCCCTCGTGCCCGCCGCGCTATCCATTCGGGATAGACACTATTACAAAAAGGAGATATACAATGTCCGACAAGGTCATCACCCTGCCCGATGCGAAGGAAATCATGAATCGGCTGACCAAGGCGTACGATGACGCCTACATGGCGGAACGTTTCTATCCGCTCATTGCGCAGGAAGCTGGTCACGAACTCGTGGCAAAGGGCATCGTAATGATGCTCACTCTCAAAATCCACGATTTCGTCGCATCCGGCTACCCGCCAGTCATGACGGGAATTCTGCATATGTACGTTCCCCAATTCATTGATGCACTGGTGGACGACAAGGATGTCGCCGAAGAATCCAAGCGTTTTCACAAAGAGGCGATGGACTCCACGCGCAAAGGGTGAGATTGAAAAAATCAAATATTTAAAACCCGCAAGGGGCTCAACGCAAGTTGAGACGGTGAGCCCGTTATCGCTCAAAAAAACTTCGCCTAAAAAACGAAGACAGGGCAGCTCTTGCTGCCCGCTTTCCGCACCCAGCGTGCAAAACCCCCCGAAGAATGGTCATGTGACTGATGTATTTTCGTCGACATCGCGTCGACACCAGTCAGTCATGTGATAGTTCCCGGGGGTTTTATTTGATTAAAAATTTCATGCCAATTTGCCTCCGGTCGGGAGTAAATTGGCAATGTTTTTGAGATACGGCTTGACATGGCGGTACGCAGCATCCCCTTTCCACCTCGGAGGCAGAATCGAAAACGGAAGCTGCGGGTCATCTTTGAGAATGGAGAGAAACTTGATCATCGCCCAATGATCCACACCGTCTTCTGTTTCTTTAAGCCACTCCATATACCGATCATTCAACGCTTCCAGATTGTACACGCGCGACACCAGGGCGCGAATATCCTCATCTCCTATCGCCCCGTCGCTCCCAACGTCGGACACAATAATCGTCCCCTCCAGACCCTTATCGCGCGTAAATGTACGCAGGAGGTCAATCGGATTGTACGGCGTGATCCACACGGAATCCTGGAGCCTGCCGCAGCCAATTCGTTTGATATATTCGCGCAGAAGATACCGGTCATCCGCGCGCGTCTCGGGAATATCGTACGTCACCAAGTGAAGTCGACCATCCCAGGAGCGTTCTTCATCATAGTGAGGAAGCACAGACGCGAGCCGCTTCTTCCCGGACTCGGTTATCTTCGGCCAGGATTTGCGCCCCGTTGTCTTTGTGAGATAGCCATACCGCCGGGCAGTCACGATAGCGTTTTTGATCACGTCGTAATTAATTTCCTGGATAAATCGACTCGCAGCCCCGGCAGCCCGCCATTCTTTTCCAAATGTTCTGGACGGGATAGAGAGTTCCCCCATGTACACCATGAGAAGAAGCGTGAGATCCACTGCATGAGAAAAAAGACCTTCTGTGAGCGCAAGGGCCGCACGGCTGACTGATTTGGATACGCTCCGTTTCTTCGTCATACCCCTAGTGTATGAGAGTTAAGAAACCTTGTCAATTTCCCTCCGGTCGGGAGTAAATTGGCAATATCAATCCTGGCGGACGTTTTTGCCGACCTCACCCGAGGCTTTTTTGGCTTTCAGGCCGTAGAGATCGCCGCGGGGACGCTTGGATTTGACCGCCGGTAATGCCTGGGCGGCAGCTTGCTGCTGTTGCTGCTTTCCCAGCTCTTTCTTTTGCTCTGCTTCTGCCTGGATTTTTTCCCATACAGTGGGTTCTTTTTGCTTGGGCTTCCCTCCTGCAAGCTGGGCAAGAGCTTCGCGTGCAATAGATGCGTTAACTTTTTGTGAAGTGGCTGTCTGTTGCCCCGGCTTCTTACCGGTTGATGCACCAAGGCTCTCGAGAGCCTTTCCGGCAATATCCTTTGGGACAGCAACCACCTCCCGAACAATATTTTTCCCTAAATCCCCGAGTTCATCCGTAAATGATCCTAATATTGTTCCTGGGTTGGGCATATGTTTAAAATCCTAGCTGTGCTTTGGCCTCTTCGCTCATCCTGTCCATACTCCAGGGGGGATCAAACGTCAGATCGATATCGATTTTTTTGACGCCCTTAAGCTTCCCCACTTCTTCGCGGATGGGACCGGCGATCAGGTCAAAGAGCGGGCAACCAATCGTCGTGAGCGTCATGAGAATGCGAATCGTCCAGGTTTTCGCATCAATCCCAATCTCATAAATGAGTCCCAAATCCCAGAGTGACACCCCGATCTCGGGATCAGGAATTTTTTTTAATACATCTTCAATTTGTTTCTTCGTTGGCATTAGTATTCTCTCCTTCCTTCCAAGGCTCTTGTGAGCGTTACTTCATCAGCATACTCGATATCCGCACCCATCGGCAATCCGTGAGCAAGCCTCGTCACTTTACACGTTGCACTCTGAACTTTTAACTGTTTTGTAACGTACATCGCTGTCGCTTCTCCCTCCATGTTCGAATTCATCGCAAGGATTACTTCCCTGATCCCTGATTCCCTGCCCTGCCGGCAGGCTTCCTGATTCCTGATTCGCTTCATCAAGTCTTCAATATATATTTCATCCGGTCCGATATTATTCAGGGGATCAATTGCGCCATGAAGCACATGATACAACCCGTGATATTTTCCTGTTTTTTCAAAAGATAATACATCGGTAGGCTGCTCGACGACGCATACCATAGTCTGATCCCGTGACGGATCACTACAAACGCTGCAGGGATCCACCTCTGCCACGTTTTTACAAAGCGAACATAACACCGTGCTCGCCTTCAGTACCCGAAGATTTTCGGCAAACCGCTCAAGCTCCTCTACCGGTACGTGGAGAAGATAAAACGCGAGACGGGTGGCAGACTTGGGCCCGATGCCGGGTAATTTTTGAAACGACTCTATTAAACGGAAAAGTGCTTTTGGGAGAAGTGTCATAGTGCATCTGCTAAAAGTGAAGCAACCGAGACGATGGTGAGTTTTTCAAATCTTTTATCTTTGGGGACTACAATTGTATCTGTGACCACCACCTGATCAATTGGGCTTGCTGCAAGTTTAGCGGATGCATCACCGGCAAGTACTGCGTGGGTTGCAAGAAAAAATATTCGCCTCGCCCCATGACTTTTTAAAAATTGACTGGTCTTTATCGCTGTGGCTCCGGTGTTGATGATGTCATCAAAGATCACCACGTCTTTCCCCCGCACGTCCCCGTTGATGCCGGTCACCGTCACTTTGCCTGTTACCTTGTCCCGATTCTTCTCCAAATAGATGATAGGAAGCCCAACCGTCTTGGCAAACCGTGCAGAGCGGGATTTACCACCTGCGTCAGGAGAAACGACAATCGTGCCTAAAAGGTTTAACCTTTTGAGGCTAGATCCCAAAAGCTCGTGAGTGGAAAGTTCCGTCACGGGAATCCGGAAAAACGGGACGACATTTTCCGAATGCAGCTCAACGGTCATCACCGCATCAAACCCTGCAACTTCGATGAATTTTGCAACCAGCTGCGCTGATACCGCCTCGCCTTTACGAAACGCTTTATCCTGCTTGCTGTAGCCCATCCACGGGATGACCGCCGTGACGCGGAGGGCTCCTAAGGATTTGGCTGCCTGTCCGATGAGACAAAGCTCCACCAGATGCTGGTCAGCAACTGCGGAAAGCGACTGGAGAACAAATACTTCCTTTTCTTTAAGGTCTTGCGTAATATATACGCGGCACTCGTTGTCGATAAAACGTGTGATGTCGATAGCACCTAATGATATTTTGAGTGCGGAAGCGACAGCGGCGGCGAGGGGTTGGTTGGAAGTTCCTGAGAGAAGAATGGCTGACGTACTCATTAGTCTAATCCTAACAAATCGACCACCCGCTCGTCCATTGACAACAATAACGCGGCCGCGTTATTGTTGTCAACCCAAAAAATAGGTTCGGAGCCGCGTGAGACCGTCGGCAAGGACAGCATCATCCACGGCGAATGAGATGCGGAAGTGCCCCTCGCCGCCCAACCCAAAAGCAGAGCCGGAAACAGCGGCGACACCGGCTTGAGCAAGCATCCGTTCACAAAGGTCGGTACTGAGCTCTCTCCCTTCATAGCGCGGGAAGGCGTAGTAGGCGCCGGCGATCAAGGGCAGGTGAAACGTAGGAATCAGACCGAGGGCATCCATCGTCATCTGTCGCCGCCTGGCATATGTTTTATTATGTTCCTCGACAAAATCCTGGCGTCCGGAGAGAGCCGCAATTGCGGCTCGTTGGGAAATCTTGGACACGCAGCCCACGAGGCTGTCATGGACTTTGGCAAACACCTTGATTACATCCTCGCGTGCCACCACATAGCCCACACGCCAGCCGGTCATGGCGTATTCTTTTGAGAATGACCGCACGACGATGAGTCGCTCGCATTGATCCCAAAAATCTACCAAGCTTACATGGGGTACATCGTAGGTAAGATAACTGTACGTTTCATCGGTAAGGATCCAAAATCCGTACTTGCCCGCCAATGTAACCAATGCCTGGAGCTCACGTTTGGACGCGACAAACCCCGTAGGATTACTGGGGTTAGTGAGAAGAAGGAGTTTCATACCCCGCTTGGCTTCTTTTTCAACCAAAGAAAAATCCAACGTCCAATTTTTCCCTTCAACCAAAGGCAGCGCAACGACGTGACCGCGGGCAAGCATAACCTGGGGAAAGTGATTGCAGTAATCCGGGGTGACGATCCCCACGCGATCGCCGTTTTCTACAATGGATAAAATGGCCGTTGCCGTCCCCTCCATGGCGCCAACGGTGACGAGAATGTGTTTCGTATCTTGCTTCAGTTTCTTTGCAATTGCCTCCCGAAGTTCCAATTCCCCCAAAAAATTGGGGTACACGCCGATTGCGGGATCATCAAGTGCCTGCTTGGCTGCCGCGATAATATAGGGCGGCGTGGGAAACGACGGAATCCCCTGCCCCAAATTAACCGCGCCAAGCTCTTTTGCACGTATAGAAAGGCGTTTGATGATCGAATCCGGTAATGTATCAGCAAACATATTCGTGTATAATACCATGTCATGTCTCCAGATAGAATGATATGCCAAGAGTGTTACTATTTTGATCGATTTAATGCAAACGGAGAACTCATTCATCCCAATGGTCAAAAAGGATTTTGCAGAGCAAACAACGGATTATTGTTGGGAGTAAGACTCGAAAAAAATACATGTCCCACGAACCAACAACAATTCTTTAGATCCATTTATGATAGCGCTGCTCCCCCCGAGCCGGAGCAATAATCAGTACATGTCTTCATTGACCGGCACGTGTCGGTGAAATAAGACGCTTGGGTACTGCCGGAAGTCGCCGTTTACGTCGCGTTTCAAACATAATAGTCGATAAGATCAATGCGGGTGATAACCCCGAGGGGTTTTTGTTTGCCGTCAGGAGGAGGGAAACGTATTCGATGGATTCCGCCTCTTCTACCGCAGTAACTAGTGGATCTACCATTGCCGCAATATGGTTGGTCGGACCGATACTTTTGGCATAAAGTCCGGTAAGGAGGTCCCGCTCGGTGACTTTTCCCACGAGCTTGTTACCCGACACGACCGGAATCTGGGAAAAATTATGCCTGCGCATAAGATCTATGGCATGCTTCACGGTGTCTCTATCGCCGACCGTCACGAGTGGGAGCGTTTTTTTGCGCCGGAGAAGATCGCCGATTGTCCCAGTCTCCCCGCCTTTGGGTAAAAATCCGAACTGCCGCATCCAGTCATCGTTATACATTTTAGAAAGATACGATTTGCCGCTATCAGGAAGTACCACGACGACCAGTCCTTTTTTAAGACCGCGGCAGACTTTTTGCGCCGCGTAAAGCGCCATGCCGGAAGAGCCTCCCGCCAGAATCCCTTCGCTGCGCGCAAGAGCGCGAGCCGTGACAAAACACTCTTTATCCTCAACCTGGATGACCTCGTCTATAGAGCGGAAATCAATGGTGGATGGGATAAAATCTTCTCCCACGCCCTCGACTTTGTACGTCTTCATGAGTTTAGGGAAGGTGCGCGTCCGGTGGTATTGGTAAAAAACCGAGCCCACCGGATCCACGCCGATCGTGCGTATATGCGGATTTTTTTCTTTGAGATACTTGGCTATCCCCGTGATCGTGCCTCCCGTCCCCATGCCGCAGACCAAATGGGTGATACGTCCCTCCGTCTGCTCCCAAATCTCCGGTCCGGTCGTCCGGTAGTGGGCCTCCGGATTTGCCGGGTTATGGTACTGATCCGGCTTACAGGCGCCGCCAATCTCCCGGGCCAGGCGGTCGGAGACTTTGTAATAACTTCGCTCATCCTCCGCCATCACCGCCGTAGGTGTTATGACAACTTTAGCCCCGTACGCACGCAAGAGATCGCGCTTCTCATCGCTCATTTTATCCGGCATCACGAAAATAGATTTATACCCCCGGATAGCTGCTACCATCGCAAGCCCCGTGCCGGTATTGCCGCTGGTTGGCTCAACGATCGTGCCGCCCTTTTTGAGCTTCCCCTGTCTTTCAGCCCGCTCTATCATGGCCAGCGCGATGCGGTCTTTGACCGATCCGCCGGGATTTAAGAATTCGAGTTTGGCAAGAAGCGTGGTTGCGGGGTTGGGATTGAGTGTATTGATCCGCACAAGCGGCGTGTTGCCGACCAGATCAAGGATGGAGTTGTAGTACATGGTCCTAAGAAGCAGGTAATGGAAGTATAGGAAAAGAAAACTCTCACGTCAACTTGAGGCTCGTGTGGGATAGGGCAAATTCGACGACGGTTTTGGGGAGGGCTAGGGCAACTTTTTCAACCGATCGTCGAGGGTAAGGAGGGGTATCTTCAGTTCCCGCGCAAGGGCAACGTAGGAAGCGTCGTACGCCGTTATTCCCAGCGTAACCGCCAAGGCACCAACATCCGAAAGTACAGGGTCGCGTATTCCGATGGCAAGCGTGATGAATTGCCCGGCGAGCGAATGGAATGTTTCGGCATTGATCCGGCCACGGCGTGCCGCAAGCGCCAAACCGTTTATGACTTCGTAGGGAAATATCGGGGGAGCGATAAGCGCAAGCGTCCCGTCGACGTGTTGACGGATGATAGATTGTATTTCCTCGTTTCGTTCATCGGGCAGGAGGAAACAGAGCATCACCGACGCATCGATGACCATTACCGGAGGAACATCAATACTTCCGGCCATAATTGATGAGGGCCTTGTAGTCGATCTTTTTCTTGCTGACGGGAGGGCGCATGTGCACGATAGCGTCAAACGCAGCCTTCCGTTGCTTCTTCAACGCTTCCTCATCGTACTCACGCTCCACGGCATGACGGACGATTTCTCCCACAGAGGATTTGCGCATGAGCGCAAGCGTGGTTGCTTTCTGATACAAATCCTCGTCAAAAAGAATGTTGGTGCGTTTGGTAAGCATATATGTGTATAGTACTACACATACATATCTCTGTCAACTACAACTTCAGGCTTTTGAGGTAAGCCCGGAAGTCGCCATTGAGGTCTTTATGCTGAAGGGCAAACTCGACGACGGTTTTGAGATACTCGAGTTTGTTACCGGTGTCGTAGTATTTACCGTTTTTTATCTCACAGGCATAAACGGGGCGTTTTTTGAGAAGCTCGCGGATTGCATCCGGCAGCCATATTTCATCGTCTTTGCCCGGAGCGAGATTTTCAAGTATCGAAAAGATGTCAGGAGTCAGAACATAGCAGCCATGGGCAGCTAAATTGCTCGGGGCTTCTTCGCGTTTGGGTTTCTCCATCATCCGCTTGATCTGCCAAATATTATCTTCGATATTCGTTGCCTCAACGATGCCGTAGCGCGTCACATTTTCCCTGGGTACGCGGACGGCGGAGATTACCGGGTCGCCGTATTTTTCAAATACATCCATACACTGACGAGTCCGGGGAGGCTTGCTGTAAATAAACTCATCCCCCCAGATAGCCACAAACGGCTCATCCCCAATCACGGATTTAGCACACAAGACCGGCGTGCCGTTGCCGTAGGGGCCTTTTTGGCGTATATAGATGAAGTTTGCAAGACTTGAGGTTCGTTTCACTTCCTCCAGAAGTTTTTCTTTCTTTTGCAGCTCGAGCATCTTGATGAGCTCAAATGGGTAGTCGAAGTGGTCCTCAATGGCGCGCTTGTGCCAACCGGTGACGATGACGATATCGGTAATGCCGCTCTCCACCAGCTCTTCGACCACATACTGGATGACCGGCTTATCGACAATCGGCAGCATTTCCTTCGGCATGGCTTTCGTCTGGGGCAAAAACCGGGTACCAAAGCCAGCGGCCGGAATTACTGCCTTTCTGATTTTGAGAGCCATACCGTTCATTCTATCCGTGCTGCATTGTCTTTGTCAATTTGGTAAGATGAAGACACATGAAGTTGGCAACCGCAATCGTCGTCATAGTCTATACATTCCTTAGTCTCGTTGATCGGGGCGTGTACGCACAGACGACCACTTCTGATGCGAGTGAACGGGAATTCATTATAGAAACCATCCCCGGCAATACCGCCGTTGTTGTGGACGCAAACAAAGAAGAAACGTGGTTCCGACCCGGCGGATCGATCGTAGACCGTATACAGCGCTACGTTTCTATCTTTGCCTCACTTGGCAAATCCGTCGCTATTA
>Ga0209211_10006928_pt1 | contig 16147 bp, 18 predicted proteins | sample RifGroA2_FD_183992 | JGI IMG/M metagenome (GOLD analysis project Ga0209211, IMG submission 183992) | Groundwater microbial communities from Rifle, Colorado, USA - Groundwater A2 (SPAdes) (version 2) | ecosystem: Environmental > Aquatic > Deep subsurface > Groundwater | place: Rifle, Colorado... | reverse complement strand
GCGGCCTTTTCCACTCCTTTTTGTCCTGATCATACCAGGCAGCCCTTGTATGTATCCCATCTGTGCTGTAACCGCCAAAGATGTGCAATTTCCCTTTGTGAATACAAACGCCGTGCGCCGCAGCAGGCCATGGAAGTGAAAACCCATTTTGTTTAGTCCACGTATTAGTGACAGGATCATATATATCTATCAGATCATATTCAGTAAGGCTCTTTCCTGTAAATGCCACACCACCGGTTGCCAGTATCTTACTGCCGGACACAGCCCCCTTGAGCGCAAACCTCGGAACAGGCAGCGGCGCAACCTCAACCCAGCGCCCTTCAGAGACATTTAGTCTCTCACAGAATGCGAAACCTGGATCCTTCGAAGGGCCTCCCTCAGTTGCATCCGGGTGATGACCTCCCATTATGTATATCTCATTACCTGATACGGCAACACCGGGATAGTCATGCGGCATAATCATATCAGGCCCCGATTCCCACCTGTCTTCTGCAGGGCTATATATCTCAACTGTAGTAAGGAACTTAAATTTTCCATCAGGCTTTTTATATCCGCCGCCTATGACGTAGACCTTCTCTCCAACCAGAGCCGCTACAGCGCCTGAGCGGTGTGTCGGCATCGTCCTCCCCCATGACCATGTATCACTTCCGGGGTCATACATCTCAACAGTGTCAAGGCTGAGGAAGTTAGGCCCCCCGCCGCCAAAGACATATATCTTCCCATTATATGATACAGTTGCGGGATGCGAACGAGCTGTATGTAAGGATCTCCTTATGTTCCACATAGTCCGCTATTTTACTTAAATGTATGGCAAATGGTCAACAGTTAAATTGATGGATTAGCAAATCAATCATTGACAGCAGAAATGGGAACTGTTATATCTATTTCGTAATTTCGAATGTATATAATTTAATTAAGAACCCTGCAAAGAACTATATTCCCACTTTCGTGGGAATGACGAAAGGAAGATGCATGGATAACCGGATAACTATCATAATAAATGACCCGCCGTACGGCACTGAAAGACCATACAACGCACTCAGACTTGCAAACAGCCTTATCAAAGGAGAAGGAATCAGTGTAACAGTCTTCCTTATGGGCGACAGTGTGGTATGTGCAAAAGCAGGACAGAAGACGCCGGACGGTTATTACAATATTGAACGGATGCTAAAACCTGTTGTAAGACGCGGCAAGGTCTTACTCTGCGGGACATGTATGGACGCAAGAGGTATGACAGAAGATGAAATGGCCGAAGGTTGCAGCAGGAGTACCCTGGATGAACTTACAGAGCTTACCATAAATTCGGACAAGGTATTGGTATTTTAGAACCGGGTCACATTATTATTTATCAAGAAATATCTTTAGACTCTTATACGCCTTAGGATGCCGGAGTTTCCTCAGCGCCTTGGCCTCAATCTGACGGACCCTCTCACGATTGATATTTAATTGCTTCGCAATCTCTTCCAGGGAATATCGTTTCGATTCACCTATGCCAAATTTCATTCGAAGCACCTTCTCTTCCCTGGGAGCAAGTATTGAAAGCACCTCATTCAACTCTTTCATCAGCTCATCACTTATAATATCATCAGCAGGCGATGCCTGTCCCTTATCCTCAACAAAATCAGACAGAGAACCTTCTCCATCCTCACCTGCAGGCGTTTCAAGAGAGACCTCTTTGTGCATCATATCCATAAAACCTATAATCTTTTCAACAGGCAGTCCCATCTTTTCCGACAATTCTTCCAGAGAAGGTTCTCTCCCATTTTCCTGAATAAAATTAACCGACGTACGGATAAGTTTGTTAATCTTAGACAATATGTGCACTGGAACATTAAACGAAGCGCCTGACAGCATAGCAAATTTCATGATGTATTGCCTGATCCACCAGGTAGCATATGTTGAAAATCTGTACCCCTTTCTGTAATCAAACTTTTCAACAGCCCTCATCAGACCTATATTACCTTCCTGGATAAGGTCCATAAGCTGAGAGTCGCTCTTTGCATATTTCCGTGCAATGTCAACAACGAGCCTCAGATTTGCCTTTATGAAGTTACCCTTTGACTCAGCCAACTGATTTTCGATCTCCTCAATTACACGCAATAACTCTCCATAATCACATTTATACCCATCATTATCCCTTTTTAATTTCTCAACTGTTTTTTCAATTATCCCTGTGAGCCTGTCTGCATCAAGAATGCGATATATAAGTGTTACGTCGTCCCTATTAGTATGGAACAGGGTAATTATCTCTTCAATAATATTTAATATCTCTTTGCTGTCTTCAGCATCTTCCGGCAGATTGCCTGCATCATCACGTACTTCATCCTCTTTGTTCTCTTCCATCTCAGAGAGCACATTCTTCAACTTATTGATCTCCTCTATCAGTACTCCTGTATCCAGTAATTTCCGTATAATAGCAACGAGACAATCCTCCACACGTTTGGCAAGCTCTGTCTCCTGTTCCTTTGTCAGAAGAGGAACAGAGTGTATTTCATTAAAATAAGTCTTTACTGAATCAGATGACTTCATTATATTACCGCTTTATTATAGAACCGGAACAATTATACTATAACGATATTATAAGGTTGTAATAGAAATTACAATAAGTTATAGTTACAACATACAAGAAAGGGGGTATTTAAGATGAACAAAAGACTTGAACTGGCACGTATGGCAAAGGAAATGGAACATTTTGTGGAAGAGTCCGTAGGACAATGGGGGCACCGCGGGATGCCGTTTCTGCGACGCTGGCAGGCATTAAAAAGGGCGGAGGAATGGGCCGCTTCTCCAAGGGTTGATGTTTTTGAGGCAGAAAACGAGGTAGTAATCAAGGCTGAAGTACCCGGGATGGAAAAAAATGAGATAGAGATATCGTTAGAGGGAGACACGCTCATCCTGAAAGGTGAGAAGAAAAAAGAAGAAAAGATCGAGGATAAAGACTACTCTTACTGTGAACGCTACTACGGCAGCTTCGCGAGAACAGTCGAACTTCCGGCAGGAGTGCAGACTGATAAGATTACCGCAGTGCTGAAAAACGGGGTTCTCGAAATACGCATGCCTAAGCTGGAAATTGCAAAGAAGAAGGAAGTAAAGATAAAGGTAGATTAGCATGGTGGAAGAGGTTTCCGGATGAACCAATCACCACTTTACAGGATACATCAGTCCCTATCAGCAAAGTTCACTGAAGTACACGGCTGGGAAATGCCGGCACACTATGGCGCCCCTGCAGCGGAGCACCTTGCTGTCAGAAAAGGCGCCGGTATTATGGATATGACTCACAGGGGAAAGATCCGCATCTCCGGCAAAGACAGGATTAAGTTTCTCCAGAACATCCTTTCGCAGGACATAAACAAGCTCACACCAGGCACTGGCGGACATGCCACCCTCTTAAACACAAAGGGACACATGCTCGCCTATATGCGCATCTACAGCGATGAGGATTCATTTCTTATAGACACAGAACCAGGCGAGGCAGATAAGATTATACAAATACTCAATCGCTATCTCTTCAGGGAAGATGTGAAGATAGATGATGTCACATTGAAATATGGCCTTGTGACGGTGCAAGGTCCCCATTCAAGGGAGAATATCTGCAGGATAAGCGGAACTGATATTAAGGAAATGGAAGAGTGCAATCACCTTAACCTCACTATAAACAGCATCAACTGCAAGGTTGTTAAGACTACACATACAGGAGAAGAAGGTTATGACATCTATGCACCATGGGATAACATTCATAGTATCTGGGAAACCATCATTATCCCCTCTCCCTCAGCTCAAATAACCCCAGTCGGTCACGAAGCATATAATTCTCTACGCATAGAAGCAGGAATCCCACTCTACTCTGTTGACATGGATGAGGACACTATCCCTATCGAGGCCAATCTCGATCATGCAATCAGCTACACAAAGGGCTGCTACGTTGGTCAGGAGACGATTGCCCGCATAAAATTCAAGGGGCATGTAAACAGGACACTAACAGGATTCACCATTGAAGGAGACATCATCCCTGGAAAAGGCGACAGAATATACACTGTTACAGAAAACACCGAACATAATATAGGCATAATTACAAGTGCGTGCTTTTCTCCAACCCTCAACAAATCAATAGCTATAGGTTATTTACGACTCGGATATACTGAACCAGGCACTGAAGTCCATATAGATAGTAAACCTCACAGGATTTCTGCAGTTATTGCCGGCATCCCTTTTTATACAAATATAAGTAAGCCGCAACATGGCTAACATCAGCTTATAAAAAAAAGAATTGACAAAGCTCCCATAAGATGTTAAAAATTTGGGTTATTTCAAGTAAGGGGAAATGTCGTATGGTGAAAAACGGCGATGATGATAAGTTCCGTTTTGTTCACCAGGTGGGACTGCTGACCATGATCCCTGTGATGCTCCTTTCAGGACCGCTGATTGGGTTTCTGGTCGGAAATTACATTGATAAAAGGTTTGGAACGGCCCCATGGTTTATGATCTTATTTGTGTGCCTTGGTTTTGTTGCAAGCATAAGACAGACCATAGCAATAATAAAAAAAGCGAGTAACAATAAATAAAAAATGGAAAAGGACATAATTAAAAGGTCAATCAGGACGTCAGTTATAGTGGCAGTAATATTTACCCCCTTTTTATACCTGTATACCGGCAGTACTTTTACGTATGGATTTATAGCCGGAGCAGCATGGAACATAGTCAATGTATTTTTATTATTTCATCTCGTAACCAATCTGATTACACCTGCTGAATCTAACAAAGGATTAGGGGTAATTGCAGGGGTCATTAAATTCCCGCTCCTTTATGGTGCAGGATATGCTGTTATCAGATATACTGATGTTTCTCTCTATGGTATACTGGCGGGGTTTTCATTAATACTTTTTATCTTTGCATTAAAGGCACTGGGTACTTTTTACACGAACGTTATTGGTCTGAATAGCAGGAGATATGGAAGAAGCACATAGCGCAGCCACTACACCGGAAGTAGCTAATCTAATAACGCTCTTAAAGAGTCTGTTCGAGGATTCTTCTCTTGTCTCCTTCCTCCATCACTGGGAGAATCCATTCTTCTCAGGCATTATTATCATTGGTCTTGTCATCTTCGCAAGGATTGCAACAAGGGAGAGGGCAATGATACCCGGGAAGCTCCAGAATTTTGTTGAATACTGTCTCGAGAGTCTGGACAATTTAGCAAACGGTGTCCTTGGGCATTACGGAAGACATTATACCCCTTTCATCGGCACACTCTTTATCTATATATTTGTCATGAACATGAGCGGTCTTGTGCCGATGATGAAATCCCCTTCATCAAGCCTTAACACTACAGTGGGCCTGGCAATAACTGTTTTCTTATATGTGCAGTATACCGGAGTGAGAAGACTCGGCATCATAGGTTACGTAGACCACCTTCTTGGAAGACCAAGAGACGTAATGGGTTTTCTCTTTATACCAATGATGTTCCCGCTGCATGTACTTGAAGAGTTCATTAAACCGATGAGCCTTTCTCTCAGGTTATTCGGAAACATCCTTGGCGAGGATGCACTGATTGGTGCATTTGTTATGCTCGGTATAGCAGCGCTGCATTTTATGGGAAGTCCGGTCGGTCTTCCGATCCAGACCCCTTTTATGCTCCTTGCAATAATTACCGGCACTATACAGGCACTGGTGTTTACTATGTTGACCACTATATATATTGCATCTATGTTACCGCATGAGGAAGAGCATCATTAAGGTATCGTAAATATTTCACTAACAAGAAAGGAGGAAAGACAGATGGACTTTCAAACAGCATTAGGATTTACACTTCCGATTGGAGTCGGAATAGCAGCTATCGGTTCAGCCCTTGGATTAGGCAGGGCAGTAGGTTCTGCAATGGAAGCAATGGGTAGACAACCGGAGGCAGCGGGCAAGATACAGACAGCAATGGTTATCGGCGCTGCATTTATTGAGGCTTTAACCATCTATGCCCTGTTAACAGTTCTGATACTCCAGGGAAAGATTGGCGGATAAAACGTAGAAGGGGGTTAATTTGAATCTCGAAATCCAGCAGATACTTACTCAGGCACTGGGCTTCCTTATACTCCTTTTTATCCTGAAGAAAATAGCATGGAAACCTCTGCTCTCCCTCCTCGATGAAAGGAGGGAGAAGATATCCTCAGAGTTCCAGACCATTGAGCGTACTAAGTCCGAGCTATCAAGACTGGAACAGGATTATAAAGCCAGGCTTGCTGACATAGACGCTCAGGCCAGACAGAGGATTCAGGAGGCTATTTCTGAGGGACAAAGGATTTCTGTGGAGATCCAGGAAAAGGCAAGGGAAGAATCCAAGAATATCCTTAACAAGGCTAAGGAGAATATCGAGTTAGAGGTCGCAAAGGCACGGGTGGAGCTCCGCAATCAGGTTGCAACTCTGGCAATAAAGGCAGCAGAGAAGTTAATAAAAGTGGAGCTTACAGAAGAACGCCATAAGCGGCTTGTAACAGAGTTTATAGATGAGGCGGGTCAGCTAAGGTGAAAGACAGGATAGTTTGTGAGAGATATGCCGGCGCCCTTCTGAACGTTGCAAAGAAGAGGGAGGAAGCAGAACGTGTCTTTGAGGAGATGGTTTTTCTCAAAAAGGTGCTCCATGGAAACCTGAATTTGAGAAGATTCCTTGAAAGCCCTCACATTACTCAGGAAGACAAGACGTCTTTTATTAAAAGGGTCTTCAGCGAGGCTGTAACCGGAACAGCCATGACCTTTCTCCTGCTTCTTGTCAGGAAATACAGACTGAAATCCCTCAGCGAGATCATAGATGCATATGAGAAATTGTACGACATAGAAAGATCTGTACAAAGGACAGACATTATAACAGCATATCCGTTAGACGATGCTGCTGCAGGGAAATTACGTACTGCAGTAGAAACTGCAATGGGAAAATCTGTCAAGATGTGTTTCTCTATTGATCCTCAGATACTGGGGGGAGTCGTCATTAAGACTCCCAATCTTATAATAGACGGGAGCATAAGGAGAAAGCTGAGAGACCTGAGTTACTCGATAATGGCACTGAAGGTGTAATTTAGGCAGCAGGCAGCAGTAAGCAGGTAACAGGATAACTCCTGTCATGTGCTTACTGTTTACTGTATAAAGGAGAAATAGCTATGGCATTAAGACCTGAAGAAGTAAGTTCAATAATTCAGATGGAGCTGGAGAAGTTTCAGACAGAGCTCCATATGGAAAGCATCGGGACAGTCCTGCAGGTTGGAGACGGTATCGCGAGAATTTACGGACTTGAAGACGCAATGGCAGGAGAACTTGTGGAATTCCCGGGCAATGTAATGGGGATGCTCTTCAACCTCGAAGAAGATAACGTAGGTGCAATCCTATTTGGTGAAGATGCAATGATTAAAGAAGGCGACACTGTCAAGAGGACAGGGAATATAGCTCAGGTACCTGTTGGTGATGCAATGATCGGCAGGGTCGTTGACGCTCTCGGCAAACCTATAGATGGCAAGGGACCCATTGTTACAACTAAGTTCCGCTCCATTGAGGGAAAGGCGCCGAACGTCGTCCAGAGACAGCCTGTTAAAGAGCCTGTCCAGACCGGCATCAAGGCCGTTGACGGCATGATCCCGATTGGCAGGGGACAGAGAGAGCTTATTATCGGTGACAGGCAGACAGGTAAGACAGCAGTGCTTCTTGACACTATAATCAATCAGAAGGGGACAGGGGTTATCTGCATCTACGTCGCAGTAGGACAGAAAGCTTCAAATGTTGCCAGCGTAGTGGCAACACTTTCCAAACATGGCGCTATGGATTATACCATTGTTGTCTCTGCTACAGCCGATAATGCCGCATCTCTCCAATATATAGCCCCATATACAGGCTGTGCTATCGGAGAGGAGTTCATGTATTCGGGCAGGCATGTGGTTGTCATGTATGACGACCTCTCAAAACATGCCCAGGCATACCGCCAGTTGTCACTATTGCTCAGGCGTCCTCCCGGAAGAGAGGCATATCCCGGAGATGTATTCTATCTCCATTCAAGACTTCTTGAGAGGGCGGCAAAACTGAGAGACGATTTAGGCGGAGGATCATTAACAGCTTTGCCAATTATTGAGACACAGGCTGGTGACGTATCCGCATACATACCAACTAATGTTATTTCCATTACTGACGGACAGATTTACCTTGAACCGGATCTATTCTATGCAGGTGTCAAGCCGGCCATTAACGTCGGACTCTCGGTCTCAAGGGTAGGAGGAAATGCACAGACAAAGGCCATGAAAAAGGTTGCCGGCAGTCTTCGTCTTGATCTTGCACAATACAGGGCGCTCGCAGCATTCGCGCAATTCAGCTCTGATCTTGATAAGGCAACGCAGGACCAATTGACCAGAGGTGAAAGGATGGTGGAAATACTGAAGCAGGATCAGTACGCCCCTCTACCCCTCTCAAAGCAGGTCATGATCATTTATGCCGGAACAAAGGGTTATCTCGATAATATTCCGGTTCATGATGTCCGTGCATTTGAAAAGGAATTCCATTCATATATGGAAAAAGAATACCCTGACGTGGCACATGAGATAGAAAAGACTAAGGTCCTTTCAGACGAGATATGTAAGAAGATAAATTCTGCGGTAGAGAAGTTAAAGGCACGTTGGAAGAAGTAGGATAGAGACCCACAAATATGTTAACGATACGACAAATCAGACGAAAGATTGTAGCCGCGCAAAAGACCAAGCAGATTACCCGCACCATGCAGATGGTGGCTGCATCAAGGGTTAAGAAGGCTGAAGGGAGGCTTCAACAGGCAAAGCCTTACGCAAACAAGCTTGAAGAACTTTTGCTAAGACTATCCTCGACAGGCCAGTTCAGCCATCCCTTCTTTGAAACAAGGGATGTAAAAAATATCGGCCTTGTAATTGTTACAGGTGACAGAGGCCTTTGCGGTTCATACAATGCTAATATAATCCTTAAGGCAGAGTCTTTTTTGAGAAGTCAGGATAAGAATGTCAAGCTATTCCCTATTGGGAAAAAGGGGTTTGACTATTTCAGAAAAAGGAAATGGGAGATACTTGACAAGGTTACAGACATCAGCGGCAAATTGGACTTCAAGAAGATAGAAGATATTACAAACCAGTTAACAGGTTATTATCTCTCCGGAACTGTTGATGAAATTCATCTGCTCTATACATCATTCCGTTCTATCATGTCATATAAAGTGACAATAGATAAATTCCTGAAAATCGAAAGTCCCGGCACTAAAGATGGAGATAAGGCGGTACAATATATATTTGAACCTGACGTCAACGGAATATTCGAGAAACTGCTGCCAAAGTATGTCACTACCAAGATATATATATCACTGGCACAGTCGTTTACGTCAGAGAATGCATCAAGGATGATGGCAATGAAGCTTGCTACTGATAATGCAAACGAGATGATAGATAAGCTGACACTTATGCGTAATAAGGCACGCCAGGCCGCTATCACTAAAGAAATAACAGAGATAGTGACGAGTGCAGAAGCATTAAAATAAGCAATGAGTAGAACATAGCAATGAGCAATGAGTAATTGGCAAGGAGGATAGGAGAACATGAACTACGGCACGATAGTACAGGTAATAGGACCAACGGTGGATGTGCGTTTCCAGCAGGAGAATCTACCGGCAATTCTGAATGCATTAAAGATTGAGGATAAGGAAAGAGGGATTAACATTGTGGTAGAGGTTGCCCAGCACGTGGGAAATGACATCGTGAGATGCATCGCCATGTCATCAACAGACGGGCTTATAAGAGGTATGAAGGTGCTGGACACAGGTGCCACGATATCCGTGCCTGTTGATGAGCAGACACTCGGCAGGATATTCAATCTCCTTGGAGAAACGATAGATGAAAAAGGCCCTGTAGCCAATCCTGAGAAGCGCTGGCCCATACACAGACCAAGCCCTGCATTTGAGGAGCAGGTCCCGGTCGCGTCAGTTCTAGAAACAGGGATTAAGGTCGTTGACCTTCTTGCCCCTTATGCAAAAGGTGGAAAGATCGGTCTATTCGGAGGCGCAGGGGTCGGCAAAACAGTCATCATCATGGAACTGATCAGGAATATCGCCACAGAGCACGGCGGATACTCAGTCTTTGCCGGCGTGGGTGAGAGGACAAGGGAAGGAAACGACCTCTACCTTGAGATGAGTGAATCAGGGGTTCTCAGTAAGACATCTCTTGTATTCGGCCAGATGAACGAACCGCCGGGAGCAAGATTAAGGGTGGCACTCGGTGCACTCACAATAGCAGAATACTTCAGGGACGAGATGAATCAGGACGTGCTCCTGTTCATTGATAATATCTTCAGATTTGTTCAGGCCGGATCAGAGGTGTCGGCGCTTCTCGGCAGGATGCCGTCAGCAGTCGGATACCAGCCGAGCCTTGGAACTGAGATGGGTGAGCTGCAGGAGAGAATTACCTCAACAAAGAAGGGTTCTATCACATCCGTTCAGGCGATCTACGTCCCTGCAGACGATATAACAGATCCGGCGCCTGCTACAACATTTACTCATCTCGATGCGACAACTGTCTTGTCCAGACAGATCGCAGAACTCGGCATCTACCCTGCCGTGGATCCGCTCGATTCTACATCACGTATAATGGATCCGAGGATTATCGGTGATGATCACTATAACATTGCAAGAGCAATCCAGAAGATACTACAGAGATACAAAGACCTTCAGGATATTATAGCGATCCTTGGAATGGACGAACTCTCTGAAGAAGATAAACTGACAGTTAACCGGGCAAGAAAGATGCAGAAATTCCTGTCACAGCCATTCTTCGTGGCCGAGGCATTTACAGGAACTCCGGGGAAATACGTAAAACTGCAGGACACAATAAAAGGTTTCAAGATGATCATGGACGGACAGATGGATGATATACCGGAGCAGGCATTCTACATGGTAGGCGCAATAGAAGAGGTCTTCGAAAAGGCAGAGAAGTTAAAGGCCGGGGTATAACATAGTGGCAAAAAACTTCAAATTAATAATAGTTACACCTGAGAAGATTATATACGACGGCGAGGTATCTTCCATCGTTGCCCCTGGCGACCTGGGATACCTCGGCATCCTTGCAGATCATGCGCCTATCATTACCAGCCTGACAACCGGCAAACTCGAAATCACCGATCCAAACGGCGCAAAGAACACCATGATGATTAGCGGCGGGTTCATGGAAGTAGTAAAAAATACCGCGACAATCCTTGTGGATTCAACTCCTGATAAAGGACATGCGTAATCAGGTCTATCCCAGAGTTATTCTTCGTGTGCAAAACTCCTAATGATATACCCGCCCGACTTCTCGTCGAACTCGAGTTCCAGTAGTTTCTGTTTCTGTGCCGCTTCCAGGAGCTTACCGAACGTCTGAAAACCGTGATAGGCTTCGCTAAAACCTGGGTTGCGGCGTTTGATGGCCTGCTTTACCATAGAACCCCATACCTTCTCTTCCTCTCCGCGTTCCTCAAACAGGGCTTCCACTGTCCCCATGACCAGATCCAGCCCTTCCTGCCGCCGCTCATCCTTCGACCTGGCAACGGTCCTGGGGGCAGTCTTTTGCTTTGCGCGCAGCAGCCTTGCCTGACGCCGCTTATCTGTCTCGCGCACCAGGTCGTCGTAGAAAATGAACTCATCGCAGTTGGAGATCAGGAGGTCCGATGTCGCCTTTTTCACACCAATGCCAATGACAATCTTATTGTTCTCGCGCAGTTTACTGACCAGTGGCGAAAAATCGGAGTCACCGCTGATAATGACGAAGGTATCAACATGGGCTTTTGTATAGCATAGATCCAGGGCATCAACAACCATGCGGATATCGGCGGAGTTCTTCCCTGACTGGCGCACATGCGGGATTTCGATCAGCTCAAACGCCGCCTCATGCATGGTTCTTTTGAATTCCTTGTAGCGCTCCCAGTCACAGTAGGATTTCTTTACAACGATACTTCCCTTGAGAAGAAGACGCTCCAGCACCTTCTGGATATCAAACGCCTCATACTTGGCATCGCGCACCCCCAGTGCAATATTTTCAAGATCACAAAACAATGCCATATTTTCTGTTTTGGATTTAACAGTCATTATCACCTACTTTAACATTTAATTGATTTTATGTAACTACTCAGGTAGATAGACTGAAGACTGAAGGTTTTTAAGGCTTAATTCGTGCTTTGCGAGATAATCTATAAACTTCCGCCTTCAGCCTTCAGCCTAAACACCTAAGTAGTTAAGATTTTATATCATAACAGGCATGGTTATTCAAATATAATCTCACACAGAAGGTAACTCCTCGGTGAAGGGTGGAATTATCATGTTCTATTAACTGAAGGAATAGCTCGACAATCTTTGGATCAAACTGGCTGCCGGAACAACGGTGTAACTCTGAGATCGCGTAATCTTTACCGGGAGAGGCGCGATCAGGGTCCTTCATTCTTCATATAATAGCCTCTCGCAGTTTTCTATATATTCCATCAGACCCGGTGTCTCTTCATGATCCAATAACTGATTAAATTTTGCCCCTATCACATATATATAGTTCCATTTGTACTGCCATTCTATCCTTCCATCCACTGTCTCTACCTTGCTGTTTCCCCTTATATCTTTGAATGTAATCTCTAAACTTACATCCATATCTTCGTCCAACGGTGAACACGCGTAGAGTCCGATACCTCCTCTGCTGATATTCCTGGCACAGGCATATAATGGGATACAGTTGCTATTAACAATTTTAGCCGTAGCAGCAAGTGGCAACCTCATAGATTTACGTTTTTCCTGCATATATCAGTTATTCAATCGTCTCATCAACGGGATTGCCAGCTCTTTTTTCCCATTCTTCTCATATCTATTCGCAATCAAAAATAGCGCAAACCTTGATACCACAGCTTCAAATGTATCCGGATATTTATCAATTATCTTCGTATATACATCTATCGCATAGCTGACAACCCCTGCCTTCTCAAATTCCTTTGCTATGCTCAAAAATTTACAAGGACCCGGTGAGGTAATTATTTCATCTTCGAACTCTGTCAGCATAAGTCTCCTTCCTTCAAAAACGTTAAACAGTGTGGTTATAAAGCAAGAGAAATGCCATCTGTGCTTTGGGCGAAATATCTTTTTGTTTTTCTTGATTTTTCAATAGATTACATAGCAATTTAAAATTTCGGGGTAGACATAAATTGGGGTGAGAATTAAATTCTATCCCCGAAAATGCGGAGGAGATTCCCGTTTATCGGGAGAGAATTCCTTGCTCCGGGGAGCACTACGATATATCATTACCTGCTTTTACATCCCAGATGTCTTCCGCATATTCCTTAATCGTCCGGTCGCTGGAGAACTTGCCCATGCTGGCTACATTTAGTATGGATTTCCTTGTCCACTCTTCACAGTCCCTGTAAATAGCGGATACCCTTTCCTGGCACTTTACATAATCTGCATAATCAGCAAGCACCATGTACTTGTCTTTCTCAAGCAGGTTCCTGACGATATCCCGGAACCTGTCCATACACTCCGGTGTGAAATAACCGCTTGCTATCATGTCAATAGCACCGGCCAGTTCAGGGTTTGACTGATAATATGAAACTGGGCTGTACCCGTTTCTCCGTAAATCTTCTACCTCTCCAGCCTGAAGACCGAATACGAATATGTTCTCATCTCCAATCTCCTCTTTCATCTCTATGTTTGCGCCATCAAGTGTACATACTGTGAGAGCGCCATTTAGCGCAAGTTTCATACACCCTGTACCCGATGCCTCTGTCCCGGCTGTAGATATCTGCTCAGATACATCAGCGGCAGGGATTATCTTCTCTGCAAGGGAGACATTATAGTTAGGAAGGAAGACTACCTTAATAAGCCCTTCAATCAAGGGATCGTTGTTAATTATATCAGCAACCGAATTGATGAGGGCTATTATGTCCTTGGCAATCTTGTACCCCGGCGCTGCCTTGCCGCTATAAATGAAGGTCCTTGGGATGAAATCACCGGCATTCCCCGATCTTAACCTTTTATATAATGTTATGACATGGAGAATATTCAGAAGCTGCCTCTTGTATTCATGAATCCTCTTTACATGAACATCGAAAATGGAATCGGCGATTACCTTAACACCGGTCATATCGAGTATAATAGAAGCCAGTGCCTCTTTTTTCTTTCTCTTGATATCCCTCCACTCCTCTCTGAACTTTGCATCATCCGCGAATGGGACAAGCTTTTTAAGTTCAAACAGGTCTGTTATCCATTTATCGCCTATATTTGCGGTTATCATGCCTGAGAGTTCCTTGTTGATCTTCCGCAGCCAGACCCGCTGGGTTATGCCGTTGGTCTTGTTCGTGAACTTACCAGGGTAGAACTCATGGAAATCCCGGAAGATATCATTTTTCAATATCTCGGTATGGATCGCGGCTACACCATTGACTTTGTTGCTCCCGATTATGGCGAGGTTAGCCATCCTGACCCTCTTGTCTCCGCCCTCATCTATTACAGACATTCTCTTCAGACGCTCCACATCACCTGGGTAGCGATGATAGACCTCTCTCAGGAAATTATGGTTTATTTCGTAGATTATACTCATATGCCTCGGCAGGAGTTTCTCCATAAAGGAGACCTGCCATGTTTCAAGCGCCTCCGGGAGCACAGTATGGTTAGTGTAATTTACCGTTTTTTTAGTTATGTCCCATGCCTTGTTCCAATCAAGCCGCTCCACATCTACAAGTATCCTCATAAGCTCGGCCACCGCGAGCGAGGGATGCGTGTCGTTAAGCTGTATGGCAACCTTATCAGGCAAATTATCGAATGAACTGTGGTGATTCTTATACCTTCTGAATATATCCTGCAACGTCGCAGAAACAAGGAAGTACTCCTGCCTTAGCCGGAGTTCCTTTCCCTCAATAGAGGTGTCATCAGGATACAGAATCTTCGAGATATTCTCGGCATTATTTTTCTGCTCAACGGCCTTTATGTAATTCCCGTGATTGAAATACTCCAGGTCGAAATCACGGCTTGATTTGGCCGTCCAGAGCCTCAGATTATTAACAGATCTGCATCTGAAGCCCGGCACAGGGATGTCGTATGCCATTGCCATTACTTCTTCGCAATCGCTCCATTCGTACCTGACAATTCCTTTTTCATCAATAAACTCACGCACGTTGCCGTAAAACTTCACAGTATAAAGAAATTCAGGTCTTGGAAACTCCCACGGGTTGCCGTACCTGAGCCAGTTATCCGGATGCTCCATCTGCTGGAAGTCCTTTATCCTCTGGTGGAACATCCCGTACTCAAACCGTATCCCGTATCCATATCCTGGTATGCCCATTGTCGCTATGGAATCGAGAAAGCATGCGGCAAGCCTGCCGAGGCCGCCGTTGCCAAGGCCTGCCTCATCCTCCACATCGAATATCCCGTCCAGATCAAGACCCTGCTCCTTCAAAACTTTCCTTAGCTCCTCCTCCATGCCTGTATTAATGAGGCTGTTTTCAAGAGTTTTTCCGATCAGGAACTCCATTGAAAGATAGTAGACCCTCTTCGCATCCTCGAAATGATAAGACCTGTGCGTCTCAAGCCATTTCTCCATCAGGTAATCCCTTACAGTATAGACTACCGAGACAAACCAGTCCCTTTTAGTCGCCGAGTATAAATCTTTTCCAAGTGTATAATGGAGGTGATTGGCGAGCGATTCCTTTATCTTATCCGCGCTGATTGGCATTGACTCACTTTTGAATTTAGATATCTTCCTGGCAGAGGTCATAATCGTCTTCTCCTTATATTATTACATGTACCGGTAATTTTGTTTTCGTAATGCCTTAGAAGTTTAACAGATAATCAAAGTCCGTCTTAGTAATTGAAAGTCCCTTTTTCCCCTGTACAGCGCCTTCCATAACTGCCTTATACAGGGAGAGTTTTTTCATCTTAAGCGCCATCATCTTCTCCTCGATAGTATGACGCATGAGTATGCGTATGATGGTCACCTTGTTCGTCTGGCCTATCCTGTGTGCCCTGTCAGATGCCTGGTTCTCCACTGCAGGATTCCACCATGGGTCAAGGTGGAAAACATAGGAAGCCTTTGTCAGATTAAGCCCCTGTCCTCCTGCCTTCAGGCTCAATAAAAATATCTTCGGCCCCTCACACTCCTGAAATCCTTCAACC
>Ga0209211_10006926_pt1 | contig 16150 bp, 15 predicted proteins | sample RifGroA2_FD_183992 | JGI IMG/M metagenome (GOLD analysis project Ga0209211, IMG submission 183992) | Groundwater microbial communities from Rifle, Colorado, USA - Groundwater A2 (SPAdes) (version 2) | ecosystem: Environmental > Aquatic > Deep subsurface > Groundwater | place: Rifle, Colorado... | reverse complement strand
TTAAATGGTAAACGTTCCCTCGAACTCTCCAAAAAACCTTACTATCCAATTTCTGACCTTTTGAAGCTGATCAGGTGACCGTTTTTGCAACGGTATCCTTTTGGTGACCCCGGCGGGAATCGAACCCGCGATTTCCTGGATGAAAGCCAGGCGTCCTTGACCGCTAGACGACGGGGCCCCGCTTAGCGGGGCATTCAGACGCTAAGCGTCTGGCCATACTAAACTGGTGCAATTTTACCAGAAATACGATTTTGATATATAATTAGTTAGTTTGGGTTCGTAGCTCAGGGGTAGAGCAGCTCCCTTTTAAGGAGACGGTCGTGGGTTCGATTCCCACCGGACCCACATGAGAATATTGGGTATTGATCCAGGAACTGCAACCACCGGATTTGGGGTGATAGAAAGTTTAGGTAATGATAAATACACGCTTGTTAATTTAGGACTTATTTCAACAGACAAAAAAACACCACACGGCAAAAGATTAGACCAGATTTACTCCGGTATCTCCAAAGTTATAGCCAAACATAAACCTGATGTAGTAGCTATCGAAAGATTGTTTTTTGCCAATAACGCATTGACAGCCATCGCAGTTGGACAAGCCATTGGCGTTATTAAACTTGCCATTCATCACAAAGAACTTGAAGTTTTTGATTATGCTCCCATGCAAGTCAAGCTCATAGTGGGAGGATCTGGAAAAGCCGACAAAATTCTGATGAAGAAAACCATAAAAAAGCTTTTTAAAATCCGTGAAACCAAAGGAATGAAGACTCATTTTGATAACACGGCCGACGCCTTGGCCATTGCCATTTGCCACGCACGTAAAACTGCTTCGAAAAAAGTATAATGTCCTCATGGGTAAATATTTGAAAATTATTGTTTTTGTAATTTCATTTGGAATTTGGTACTTGGGATTTGGTGTTTGGACGGCAAACGCTATCACTGATCCTTTGGCTGTTCCCAACAATCGTATTGGTGTGCATGTTTTAGATACTCCAGAAATTGAGAAGGCGGCAAAATTAATAAATTCCTCAGGAGGTGACTGGGGTTATGTAACAATTCCTATCCGAAGTAACGACCGTGACATAGACAAATGGGTCAGGTTTATGCATGAGGCCAAGAGATTACACGTCATCCCCCTGCTTCGGATAGCCACTTATCCACAGGAAGGAATATGGGCAACCCCTACTGTATACGATTTGGTGGATTTTGCCAATTTTTTTGATAATTTACCTTGGCCTACTAAAAATAGGAATGTAATACTTTTCAACGAACCTAATAGAGCAAGTGAATGGGGTGGGGAAGTGGCACCAGATGAGTACGCTACACTACTTATAGAAGCCAGTAATATCTTCAAAGCTCATTCTCAAGATTATTTTTTGATCACAGGAGGTTTAGATATGTCTTTACCGAATTCCAAAACCTCACTTGATGCATTGGAATATTACCGGCGGATGACTTTGGTGCAACCGGAATGGATTAAGTATGTCGATGGTCTTTCCATGCACGCTTACCCCAATCCCGGATTTTCTTCCTTTCCTTGGACACTTTCCCGGTATGGCATCACCAGTTATCGATATGAACTTGCATATCTTAATTCACTTAAACTTTCCCGCTCTTCCACTCTCCCGCTTTTTATCACCGAAACAGGTTGGATAAACGATCTGGGAAGTAAATATTACAAGACTTCGTTGGATACCTACTGGAATGATGCAAATATTGTAGCTATTACCCCGTTTGTATTATTTGCCGGAAACAGTGAATTTTCTAAATTTTCTCTATTAACTCTAAATAATCAACCCACGGGTTCATACCAGGAAATTTATAAGTACCCCAAGATTTCAGGTTCACCTTTACTTGCAAATATTTATATTTCGCCTGCCATTTCGTCTTCATTTGTGATTAGTCCAACACCTCAAACAACTCCTTTTTCAATTTTTGATAAAGCTAAATTATTTTTTAACAACTTGTTTAATACCAATAAATCAACCCGAACATTAGAAATTGGGGAGGTCACGCTAAATGTAGAAATAGCCGATACTGACAAATTGCGAACACAAGGATTGTCGGGAAAAAATAGTTTGGCTGCAAATTCGGGTATGCTGTTTATATTTCCTGAATCATCTCGGCACACTTTTTGGATGAAAAATATGAAGTTTGATCTAGACTTCGTTTGGATAAACCGGGAACAAGTAGTACAAATTCATGAGTTAGTTCCGGCTCCAGCTAAAACCGCTGGTGTTCCTAAAATAATTAATCCTGATGTAAATATAGACATGGTCTTGGAAGTTCCGACCGGATTCGTATCACAAAATAAAATTCAGGTTGGTGATAAAGTAATGTTAAGATAGGTGGGATGTTAATTTTACACGGGGATAATCAAATTGCGTCAAGGCAAATATTTCTTGATTCAAAAAAAGATGGGTTAATTTTAGATGAAGTGACGATAGACAGGTTGCGTCAGGCAATAGAATCTAAATCGTTGTTTGGAGAGAATAACCAGGCTATTGCCGAGAATATTTTTTCCGCCAGACCAAGTAATCAAAAAAAGATTATTATTGAATATCTAAAGGACCATCAAACCGATCCGGTTTTAATTTGGGAAAATAAAGACGTAACGGCGCAACTTAAAGAATTCGACATCAAAATTATTAGACGATTTGATTTACCAAAATATATTTTTAGTTTTTTGGACCACCCTACTATATCAGGATTGCATCAACTGTTACAAACTATGTCACCCGAACAAATTTTGGCCAGTTTAGCCACCCGTGCTCACAAACAAGCCAATGTTAAATGGTTAAATGAGCTATTGACTATAGACTATAGACTGAAGACCGGCCTATTGCCTTACAATCTTACTACGGCGCTTGAACTCTGGGTGTCAAAGTCTTAAGATATATATATGCCCAAGTATCATACAAATAAATGCGGAACTGACGCCATTTTGTTACACAAATCGTTTATTGGCACTCACAAAGACTCTCTGCAAGTCCTAGATTCTATTAAAGCACTACCTGACCAAGTGGCGCAAGTACTAGTTGAGATCTCGACTACACAGATTCCTGCAAGTTGTAGTGTGGTTGATGATATAGTTGTATCTGGTATGGGAGGGTCGGCCCTGGGTGGACACATTATAAAATCTCTAGAAAGACAATTTTTGCGGATACCTTTGGTGGTATCTTCAAATTATCACTTGCCAAATTTTGTAAATGAGAAAAGTTTAGTAATAATTACCAGTTATTCGGGAAATACTCAGGAGACACTGTCTGCTTGTATTGAAGCCAGGGGTCGAGAAGCGCAAATTTTTATAATTTCTAGCGGAGGGAAACTAGGCGAGATGGCTGAGAAATTTAATTTATCTCATTACATCTTTAACCCAAAACACAATCCATCAGGTCAACCCAGATTGGGTATTGGATACAACATTATGTCTATTTATAGTTTATTGTCCCGTTGTCAATTAATTAATCCTGTTTATAATTTGACTGAATTAGTTCCTTTGCTCAAGTCTCATGATCCAACACCTTACGCCCTAATGTCAAAACGCTTATCAGGTCGCATTGTCTGTATTTTGGCTTCTGAACATTTAACCGGCGTGGCACATGATTTGGCCAACCAGATTAATGAAAATTCCAAAAATCTAAGTTTGTATTGGGAATTGCCGGATGCAAACCATCACTTGATGGAGGGTTTGACTTTTCCCAAAAGCAACTCAGATAATTTAATGTTTATTTTTTTGACAAGTAATCATTATCAACCCGAAACGATTGCACGGTATGCTCCCACGCAACAATTGCTTACTAAACAAAATATTCCATTTGAAACTCTAAGTTTTTCTGCCAAGAATCCACTATTTGAATCCATGCTAGCTGTACAAGCGGGAGCCTATCTATCTTATTATTTATCTCAAGAAAATGCCATTGACCCGGGTCCGGTTCCATGGGTCGACTGGTTTAAAGACCAGTTAGCCAAGTAATACTTTATGTTTATTTACCTCGACGAAAGTGGAACTCTTTCTAAGAGTGATGGCAAATATTTTATAGTTGCAACGTACTCTGTTGGAGATTCTCGCAAAATTACAAAAGCTTTCAGAAAGTGGCAAAAAACCAAGTTTCCAAAAAAATTAAAAAAACAATCAGAATTAAAGTTTAATGATTCTCATATCGATGACGCATTGAGATTAAAAACATTACAACATTTTGTCAAACAAGATATCCGGATTTTCTACACATATTTGAAGAAAATAAATATTCCCCAAGAATACTACAAAAAAGGTAAGGTTCCGGAAACAGGATTGTTGTATACAGAAATAGTCAAAGCAACACTTGAACTTTATATGCCAATTACCGAAAGTCAATTTACCGTTGTGAGAGATCAACGAACTCTTAAGGGAGTTACAGTTGACACGTTTGACAAAACTCTTAAGATTAGCTTGCATCCCAGACTTCCCGCCAAGACTCTGTTTCAAGTACAGGCTGTCGATTCTACTAGTAATTCATTGATTCAAGTTGTTGATTGGGTATGTGGCGCTTTAGCTCGATATTACGAAGGAAAGTCAATGGGACAAGAGTTTTATAATATCTTGAAAAGAAATATTGTTCAAGAAAAAGAATTGTTTTCAGAAAAATGGACAAAAACCTGGGAGAAATAAAAATGGAGCAGCGGTGCTATAAGTGTTATTCCTAGACTCGGACTGAGTGAACCACTCAGGAGCATCTAAGCACAGATAGTATATTATTACTAGCTCCACCCCGTACTATACCAGAGTGTGTCAACTATTACCATATAGTAACAAATTGATTAAAATAACTTATGATACTTTACCTAGTCAGACACGGAGAAAGTGAACATAATGCTTCTGGTGCTTATCAGGATAGTAATAGTAAGCTGACTCCTCTTGGAATCAATCAGTCTATTGAATTATCTAATCGAATTTCTAAAATTAAAGCCGACCTTATAATAGCAAGCCAATTTTTAAGAACTAGACATACAGCCGAGATAGTTTCAAAAGAAATAGGTAGAGAAATTACTTACTCTGATTTATTTGTGGAAATTAAAAGAGCGACAGAAGTGGAAAGAAAAACGATAAATGATCCTATTGTAAAAAGGTTCAAAGAATTAGTACGAGAAAACTTTTCTGATCCTAGTTTCAGATTTTCAGATGAAGAAACATTTTTTGATTTTAGATCAAGAGTAACCAAAGCTTTACAATACTTAATTAGTCTAAACAAACAAAGTATCATTTTAATTTCTCACGGAGCTGTCTTTAAGATGATGGTCAGCATAATGGCTTATGGAGAGGAAGTGGATCCAAACACTTATCTCAAACTCCGTAATTTATTACACGATCACAATACGGGAATTACTATGTGCGAATATGAAGATGAAAAATGGAAACTTCTTACTTGGAATGACTATGCACATTTGGGATAGCCGTGATAGACTAAATATATCTGCCTATGAAATACATCAAGTGGTTTAAGGATCTTTCTAAACAAGATATCAACATTGCCGGTGGTAAGGGTGCGAATTTAGGCGAACTTACCAAAGCAGGAATCCAAGTTCCTCCGGGTTTTGTAGTTCTTTCCGATGCTTATTTTTATTTTTTAGAACACAATAAGCTCAGGGCTAAAATCCACCAAATTTTGTCGTCTACGGATGTCAACGACCCAAATCAGTTAAACGACTCTTCTCAAAAAGTACAAAGAATATTGCGTGATGCTGAGATACCCAAAGAAATTTCCCAAGAAATAATGGAAAATTATGCAAAGTTGGGAGCAAAAACAGCAGTTGCGGTACGTTCCAGTGCTACTGCAGAAGATTTACCGGAGGCCTCATTTGCCGGACAGCAGGAGTCTTATCTAAATATAATAGGGGATGCCAATGTGGTACAAAAAGTACGGCAATGTTGGATGTCCTTGTTTGGTTCCCGGAGTATATTTTACAGGGAACAACAAAAATTCGATCATTTTAAGGTGGGAATAGCTGTTCCAGTGCAACAAATGATTCAGTCCGAAGTTTCCGGAATTATGTTTACTGTCGATCCCATTTCTCAAAACCGCGACAGTTTGGTAATTGAAGCCGTATATGGACTGGGTGATTATATTGTTCAAGGAGTAGTTACTCCGGATCATTTTGAAGTTAATAAAACTACTGGAAAAATAACCAATAAAATTATCGTCAACCAATCCATTATGGAAGTTCGAAAAGCTCAAGGAGTTCAGGAAGTCAAAGTCCCCAAATCTAAATCAGATAAACAAAAAATTTCAGATAAATACGTGTTGCAGTTGGCTGAAATTGGTAAGAAAATTCACAAACATTATTTCTTTCCGCAGGATATTGAATGGGCTTTTGCTAAAGGTAAACTTTATATTACACAAGCCCGCCCAATCACGACATTAAGCAAGGATTCAGCGTCTAGCGTTCAGCGTCTAGACCCTAAACCCTACCCCCTAAACGCTATTTTAAAAGGAGCCCCGGCATCTCCAGGTATAGTCAGTGGTCCAGTAAAGATGGTACCCGATGTCAAACATTTAGACAAAGTTTTGAAAGGTGACATACTGGTCACTGATATGACCACTCCAGATTTTGTCCCGGCTATGAAAAGAGCATCCGGAATAGTAACTAACCGCGGAGGGCTTACTTCACATGCTGCTATCGTTTCTCGCGAATTGGGAGTGCCTTGTGTAGTGGGAACTACCACAGCAACAAAAACATTGTTAGACGGAATGATAATTACCATAAATGGCGGCACCGGAGAGGTTTATAAAGGATCTGTGTTAACTAAATCTGTTTCTATTTCTGCCCCCATTCATCCAGAACATGTAGCAGCTGTAACCGCTACCAAAATATATGTAAATTTGGGCGAACCGGAACTGGCTGAAAAAAATGCGGCTAAACATGTAGATGGCGTAGGTTTACTCCGGGCTGAATTTATGATTGCTGGAATTGGTACTCACCCCAAGAAATTGATAGCAGAAGGCAAACAACAAATATTTATCGACAAATTAAGTTCAGGTTTGGAATCTTTTTGTAAAGCATTTGGTACCCGTCCCGTAATTTATCGGGCCACCGATTTTAAAACCAACGAATACCGTTCTCTTAAGGGTGGGGAGTTGTATGAACCCGAGGAAAGCAATCCTATGTTGGGATTTAGGGGAGCTTATAGATATATTAAAAACCCGGGTGTCTTTAATTTGGAATTAGAAGCCATCAAACAGGTTCGTAATAAATTGGGTCATAAGAATTTATGGTTAATGATTCCATTCGTTTCCACTGTGGATGAAATGTCTGAAGTTAAAAAATTGGTAGTAGCCTCAGGTTTATACCGCAACGCCTCTTTTAAATTATTAATGATGGTAGAAATTCCTGCCAATGTAATTCTATTGGATGATTTTATTGATGTGGGCATAGACGGAGTTTCTATAGGTAGCAACGATTTGACTATGCTGACATTGGGAATCGATAGGGATAATGCGGAAGTAGCCCCCAATTTTGACGAAAGAAATCCAGCAATTCTGGCGTCTCTGGAAAAAATAGTCAAAACTTGTGTTAAGCGGAAAATCATGTGTGGTATTTGTGGTCAAGCTCCTTCCGAATATCCGGAGATAGTAGAAAAGCTCGTAAAATGGGGCATTACCAGTATTTCGGTTAATCCCGACACTATTGAACGCACCCGGGACATTGTTTATCATTGTGAAGAAAGGATAGTTAAACATGGCTAAAATTGCAAAGCTTTACGCCCGGGAAATATTGGATTCCCGGGCTATGCCTACCGTAGAAACAGTAGCCATTCTAGATGATGGAAATATTGGAGTGGCTTCAGTTCCTTCTGGAGCTTCTACTGGTACATACGAAGCCCATGAATTACGGGACTTGGATATGTCACGTTATTTAGGCAACGGAGTTTTAAAGGCCGTAAACAATGTGAATACTGAAATAGCGGGAAAACTTATAGGGGTTGAATTGACTTCTCTTTCGCAAGTTGATCAAATTTTGATTAAGCTGGATGGTACACCAGAAAAAAACCGTTTGGGAGCCAACACCACACTTTCTGTTTCTGTTTCTGTAGCTAAGGCATTAGCAGCCTCGCAAAAAACATTTCTTTATAAATATTTAGCTGACTTATCGGAAAATATCGATCCCTTATATATACCCAGCGCTTTGTTTAATATGATAAATGGAGGTAAGCATGGAGCAGGTAACTTGGATTTTCAAGAATTTTGGGTAATTCCCAGTCGTTTGCATTCATTTTCTGAAAACTTGGAAACCAGCTCGGTGATTTATCACAATATTAAAAAGATTCTAGCCCGAAGAGGTGCAATTCACAGTGTTGGTGATGAAGGTGGGTTTGCCCCAAACCTGTTTACAAATCTTGACGCATTAGAAGTTTTAACTGAATCAATAATAAATAGTGGCCGGAAACCAAATGTTGATGTGGAATTGGGTTTAGATATCGCTGCTAATAGTTTTTGTAAAGACGGAAGATATATTATCAAAGACCGTAGTTCTCCCATGGAAGCAAATGAGTTTACGGATTATTTGCGTGATCTAAACGGGCAATATCATTTGAAACTTATGGAAGATCCATTATTTGAAGATGATTGGAAAGGCTGGGCAGCAATAACTGCTGAGCTTGGTACCAGTGTCGGGATAGTGGGAGATGATTTACTGGTGACCAATAAATCAAGGGTGGAAAAAGCCATCAAAGAACGCGCTTGTAATACGGTTTTAATTAAACCCAATCAAATTGGCACAGTAACCGAAACTATAGAAGTTGTTAAGCAAGTAAGAAAAGCCAACTGGAAAGTCATTGTATCCCACCGTTCAGGAGAAACCAATGATTCTTTTATTGCTGACTTTGCCGTAGGTGTTGGAGCAGATTATGTTAAATTTGGTGCTCCAGCGCGTGGTGAACGTGTGGCAAAATATAACCGTCTACTATCAATAGAGTCAGAGATCAAAACATAAATAACACTCTCTTTCGTTCTCCCTCTTACTTTAAGAGGGAGAGATTATTATGTGGAGAAATTTCTACTATAACAATAAAAGTCTCAAACCACGTAGACGGCAACTAAGAAATAATCCAACTGATTCAGAAGTTACATTGTGGCAAACACTCAGACGAAGTCAACTAGGTCAGAGATTTATTAGACAATATAGTGTCAGCGGATACATAATAGACTTTTATTGTCCAAAACTTAGGTTGGCTATCGAGGTGGATGGAGAAATTCATGAACAAATAAACCAAATAATTTATGATAAATATCGCGAAAAGTATTTAAACGCAGCTGATATTAAAATTGTTCATGTTAAAAATATTGAAATAGTGAATAATATAGATAATGTTGTCAACAAAATTAAATCTTATTTCCCCTCTTAGAGTAAGAGGGGACGAAGGGGTGTTATTATGACTCGTCCCAAACCAGTAGTGTTGTGTATCTTGGATGGTTGGGGTATTGCTCCAAAAGGAGCGGGGAATGCTATTTCTTTGGCTCGTACTCCAAACATGACAAAATTTTGGAGTATTTATACTCATACGCAATTAATCGCCGACGGGGAGTCTGTAGGATTACCCAAACGTGAACCTGGAAATACGGAAACCGGACATTTAAACATAGGGGCTGGCCGAATAGTTTATCAAGTTCTACCCCGGATTAACATGTCTATTGCTGATGGATCTTTTTTTCAAAACCAGGCACTAGTTGGGGCTATTGAACACGCCAAAAAAAATAATTCAAACTTACATTTGTTAGGTTTAGTCGGAGGCGGAGGAGTGCATTCTGATATTTCACATCTGTTTGCAATTTTAAGATTATGCAACGAATTAAAATTTGATCGGGTTTATTTGCATGTTTTTACTGACGGACGGGACTCTCCTCCAACCGCAGCCAAAGAATATATAAATCAAATAAATAAAGTAATAGACCGGGAAAAATTGGGGACTTTTGCTTCAATAATTGGCCGTTATTATGCTATGGACCGGGATTTTCGTTGGGACAGGACTGAAAAAGCATACTTATGTTTAACCAAAGGAATTGGAAATACAGTATCTACTATAGAAGAGGCCATTTCAAAGTCGTATCTCAAAGGAGTAACTGATGAATTCATTGCCCCAACTATAATTGCCAATACTCCCAGGGTACGTGATAGCGATGCCGTAATTTTTCTAAATTATCGTATTGATCGGCCGCGTCAATTAACCAAAGCCTTTGTGGAAACAGATTTTGAATATTCTGCAAATAAAACCGGTTTTGATCCATACACAATCAAGTATTTAAAAAAACATATCGACGAAATTTCAACAGAAAATCATCCTAAACCTTTTGCCAGAGGACCAGTTTTAACTAATTTGTACTTTGTCACTATGACAGAGTATGAAAAGGATTTGCCTGTCCAAATTGCTTTCCCCTCTCAATTTGTAAGTAACCCTCTGGGTGAAATTATCTCCCAAAATAATTTAAGACAACTACGGGTATCAGAATCAGAAAAAGAACGGTTTGTAACTTATTATTTTAACGGCCAACGGGAAGAACCGTTTACTGCAGAAGAACGTTTAATAGTTCCTTCACCCAAAGTTGCCACCTACGATTTAAAGCCAGAGATGTCAGCGAGCGATTTAACCGACCAGGTTATTTCTAAAGTTAATTCTGGTCTTTATGATGTAATAATTATTAATTATGCCAACGCAGACATGGTGGGGCACACCGGCAATATCCCCCAAACTATTGTAGGTTGCGAAGCAATCGATTCCTGTTTGGGAAAATTGGCGTCTGCAGTGGTGGATGGAGCGGGGGGAGTATTGATCATAACCGCAGATCATGGAAATGCTGAGGAGATGATTAATTATTCCACGGGAGGACTTGATACTGAACACAATTCCAACCCCGTACCATTTATCGTAGTCGGTCGAGACTTCGAAAATCAAAGACTACTTCCACAGGGAATATTGGCTGATATCGCTCCATCTATGCTCCATATCCTAAATATTTCCATTCCTTCCAACATTACTGGTCGAAACTTATTAGGATGACCCACTCGCCTTTTGGCGAATCTGAAATTTGTTCGTAGTTCATAGTTATTAGTTCATGGATTTTTGTGAGTTCTGAAGCTACTGTAATTTTGGCTGTTGGATACTTAAGCTTAATTTGTTCAATTGTATTTTTTACTCGTTTTGGAGATTCATAGATCACATTTGTCATACTGGTATCCAATTCCCATTTTTTTGGTAAAAATCCCCGGAACACAAATTTATCAGTAGGTACACCAGCTGCAGACAGCGCTGCTATCAAGGCCGATGGACCGGGAATGGGAGAAACTTTGTATCCCTCACTTCTTGCAGCTCTGACAATTTTAAACCCCGGATCGGAAATAAGCGGAGTTCCCGCATCTGATACTAAGGCCACATCATGATCTTTTAATTCAGCTAAAATTTTATCTATCGATTCTTTTTCATTCCAATCCCGCACAGAAATGAATCTTCTCAAAAGGGGACCCCCTTCAAGCGTGAAAGGGGTCCCCTTTTTAACGTTCTCGGACAAAATTTTAATTAATTGTCCCGTATGTCTGGTATCCTCACAGGCAACCACTTCCGTAGTCAGTAAAATCCTTATGGCCCGTAAAGTTATATCTTCCAGATTGCCAATTGGCGTTGCTACCACATATAATGTACCCATATGCTAGATTTTATCATCGATTTCATATTACATATTGATGTTCACTTAGGAGAAATCATCTCTTCGTACGGAATTCTTACTTATGTTATTTTATTTTTGATTATCTTCGTCGAAACGGGTGTAGTTTTTGTGCCGTTTTTACCAGGAGACAGTTTGTTATTTGCAGCCGGGGCTTTTTCAGCATTGGGATCTCTCAATCCCTGGTTGGTTTTTAGCATTTTGTCTGTGGCTGCAATTCTAGGAGACACCTGCAATTATTGGATTGGTCATTTTTTTGGCCAAAAAATAATTGCCAATCCCAAAATACCCATAAATCAGGAGCATATCGACAAGACTAATCAGTTTTTTGCCAAACATGGCGGAAAGACTATTTTTCTGGCCAGATTTGTACCCATAGTCCGGACTTTTGCTCCTTTTGTGGCTGGTATAGGAAAAATGGATTACAAAAAATTTATTTCTTATAATTTCTTCGGTGGTGTGGTTTGGGTGGGATTATTTACTTTTTCCGGTTATTTTTTTGGTAATGTTTCTTTCGTCAAGCACAATTTCTCTCTAGTAATTATAGTTATCATCCTCGTCTCCATCCTCCCCATGCTCTGGAAATTAATTTACCGTCGTTGAATATCTTCTTATTACACCCACACATTTACCCTGAATACGAACTTTAGTTGTAAAAATAGGGGACATAGTAGAATTAGCCGGTTCCAGGCGGACCCGGGTAGCTTCTTTGTAATATCTTTTTAGAGTGGCAAATCCATTATCAAGAAGCGCCACCACCACTTCACCGTCACGGGCGTTATCAGCCTGTTCAATCACCACATAGTCCCGGTCCAAAATTCCGGCATCAATCATGGAATCACCTTTTACTTGCAGTACAAATGATCTTTTTTTGGCCGAAACCATAGTGGGTGGAATATTCAAGGTAGCATTTGGGTCGGTATAAGGTTCTATCGGTTGCCCGGCGGCAATAAAACCCATGATGGGAAGTTCTATAGATCCAGGAGTGTTGGTTTTATCTGCCATAGCCTGATTTGCAATTTCAATTCCCCGTACAGATCCACCTTTTCTTTTTATAATCCCTTTATGTTCCATGGTTTCCAAATGTTCATGGACTGTAGCCAAGCTGGAAACGCCTAAAGATTTAGCGATTTCCTGGAGAGTAGGGGAATACCCATTGCGTTGGATATATTGGGTCACAAAATCCAATATTTCGCGTTGTCTCTTGTACAAAACTACTGGCATGGATATAATCTAACCAAATATTACCCAAATGTCAACAACCAAGTTGATTTTTATAGTTAGAAATTTCCCCTCTTAGATTAAGAGGGGAACGCAAGGGGTGATATTTAAAATATGTTCAAACTAAAATCATCATTCAAACCCACCGGTGATCAGCCGAAAGCTATTGACCAAATGGTAAAAAATCTTAACTCTGGCGTAAATAGTCAGGTTTTATTGGGTACCACTGGTTCCGGAAAAACCTTTTCAATTTGTAATGTAATTGCCAAAATTCAAAAACCAACTCTGGTTATTTCCCACAACAAAACTTTAGCCGCTCAGTTGTATCAAGAATTCCGGGATTTTTTCCCGGACAACGCCGTGTCATATTTTGTGTCGTATTACGATTATTACCAACCTGAGGCCTATATTCCCCAAAGTGATACATACATAGAAAAAGAAACAGATATAAATGAAGAGATCGACAAGCTGCGTTTGGCAGCTACTACTAATCTTCTCACCAGAAAAGATGTGATAGTGGTAGCCTCGGTTTCCTGTATTTACAATTTAGGTTCACCAGAGGAATACGGCAAAAGTGTTTTGGAGTTGAAAGAAGGACTAAAAATCTCCCGCGATTCGATCCTTATGCGTTTAAATGATATCCAATACACCAGGTCAGACTTTGGTTTTCATCGCAGTACTTATCGGGTTAGAGGAGAAAATATTGATGTTTATCCGGCATATGAAGACGTTGCCATCCGCATTACCCACGACGGAACAAAAATTTCCAAATTGGAGAAAATAGACCCCTTAAAGGGGACCCCTTTCAGCCTCGAAAGGGGTCCCCTTATTATCTTTCCCGCCAAACATTACATCGCTCCCACCACCAACCGTGATGCCGTTTTTTCCCAAATTCAATCAGATACTCAAGAACAAGTTGAACATTTTAAATCAATAGGTAAACCACTGGAAGCTCACCGTATTCAACAACGGGTAACTTACGATTTGGAAATGATCAAAGAGTTGGGATATGTTAATGGAATTGAGAACTATTCCCGTTATTTTGATGGCCGCAAACCCGGTGATCCACCATATTCTCTTATGGACTATTTTCCCAAGGATTATTTATTGGTGGTTGATGAATCACACATCACGATTCCCCAAGTCCGCGGCATGTACAACGGCGACCGCTCCCGCAAACAAACGCTTATTGATTATGGATTCCGACTTCCAGCTGCCATCGATAATCGCCCCCTGAAGTTTGATGAATTTCAACGACGTGTAAACGATGTGATTTACGTTTCAGCAACCCCAGACGAATGGGAAGTGTCGCAAAGTAACGGCGTGGTTGTGGAGCAATTAATCCGCCCAACCGGTCTGATCGATCCCAAAATATCTATCCGTCCTACTTCCGGTCAAATTCAGGATCTGATTGCCAATTGCCAATTACTAATTGCTAAACATCAGCGGGTGCTGGTGACCACTCTCACCAAACGCATGGCTGAGGATTTGTCTACTTATCTGGATGAACAGGGATTCAAAGTTCATTATCTTCATTCAGATGTAGACACCCTGGAACGGTTGGATATTTTGGATGATTTGCGCCGGGGAACTTACGACGTAATAGTTGGTATTAATCTTTTGCGGGAAGGTCTGGATTTACCGGAAGTTTCTCTGGTAGCTATTCTGGATGCAGATAAAGAAGGTTTTTTACGCTCCAGAACCGCGCTTATTCAAACCATGGGCCGGGCGGCCCGGCATGTGGAAGGCCAAGTAATAATGTATGCCGACAAAATTACCAACTCTATGAAATTAGCAATAGATGAAGTAAACCGCAGACGCAGTATTCAAGTTGCCTACAACGAAAAACATGGCATTACTCCGCAATCAATTCACAAAGCTATCAAAGACCGCTTGACCGAAAAAATAGATGAGCCAGTGATTGTTTTAGATCCCAAAGAAATTCTCAAGCACAAAAGATTTATGGATGCCGCCGATGTGGACATGTCAAAAGTCAACCAATTAGTCCCATCCGACCTATCGCGTCTTATTCGTCTTATGACCCGTCAAATGAACATCTCTGCCCGCAATCTCGACTTCGAACTCGCGGCCCGTATCCGCGACCGCATCCTGGAAATCCAAAAAAAATAATTTGTCTCACACCAGCTCTCCAATTATTACTTCTCTAGGGTCAGCTGTTTGAGTCCTTGCCCAATTGTTAAAAAATCTCCCATTGTTTACTATTAATCGAGTCTCATTCGGACTGTTTTTATAAAAAGGGTGATGGCTGGAAATCAGTCTAGCATGACCTTTCATAATTTTATCGGCCTCATCGTAGTTATTAACTAGCTGAGCAATCAAACACCCTAAACAAAACACATACATTTCTTTCTGCTCCAACTCACACTTCATATATAAAACTGGATTATACTACTTGAACAAAACCCGAAACACGTATACAATAATCATTCATCCCGTTTCTCCCGCTTAGATTAAGAGGGAGACGCCCCGCAGGGCAGAGGGTGATATTTACGTATGAATGACTTCATCACTATCAAAGGTGCCCGGCAGCATAATCTCAAGAATATCGATCTGCAAATACCCAAAAATCAATTAGTGGTATTTACCGGTCTTTCAGGCAGTGGCAAAAGTAGCTTGGCTTTTGATACTATTTACGCCGAAGGCCAACGCCGGTATGTCGAAAGCTTATCCAGCTATGCTAGACAATTTTTGGGTATCATGGACAAACCCGACGTAGATCAAATAGATGGCCTATCACCGGCTATTTCTATCGATCAAAAATCCACATCCCATAATCCTCGTTCAACCGTGGGAACGGTCACCGAAATATACGACTATTTAAGATTATTATTTGCCCGCATTGGCCATCCCCATTGTCCTGTTTGTGGCCGGGAAATCGCCCATCTTTCCACTCAGCAAATTGTCGAGCAAATATTGGATCTTGCGGTTTTGAATCTTGGATCTTCAAAAACAATCAGATTTTTACTGATGTCCCCCGTGATTCAAGGCCGCAAAGGAGAATTTTCGGATCTGTTTTCGTCCTTACGCCAAAAAGGTTATTCCAAAGTCCGATTAGACGGCAAAATAATTGGTTTGGATGAAGATCTAGTAATTCTTAAAAATAACAAACATTCTATTGATGTGATTATTGATAAATTGGTAATTGATAAACCACTACTTAAAAATGGCTATAAAGACCTTAAATCCCGGATTTATGATTCAGTGGAAGCCTCACT
>Ga0209211_10006923_pt1 | contig 16154 bp, 17 predicted proteins | sample RifGroA2_FD_183992 | JGI IMG/M metagenome (GOLD analysis project Ga0209211, IMG submission 183992) | Groundwater microbial communities from Rifle, Colorado, USA - Groundwater A2 (SPAdes) (version 2) | ecosystem: Environmental > Aquatic > Deep subsurface > Groundwater | place: Rifle, Colorado... | reverse complement strand
GGGACGAGTCGGTCTCAAAAAAGTGGAGGAGTTCGCCTCGCTTATAATAAAGAACGATTTGAAGGGAGCGCTTGATTATCTCGCGACAATAAACGAAGAAGGACACAATCTCGTCCAGCTGGTAAAAGATTTAATACACTATTTGCGGAAAGTTTTGTCGCTCAAACTCAACCCGGGGCTTGAAAGCATTTTCCAGTCCGAACTGACCAGCGACGAAATCGTCAAGCTCAAAAAACTGGCAATGGAAGCCGATGTTCAGAAAACTATAAAACTTATAAAATCTTTCATTCGCGCTTACTCGGAAATGAGATACTCTCCTTTCGCAATAGTACCGCTTGAAGTATGTATAGCAGAAAATCTATCATGAGCTTATCGAACAATAATTATCTATAAGTTTGTTTGGCTTGTCTTGAGCGAAGTCGAAGGGCAGAGAATTTGGGGTAACAATAAATAGTATAAACAAATTTTAACAATGCAATTAGATTTCAGCGCTTTCGTTGAAACAATCAAAAAATCTTCTCCCGTTATTGCTTTTGGAATAGGGCTTTTCTTAATTTCATCGTTAATTACTATATCGCAAGGTATTAAGATTATTCATGAATATTACACAAATACCTTGGGGTATAAGACGAAACTCATAAAGAATATAGAATTACTTTATGCGGGAGTTAATATAGACTATTTCAAACAAAATTTCGGCGCACCATTATTTGTAAACCATAACCTTAAAATTAATCGTATTGAATACATATTTATTAATAAGTATTTCTATTTACAGGCTATTACTGACGAAGTGGATACGGTTTTAGCTTATTCAATAACAACGCGCGAATCGGATTTTAATCCATCTATAGAATTAGGGCCTTATACGAATGAAAATAAGATTGTAAATATTAAATTAGGTATAACTCATTTCAGCGATTTGAAGGACCTGGGCAATCCTGGTAACATTTTTAGCTTTGTTGGTGCTCACGATTTCTTTTATGGAGAGGAGTATTATTTTGGGAATCCAGGAAAATATCAGAGTTTTTATTTTGCTACAAATGAATCTGGCTATTTTGACACTAAGGATGAATTCGGTTTACCAGTTGAGGAAAAAGATATTCAAATAGATAATCCTAGGGTTCAAAAATTTAGGGGTTCTCAGATTATAAATACTTACATGATCACTGCTCCGCTAACTGACGCCAAAGATCTATTTTTAAATGGATTTTCTAATGTAAATTTCTTTGGTGGATTTTACATTGGCCCAAACTCTAGTCAAGTTCGTGTCATACCTTAGTTTTTCAAAACGATTAACATGTTTGCTACTATTTGGACAATCCTTTCTGGAGCTTTTGATCTAGCTTTTATAAGGAAAGCTATTATTGATTGGTGGAAAGAGAGGAAAGAAATAGCTTTTTCAGTTGCCCAAGTCAAGAGTCATAATACATTTGTAGCCCAGATTATTCATGTAGGGGGCGAATTTTCAAGACTGTATACCCTACATGTATTTGAAGAATACTACGTAGGATTTTTCCTCATTCCAGCAGAAAGATTTGTGGGTATCGGTTTTAATCGAGGCGGGGACTTGATGATGGTGTATCCATCTGGCTTTTCTGAAAAGCACGGCTTTGTTCTTGATTCAGTGTGGCAATCCTATCTAGAAACACCAGCTAAGATAACGAATCCAGATGTATGCCATTTGAGCATCTCTGGGATGAGAAATGTGTATTACGTCAGATTTAAAAAATTACAATCTGATTCAAAGACGCTCCAATAACGTCCACACACGCCAGCTAATAACTACCTTTTCCCTAAGCCGTAGCGATTGGCATTAAATAATAAAAGTCTTTCTTGCTTTCTACTTTTATTTTTTCGAGACATAATCAATTATTTTGTCCCAATCCAAATTGTCTTTGGTATAAAAAAGGTCAACGACATCCTTAGTCATTTCGTTGACTTTCTTTATATATAGTTCCTTAAAAACATCGTCTCGTTTCTTAGCTTCTCTATCTAGTGGTTGAATGATTTTCTTATACAATTGGTCATCACCGGAGATAAGTTCCCAAAAAGATTGTCCGCAGATTTTGTAATAACTAATATCAGGGTCTTTATTCACTTTGTGAGGATTATTGTCTCGTCCGTAAATACATCCATTTACAGAAACTATACTATTTTTCTTGAGTTCAGCCCGAATAAGTTTTTTGGCAATTTTCAAATTCCTTTTCATTGTATTCACTTGATCAGAATTGCCCCAGTTTGGTCCAGATTTAATACCGACGATGTAGGTTTTCTTATCGCGATCAAATATCAAGTCGACGCTACGATATTTTCCTTCTTCGGCTTTTTTGCCTTTGAAAACCTCATGGCAAACATGAATAGCAAGATTTTCCATAAGATCGCCAAAAATTGTTTCTTCTTGCGAAGACAGAAATGCGTCAAGGCTACTTTTCGCCAAATCCCCGGCAGTTTCAATATTTTTTGCTTTGAACAAATAGGGATTCTTTCGTTTTGAAATTGCGGACAGTTTTGCAGATCCAAGTCGGTTAAGCCTTATTTCGTAGAACGGCTTTATTACATCGGATGCGATGAATGCATTCAGCTTTTCGTAGTTTAATTTTTTCATGTCATTTCGTTTGTTCGTTGATATTCTCGACAGCAAGTTTATGGTATTCCTCCAGTATTTCAATGCCAATAGAGCTACGATCAAGCTTAAATGCCGCAATTGAAGTCGTACCAGAACCCAAAAATGGATCGAGAACGATATCGCCTGGTTTTGTAAAAAGCTTAATAAACCAACTCGGTAATTCTTTAGGAAAAACGGCGCTGTGTTTTTTATTAGAGCTTTCCGTTGCCATCGAAAGGACATTCGTAGGATAAGCCAGCTCACGACCAACCCAATTAGACACATTTTTCCCAAAACCACTACCAACCCTTGAGTTGTCCCTTTTCTTATCAGTTTCGCTAAGATTTTTCAGACGGGTTTTTGCCCAACTACCCATAGGCACTTTTACCTCGTCTTGGTACATATTAAAATCTTTTGCTTTGTTAAATTGTAAAAGTCTCTCCCAGGAATCACGGAAACGGTTGGGCCATTTACCCGGGAAACAATTTTTTTTATGCCAAATAAACTCTTCTGTCCAAAACCAGCCCTGTTTTCTCATTTCGATAATCAATTCCATAACATAGGTGTGTCTTTCGCCATTAGCAACTTTTTCTTTAATATTCAAAATAAATGTTCCTTTTGGACGTAGAACACGCAACAGCTCTCCTGTTATGGGCAAAAACCACTCAACATATTTGTCCGGACTAATTCCACCGTAAGTACTTTTTCTTTGGTCTGCGTAAGGCGGTGATGTAATAATAAGATCAATAGAATTACCAGGCATGCTTTTTAAGACATCAAGACAATCGCCAAGGATAACGTCGGCTTTTACTCTAGCATTCTCCCTTGCAGTAAATAAATCCAATTTTTCTATAGTACTAACTATCATATTTTTAAGTATGGATAAAATTTAGTTTCACTCGTCAATTTTTGTTTATCAACAATTTGTATTCGCATCGAATCTCGAATGTTCCCTATCATCTCAATGTCCCATTTAATTTTTACGGATGGCATAAGTCGCTGAATCAACTCAAAAATCTCATTGTCCACAAAATCTTGCCTTTTGATTTGTTTTTTTGTCAATTGAGCCATGGGTTTATTATACATTTTTTGTGATTTTTTATAGTGGTTGAATTATTCATAACTTTATCTAATTTAATAATACCTGACTTCTCAAGATTTTCCACCTTCCCCTTTTTCTGTATAATAACGTTCATATATTACCTATGATTGAAAAACTTTTAAATAAGCATTATCGCCCAATAGATAAGGAAATAACCATTGGGCAACTGCTTAAGCAGTTGTTGCCCCAAAAAGAGGTTGTTGTAATGGGTATTGAGGGCGCAGGCGGTAGCGGGAAAACAATTCTGGGCAAAAAACTTTTGGAAGAATTTTCTCCGCAAAATGCCGCCCTAATCCTCTTGGACGACTATGTTTGTTTTTCTTCGGAAGAAATGAAAGATAAAGGCATTTTGACTCGCTACGATTGGCGCAGCCGAAATAGAAAGAAGTTTCTGGAAGATATCGCCTCCTTAAAGCAGGGGCATACCATACAAAAACCGATACAGGATTACTCCAAGGAAGCGCCAGCCGAAGAAACCGAAACCGTAGAGCCGAAGCCGTATATTATCGTAGAAGGAAACCTCGATGTGTCGGACATTGCCGATATTACTGTTTTTCTTTTTGCTCCTGACGAAATTTTGGCAGAAAGAAGATTCTTAAGAGACAGACAAAAACAAATTCACGCCGACGAAACGAAGCTAAAATCGTATATAGTTCAAAGTTTGAAATATTATCATCAGTTTTTGGAGCCCGGCGCAGAACATGCTCAAATCATAATTGATACTGTAAGTGGAACCATTTATGAAAAAAGGAATGTCGATTTTCTGAAAAGAGTATTCTTTGATATCATGAAGTCATGAAACTGCTTCCAATAATTGAAAAAGTAAAAGGCGAAATTCTAAAGAAGACAAAACCTGCTTCGATATTCCTTTATGGAAGCTACAATAGCTCCGAATATCTGCCCGGAACTTCCGACTTGGAAATCGGAGTGTTGCGCAAGAAAAAGGAATATGCGCCGAGCACAACGTTAAGGCACATTGCCCAAAAGTACTCGACGGAAAAAGTCCGTCTGCGCATTTATCCCTACGATATCCGAGGTTTCGAAGAAGGGACAATAAACTCCCCTTTTACCAAATCCGTATTTATCCGGCACACAATATTAACCGCAGAGACCATTTGGGGAGAAAAAATTATAGAAAACTTGCCGTTGCCGACAATCACTTTCCTTGACGCTTATCGGGAAGCTTGTTTCACGACAATGCGGGCACTGTCTGCCTTGTTCTTTTTGAGGGCTAACAAAATGAAAGAAGCGATAGAAATGACTTACAAAGCTTGCTTATTCGCCACCTTAAGCATGGAATATCTTAACGGTGATTTCCCTATAGGTTTTGCGGACATCGTAAAAGCTTCAAAGAAATTGAAGCTAAGCGCAGAAGAACGAGTGCTTATCCATAATGCTCATAAACTAAGGCGTGGGAAACTGAAGTTATCCAAGGAAGAGATGTACAATTTTGTATTCTCCGTCATGAATTACTGCAGTAAGACGGTGGAGTCGAGAATTAGAAGGCAGTTAGAGAGACGGGGCGATAGAATTCTTATTCGGTAGCTATCAGAGCGCGGCATCCACAAATACAAAACCATGACCAAAGCAATCCTCTTTGACGCCGACGGGGTGGTACTTAAAAAATATAAGGAGTATTTTGTCAGCCAGTATTTTGCCAGAGAATACAAAGCGCCGTCTGATGAAATAAATGCGTTTTTTGCCAAAGATTTTCGGACGTGCCAGCGGGGTAAATTGGACCTCAAAGAAGAACTGGCAAAATACCTATCGAGATGGAATTGGCCTAACGGCGTTGATGCCTTTTTGGAATATTGGTTTACAACGGACGCGACAATTGACGCGGAAGTTATGAATGAAGTAGAAAAAATCCGCGGGAACGGATTCAAATGCTACCTCGCAAGCGACCAGGAAAAATATCGGGCAGAATATATTGTGAAATTGCTTAATTATAAAAATTACGAAACAGACCCTCCTTCGCCAAGGCTACGGGATGGTTCTCCACTTTTTGAATCCTCGCCACAAGTGGCGAGAGATAGGGCTGAGGAGAATAAATTTGACAGATTTTTCTTCTCGTATGAGCTTGGTTATATGAAATCAGAACCCGAGTATTTCGCGGGGATTCTTAAAATAACCGGCCTGCAACCGGAAGAATTCATCTATTTTGACGACGACCAAAAAAATATTGATGTCGCTAACTCTTTAGGAATAAACGCGCACTTTTATACCAGTATAGACGACCTGAAAAAAAGTTACTAAGATATAGTTTCAATTGTTATTTAATCATAGTGACTGGTAGTGACTAAAGGTCACAATGCTTCAATCGGTTTGTTCGGCGATTACAAAATAAATTTTTTGCATTTCCTCCATGCCGATTGTAATGTTAGTAACTCAAAAATCACGCAATTCTCTACCGTAGCGTTCATTTTTTCTAACGCAAATGCTACCATAAAAATATGGTTGATTTTCACATACACTCTTCTCATTCAGACGGCAACCAATCAGTGCAGGAATTGGTAAAACAAGCCGCAGAAAACGGCATTACGATAATGTCGCTGACCGACCACGACACTACCACGGGCATTTCCGAAGCCCAAAAACTGGGCGCGGAAATGGGCGTAAAAATAATTCCCGGAATCGAGATTACCACGGCAAAAAATAATAAAGGCCTTCACTTGCTCGCTTACGGCATCGGAGAAGAAAACAAAATTTTATCGGAGCTTCTTTCCCGTCTGCGAGAAGGACGAAAAAAAGGAGTTACCGAAAGACTGGAAAAGATTAATCAGAATTTCAAATCTTTGGGCAGACCGCAGGTTGATATCGACGACGTAATGAAAATCGATAAGACGCTTGGACTTGCAACTGTCATGGATTACCTTGTCGCGAATGGTTTTACCTCGGGCAGAGACGAGGCCTATGAGCTCGTTAAGGGCATGAAAGTGCGTTCTGACGACATAACCACCGAGTATGTGATTGACGCGGTGCATCGCTGTGGAGGAATTGTTTCGCTGGCTCATCCGTTCGCCCCAAGAATCTCTTTGAGAAATATTTCCGATAATCCGGAGGACCTGCGCTCGCTTTGCAAAGAATTAAAAAATGCCGGACTGGACGGCATTGAAGTATATACTCCGGCGCATAGAAACGAAGATATCGAGCTTGCAAAAAAAATCGCCGATGAAAACGGACTTTTTGCCGGAATAGGAAGCGACTGGCACGGGCCGTTCGAAAGCAGAGGAGAAAATATCCGTGCATTCATACCGCGCTACCCGAACAATTATAAAAACGCATTCGATAATATGCCTGCGGAAGCTGAACAGAAATTGATAGAAAGATTTAAAGATCTCGTTTAAAATTGAGTTTAATTTAACGACTGTAGCTTTTTAAGCTACAGAGAAAAATAAGAGGTGTTTGGTATTTTTGAAGGAGCTTGTTTTGGGAAAGCTAAAATGATTAAAAAAATCGAGAGCTGGTCAGTGCTCTCGTATGTTTTTGGCGGCGCTTACGCGCCGGACCATTCTTTTGTCAAACCCGCACTACTTGCGGTTAATAAGATCGAAGCGGGCTTCTTTTAGTTTTGTCGGGGGCACGAAAAATTCCTTGCTCAGCGCCGCTTGGCACGCCCTCAGGAACCCATCTCCTCCCAAGAATGCTTTCCCGTATTCGTCCATCACTACCGGGTTTCCTGGAAGTTGCTCGATTGAAAGAGCCGCCGCGACGTTCTCGCGCCGATTCTTTCCTTCGAGCCCAACGCCGATTACCGGAATGTGTCCTTTGCCGTAATATCGAAGCCAAGCTTGTAGCACTCCCGGGAGAGCTGCTACTTTTCCTGCCGCGGCGATTACTGTGGCGTTTTCCGGAATCATATTTTCCGCATACTTTCTTAGTTCTTCCGGATTCCGATGGCAACTGATGATGTGAACCCTGTAAGGATCGGCTTTCTTGTAAAGTTCGTCGAGTCCGGCTTGGATCTGTTTCATGTCCGACTCGCTACCAATTATCACCTCCACGGGAAGCAGTGGGGTTGATATACACATCTTTTCCCGCTGGAACGCTTCGAGACGCATCCCCGTAAGGAGATAAAAAATGTAGCGGTAAAGCTGCCTTGTGCGCGCAAGTACTTCAGACGGCACGGTTAGGCTGTGCACGTATTCAACGTGCTCTTCATACAACGGATTGAGTTTATCGACGTTGACCGTTTTCCCCCACTCGCGGACGAATTGCTTGTCGAACGAGACCGGACTTCTTTCTTCTTCACGGGATTTATTCCAATCGTCGAAAAGCCAAAAGCGGCTTGAATCGGGAGTGAAACGTTCGTCGCCGAGTACGAGCTTTCCAGTTTCTGGATCGATGCCAAATTCAAGCTTCGTATCGGCTATGGCAATTCCTTTCTTCAAAGCCACGTTGTACGCCAACCGGAAAAGCATAAGCGAACTTTCTTCCATTTTGGCGCCGAAACGATTCCTGACATCTTCGACATTCATATGTTCGTCGTGGCCTTCCGCCGCTTTCGTCGTCGGCGTAAAAATCAGCTCGGGCAAACGATCGCCGTCCTTGAACCCCGGCTTCAAAGCGTGGCCGCAGACAACATGGTTCGGAGCGGTTTTCACATAAGCGCTCCATCCGCTTCCCGTAAGGTATGCCCTGACGATTGCTTCCACGGGAAGCATATTGAGTTTCTTGACTACGACGGCGCGTTTCCAAAGGTCGGTTCTGCCTCGACAATTATCGGGCAAATATCCGTCAATGCCATCTCCGAACGCAATCAAGTCCTGCGGAAAATATTCGCGAAGTTGCATAGCCCAGAAAATGTTCAGCGCTGTGAGCACTTCTCCTTTCTGGGACACTTCAGCAGGCAAAACAAAGTCGAAAATGCTGACACGGTCGGTCGCAACAGGAAGTAGCAGGTCTTTCCTCGGGATAGCGTACGTATCCCTCACTTTGCCTTGAGAAATTCTGTCAAGGCCAAAAAGAGGTTGACGCCGCACCGAAGCAGGAATCTTGTTCATAGTGAATTTCCCTTATTTATCAAGTTGTACATCGTATGCCAGATTCCCCTTTTTGGCGGATTCTGACGGCATGTATTGCTGGAAAGAATACTATCTGAAAACACCCAGAAAAGGCAACTGCATGGCGACTATTCCGTTAGTTTCCGCGGCAGCCGTTTTTAAATTCAAATATTCTCTTTGATTTCCAAAAAGATTTTTTCCGTAACTTCAGGGGGGAAATTTTCTTCGCTTGGCATCACGTTACTTTGCCAATTTTACTGCCTCGAAAGCCATAAAAACGGGAATTTCCTTGCGGGCTATGTTTTCCGCTTTGGCGCGCTGGCCTGCCCGACTTTTCCTGTGCGAAATCCATTCTTCCATTTTCACGATTGCAAACGAAGATGCCGACAGCGCTTTCATATAGTCCTGAAGCGAATGATGGAAAGAGTATGTATAAACTTTTTTTATTTTTTCGCTCGGATGCATATCTATTTTTATTTTCGCAGGCGACAAATACGAATCAATTCTCCTGTATTGTGTTTTACTTTTCTCGTCGAATCCCCATGAAGAATTTTGCGGTATGCGGAAAGCGGGATGATTCAAAACGGCGACCAATCTGCTGTTCGGCTTTAGAACTCTCGAAATTTCTCCGAGCGCCGCTTTCAGGTTTTCTATATTCTGAAGTGATAAAACGCACAAAGCCATATCAAATTCTCCCGCACTGACGAAGGAAAGATTCTGCGCGTCGGCTTTAATATATCTGATATTTTTATTTTGCCCCTGTGGTGAGCCGAGTTGAACCATTTTAGCAATTTGAATAAGCGAGCCGGCGGAGTCAACGCCGGTAACCGCTGCTCCCTTTTCAGCCAAAAGGCACGAGAAAAATCCCTGTCCGCAACCAACATCAATGACTTTTTTCCCTTTCAAATCCTGAAACCACCTCGAAAGATTCGGTAAAATCACTTTGTTTTGGTATGATTCTTCTTCCTTGACTGTTTTATCATACCAACCGGCAACTTTTTTCCAGGACGTGTCTTTTTTGTTTGTCATCTTTTCTTAATATCTTTAATGTTCTCACACTTTCTTATCCGCCCCAGTAGTAGGGCATAGCCCACTACGGGGCAGGCGCGAATAAGAAAATAGATGTAGAAAATATAATTTTATTCTACGCTTTTTCTTATTATACTACTTCCGCCTGATAGCATTGTTCGCAGTAAACAATTTCCGGTCTGTAGGGCGCGTAAGACGTTTCGAATTCATTGGGGCAAGCTCCGTTGCCGTGTGGATGTTCCGCAGTATTCCTATATGCCATTTGCTCTATGCTGTTTGTCATTTGCGAATTACACATACAATTCCTGTGCCATAGTTTATGAAGATTGCTTAATGCGAAACGGGCGCGGTGTCTGCAGTAAAAACAGTGCCTTGGCAGAGGAATTTTCACTTTGCGGTAAAACTTTAATTCCGCAGGGACGATTTTGTAATTCCGGCCGCACTCAACACAAGCAAGCACTGCATTGGTTATTGAATCCGGAGTGTCATTTATGCTTTCCGGTATATCTTCCATCTTCATTGTTTCCTTTCCCGTAGTCATCTGAAAATGGTCTTGCCACTGCCAGCCCCGCTCCTTGACCTCGTCTTTTTTGAGCGGAAAATAATCTTGTGCCGCGCTCTCGTTATATCTGAAATAGGAAAGTTCAGCCGGAAAAAATTCTCCATATTTGTATTCGTTTCCCTTTTTATCAACATACGGCCTGGCATTCATATCTTCAATTATCCGCGTCCGCAACTTTTCGTATTTTTCTTTCGTGTATTGCTTATTCAAAATGCAGTATTCCGCTTTTTTCAGTCCGCAGCATCCGAAAAGATATTTTGACGAATGGCATCCGTCGGCATAATCAACCTCACTGCTTTTCCACGTAAAAATAGCAAAACGAACGTGATAGGAATTGTCAGTAGTAATCCCTTCATAACAAAAACTTGATTCGCCGCCTGTGCTTAAATCGTAACTGTCAATCGGGCCATCGGAATTTTCCACCCATTTATCGTTTTCCAGCCGCTGGACATTGAAGCAGAATTTGGAATTTTTACTGTTTGTAAGCCCGTCGCCGGTACAATTGACGCAGTTTCTCAAACTGGCAAACCTGCGGGGGCTTGAATAATAAATCGATTTGAATTCCTCTTTGGCACGCTCCACGCCACTGTAAGTATCGAGCCGGTATTCCTCAAGTATTTTTTCGTACTCTTCTTTCGTATATTGCTTGTTTTTGAAACAGTATCGTTTGTGGCGCAATCCGACGCACATAAAACAATCCGTACAATCTCTGCAATCGTACACAAAAGAACAATTGGAAAGCAGCCCTGAATAATAAACATACTTGCATCCGTAGCATTTTTCCGTGTAGACGGTTTCGTATGTAAGTTCGCAATCCCCCATGCTATACAGGGCATCAACAACTTCTTTACAATTAATGGCGTAGTAATTATAGAGGCAATCTTCGAGCTTCCAAGCGACAAAAGTCATATAACAATTTTTACCAAGAGAAAAATCGTGAGTGTACTCGGAGTTAATACTTCTGATTTCATTATCGTTTACCATTGTTAAAGCCGGAACTCTGCGCTGGAGCTCAATAAACTGCTCGAAAAAAGATTTTGACGGGTCGTAATCCTGCCTGTATTCTTTCGGTTCCCAGCCATCACCCCACCAGCATTTTTGGCAGTAAGCCGTCATGCCGCTGTCCGGAGCATAAATCGAAACTATCGGCTTATTGCAAAGGGTACAGTTTCTTGACGACAGAATGATGTCGTTCCGCCAGGCCAGGCGACGCTGCTGACGGCAATCGGGACAGAAAGTTGGCGGCGGAACATTTAGTTTTTCATAAAAAGAAAAATCGTCGGGCTCGATAGTGAATAACTCTTTGCAGTTCTGACAAATTTTAGTTTCAGAGTTTTGCATAATGCTTCCTTATATCCCTTATTCGTGCGAATAAGGGATATAAGGAAAATATATAAACTAACCTTTTGGTTTTCTTATAAACTCTATCATTTCATCATAAAAAGATTGCGCTTTTTGCTCATCTTTTTCCTGTTTTATGCGTTCCAGGTCATCATTAAAAGCACGGATTTTTGAATTCCATTCCTGGACTAACGCGGGGTCGCTTTTGCTCATTACATAGTTGTAATAGGCTTCAGGATTTTGATAGTCAGATGCCTTTTCACGGAAGTACTCTTCGTACGTTTGAATAGACGCAATCTTCTCAAGTCCTCCCAAGTGAGCACGCATCGATATGGAAAAAAGGCTGCTTCCTGCATCAACGTTAAGCATGCACTTTGCGAAATTCATATCAAGTATGCTTTTCTCGCCTGGGCTCAAACCTCCTTCATTATCCAGCGACGGATCTCCTTTTGGTTCTGCCATAATTATTATTGTATCACGTCGAAAACACTCAAGAAAACATGTGTATAACTTCAATAATAAAATCCGTTGTATAATAACCTAAATGAAAATCCTGAGACCTATAGGCGTTTTGGCCTTGCAAATTTTTTTAAGATATCTTGGGGCGTTTCTCGCATTCGGTCTTATCTACGTCTCAATTATCAGAGATATTGATCCTCGCTATTGGGTTTTTGTCGGGTACCCGCTTGTTTTTCTTGCAATGTGGGTGGTCGTTTATTCTGGCGTAAAAGACGGCGTGAAGAAAATTTCGTCGAACGAAGCGTCAATATGGAAAATAGGTTTTATCGCTGCGACCATTTCTGTTTTTTTGTGGCTTCTAGTAAGATTCCCGGGAGTAACCTTGCTTTCTCAGATAACGGACTGGATTGTTCCAGTTGACCTCTCTGGATTTAATTTTCTTATCCCGTCGAGCGTTGTACAATTATCGCTTTTGACGGCTCACATTAATTTGCTGTGGCTATTTCCTCTGCAGTTCGTTGGGGCGATTTTATTTCTCGCCGCACTTATTGTAAAAATGCTTTCTGAAAAAACAGCCCTAGGCAAAGTTTCGCGCAGGACGGCGATAGCGTTTTTGGCGACCGGAAGCATAATAATGGCCGGTGTTCAAGCCGTATACATTTATTATTATTTTACAGTAGTCCCTAACTTTTATGCTTCGCCAATTTCACAATCGCAAAACAATATTGGTGCATACAATGAGAAAACCTATTGGATTACATATAGAAATGATAAATATGGCCTGTCGATTCAATACCCACCATTGATGACTATTATAGAGGGGGTTGAGTACCCAGATGGATTACATAACGGTTTCCGCGTTGTGGATTCTAAAATGAATGGTATTTTTACAGTCGAGTATTATACAAGTTTAGATAAAATAAATATGGGAGCGCCGTTGCCAAGAGAAAGCCTAAAAGAGAGTCTCGAGTATGATTATTCAGAAGTTAAAGAGATTTCTATTGATAATATAGTTGGTTATAAAGCAGTTTTTTACAATCCCAACATCTCATACGCCGAAGATCAAGTTTGGGTAAGAAATGGTAGCGATACTTATATTTTTAGCTATAACCACACTAATGGGGACAAGCCCGAACTTAATATAGATTCAGAAATCATTATGAATAGCGTCAGGTGGTTAAGATAACAATTGGGTTTAAAATTTGTCAACCGACTCTTTTCGGGCCACCGCGAGCGGGAATATGATTCTATCTCGCTCAATTTTAAAGCCGTGGAAATATTCCCTGTTCTCATATAAAAATGCTCGTTGTTGTCCGCTTTGAGATATATCGGGCGCGGACTCGGAAGCGCCTGGATAACGCAAACATCATATAAATCTATTGTATCCCTGTGGACGGCGGGTCACAAACTTTAGGTTTATTTTTATTCAGAACTTTTATCAAGTTCTTCCAATGGATTCTCATCCGGGTTTTCCTGGTTTTCAATAACTGGTTCGCTGTCCGCGAAACTGCCGGCTTGAATACTCCAAAGTTTTTTGTATAGACCCCCTTTCCCGAGAAGCTCGCGGTGGCTTCCCTCTGCCAAAACCTTTCCGTTTTCGATGACGATTATTCTATCCATCTTCATAATCGTAGAAAGACGATGCGCGATAACAACAACCGTCTTGCCCTCCATGAGATTATGAAGCGCGTCCTGAATAAGGGCTTCCGACTCGGAATCCAGGCTGGAGGTCGCCTCATCGAGCAAAAGTATCGGAGCGCCTTTCAGAATCGCCCTGGCGATGGCCACGCGTTGACGTTCGCCGCCGGATAATCTTACGCCACGTTCTCCTACGAATGTCCGATAACCTTCAGGCATTGCTGAAATGAATTCATGGCAGTGCGCTTTTTTTGCCGCCGCGAATACTTCTTCGTCGCTCGCCTCGCGTCGTCCGTAACGGATATTTTCCATAAGCGTGCGATGGAAAAGAATCGGCTCCTGCGGCACGAAAGCTATGGCATCACGCAAACTTTCCTGCGTAACCGCGGCTATATTTTGTCCGTCTATTTCGATTGAGCCGCGTTGCACGTCGTATAGACGGAGAAGCAGGTTTGTCACCGTTGTCTTTCCTGCGCCGGAGGGTCCGACCAAAGCCAGCTTTTCTTTTCCTTTTATCGTCAGATTGAAATCCTCCAAAACCGGCCTGCCTTCATTGAAATAGAAACTGACGTTTTTGAAGGTTATTTCGCAATCGTCTGTTTTAAGAGGCTTGGCGTCAGGAATATCACTAATTCCGTGCGGCATTTCAAGAATTTCAACCATCTCAATGGCATCGGCAAAGCTGTCGTAAAATCTCCGCAGTTCCCGGTTCATACTGACCAATCTGTTGAAAAGAACCATAAGATAGCTTTGTATTAGAACGAAATCGCCGATTGTCAAAAGACCTTTTTGCCAAAATATTACCGCGCCGTAAAGTAATCCCACGTTTATTCCAAGCGTGAATATTCCAAAAAACGACCAGATGAGTTCGTCCGCCCTCCATACGCGTATCGTGGCAGCCCTCCAGTAACCTATAACTCTACGGAAAATATTGCCTTCGTGATTGCTCCCAGAAAAAAGAGCTATTGTGTTCTGGTTCGAAATGGCATCAGCGATAGCCCCGACTGCCCTGCTGTCTGCTTCTGTGCGCGCAACGCGAAGGGGCTGCCTCAGCCTTGCCGCAACAAGCTGGAAAAAAATGAAAAGAATCACCCAAATACCGAGCGCTATGCCGAGAATATTATTTCGCAAAAATACAAAAACGACCGCACCTATGGCAAAGAGCGCTACCGGGAAAAACTGGAACATTATGCTATCCATAATGACTTCGTAAGCCATAGCGAACTTACTTACGCGCCGCGTCAGAGTTCCGGCAAAACGGGAAATGAAAAAATGATGTGAATGTTTTATGAGATAATCAAACGCAGACGAGTAGAGGTCCGCTATCACGCGCGACTCAAGATAGCTAAAACTGTATGCCTGCGTCCGGCGCATAACCCATCCGAAAAAAGAAACCAGCCCGAAAATACCGACGAGAATAAGCAGCTTGCGGACAGTTTCCGGAGACGGAGTATAAACGGCCAGTATGTCAAAAAATTGCTTAAGATATAGCGGCGCTGCCAATTCCGCGACCTGAACGCCGGCGCTGGTTAGAAACGCAAACCAAAAAACCCACGGATAACGCCGTGTTTCGCGTATGTAATACCGGAGAACGTCCTTTTTCCCAACAGATTTTTGCTTAGTGTCCTGCATGCCAATTAATGGAATAATAGCAGAAAACGAAAATAGCCACCCGACCGACTCCGATAAACGCGCATCGCGAAACTTATATCCGCGAATCAAGCGAGTAATCGTCTTTGCCAAAAAGGAAAAGCGAAAGCGTTGCCATGGCAAGGCCGAAATCACGGACGCCGATGTCATTCAGTCCAATTTCAAAAACAAGCACGAACATATGAACCATCAAAATAAGCGCGACCCATCTTGTTAAAAATCCTGCCGCGAGCAAAATTCCTGCGATTGTTTCAAGCCAGCCGTTCATAAGAACAATCGTCGTCTGGTTCATGCCCGAAATGGAAACAGCCCAGTTCGGCACCCAGACAGTCCATGAGTCCGCGTCCGTAATTTGAGAAATTCCGAACCAAAGATAAACGGCGGACAATCCGAAACGAAGCGCGACCGGAGCGAACCGGCTGAATTTATGATTATTCATTTTATTATGCCTTATTCAACGATGCCTGCCGCGCGTATTATTTCTAAAATTTCATTATGAACAACGCCGTTTGAGGCGATAAAATAATTTTCTTCCAAGTTCCATAGATTGCCTTTAAAGTCGGTGATTTTTCCTCCGCCTTCCTGAACCAGAAGCGTTCCGGCCGCGTAGTCCCATTTTGAGTTCCCGAAAGCTATAAATGCTTCTGTGCCTCCACGGGCAAGAATAGCAAGCTCAAGCGCAGCCGAACCGATATACCTGTAAGTTTTTATATGATTAGGACTTTCTTTTAAAAAGGCGGTGAGCTTATCCTTTACACCGGG
>Ga0209211_10006922_pt1 | contig 16155 bp, 10 predicted proteins | sample RifGroA2_FD_183992 | JGI IMG/M metagenome (GOLD analysis project Ga0209211, IMG submission 183992) | Groundwater microbial communities from Rifle, Colorado, USA - Groundwater A2 (SPAdes) (version 2) | ecosystem: Environmental > Aquatic > Deep subsurface > Groundwater | place: Rifle, Colorado... | reverse complement strand
AGGCGGTTCGCAGGGCGGCGGCACTAACGCGCCTTGCACCTGCTCCCAAGGTGTCCCGCTCTTAAACAAAGCAGAAAATTATTCCCCGCGCGCATCAACTCTTTGCCGTTATAAGCCGCCCCCTACCGCTCATTTGTTATTATACAATAATGCTACGTCTTGTATGTAGATGTATAATTAGCAAGTTCCTAGACTTTCAGTAATGAAGAAACCAATTCTACTCAAGTTCGCAAAACGGGTTAGGGAAGAAAGAAAGAAGCTCGGCTTATCCCAGGAAGAGTTCGCCGCAAAGTCCGGCTTCCACCGGACATATATCGGAATGATCGAACGGGCAGAAAGGAATATAACCCTCAGCAATATTGATAAGTTAGCAAAAGCATTGCGAATTCCTATCTCCTCTCTGCTAAAAGGTTTATAATTATTCGCATTGCCAGTTAGGGTTGGGGAATAAACATTGTCTGAAATAGGATTAACAGCCTTAAGCTTTGACCCTGCCGAATAGTAAGCCATGAGCCACACTAATCCCACCGCACCAATTCGACGTGGTTTTGCTGCCCAAGATCAGTGGGCTTTTCGTATTTGTTTGGAGATGCTAAGAAAACCCCAGGATTTTGAGTGGGTTCAATTCGAAGCCACCCCCGAAGACATTCTCGGCAAGTTCTATCTTGACGACATCTGCATTCAACACAAAGATGGAACCTACACTTTTCTTCAGATCAAGCATAGACAGCCCTCGACTCCAGTTTGGACTTGGGAGGATCTCCTTTCACAAGAAAAAGGCAAAAAAGGAAACCCAAAATATTCTCTTATTCAGAAATGGCACAAATCCATAGCTGATCCTACCCTAAAAGGGAAGATTCGCGACGCGCGACTCATAACCAATGGCGATGCATCCACTGAACTACTCGGTTGCCTAGTAGACAATAAGGTTAATATTAAAGTTTTAAGGGAGACATACCCGAAGATTCTGGATAGGATTATAGAGCAGCTAGGCACGAGTGAAGAAACCGATTATTTTTTATCTCTTTTCACCTTTCGCTTTTCCGAAAAGGATTTTGAATCGATGGAGGAGGATACACGTGCAGGGTTTCGGACATTTGGGGCGACCAAGGATGGCCTAAACAGTCTCCTACTTAAGATTCACGAGGAATGCCAAAAGAGTCAGACCGAACCATGGACACTTCAGACCATCACTACAAATTGTGAGTTCTCCGTTCCAGAACATCTTAATGAAGATTTTTTTATTCCGCCTGATTTCCAGATATTTGATGTTCCAAAGCATTCCCACACCCTTGAAAGGTTTAAGGACATAAATGGAGGGTTGCAGGTTTTATTCGGCACACCTGGAGCAGGTAAGAGCACTTATCTTGCATGGTTATATGGCGAGTTAAAGAATCAGGGAACAATTGTATTGCACCACCACTATCACATCAATCCGTCCGACCCAAACCCGCAAGAACGGCTTTCTGCTCATAGAGTGATTGAAGCACTCAAAGCGCAGTGCAAAGAGCATCAAGATCTTTTAGGGCAGCTTATACACACAAATGCAGCCAATGTCTCGCTTCGAGAGTTCCTCAGCCAGATTGCTTCGGAGGCACATAGCCACAAAAAGGCAATTGTATTGATAATCGATGGCTTAGACCACGCATTGCGATATGAGGATTCGCGCCAACTCACGGATTTACTTTTCGAGACCTGTATTCCACAGAAGGGCCTTTGGATTTTGCTCGGCACCCAACGTAGCGCAAAGACACAGTTGCCACAAGTAGTATTTGATGCTTGTCCAGAGCCGGATTGGATAGAGATTAAAGGGCTAACGCAGTCAGCGATCTCGTCATTGGTGAAAGCAAACATAACCAAGCTACAATTACCAGACAATTCCTCACAACTAGATGAACTTTGCGACGCAATATTTAAACTCTGCGGTGGAAACCCACTACATCTGAGATACATATTAAACACTCTTCATTTTAAGAAGAAGGAGAACCTTGTTACAGAATACGATTGCCATGGCCTGTTACCCTACTCTGAGGATATTGAAAGATATTACGCTGCCATTTGGAGAGCATTGCCAGATCTCACGAAGTCATTAGCTCTTGTGTTTGTATCCGCGTCTTTCGAGCCAACAGAGAAGCAGTTATCTGAAATCGCAAGCGCACTGGGGCTCCGCGTCGATCAGATTTCATCCGCGATGGAGAGCATCTTGCATCTCCTTAAAAATAGACATGGCTATCTATCTATATTCCATAATAGTTTTCGGGATTTTTTAGGTAACACCTCCGAGTTCTCTCAACAACAGACGGGACTAAAGCGAAAAATTCTTGATTGGCTTCATAAGAGCGACTATGAGAGTCTCAAGTGGGGACATGAACGAATACTCGCGAATGACCTTGGGGATCCTGCCCCACTACTAGAAATTGATCGCAACTGGGTAATTAACGCATTAAGTTTCCCACGCCAGAAGCATCTGATCGAAGCGCAACTTTCCAAAGGCGCTGAAGCTGCGTTCACGGCAAATAACTGGGCAAAATGTTTGGAACTAGGAACCTGGCATCAGTACTTATCAAACGTCTCTGATTACTTAAAAGAATACTTCATTCCAGCTTGGAGCTTTGCTTTCGAATTATCGACAGATAAAGAGATAGGAACGTCGTTCGATTCTTTTTCACACGAACAGCTTGTTGTAATAGGCAAAGAACTGAAACGGAAAGGGAGATTCTCGGAATTTAAGGAAGATATTCTTTCTTCACTAAATGAAAAGCACAACAAACAAGACTACAGAGGTAATGGGGAAATCGGTGGCAGACTACCTGGAATAGCAATATCAACAATTGACATATTAGTCTTGAATGACAACTGGGATGTCACTATTGGATTAGAATATGTTCGCCAATACACGAGCCTAGGCTGGAACATAGAATTACTTGGGCGACTCACCAACAGAGTTATTGAACTCAAACAATATTCAAAGCTAGCCGAGATAGCCAAGCAACTATGCAACGAGTTAGAGTATGATGAGTTTTACTTAACCTGCGCAAAGTATGGCATAGCATCCACCGAATCCGTTTTTTCAGAATTATTTAAGAACTTCAGAGTTAAACGGCCACATCCGTTATCTATACTGTTTTGTGAATTGAAAGGTATAGAAAACAGTCAACCTCTTGATTTGGCTCCATATTTAGCCTTACCTGATATTATCCCGGAATATGATGTAGGCCACAGAGACCATAGAGCTAACGTATTATACGAAGGTTTTATTATCGGGATAGTCTGTGGCCTTAGAAACACCAACTCAATTGTACAGGCCTGGGAAGCCGAAGCGGACCAGACATGGGCACACCGAGCCTATTTGGCGCTGGTAAATGCCGGAGTAGACATTGGGAAACAGCTGAAAGACTCCAAACCAGTAAATTTATTAGCCCCTCTATACTGCCTAAAAGATGTTAAACCATTAGACTGGCCAGGAGATAGAGATAGGCTTGAATATCAGCACTCACTTAGGGTAAGTCTTTCTAAGATATTTGAGATATTACTTAATCTGCGAGGTTTCCAGAAACTAAAAGTAGAAATTACAGATCCTGAGCTAGCAGAACTGGAAAGAAACAGTCATTTTGGGACGTACAATCTTATTGATTTTCTTGTAAGTCTATCTCAAAACATATTACCTGCTTCGTTATTGGGAACATTTCTTGAGGCAAAACGGGCAGAGATACGAAAATCGAACAACACTTTTTCAGAGCGCTCCGCTCAAACCCTCAAATTAGCCAAAATTGCGCTTTGCCACTTAGATTCGGCACGTGCTAAGTCTCTATTATGGGACACCCTAGAATATCTTCTTGGCTATGGCTCGCATAAAGATCCTTTTTTAAGCCAAGTAATGGATGCCGTAAAATGCGCACACACTTCTTCACCTGGTGAGACAAAAGGTCACATTGAGGTATTAGGGCCGCTAGCTATTTCTATTCGGGCATATACTGACGGTGACGATACCAGATATTTTCCAGAATATTTAGCTGAAACCTTAGAAAAGACTCTACCAGAATATCTTCCTGGATACTTTATTGACCAGACTGAAGCAGAGAATTATCACCTTGCTGAGGATATTTTTAAATCCATAATACGATCGATAGATTTATCAGACCCATTTTCGTTTGCACTCGCAACCACAGCAATCGATGAGGGGGCCTTCTCAGCACTGAAGAAACTTGCGGCGACAACCCCCTTAGCTTCTGCTGCCGTCAGCAATATCAAAGAGTATTTTGGCGAAATTCCCGAACCCAAGGCCAGGGAATATAGCACGCCCTATATAGACCAATACAAGGATGAGGATTTTGATTCTGTTTCAACATCGGACATTAACTCAAAAATTGAGACCATAGTGAATGCCTGGGAAAAGCCCCGTTTCCTTGCGAATTGGGCGAAATTTAAGTGCACTAAAGATCCATCCAAAAAAGCTGAGGTATTTAAAGTTTTAGCGCAATATATTGAGAGAATCGGAGAAGATCAAGTTGAAGCAGATGTATTAGACATCGCCTATGATTTAGCATTGCATACTGACCGTGACAAATCTTTTCAATATGTTACTTGGGCACAAGCAAATAGTACAGGCTGGGCCTCATATTTCTCGCACGAGGTTGATGCACAGCGAAGATGGGAATTTATTCACACAAACTTCCCCGACAGATATGAAGAGTTTTTCCTTTTGAGCATTAAACGCACTGGCATGCGCTTTGGAAGGAAGCCAAGCTATTTTATACCAATCCCAAGAGGTGTTGAATACCTTAGTCTTTTCGGCCAGACACAGAGAGTAAAAGAAATCACAAAAGCCTCTGTTGAACTTGTCAGAATTCTTGTTATAGACCCACCGGCACAAAAGCTGCCTTGGCTTAACGCGCCGCTATATGACAGCTTAGATTTATTATTACAGAGACTTTCCTGGCCGAGTCCGCTTGTTAGAGAACGTGCGGCCTCAGCACTCGCTGAACTACTAAGCAAGAAAGAGACCTCTGTAAAAGCTAAAGAACGACTCCTGATTTGGATTTCGAAACAAAAGTTGGAGTCGATGATTGTTTATGGCTTACTCCCTTTTGCGAAATTCGCAGCTTCTTCATCCGCTACTGCCGGATTATTTACCATCCCCGAACTTACTAAGTCCATTACGATTACCGCTATTACCATCAATGCTTTGATGGATTACATAGCTGCCCATCTAAATGAAGAATACATCCCAGAAACTTCCCCAGAATTCATCATTAAACCTCCTGTAGGCTATACTCCTAATGCGTTCTTTCTTAAATTTGTATCGAGCTTCCTCCCGACTATCTATTTCAGAAATGCTAAAGCCATAGAAAGAATGTCTCGAGAGCCATTTATATCTGACTGGTGCAATACTGCAGAATTGATACAGACAGAGTTGAAATTGGAAAATGACCGCAACAGCTTAGACTTCATGGGGCCCAGGGAAGACAATCAACTAGTTGCAATAGCCACAAAACAGAGCGAAGTTTATCGCTCTGCTTATTTAAGGTGTTTAGAAGAATACTATCGCGCAGATAAGATATCAGAGGAGTATTATCTTGATTACTCCTTTATCACGATACCTGTGGATGTTTCGCTGTGGAGAATTAACCCTAACCGCAAACCGACTTGGTGGCCGGGAGAGAAATCTATCCCACCTGAGAAAATTAGTGAAGGGCTACCAGGGATTTCATACGAGTCGGAAATTCAAAGCATTCTACAAGCAAAAGGTAAGACTGCCATCTTAGCCTTAAATGGACAGATGACATCCGCAAGTGATTTAAAAACGTTTTCAGAGATTTCTCTCATCGGTTTTGGATACAAGAATTTTGGACCAAGTCTCCCATCTCCAGAAGAGATTTGGGATGCACTCATCCACAACGGATGCGAGTTAACCCCTCCATCTAGTCTAAAAATGCCAATCGCTCATTTTGAGTCTTCATCAGACTATCTTCCCTTCGGAAAGCCATCAATACAACTCAATGACACTGAAATAACTAGATTGGTTGGAGTATTTGGGGGGTTCACAACGCCAATCTGGCAATGGTTTAGAGCTTACTATTCTGCGCCTTTTGGATTGAGCAAAGACGTATTCCCGGCAGTCAATCTGTCGGTAAATCCCGATAGGCTAATATTTTCACAGGATGGACAACAAATTGCCTCCAGTTACGACTGGACAGATGGAATTCTTGAACGGAATAATCCGGAAACGCCTCCATCCAGTGGGCATTACATTGAAATCGACCGAGACTACCTTGACTCTAAACTTAACAGCATTGGCGCGAGATTAGCCTTTGCCGTAAAAGTGAAAGTTCATGTAAAAGAGGATAATTATAAAAATAACTATAAATGTTTTCAGACCATAAAAGTGCTTAACTTATCTCGAATAATAAAACCTTAAGAAACTGACAATACCAATAACTTGGGCTAAGCCTTGATTACTGACCTAATTCCAGCTGGAGATGAAAATGCTTAACAGACTACTTCAAAGACTCGTGATTGTCTTTACCATGTTAACCGCATCATTTTGCTGCCTGAATTCTGTTTGCCATTCCATAGAACCTTCAGGGCCTAGAAATGCCAACACACAAAAGCGCGATATTGTTATCGCTGTATTAGATTTCCGGCTGCGCAGCCTTACTCCCGACCTGGAAACAATCCGGCCAACGCTTACAGACATGCTTATGAAAGACCTTTCACGTGTTGAAGGGATAAAGATTGTGGAACGGGTGCGATTGGATCCACTTCTTGGTGAATTAGATTTAAATGAAAGCGGGGCTGTATCAATTGAGTCGGAACAAAAGGTCGGCAAGGCGGTATCCGCAGATTATGTTCTTGAAGGCACAATACTATCAAGAAACGATCTTCTTCAGTTAGATTACAAACTTGCCAGAGTGAAAACACGTGAGACAGTGTTTCAAGGCCACATTGAAGGCACTCAATATGAGCTCGCCACTATTGAATCGAGGATAGTGAACAAAACACTTGCTGCTCTAAAAGGGGAGAACGGGGAAAGTGCTTTGCAGGAGAAAGCTGCGCTTGAGCGCACAAATTGCGACTCAATTGCGGTTTTTGAGTTTAACAACAACTATTCAAAAGAAACCGAGAACCTCGCGCTATCGATACGGGAACGACTGTTTGTCGATCTTATTGCAGACAAAGGCATTTGCGTTGTGGAGCGCGCTAGACTCGACGCTGTATTCAAAGAACTGAAACTTGAAATGAGCGGGGCGGTTGATCCGCAGACTGCAGCGAAGATCGGGCGGCTTCTTGGGGCAAGATGGGCCTTGTATGGCAGTTTGAATAAGGCCGGGGATGGAGACGCACAGTTGGATGCACGGGTAGTTAACGTGGAATCCGGGGAAGTGTTAAAAGGAAGCGAGATAAAAGGACCGCTAGATCAATTCTTTTTGCTGAGACAAAGGCTTTCCGAAGCAGTACTTTCAAGTTTAGGCCGCGAACTAACTGATTCCGTTAAAATGAAGTTAAAAAGCCCGCAAGCGATGCAACATGAAGAAGGGCAGGTGTATTTTAAACGTTCAGAACAATTGGGCGATAACGCCCTATGGAGCGGAAACGAAAAAGCATTTACTGAAAAGGTAATAAATCTTAAACGATCTATTTATATTGACCCATGGTTTTCCCCAGCGTATTTTGCCTTATATAGGACTTACAGGAGCATGTATCGCATTGATGACGCAAAACGGGCGCTTGAGGCGCTAGTGCGAAGATACCCCCAAGTTATTATTCAGACAAAAGACTTGTCCTACGCGTATTTTTCTTTGGCAACATTGTACGGTGATGAACAGAATTACACAAAAGCCGTTGAATACTACAACCGCTCATTGAAGATTGGAGAACTTGGGCACCTTGCCAATAATGCAACGGCCTTTTTAGCGCAAGCATATGTCCGTATTGGGCAGTATCAAAAGGCGATTGAAACATACAGCGACCCAATGTTTTCTCAAGTAAATGATTGGAAGCAGAATCTTGCCTATTTACATGAGAAGAACGGGGATTTCAGAAAAGCATTACAGATATATCAACAACTTCCGAAAAAAGAAGGAGCAATAGTTTGCGGCGCCGGGCCTTTTGGGGAATTGAATCCTCAAAATCGGATTGATCTACTTGAAAGGGTTCTCAAGAAAAAGGAACATACTCCGATGATGGGGCTGTTACAGGCAGAAGAGTACACCATTCAGCATCATTACACGAACATAAATCAATTCAATAAGTTTCTAAAGGACAATTTCGATATTTTAAATCGGGACGTCCCCCAGGACCGCTGGGATGGCTATCGTGAAGCAAAGCAGACAACACCATTACTAAAGGCCATTGCAACGCTGGAGAATCTCGTTCATAAGTATCCGAAGCACGCTGTATCTGACGAGGCACTTTGGTTGTTGGCTGAATGCTATCGGCAAATACAGGATTCAGACCATCGACTACAGATGAAAGAAAAGATTGGAGCAATATATGAAAAGATTTCCAAGGACTATCCAGAGAGCAGGCATAATCCGCAGGCACTATTACTGGCTGCTGGATTCTATCCAGATAAAAACAAGCAGGCGGAACTATACAGGAAAATAATTAAAGACTACTCGAAGAATATTAAGGAACGCTATATTGCTACGGTAGATTTGGCGAGAATCAATATAGAAACCCTTAACAAAAAGGAGGAGGGATTAGGCTTACTTCACGATTTATTATCAAAAAAAGAATGGCTAGCTAAAGAATCAGATCCAATCCTCGCCCAAAAGATTAAAGAAGCGGAATATCTCTCCCAGTATTACACCAAAGGCCGTATCCCCGTAGAAGAAGAAGTACGCCAATATATTAAAAACGAAGACTACTTAAACGCGGGACATGCCTTTGCGCGGCCAGGGAACCGGCGATTTGAGGAGGCAAGTTGGGCGTTTTCACAAGGAGTACAGAAATTCAAGTCACCTCCCATGCAAGCGAATGCCTTATTCAATCTTTCAAAAACATATGAATACTTGGAGATTTGGGCTGAAGCTGTTCGCGGGTACCAGGCAGTGATAGATAAATATCTTGATGTCCGTGAGGATTTGGGGAAAAAAGCACAAAGTCGGATTACCGACATATTACGAGAGCATCCCATAACGAATGAAGAAAAAAAGCAATCCGACATAAAACTACAAATCCTAGAGGCCAAATATTACCAATTCGAAAAGCAATTTAGAGCAAACTAGGTTCCCGGCACTTCGTATTCTGCGGGTGGGTTATTACGCCGTATCATGAATGGGCGGGAACATTCATGAAGCTGGCCAGGGCGGGGGCGGCGGCCATCTCGCGGCAAGACGCTACCGCCCTGGCCTTTCCTTGTTTTCTTCGTGGTTTCCGCTTCTCCCGGTGGCTACAAATCATTAACAGAAAAGACCGCCGCGGCGGCCGCATCAGCGGACGCCAGGGCGGTGTTTTATAATTACAGTGCCACCGGTGTCAGTTAAGATAGATAACAGCAATAGGCCCGCGCCGCGAGTGGCAGCAGCCACTGGCGAGCGCGGGCAAAGTCTGTAATGATAACAAGCTCGATTCTTTGCAGCGCGCGCGGGGAATAATTTTCTGCTTTGTTTAAGAGCGGGACACCTTGGGAGCAGGTGCAAGGCGCGTTAGTGCCGCCGCCCTGCGAACCGCCTTCTCGCGGCAAGGAGCAGTGCGGGGCCGCGCTTCGTGGCCACGCCTGCGACGACATCTCGCGGATAAGATCCCCATACCGCAGATCCAAAAGGAATTCATAATGTTTCCTCGGGATGTTGCGCAAAGTAGGTTATCACTGAGACCTGAAAAGCACCCCAAAGATTCAAAGTTCGAACTCCCTGGCCCATGCCGGGGAGTTTTATTTTCAGATTCGGCCCTGAGCGGCGAATTGTTATAAAATTGGCATATGCTTGATAAGAACGGCTTTAACGAATGGGCGACGGGATACGATAAGTCGGTATCCGACGCGGAGAAGGCAGAGAGGTATCCTTTTGCCGGCTACTCGACGGTACTCGCCGAGGTCAGGAGGCAGATAAATGAACCCCGCGGTGCGGAGATACTGGATATCGGCATAGGCACCGGCAAGTTCTCGGCCGGCCTATACGAGGAAGGGGCCAGGATCTGCGGCCTGGATTTTTCGGCGGCCATGCTGGAGAAAGCAAAGGCGGCGATGCCCGACGGGGAATTCCACCTTTTTGATTTTAATTCCGGGCTGCCGCATGAGCTTAAGGGGCGAAGTTTCGACTATATAATCTCCGCCTACGCCTTCCACCACCTGGATGACGGAGGGAAAGCCGCTTTCCTTCGGTCGCTGGCAGGAAACTTAAAGCCGGGCGGGAAGATAGTTGTCGCCGATGTAGCGTTTAATACCGCAGGAGACCTTACCGCTTGCCGCGAGCAGTCCGGCAAGAAATGGGACGACGACGAAATATATATGGTGGCGGAGAGATTGCTGCCGCTGCTGCGGAACTCAGGACTTCATGCTGAATACAGGCAGATTTCCAGTTGTGCCGGAATCCTGATCCTTCATTAGAAAGATTACCCTATGGCCACATCATTCAGACCTTTCAACACGCAAACAGATACGGAGCTGGTTTCAGGTTTCCTGATGGATGCCAAGCGGCTCAGCGGCCTTCCGCAGGAGGACCCGCGGAAAGATTGCGACGACTATATTAAATTCGTCGTATCCACGCAGGAACGAGATCCAGATTCCGCGGCCGTCCTGCTCGACGGAGCGGAGGTAATAGGCTTCGTGCACGCTTACCAGGTCGCTAAAAAACCGGAGGTAGGGTCCCTCTCCTTCGATTATCTGGTGCCCGAGCGGCGCGGAACGGGGCTCGGCGCGCGTTTAATGGACTATGCCGTGAAAATAACGAGAGCCCGCGGCTGCAGGAGCCTCTGAGGCGCGGGGCGTCCCGGGAACGGTTGCAATATAATCACAATATGACACAACTTCGCTGGAATATCTCATATTTCAAGGGCGCGCGGGCGATATACGTGGACAGTGATTCCGGAGTTGTCGATGGGGCGCACAAGCACGCCACGGCTGGCGTGCACAAAGGGCTGCGGTTCTTCGGCCTGCCGCCGGAGTTTCCGTTGATAAATATTTTCATCGCGCCTCGACGCGCTGAATACGACAGAATGGTATCCCACCTTACTAAGATCCCCACCAGCAACGGACGCCTCGGCCAGCCGCAGGGGCACGACCTTTACCTCATCTCGCCCAACGCCTGGCCTGCAGACGTGCACCCGGATTATCTGGGCCGCGACGGCAAGTGCGACAAGAAAGTCTACAGGCAATTCATCGAGCACGAAATAGTCCACATGATAGAAGAACAATTCTCGCCTAAAGGTGCGATGGAGATACGCCCGCAGTGGTGGAGCGATGGCATAGCCGTATACGCAACCGGGCAGTACAGGGACAGGCTGAACCGCAAATTAATGAAAGAAGACCTCGAGGCAGGCAAGTCGCCTATGATAGCAGGCATGAAAGGCCGCGACGCCTACGTCTGGGGCTGGTCGCTTGTGCGCTTCATAGAAAAGCGCCTGGGCCGCGGCGCACTACGCAGTGTAATACAGAACTCATGCACTGATGACATACTCGGATTCTTAAAACTCAGCCGGAGCAGGTTTGAGGCTGAATGGCACAGGACCCTTCCTGCACTAGCCCGCGAGGCTATCCGGGGATAAAGCCGGGGCAATCATCGCACATATAGCTTTGATAAGATAGAGATAGAAAACCGCAATTTTCAGCAATCTAAATTGTAATGAAATCTAAAAATACTGACAGGAAACTAGTTTATATTCTTGTCGGCCCAAAGGGCAGTGGAAAAACCCATATCGGATCTCTTCTCGAAAAAGAAATCGGCTTGAAATTTTTAAGCGTTGAGAAACTGGGCCTGGAAAATATACCAAAGTCTAATTTAACCGGCTATGAGCTTATAAAAGAAGGTTTTCATCATGAAGAAAGAGAGATTGACCGGATTTTAACGTTGGAAGATGCCATGTCTTTTGAAGCAACGGGCTCATGTAAATATTTCTACACTGTTTTAGACAGATTGCGGGCCAAGTATGACGTTAAGCTAATTCGGATATTTAGTCCGCTGGAAACATGCTATCTCCGCATAAAAAAAAGAGGTCAGGCTAACCATATCCCGGTTTCTGAAGCGATGATAGAAGAAATTAACGAAAAAGCGTCCAAGGTCGATTTAAACTGGGATTTGACCATTGATAATTCAAGTCAACCAACCGATAAGCAGATTATCAGCACCTGGAACAGTGCGTTCTGACTTCCCTAGTTAAATCCCGCTTAAGCAGCCATAGAACAGTTTCTAACTTGGCCAAGCCACCTACCCCAGATTTAAAAACGCCCATTAGTGGCCAGAAGGATCGCCCCGCTTGAACGCGGGGCACGTTTTTTATTGGGAACGCTTGAACAGTCACTAACACAACCTATACAATTAGGCTGGACTAAACGGGGGGGGGGCGTCAAGAATCAAGACCTGACCCCAATTGCGCTGGGCCTATCGCAAGAAGAATTCGCCGCCAAATCCGGCTTCCACCGGACCTACACTGGAGTGATAGTGCGCGCCGAGAGAAACATTACTCTCACGAACATAGAAAAACCAGCAAAAGCATTCAAGCTTTCTCTTCCGAGTCTGTTTCGAGATTTGTAGCATATAGACTTCGGACTCCGAGTTGCATTTATTTGGGGGTTATGCTTTAAAGTATTGCGTTTTTAGCTTGTCGATTTCCCGATTGCTCATGCTCAGTTGCTCCATTAGATTCCTCCCGGCTAGTTCCCTGAAGGGTTAGTTACCGCAAACCATGACATTTTAAAAATCGCTACCGACAAACCCACCCACCTTTATCCGCGGTCCTAGTTTGGTAGAATGAGCGAGGGGGGGATACTGAAAGATAGCAAGAATATATGACAGGACCTGATAACCCCGGCTCCGGCAACGGCGCCTCGCCTTTCCTTAACGGCGTGCTATCTGCAAAGACCGGATATCTGGTGGTCGCCGTTACGGCCTGTAGCATCCTTATCTGCCAATGCGTAGGTCTGGCCATAGACTTTTTCCTCTGGGTGCCCGACCTCCGCTTCCTCCTTTCCATCGGTTTCATAGAACCTCTTTTCGCCACGCCACCCGCAGCGTTCGCTTATTGCTTGCTGCGCGACGAACTGATAAAGGGGCAGGAAGAGATCCGCAAGACCAACCTGGAACTGCAGGAGACGTTAAAGAATATTCGTGAACTGGGAGAGTTGCTGCCGATGTGCACTTCCTGCAAACGGATCAAGGTCGGGGAAAAAGAACTGGCCAAGCTTGAGATCTACATCACGCAGCATTCCAAGGCGTTCTTTTCACACGGGATCTGCTCCGACTGTTTAAAAAAATTCTATCCGGAGTACGCCGACTGATGGCCGGCATCTTTAAACACTCCCTGCTGGCCGCGTCGTTCTCCGCCTGCTTCGCCCTTTACCTGTTATTCGGCTTGTTCGTCAGCCCGGGTGCCGCGGGTCTTGTCCTTGTCGTAGGCGCGCTACTGCAGGCCGGCCTGTGGCTGGGCTACACGGTTGTATACACCAATACCGCCATTGCGCAGCTTAGCAGGGCCAGAAGTCTCTGGGTCGCCCTGAAGTTCTCTTTCCTCCCGGTGCTCGCCAGCATGGTCAGCACCATCCTTTCGATATATTTTTACCACAAGGCCGCGGGTATAGGGTCCGTCACGCTTTTGGCTGCCATAGGCTGCTCGTCCAGTATCGGCATTGCGGTGTTCGTAACGTTCTCGGCCAAGATAATGCATATCCGCCGGGTGCGGGCTAGGCTGGAAAAGGCCAACGCCGACCTGACCGAGGCTATCAGAAACCGTAAGGAGCTCAGCGGCCTTATCCCCATCTGCTGCCATTGCAAGAAGATACGGGACGATAAGGGTTACTGGGGGCATGTGGAGGACTATATAGAGCGGCATTCCGCCACGCTGATAGTGCCTTTCATCTGCCCGGACTGCCAAGCAAAACCAGGGGAACGTTCTTAACTATCGGACTATTCCGAGGGAGTTCAGCCGACGGGGAAACCCGGTGGTTTTGTTTTTTTTGGGGGGGCCGGCGGATCTGTAATAACCATAAGGACGATTATCATCCCCTGGCTTGGAGAATCCCCCCTTTCCGCACGGCGAAGGTTTGCGGGGGGGGGGGATATGGGACGCTGTTTCCTAACTTCCTATTTATCACCAGCCCAATATTTTCTTCGCAGTTTCCTTTTCTCCCAGTGGCTACCAATAAGAGCGCGGGCAGAGTCTGTATAGATCGCAGGGTTAAATCCGTTTCCCGCCAATAACTAAGTTCGAACCGATCAGGTCTTTACTTCTGATCTCTGAATGCGCGCCGCCGGGAAAGCCCGGCGGTTCATTTTTGTGGTTTTGAGAAACACAACAAATATGTTGTATCTGCGAGTGGGCGGAAAAAGGGAATAGGCGGTGGCAGCTGTGGGCCGGTCAGGGGAGAACGGCCCCGTATACCGGTTCCCTGTCCAGGGTCACCTGGCGCGCACGGCGGAAGCCGGCGCGGCGCAGTATCTCCCGCCTGAAGAACGCGCTTTCTTTGGGATACTTGATGAAGAAGCTGCCCGAGAAGACCACGGTGCCTTCGCCGCCGGCGAACTTCTTCAGGGCGGAGAGGGCGCGGGCTATCCTTTCCACGTATTCTCCCATTATCATTACGGCCAGCGGATCGCCCTTGGCGTAATACTTATAGAACAGCGGCACGAATTTGAACTTGAGTTCCTGCGGCAAGGGTTTGGCGTATTTCCTGAAATCGCAGGCCCAGAGCCGCGCCAACAGGTCATACGGCGTTTTGCAACGCGCGAGCGTCATGATCTCGCCCATCAGGCGCGAGGGTTTACCGCCGGGCAGCAGGCCGTGGGCCGCGCTGGAGACGCCGAGCACCATGGTGTTGAGCAGGTTCTTTACCTGGTAATCGCAAACGAGGCGCTCGCGGCCCCTGGCGTCGATGGCGGCTATGGTGAAGCCCGTGCCGAGGGAAATTATGAAGCCAGGCCGGTCCGCCGTGCCGGCGCGCAGCGCCGCGAAAGCGTCGTTCTCGAAGGACATGGGGCCGGTATAGCCGAAATCGCGCTGGAGGCGCTGCCTGAAGTAGGGCTCCACCATTTCTGCGTCGCGGGGGAAATCTATACCGCAAAGGTAGAAGCGGGCGCCGGACAGTTCGATCTTCTTCCCGCGGGCGAGTTGGTCCACCCCCTGTTTGATAAGGGCGTAAACGGCCGGCACGCCCTTTACCTCCAGGTTCGCACCCGGCACCCGGGCCACGCGCACCGCGCCGCCGCCGGAGCGCAGGGCTACGGCTATCTTGGTGCCGCCGCTGTCCACGCCCAGGAAATATTTCACCGGGCCCCCTTGTAGGCCGGCAGGAAGGCCTTGTTCCGGGCGAACACCTCTTTGAGCAGGCGGAAAGTGACGTCCGCGTCGGGCGTGAGCGGGTTCAGCAGCAGCGCCTGGTAGGCCAGGTCGAAGTCGCATTTCCACGCGGCCTCGGCGGTCAGCGCCTCGTAGGCCTTTATCCGCTGCGACAGGCCCTTGGCGAAGACCGGCAGCTGCGCCGTCTTCAGCGGCTTATAGCCACCCTTATCTATCATACAGGGCATCTCGAGCACATGCTTATCCTCGAAGCCGTCGTAAGTGCCGTTATTGGGCACGGCCACGGTGACGCGCTTCTTCTGCAGGCCCAACAGGCAGGCGATGACGTCGTAGGCGACCACGTTGTAAAAGGCGCCGCCGCGCTCCTTGACCGCCTCGGGGATCTCCGAGGCTGCCGGCGAGCGGTAGGTCGCGAAGATGCGGCGCTCTATCTCGGCCACCTTCTCCGCGCGCGACGGCGTCGAGCGGTCTTCTTTTACCACCGCGTCGGCGTGGAAGAAATACTTGTGGTAGCCGGTCGGGATTATTTTGGCGCGCGCCATTATTTCCGGCGTCATCTTCACCTTGGTGATATTGAGCGCCGTCGGCAGGCCTTCCTTCTCTATCATTTCCTTTATGACCGGGCCCAGCACGGAACGGCCGTTGCGGCGCACGTCGAGCACCCAGGCGAAATGGTTGGGGCCGACATAGTCTATCTCGGTG
>Ga0209211_10006921_pt1 | contig 16157 bp, 20 predicted proteins | sample RifGroA2_FD_183992 | JGI IMG/M metagenome (GOLD analysis project Ga0209211, IMG submission 183992) | Groundwater microbial communities from Rifle, Colorado, USA - Groundwater A2 (SPAdes) (version 2) | ecosystem: Environmental > Aquatic > Deep subsurface > Groundwater | place: Rifle, Colorado... | reverse complement strand
AGGAACGCTTCCCTAATCTTCATATAAAATCAGGAAAGGAATGGATGTGTCTTGGCTTTTGGAAATTTCTTAACTTGCTCAAAAAATTCTGTTTCTGTAATTTCAGCTGGCCAATTCAGATTAAGCCATAAATCATAGCCGCCCTTATCCAGTTTCTCAAATCGTACCGCATGTAAACCAATCAAGTTGTTCAGATCTCTGATAAAAGCTTTCTGCGGGCTTTTCAAAGACTGATAAGTGTTTTCTGTTTTTTTTCGAACCTCTGTTAATTCCAACCGGTCGGCATCCAATAGACACTTTAAGATTTCCAATTGGCGGTCAGTAAGCGCCCGGGTGCGCGGCGACTTGAGACGATTAAATAAATCGTACATAAGATTTCGAAATAGTGCTTTTGCAACCTGCCGTTTGATTTCTTGCAGTAACCGGTTGCTCTGGCTGGCAATCCCCCGTAATCCAAAAAGAAGAAATTCTGTAAGGTCGTGGTTGGCCGCTCTAACTTGAGCAAGAGTTTCAAGATATTTGATTTTTTCATCATAATAATAATTCGACATCGCAATAAAGCATGTGTCCCGTAAACCCGCCCGCTGCAGCAATAGTGCCTCCAAAGCCCTCGCTGTGCGCCCATTACCGTCAAGAAAAGGGTGCATCGCTGCCAAGTGATAGTGCGCTGCTAACGCTTGTATCAACCTATCATGTTTAAAATATTCCGATTTAAGTCCCATAGTAAATTGTTCGAAAGCCTCTTTACATTCTTCTCCGCCTTCCGCGCCTCGGTGGCGGGGTTGGCCAAAAAGAACATTCTGGCCAATTTCTCGGATCTTTCCTGGGACACAATGATCTTCATCGCAATCTTTTACAATTCTCGCATGAATTTCACATACCAATTTTTGATCGGCAGGACAATCATCAGGAATTTTAGTAATCCAGCGGTAAGTTTGAGTCGCGCCGTAAGCCTGTTTCTGAGACCGCGTTAAAAGCTGATCGGGCGTCTCTTTCATCGCCGCATCAAGTTCCCGATCGGTAAAATCAGCGCCCTCAATGCGAGAAGTCCCAGCCACTTCTCTTTTCAGCTCCATGCGCTGTAAAGATTCGACCCAAGATTTTTGATAGGGAATTGTTTGAAGGGATAAAACAGCCGCTTTTGCTTCGGCAAGAGCGCTTGTTACAACTGTAAGATTGTAAATAATCCAATTTTTAGGAAGGATATATTTAATCACGAAGTGAATTATACAGCTTATTCATTTCCCATTCAAGTCTTTGAGTTGATTCATATCTTATTTATTTATATGTGGTTATGAATTTTAAATAATTCTATATCCAAATTCATTTCCTTTTCATTTCCCGTTTGTTGCTCTATCCAATTGGGCTATGGGGGCCGGGCTGAATGATTGCAGCCTGTCACTATCAGGCACGCCTCCCCTTTATTCCCTCTAGAAAAGACTTCCGATGACTTTGAACGGCCACATCAGGACCTGGCCGATCGTATAAAAAACGCCCCCGATGACGCCACGAGGGTGCGCACTGGTCGTCACCTCTTTTTGAGTCGTCACGGAACTTGTATGGCTATCGCCTGTTCCGCCGGTAGTCTGCGTCGTCACGGTTGAAGTCTTGGTTCTTCCCGCACAACCCGCTGCCGATAACGCGCTCAAACTCATGAGGCATACCAGGACTATCAAAAACCGCCTGTTTTTGAATGCTTCCATTATTTTTTTCATAGCCCACATCCTTCTTCGAATTCATCGTTAAAATAAGTTTTCTTTTTAAGATCGCCCGCCCATCGTTTCCGGGTCCGAAAAAAATCTTCGGCCCCTTCTATCGCCTGGATGGCATCGTCCCCCACCGCCTCGATTTCGAGTTTCGATTTCCAGCCGGCCCCAAGGGCGAGAAGCCCCAGGATACTTTTTCCATCGGCGACGACTTCCCCTCTCCGGATGCGGATGCTGGAACGAAATTCCTGCATACACGCTACAAACCGCGCCGCGGCCCGGAGATGAAAGCCCGCCTTGCCGGGCATGGTGACCCTGATGGTTTGGGTTAATGGCTCCCCGGAAGTTCCCATTTTCAGTTCTTTTCTCTCCGCAAATCGCAAAAATCCTCACGGATTTTTGCGATATCTTTTCTGATTTCAAGGGTTCCTTGACAATGACTTTGACGCCTGCGCTGGTTCCAGCCGCTGCCGTTTTCAAAATGAGTTGATTTAGATCTTGCCGTCCCAGCGTCCGCCCTGGCGATCAATCAAACCGTCCCAACCTGACCAAAAACGGAAAGGCGGAAAAAGGCCGATGATGGCGTGCGTCCAATTCTTTTTGGTTTCATTGTCATTGATATATTGTCCGATCCCCGGCCAAATAAGGAGCGACACAAGGCGCTGACGACTGTTTTACCCGTTATTTTTCCATGGGTTGCCGTATTCACCGCAAAAGCCTGAGACGGCACAGCCGTAAAAATCAAAGCGGCCATTGCCAGCACTGCCATTATTTTTTTCATTTTAAATAGCTCCTGTTTTGTTGGTTTAATCCCTCTTAGGTTCCGGTGTTCTTTCATTACGCCCTTGCCTGAAGGACCTCTCAAACTCCTGAACCCGTAATCCATCTGCTTTCCTGCCGCATTGATCCTAGACGGAAACCCCGGAGCCTTCCATGGGGTGTTCACCCCAAGCGCAAGGAGGGGTTATTTATCCTTTGCCGGCGCATATTGCCTTCCGCCGAAATTCTCGGCAGCAAAATTCCAATTGATTAGTTTATCCAACATCGTGGTCAGATAATCGTTTCTCCGGTTCTCATAATCCAGGTAATAGGCGTGTTCCCATACATCAAGGGTTAAAAGCGGCGTCCCCAGACCTTGCGAAACGGGGTTCCCGGCATTTGATGTTTTGGCGATTCTAAGGATGCCGCCATCTTTAACGAGCCACACCCAGCCGCTTCCGAATTGATCCATGCCGGCCTGTGCGAATTCCCGGATTAAATTTTCATAACTCCCGAAACCCGATTCAATCTTTTCCGCCAGCTCGCCCGATGGTTTTCCTCCGCCTTTAGGCGACAAACTGCGCCAATAAAAATTATGGTTCCAGACTTGCGCGGCATTATTAAAAATGGCGGTTTTACCGGCTTGGCCGGCAGCCGCGGAAACAATGTCTTCAAGTTTCAGATCCGCGAACTCCGTTTCAGAAACAAGCGCATTGAGTCGGTCCACATAACCCTGATGGTGTTTGCCATAATGAAAGTTAAGGGTCTTGGCGGAAAGATACGGTTCTAAAGCGTTCTGTGGGTAGGGAAGTGCGGCTAAGGTAACCGGCTTGGATTGGGGCTGAATCATGGAAACACCTTTTGTTTTTTTCCTTCAAGGGAGACTGCGGCGGCCGGCTTCGCGCCCCCCAAGACGCTGCGCCGACACGCCGCTTATCTTCCTATTACGTTCCTAATTACGCCGTGGTAAAAAGCACCGCGACGCGTCCTTCACGTCTCGAGTCCTTCTGATCCATCGCCCCCGTCATAATTTTTTCAGGCGACACCCCTTTGCGGATCAAAGCGGCCCGTATTTCATTAACACGCTGATCATTAAGATTTTGATCATGTGCCTGCATCGCGGTACCATCAATACCAAGCTTCAACGATGGATTTGCTCTCATATAATCCGCGATTTCGTTTACTTTACTTAAACCCCCGGCATTAAGTCCGGTTTCCTGAGAATTGAACTGGAATTCCTTGTAAGGATTCCAATAACCCACCCTGCCGATCGCGCCTTGATACCCCGTTGCTCCCTGCTCTCCTCTAATCCCGGAAGCTCCGGAAGCACCTTCTGAACCCGCGCGACCATCCGTGGTGGTTCCTTTATAACCTGATTCTCCTTCAATTCCCTGTTGCCCTGCAGAACCGGCAAAACCCGCAGGACCTGTAGGCCCATACAAAGTGGCCCCTTTAGCGCCCGCTTCTCCGACAGGACCGCGTTCACCCCTCGGACCTACAGCGCCTCTAGGACCTTCATACCCGAGCAAACTGTCACCTTGCTCGCCTTGATTCCCTATTTCGCCTTGAGGACCACGCGCACCGGCGGGCCCCATTGCGCCTACGGCACCACGCGCCACATCACCCTCAGCTCCCCTTGGGCCCGTAAAACCTTGCGCTCCTGCAGGCCCCGCCGGACCTGTTTCGCCGCGTCCGCCGCTTAACGAAAACCCAGCGACGCCTTGGGGGCCCACGGAACCTTGTTCCCCTGTAGCACCGACAGGCCCCTGAGGACCGCGCGGGCCGACAAGGCTTGCAGATTTGGGAGTGCTGCTACAACCGGCCATGAGAGACAAACTGCTCATGCCCAATAAAACCATTACCCATTTAAACATATGTTGTAATTTCATAATCGTCCTCTTCCTTTTCCTTGAAGTTAAATTCTTTGTTCTTAACTCATGATCATAGGCGGGAAACCGCGCGGAAGATATGGGGTGCATACCCCACGCTCAGAGGCCTGAGAAGGTTTGTTTAAACGGCAATTCGCTCGGCCATATCCTGGCACCGGCCGGAACAAAAATTCCCTTCCACCATAACCGACTGCTTGGGGTTATCCGTTATCGGGTTGTCGCACACGTCGCACTGCATTGCCTCTCCGTTCGAATGATTAAAGCCGCCCGGTTAGCAAAAGAATAACTAAAACAAGCACAAGCGCCCCGGAAATACCGCTGGGGGCGTATCCCCAAGACCTGCTGTGAGGCCAAGCGGGCAGTGCGCCCACAAGAAACAAAACGAAGACAATGAGTAATACGGTTGAAAGTGTCATCGGAATTCTCCTTTTAGTTGAAGCTGAACAGCTTTTTTTCAGATCCAGTCTAACGCCGCCCGGCCGGCGGTTCTATGGGGTTAACACCTGATGCCGCGGACTGCACTTTCAGATCGACAATAAGCGGAAGATGGTCTGAGGCAATGCGGTCCAATTCCGTGGAGGGAACTGCGATGTTCATAACTTCAATGTCCGGGCTGACAAAAAAATGATCGATCCTGCTAAAAGGATAGCCGGCGAACCACGTGCTTTTCGGTTTATGAGACTCAACGAGCATCTGCGCGTCTCGAAGCGTACAGCCAATCCGCTTACACACCGTGGACCGCGGGTCGGCGTTAAAATCCCCGCACAAAACAACCGCCCCCTGGCAGGCTGCATTGCCGGTCCAATCGGGACCAAGCAAGGCTTCGGCTTGAAGCAAGCGTTCGGCGGGCCATAAACTTAAATGACTTGTGATCAAATTAACCTTGATACCGTTCACGTCAATTTCCACCCACAGCGCGCCGCGGGGTTCGAAAAACCTGTGGCCTTTGAGGCGGGGAAGCGCATCCACTCGAATCATCTTTAGCGGGTAGCGGCTGAGAATCGCATTTCCGTATTTACCGTCTTCGAAAGAAAGAGACGACTGGAAATGAAAGGTCATTCCTAATTTACGCGCGATGGTTTCCGCCTGATCAATATTCCCGGAACGGTCTCTTCCCACATCAATTTCCTGCAGCGCCACAACGTCCGCGTTCTGGCGCGCGATCACCCGCGCGATCCGGTCCGGCGAAGTTTTTCCGTCCAGGCCCTCACAACTATGAACGTTATAAGTCATCATCCGCAATGTCTTGGCTAACGGCACCGCCGGCTCCGATCCGGTTCCGGAAGCCCGTCCCAAATGCCGGAGCGCCGCCGCACGGATATCAAGCGGCCGCAAATAGGCCCGCCCGTTTAAAATTAAAGGCGCGTCCGGAGGAAGAAGCGCGAAGCCCCTTGTTTCTTCCGGCCCATAGCCCGCGTGACAGCCGCTTTCCGCGGCAAAGGTGATAAGTTTTTTCCCCTGGCACCATCCCGAAATGATTATTTTTCCGGCGTTCGGATGGTGGCATAAAGCCGTCAGATCCGCCGCAGCCTCTTCCAGAAAAGGATGGTCTTTCCCTAATATTTCGCGCGCGTCCCCGGGCAGCATAAATTTACCGTCCGGCGTCCGCGCCTCTACCTGCCTCATTTCCCTGGGAATCAAAACCACAGGTATTTTTGCCGTATGCAGCAGTTCGGAAATCACGCGTTCTTTTTCTTCAGCGCTCAATTCCGCGGAAGGATAAACGTGAACAAGGGGGCCCATTCCAACCGCAATCACTTTTGAACCCGCGGTTTCCACCCGCTGGGCATGAGAAAAACAGTCCTTGTTTTTCAAACATTTAGCGATTGAAAGTTCCCCGAAAATCGACGCAATCGCTTCTTCAACCGTCCGGCCGTTCTGCGCGGCATAAGGAACCGCGTCCTCCTGCCCGTGGTCCGAATAAATCCAGATATCATAATCCCGCCGCTCAGCAAGCCTTGCTTCTTTCCAAACGCGTTTCGCGGCATCGTCAATCCCGCGCAGCGACCAATGCGCGAATTTCGAAGAAGGGCCCCGCCAATGGGCTTGCTCGTCGTATCCCATAAAATTCAAATGAATGACGGGTAATCCGCGGGCGATATCAATTTTCCCTCCCAGAACCACAAGCTCCCTCAGCAATACGCAGAGCGCCGCCCTCGTGGGGATGTATTTAAACTCCATGACCACCTTTTTACCGGCGATAACGCCTTGCATAAAATCATAAATCCCGATGAGGGTTTCAAGGAAAAGCAGAATCACGGTGCGGAAAAAGATATTCAGATGAAAAACAAAAATGAGAACCCATGTAAACGGATTAAAAACCTTAAAAAGCCTGCTATAGCCGCCGCCCGCCGCACAATAATGAGACTCTTCGGCTCCGCCCGTAAAAATATTGGCGTATGAACTCCCGCCTTTAAGAAGCGGGTCGGCATCCTTGCTGATGCGCGCTTCTATTTCCTGAGCGTATTTCGGATTAAACATCACAAACGTTTCACCGCTCTGCCGGTCCAAAAAATTAAAGGCGGGAACGCATCCTTTTACCCCATAAAAAAGTTCGCCTTGCACCGCAGGCGTATTAGACGGCATGCCGGAATAATGTTCATAATCTCTATATTTTTGCTTCTCAAGAACAGACCGGAGAAACGGAAGATTTCCTTCGCGAAGTCCCCGCTGATATTGTTTATAGGAGAGCCCGTCAATTTGAATCAAGACCAGCCCCGGGGCCGTTGGCGTCCCCTCGGATTTGGAGAGGCGCAGTAAACGGACCGCCCAATAAGAGCGGTTGAACCCATTCCTTAACCTCCTGAGACTGAATCCTATTTTACCGATCATGGGCGTTTTTCCGGAACCGCAGAAGCCGGCATTGGCGTGTCTTCGTTGGAACCAAAAGCTGCATCCATTGCCGCTTTAGTAAAATTGCAGAGAAGATCCCATTCCGCTTCGGCGCGCTGCATGAAAGGAAACCAGTCTTTCTCTTCTGCTTTTCCCTGAAAGCCTTTTGCTGTCTGCAGGCTCTCGTAAAGAGAAAGCGCTTTCCCGGCGCATCTTTGCATGGAAAACTGCATCGCGGTTTTTTTTGCCTCAGCGCTCAATTTTCTTCTTTCGGCAGGCGTATGCTGAAGCACCCAGTTTAGGGCTTTTATGAATTCTTCTTCGCTTTCATGGGCGACGAGCCGGCCGTTCACTTTGTCTCTCACAATATCCCGGACCCCCGGCGCGTCAAGGCCCACCACCGGAGTTCCGGCCGCCATGGCTTCATTCAATACCATCCCCTGAGTTTCGCTGCGGGAAGAAAATGCAAAAACATCAATCGCCTGAAAGGCCTCGATCAATTTTTCCCCCGTCAGTTCCCCCGCGAGAAACATCTGCCCCTCCAGTTTCTGCTTTTTAAAATATTTCAGGAGCTCCGCTTCCGACGGCCCGCTTCCGACGGCTAAAAAAACCGCACGGCTTTCTCTTTTTAAAAACGAAGCGGCCGCCCGGGTGAGAAAAGGCATGTTTTTTTCCGGCGAAAATCTGCCCACATAGCCGACCACAAAAGCGTCTTTCGGGATTTTTGCCCGCTCTCTGAATTTCCCGGCGCCGCCTTTATATTGATTTAACTGCAGTCCGGTCGGGATAACCGTGATTTGCGTTTCCACTCCGCGCGCTTTTAACATTTCGGCGACGCTTTCGCTGGGTGCAATGACATGATCGCAGTGATTGGCATACCCCGTAGCAAGTTCAAGCACAAACCTTTTTACAGTCTCCGAATTGCCTACGTTTTCCTCATAAAGCGAGTGGTGGGTAAAAATCAGCGGCACCTTGTGGTCGTAAGCGAGCCGAAGCGCCGTGTCCCCCATAAGGAAAGGATGATGGGCATGAATAATGTCGGGGTTAAAGTCCCCCAGGGCTTCCATAAAAAATCCGGCGATAGGAAATTTTACCGAAAATTTGGACCCGTAAAAATTTTGAAGCGCGGGGACTCGAATCACATCCAGTTCATGCTTGGGGCTGTTGTCATATTCGGGTGCAACAATGACAACCCGATGGCCCCGTTTACGGTATTCTTTTGTAAATGATTCGATCGAGCGTTCCAGGCCTCCTACCAGAGGCAAATAAGTATTGGTCATCATCAAAATATTCATCGCGCGCTCCGGGAACCGCGGGTCTCTGCTGATATTTCTAAGGAACTCTCCCCGGGTTTTACCTGTATGGGGACGCGGCCGGACAGACGAATTTCCATTGCCGGTTCTTTTCCCTGATGCCAATGGCCGGACCATCGGACCGTAATTTTTCCGTCTTCTGTCTTGATGCCCACTTGAACCGATCCGAACCTTGTAAGCGTGGGGCCCAAAGCGGCCTCTTTACCCTCCGCCATCCAGGAAACCGGAATGCCGGAGCATAAAATAAGTTTTTCCTCTTCTTCGCGCACAAAACAATTCCGGACCATCAGCACCCATTCCGCGGCCGCCCAAACGTGCTGGCCGTCCCCCATGCACCCGCCCTTGGTCCTGGGATGGACCGCTTCCGGCCATTGCCCTGTGGGTGTCGCCAACAAAGCAATCGAACCCATCAAATCAAAAAAACGGGGGTCTCCGGCACGCAAAAAAATCTGGGCGATATGCAGCGTTAAATAGACATTGATTCCGGAATGACTGATCTCTTGATAAAACCCTCCGTGAACAAAGCATTCCCGGAACAGAAACTCGGCGGTATCAAAAACCCGGGGATCTCGCTCGGGAAAAAGTTGAAGCGGATAACCTGCCGCGATCGAGCCGATGGCGCCTGCATCCATTCTCCGGTGAGGAGAAGCGGGCATGAGGTTTCCTTTTGTTTGTTCAAAGGCGGTTTTCAAGCTCGCTTCTATGCACCGCAAAAAATCGTCGGCTTGGTCCAACAATTGCGCGGCAAATTCCTGATCCCCTAATTGACCGGCAAGATAGGCCCCCGCCCGAAGACCCGAGACGCCCCAAAAATCATCCCAGTAATAATAGTCATTGGGGCCGAGATGTTCGGCGCTGAATCCCACCGGAAGCAAACCAAAGGCCCTGCTCCCTTTCCCGAATTCTCTTTTGTTTTGAATCCATTTTGCGCCCCGGTAAACGGCCCTCTTCCATTTGGGGTCCGGTTTCTGACCCGTCAATTCACAAAACCGGCGTATCGCCCATAACGCTTCTCCGTTAGAATCCCATTCCCCGTCTTGCGATAAAAAATAGCCGGCGGCGGTTTGGCGCATCGGGAACCGGTCGATAATTTTTTTTGCCCGTTTATCCAGCCCCACACAAAGCATGGCCTCCAGAATGAAGGCTGCGTCGCGAAACCAAAACCGTTTATATGTGTACGGGCCCGGGAAAATGTCCTGCTGCGGAGAATGTAAAATGAGAGACCGGATGGCAGCATCATAAAGAAACTGAAAATGTTGGTCCGGCAGACCGGCCCGGCATAACCCGTCTAAGTTCTCATCCCATTTTGAAAGGGCAGACTTCAATTGCCCCGCCGGCTTCATCGGCGAATTTTTTATTATCGGGACAGAAATCGTGACCCTGCGTTTTACATTCGGCTCAAGTTCAAAAAGAGCTGCGGCTGTGGCCATCCCCACGGGGCACTCCACTTTATCCGCTTCTGACGGCAAGGGCAGCTGCCCGAAGACATCCCCTTTCCAATAATGAGAAAAACAAGTCCTCTCGGGTTCCGAATCAAAATGGACAAAGAATTGCCCGTTCACTTTCCACCCAAGCCGCTCGTCCAACAAAGAGATCTTGTTCAAAAAACTAATCCCTTCCGGGTTGCAGGGGCGGAGCGAGACCGCCAGCCAGCCGCCCGACGTTGACAGGGCCGTCAATTTGATTTGGCATATCACAATCCCGGATTGCTCATAAGCTTCCGCGCAGGAGCGGAGATTCATATCCTGATACTCAGAGGTTGTGATGACTTGGGGATTTCCCCGCAGATTCCACTCTTGCTGTGCCGAACCCAGTTTTGACGGGATTAACTGAAGTCCCTTTTTGTTCATCATCCACGCGTCAATCGACCATCCGTCAAAAAAGGGCGTGACCAATCCCCGGGGGTCGACAATGGACAAGTCGGTAAAGTCAGGAACTCCTACGGCCGTCCAGTTTCTGTGAGTCAGATTCAGGTGGGTGAGATTAAATGCCCGCGGAATAAACGATTCGTCATCCGGATCAAACTGGCGTTCGACCCAGTAAGGCCAAATCCAGTCCATATTGTGCTGAATCGCCTGGCTGTTGACTAACCCGCGGGCCTGCATAATCGCGCCCGCTCGAAGAAGTTCCTTGGGGGCCATGAGTTCGGAGGGTTGGGCGAAACGCCTGAGACTGGCTAAAACCAAAATCGGGTCGAGAAAACCTTCAACGCGCGCGATATGCCGGACAAAAAAATCTCTGAACTTTGTTGACAGATATCTTGATATCCTGCCGAAAAATATTTTTCGCATAGAGCTTCCCTAGTACATTGTTTCATTAAAAATTAGGAGTGTTTTTTATAAGGAGACAAGTACAGTACTGTGTTCCGATTCATAAAAATTAATGTTACACAGTACTAGTTGAGCCGAACTCTAGCATAATTGAAAAGTTGAATGCCATAAACCCCGAGAAAGCTAAAATAGAGAACGGCCAGCGCAGGAATCACAACGGACCATGCGATTTTGGCTCGCCTGGAAAATACGGAACTCTGCCATAAAAGCGGGAGCGCTAAAAAACCTCCTGCGAGCAGCATCGCCACGATATAAGCTTTTGAATCGTTAAACGAGCTTGCTCTCCCCTGCGAAAGCATGTAAGTCTCGATGACCGCGGGAACCATGACCATCAAGTAAGCAAAACACGTCAGCAACTGACCGACGGCCGACCGTAAAAGAATAATTGAGCAAACAATTCCAATATCAACGACAAAAAGCGCCGCCGCCTTCCCTCTCTTGCCGACCGCCAGATGCCCCATCCCGGGCAACAGAGAAAGGCTTGCGGCAAGAAGGGGCTGCATTTAGGCCGCTTCTACAGTACCGCGATTTTCCTCTTCCCGGTACAAATCTTCCATTTCATCTTCCTTCTCTTTTTCATTCAGGCCGGCGGCATGCTGTCCCGGCAGACGGCTTTTGAGCCCCGCACCTTTTTCCCGCACTTTCTGATTTCGTCTTAATTTTTCACTTTCGCTTGCGGTGCGTTCGCGGGCGGCGTCTGTCTCAACAGCATTCTGCTTTGGATTTTTCATGACACTTCCCCTTTTGAAAATATTTTCGGATTTTCGCCGCTATCTGCGGCGCGCCCCTTTTACTTCTGCATATGGCTTCCGAGCTCCGAGATATCGGAACCGATTCCGCGCGTCGTTCCGCTATGACAACCGGCGGACAAAACCGATAAGCAAAGCAGAATAACTATCACCGTAATGTTTTTCATCCTCTTCCCCTTCCTTACGACGTAAGGGACATCTGTTTAATTTGATCGACACGGATGTCATACTCGCTTTGGTTGATTTTCCCTGAATCAAGATCCTTCTTAAGTTGATTCAACTTCACCTGAGCATTGGCTTCATACCCGGCCCCCGTCGCAAGCGTTCCGCCCCCGGCGCCCGTCCAAAATGCACCGCTGCATGCCGACAACCCAAGCATCATCGATAAAAGCAATGTCACTAATAATATGTTTTTCATTTTTTCCCCCTCGCCCGCAAAAATTCAGGCTTTGTTTTCAGTTGTCATCGGGACGCTCGTACGGCTTTTCCGGACCGCGCCGCTTCCGTAAAGCAAACTTAACGGCGGAGAGTCCAAAAAGGAGGTCTCCTTTTCAAGCGTCATCATTAGCTCATCGAAGTCATCGTTATTTCTTTTAAAATACCGTTTGAACGGTTCTGGAATATTCATGTCATTACCTCCTTCCATCTCTGGCTTGATCTTAAGAGAAAACCTGTCGGAGGTTCTATGGGGTATTCACCCCACGCGGGGCTTTTTTAAATGAAATAGCGCCGGCCGGGGGCCAATGCCCTAGCGGATGGTGATCTGAACACTGCTTTCGATGATTCCTGCGGAAATGGCGTAGCGGGTAAGCCCTGCGGTGTCGTGAATATTAAGCTTCTCCATAAGATGCTGGCGGTGTTTTTCAACCGTTTTAATGCTGATCCCAAGTTCTGCGGCGATTTCCTTGTTCGCTTTTCCTTCGGCAATCAGTTGAAGAGCCTCGGCCTCGCGCGAACTCAAACGGACGTTTTTCTTTTTGAAGATCCCGTTTCGCCCGAGCGATTGTTTGTTTTTCTTTTCGAGGCGCTTTGTAATGTCTGCGCTGAAAAAGGTGTTTCCGTTTTTAACTTCTTGTATCGCTTTGGACAAAACTTCTGCGGAACTTTGTTTGATTAAAAAACCCGAGGCGCCAATCGCGATCATTCTATCAATGTATTCATCATCGCTATGGGCCGAAAGCACTAAAATTTTCGTGGCGGTAACGGCCTTCATGATTTGCACGGCGGCTTCAAATCCGTTCAGAAGCGGCATGGCAATATCCATCACGACCACGTCGGGACGGAGTTTCTTGGCAAGTTCTACGGCCTCGCGGCCGTTGCGGGCCTCGGCGATCACCCGGATGTCCTTTTTAGTTTCCAGCACCATCCGCAGCCCCTCGCGAACCACCGTATGATCATCCGCTAACATAACTGTGATGGGCTTTTTCATGATTTAAAAGCTTTCCTGTGTTCCATTGAAAGGAATCTGGGCTCCGATCGTGGTGCCTATTTCCTTTACGGATTTTACCTCAAATCTACCGCCCACCATCTCCACGCGTTCACGCATGCCAAGCAAACCCAATCGTTTGTTTTTCTTAGCGTACAGAACGCGTTCGACATCAAAAGACTTTCCGTTGTCTTGAATCGCCATATAAACAGAGCGGTGCTTCTTTTGAATTTCCACTTTCACAAGGCTTGCTTGCGCGTGCTGCGCGACATTCGTAAGGGCGGCCTGCGCGACGCGGTAGAGCACGGTCCGCTTGGCGTTGTTTAATCGCTCCACGCCGGAAAAGACCTTAAATCGGATCGGAATTCTGGTGTGTTTCGTAAAACCCTTCATGTACGCATGAAGTGCCGGTATCAGCCCCAGGTCATCTAAAAGCGTCGGCCTAAGATCGCGGGCAAACCGGTGCACGATGTTCACCGATTTTTCCACAAGCCGCTGAGTGCGGGTAATTTTTTTCTTGAGGCCCTTGGTATTGACTGCGGCCTCAACTTTTAACGTCGCCAGATGGGCATTAATTCCCGACAGCGTTTGGGCAATTTCATCGTGGAGCTCACGGCTGATTTCTTTCCGTTCTTCTTCCTGCGCCTGGATAATTTGACGGGACAAATGCCTCAAATGCTCCTGCATATTACGTGACTGTTCCAATAAGCAGTTGTAGTGTTGTCCGCTTTTTATGAGTTTTTTTTCCACACCTTTGCGAACCGCGATTTCCTGCTTCAGCTTCCGCCGCAACAGATCCTTTGATTTATCTGTCATAGAGCCCTCTCGAATCATCGCTGTCAGATGATCCCTTTATTCGTACCAATATCGTATGATCGCGCTTTTCCTTACTATGGGGTAATACCCTACCCTCCTCAAATGCCCCGCTGAATAGGGTTTCACCCCATATAAGAAAGATCCGTACGCCCGTAGTATAGCTCCAAACAGATGAAGGGGGTGATTTCAAATGGCTAAGAAAAGCAGAGGCGGTCGAATGACTGCCGCAAAAAAACGCGCAGCCAAGTCAGCGGGCGGCCGCGATCCCGTTAGTCCGGTTTTCTCATCGATTAGGTGAATCGATAAGAAAACCGCTTTGGACGCATGGGGTTGCATCCAAAGTTTTGCGCCCGCGTTTTAACAGGGCGCAAAAGACAACCCCTGGGGTACAAATGAAAAAGCCCATTTGCACCACAGCCTCCGCGAGGGCATTTCTCATTGGTGATGAGAAATGCGGGTTAGAGAACGCAAAGCAGGCCGGAAGATCATGAGCACTTAAGAGCGCCCGAGGAAGGGATTGTGACATTAGGCGGGAAAGGCTCAAAGCCCCGAGGAAAAAGGCCGGGCCGCAAAGCCCGTGAATGACATTCGGGGTATGAGTCGCGTTATCCATGAAGCGGCTCTATCACCAACACAGATCGCTAAATTAAGGAGGAAATAACCATGAAACGAAAAATGAAATTCATTTACGCGGGTTTGGCATTTTGTGCTCTTTTTGCAGGCATCCTCGCGTCAAAATCATTCGCCGAGAAAACTTTGAGCGGCCCTCTGCAAAGCGGACTCCTCATTGCCGATTTTAATTCCGGGGATAAGCCCAACAATCTAGGCGGCGATTTTGGTTCCTGGAATAAAGACGCCACGGATGACACGCAGGGCAGCTACATGTCTTTTGTTGCCGATGATGCGTTGGGAAGTGAGTCGGGGCACTCCGTTCGCCTTGATTACAGAGTCGATTCTCCGAATCCCGCTTACAACGGTTTTTGGATGAAATTGAACAGTGTTGATTTCACATCCTATGACACTCTCAATTTTTACATTAAAGGAGAGCCTCAGGCCGGTTTTACAAAACGTCTCAAGCTGGAACTCAAAGATGCCAGCGGCATCCCGCAGGCCTCGTTTGTCATGACGGGCATTAGTGATCAATGGCAAAAGATTTCGATTCCCTTTAAGGAGTTCGGTGCCGCAACGAATTGGAAAGAGATGACTGAGTTTGTGGTCGTTTTCGACGATATGAACTCGCGTCCAAAAACGGGCAGCATTTATCTTGATAATGTCAGCGTGTCAAAAGCATAACCGAAATTAAGAGCCGGCCGCGGGCTGCGCACGCCCCGGCCGGGCAGAAACTCAAACAGGAGGATCTTATGTTCTACACAATTGCCGTATTGCTGTTAGTTCTGTGGGCGCTGGGACTGGTGAGCAGTTACACCTTGGGGGGATTTATTCACCTTCTTCTCGCCGTCGCCCTTGTCATGGTTCTGCTGAAATTCATTCAAGGCATAAAATTACTGTAACCGATATTAGCACCGGAGGTTTTTTATGAGACAAAATACAATTTTTGCGGGCCTGCTCATCTTGTTTGGCATCGCTGCCTTTAGTTATCAGGGCATCACTTATAAAACCCGGGGAACGGCCGTGGATCTGGGTTCGCTACAAGTGACGACTGAAAAAACCAAAAAAATCCCGATCCCCCCGCTCGTTGGCGCAGTCGCACTAATCGGCGGCATTACATTACTGTTCAGGAACACCTCACCGGCTTAATTTTTGAAGCTTGCTTTTGAACTGCCGCGTTTTTTTATGAAGCCATTGAAGATATCATGAACGCTTTCTTATTGCCCTTATTTCCGTTCGGGTTAAAAAAATTCTTCGATTTTCATTTTTAATGCCTCGCCAAGCGGGATACCCTCTGCTCCCCCGATCAAAATTTTGCGGCAAGGGTAGCGCCGGGCAAAGGACTCAAGCCCGCTTGCGTGGATTTCCCTTAAACCGCTTTTGACTTCAACGGCGGCGATATCACGGCCTTTACGCAGAATGTAATCCACTTCGTAGTTGCCTTCTCTCCAATAAAAAAGCTCGATGCCTTTGTCAGCGGCCCCGGCAAATAAATGAGCCCCCACAGCACATTCCACAAGCCGCCCCCATCCTTGGGAATCTTGCCTGGTGCGCTCAAACAAAAGGCCCCGCAAACTTGTCATCAAAGCATTATTCAGCGGCAGCCATTTCGGACTTGAGCTCTTCGTTTTTATTTGGGAGCCTGAAAACTTTTCGAGTCCTGCAATAAGAAAGGCGGCCTCCAGCAGCCTTTTATAGGCAGCAAGGGTGACTGTATTGCCGGCGTCG
>Ga0209211_10006920_pt1 | contig 16159 bp, 15 predicted proteins | sample RifGroA2_FD_183992 | JGI IMG/M metagenome (GOLD analysis project Ga0209211, IMG submission 183992) | Groundwater microbial communities from Rifle, Colorado, USA - Groundwater A2 (SPAdes) (version 2) | ecosystem: Environmental > Aquatic > Deep subsurface > Groundwater | place: Rifle, Colorado... | reverse complement strand
AGAGAAAAGACGGCCTTGAGCGCAAGTTTTTGAAAAAGCTTAAAAATTGGGGATATGGTGTTTCGTGGGGCGGCCTTTTGCTGTGGTTTTTGCGGTATGAGCAGATCCCATGGCTTTCTGTGCGTTTTTTGCTCTGGGCGTGGATCGTTTTTTCTGCGGTATGGCTTATGTTCGTGATGCGCTATAAGCTTGCGATCATCCCAAAGAGGCGGGCAGAAATTGCGCGGCAAAATGGCATTTAAGCAGATAAAATTTTCAAGTGGTGTTATAAAAGACCAAGGATTAGGCAAAGCGCTTGGTTTTCCAACAGCAAATTTAGTTATTCCTTCAGGGTTTTCTTTGCCCTTTGGCGTGTATTCTGCCCGAGTGCGTATTTTTGGGGAATGGCGAAAAGCGGCGCTTCATTTCGGCCCGCGGCCAGCGATCGGTAAAAGCGAGAGTTCGCTAGAGGCGCACATTTTGGATTTCTCGGGGGATTTATACGGCACACTTTTGGAGGTGGAAGTTGGGGATTTTTTGCGGGAAATACAAACATTCGCGTCAACCGATGCGCTGAAAGAGCAGATGAGACGGGATTGCGATAGAGTGAGAGAGCGAGCATAAGCTTTAGTTACAAACTAGCTTTTTGGGGCGGTTGCAGGAGTATAAACTATTATTTCATGAGGGCCGACTTGCTTGAAAGTCGGTTTTTATTTGTTTGAAACCATGATCAGCGAAGAGTAATTCTATACATTAATCTAAACATTTATTTGAACCATTTGATGAGCAAAAGCATAAAACAACAAATTGGCAAGTATGGAGAAATGCTCGCAGTGCAGTATTTGGAAAGAAAAGGGTATCGCATTTTAGAAACAAATGTGCATTCCCGTTTTGGGGAAATTGATATTATTGCGGTGAGTCCGGAGCAGGTATTGGTTTTTCTTGAGATAAAAACACGGACGAACAGCGCGCACGAATCTCCGGAGCGAGCAATTGATGTTCGTAAACTGCAAAAGATGTGGAAAACTATGAAAATATATTTATCAACGCATGATGTGCTGTATGCCGGATACCGGATTGATTCAATCGCGCTTTCTCTCAACAGAGAGGAGAAGCGGTGTTTTATGCGCCACTGCAAGGCGATTGGGAGACTGTTTTAACTGGGCTCAAAGCAGAGATTGTAAATGCATATATTGTCAATCTTGACCGATGAACGATTGTCCATTAAGTTAATGGAAGAAACAGCATTCTTTGATATCGTTATCGTTTTGTGGCGTGGGGTCATGCGCGTTTCATGCAGATGACACGTATTTGAAAAATACTCTTTCAGTCGGCGCGCTCGTATGAGGCAAGGGTGTTTCTCAACTGTGTGTCATTTGCGTGAGCAAGTGGCCTTTTTAATTACTTAAACATTTTAGAATGTAATTAACGCACTCTATGTCAAAGACGTTTTTGTTTCTTAAAGCCCGAAACAAAAAAGAGAAATTCATACAAAAATGCCTGTTCAATATAAAAACATATTTTGTTCTTTCTTGTATAGTTCTTGGGGTTGGCTTAAGCGGCGCGGTTGTAAATGCGCAAGAGATTTCGCCTGACACGCTCGCGGGCGTGTTTATCGGGCGGGCGAGCAAGCCCTTCGTGATTTCTCCCCGTGTTGGGGAAGTGGTCAAAGAAAGCATTATTGAAATTGCCGGAGAAGGCGACAACGACACAATTGTTAATATTTACGTTGATGACGTTTTAGACGGAACAGCGCCGATAAAAAATGGCGAGGGGCTCAAGGGAACTTTTTTAGCGCGCCTCAATGTACCGCTCTCGTTAGGCGCGCATGTAATTTATGCGATAGCGCACAGCACCGATAAGCTTGCGAGCGAAAAAAGTGAAGAGGTGATTATTACGTATAATCCGAATGCAATCGTTCAGCCGCCTGCGCCGGAAATTACAGCGCCTCCGGTTGAGCCTGTTACGCCCGGGACTAATGAAACAGCCTCTCAACCAACACAGTTGCCCCTCGTCCGCGTGACAGCGCCAACGCTTCGCGCGCCAGAGTGGAATACAATCGTGAAAGCGGTACGTCCTGTTATTGACGGCGTTGGGCGGAACGGACAAACAGTTGCGCTCTATATTGACGACAAGCTGGATGGAACACTCTCTCTTGGCGCGCACACTTCTGGCGCGGTAGGATTTGCATACCATGCACGGCAAAAACTTAGTTCAGGCTGGCATGAAGTGTACGCGTACAGCTTTAATGCGGACTCTGTAAAAAGTGTGAAATCCAGATATCTGCGTTTTTATCTTGAGCTTCCCTTTATTGCGCCGACGCTTCTTTCTGCGCGGCAGACCGAAAAAAGCGCGCAGGTTGGCGGGCTTGCGGTAAACGGGTCCGTGATTACTGTTTTTGTTGACGGAAAGGAAGACGGGCAAAAAGCAAACATTGAGCCACATCCATCAGGGGTAACCTCGTTTGTGTATACGCTTTCAGCGCTCCCTGCGCCGGGAAGGCATACCATTACGGCAAAAGCGCATGATGCAAACGGCAAAGAAAGTTTGTTGTCTAATACGATTGTGCTGTCTGCTTTAGCTCTTTCTGTTGAAGGAGATGAAACGGCAGAAAGCGAAAAGCAAGAGGATGATCAAATTGCAAAGGCCGAGCCTGCTCAAGATGCTCAAGAAGACAATACAACCGATGTAAAAACTCCAAAAGAAGATACTGCGCCGGCAAAAACAGGAGAGCCGGTAAAGAGTGAGGAAGAAGCAAAGAAAGCGCTAGATGAGGCGAAGGCAGAAGAGGAGAAAGAACAAGAAGACAAAACGAAACAAGAAAGCGAAAAAGACGTAGATGAAGTTGTTTCTGATGAAGCAAGCGAAGATGTTAAGGAAGAAGACGGAGAGAGCGCCTCTGCCGAAACCGAAAAGGTGGTGAATTGGTCGCTTGTGGTTGGCGTGGTTATCTTGATTGGGCTGATTATCGCGTTTATCGTTTGGTACGTTTTACAGAGGCGCGACAGAGTGAATGCTGGCATCAAAAGATTATTTGGCGAAGAAGAGGCAGACGAGTGGAGTGAAGACGAAGAATCGTCTTTTGGGGAGTTTGCCGGCGACGGAGAGAAAGCAGAAGTGCGCGAAGCGCTTCATGGCAAAGAAAAGCAAAACGGCAAAGAGGAGCCTTCAAAAAAAGAAGCATCGCGCGAGGAGAGCAAGGCGAGCGAAAAAAAAGACAAAGAATCCACACCTGCTTCTGCAAGCGCGGGAAAAGATGAGCCTGTAAAAAAGAACGAGGATCGGGTGAAAGACTCAAATGATATGAATCTTCCTCCTCCTCCGCCTGATTTATAACAAGCGGGAAAGAATCAGTACAGACTGTCCAAAAAGGTGATTTTCCTAAAAATCACCTTTTTGGAAGGCTGATTTGGAATGGTTTTTCATATAAGCCCGTCCGAAAATTCACTAAAAAGTGAATTTTCGGATGGGCTCTTTGGTTTTAATGATAGAATCAGGGTATAAAGTTATGCTCAAAAAAAGATACGCGATAGGTATTTTGTGTTTGTTGATAAGCGCTACGGTGGTAGGCGCAGGCTTGGCGCGCAAAAAAACTTCGCGAGTATCTCTGCCCATCCAAAAGAAGACGGAAGATACTGCTACGCCTGTGATACAAATTACCGATATCGCGCCAGAGCGTATTCCTGAAACGATCAGCGCGCCTATAGGAGAAATACTGGAAGAAGAAAGCGAGATAGAGATCAAGGCGGACCAATCAACATTGCCAAAACAAGTATTTTTGAAAGTCCCGTTTTTTTCGCAAGCGCCGTTTGGGGACTGGAAAGACGAGCGCCAGCAGGACGGATGCGAGGAGATGGCATTAATTATGGCCGCGTACTGGGCACGAGGAGAGGAGAAAAGCGCACAGCAAGCGCTTGCGGATTTGTTTGATACTGCAAAGTATGAAGAACGTACCTTTGGTTCGTTTCACGATACAAACGCGGAAGATACCGCGCGGCTTGCCCGCGATTATTTTGGGCTTAGCGCGCGCGCACAGTATGATATAAGCATGAACGATATCAAGCGCGAGCTTGCGAAAGGGAATGTGGTGATTACGCCGGTAAATGGCAAAAGTATCGGAAACCCCTATTATACGGCGCCGGGGCCGGAGCGGCACATGGTTGTGCTTGTGGGATATGAGGATAAAGCAAAGGAATTTATTGCCAATGATCCGGGTACAAAGCGCGGGAAAGGGTACCGCTATAACTACGCAGTGTTTTGGAACGCAGTGCGGGATTATCCGTCAGGCTACAAAACTCCGATTGGGGACAAAAGCGTAAAAGCAATGGTCGTAGTTTCAAAATAGCAGGCGGTAAGAGGAATGAGCACAGAAATAAAATTGACACAAAGCCTCTCTCTGTTTATTCTTTCCTTATATGAAACTAAATTTTACTCTTAACGAGAGCCTTGCGTTTAAAGGGAAGGGAACACATTTACCCCTTGTTTTGAGCGTGCCGCTCGGTTCAGAGAACCCCGTATCCATATTTTTAAAAGTTGCGCAGAAGAAGGAGCATGCGTTTTTGCTTGAGAGCGTTGAGGGAGAAAAAAAAGTAGCGCGGTATTCATTTATAGGGATTGATCCGTATAAGATTTTTGATTTTTATAAACAGCAGGGAAGAGTGGTGTTTCGGTCCGGCGTTGCAAAACGAGTTAATGTTTTAAATCCGCTTGTATATATTCAAAAGGCCGTGGAAAAAATTCACATTCCCCGCGGCATTGCGAAGCCTGAATTTATGGGGGGCGCGGTGGGATATTTGGGCTACGAGGGTGTCCGCTATTTTGAAAATATACCCGAAGCGGCAGAGGATCCTTTAAAAATTCCGGATGGAATGTACGGTTTTTTTGACACCGTGATTGTTGTTGATCATGTGCGCCGCGGGATCAAAATAGTACAGTTGTTAGAGCTCAAAGGCGATATCACAAAAAAGTATGGAGAGGCCGCACAGGTTATTGATCGGATTGCTCGGCAGATCAGGGAGGGAACCGCCGAGCCGATTCTTGATTTTCAGCGCGTGAACCAGCGCAAAATTTCTGCCGACTTAAACAAAAGGTTTATTTCCAATACTTCAAAGTCAGCATATAAAAAGGGCGTACAAAAAGCGAAAGAGTATATTGCAAACGGGGACGCAATACAGGTGGTGTATTCACAGCGATTTCAGGTGCCGTTTCGGCAGAACGGTTTTTTGGCGTATCAGGCGCTACGCCACATTAACCCCTCGCCGTATATGTATTACCTCAAATTTCCTAAATTTGAAATTGCCGGGTCCTCACCGGAGGTGTTTGCGCGGTGCGAAAAAGGAGAAATTTTTTTGACTGTCCTTGCGGGTACGCGCAAACGAGGCGAAAATTCAGCAGAGGATACACGGCTTATTGCAAATCTGCTCGCGGACGAAAAGGAGAATGCAGAGCATGTGATGCTCGTAGATTTAGGGCGGAACGATGTTGGGAAAGTGGGTACAATTGGAAGCGTGCGCGTTTCAAAATATAAGTACATTGTGAAGTATTCACATGTTTTACATATTGCTTCTGACGTAACCGGCACGATGAAGAACGAGATGAACGCGTTTGATTTATTTTGCGCGTGTTTTCCGCGCGGAACCGTGTCAGGCGCGCCGAAAATTCGCGCCATGGAAATTATTGCGGGCTTGGAAAAAGAAAAGCGGGGCGTATATGCCGGAGGAATCGGCTATTTTGATTTTGAAGGAAACATGAATGCGGCGCTCGGCATTCGCACAATTGTGATTAAAGATCGGAAAGCGTATGTGCAATCTGGCGCGGGGATTGTATACGATTCAGACCCCGAACGCGAGTATGAGGAATCGGTCAATAAGGCGAAGGGTCCGCTGAAAGCGCTCCTCATCGCAAAACAGGCGGGCAAAAATGCATCGCGCGTTTAGGTTTACTCCCCAATTACGAAACGGGCGGCTATAGGAGCTTTTCTCACTTATATGAAAACAATCATCATAGACAACTACGATTCATTCACGTATAACTTGTATCAATATATAGGCGAGCTTGGCGGAAAGCCCGAAGTGTTTAGAAACGACCAGATTACTTTAGAAAAGTTGAACGCGCTTCAGCCTTCGCGCATTGTGATTTCTCCTGGGGCAACAGATCCGAGCGATGATAAGTACTTTGGGCTGTGCAGAAGGATTATTGCGGAGTGCGGGCAAAAAATTCCGCTTCTTGGCGTGTGCTTGGGGCACCAGGGAATTATATATGTGTTTGGGGGAAAGATCGTGAGAGCGCCGCAGATTATGCACGGAAAGACAAGCTTGATATACCATGGCGAAAATGGGATATTTAAAGGGACGGAGAATCCGTTTTTCGGTATGCGCTATCACTCTTTGATCGGCGATGCAATGTCATTGCCAGATTGTTTGGAAGTAACTGCATGGACTGGGGCTGATTGCAAACGAAAATCTCAAAACATTTTTGATCCGTCAAAACATATTATAATGGGAGTGCGGCACAAAGAGTACCCAATTCACGGCATTCAGTTTCATCCGGAATCAATCGGGACAGAGGAGGGGAAAAAGATATTGAAGAATTTCTTGCTTGAGAGAGATGTATAAAAAATAGAGTAGCGTATGAACATTATACACATCCTCAAAAAACTAACCGCCAAAAAGGATTTAAGCGATGCTGAAGCAGAAGGGATGATGACCGCGCTGATGAAGGGCGAAGCGTCTCCGTCTCAGACGGCGTCGTTTTTGACTGCGCTTGCAATGAAGGGCGAGAGCACAGAGGAGATGACGGCATTTGTCAAAGTAATGCGCTCATGCGCTCTGCCTGTTTCAGTTGCGGGAAAAGTGCTTGATACCGCAGGCACCGGCGGAAGCGGACTTGTGCGCTTGAATGTTTCAACTGCCGTTTGTTTCGTGCTTGCCGCGCTTGGCGTGAAAGTCGCAAAGCATGGTAACCGGAAATTCGGCGGCAACTGCGGCTCGTTTGACCTTTTGGAGGCGCTTGGCGCAAAAATTGATCTTACGCCAGAACAGGTAGAAAAAATCATTGCAAGAACGAATCTTGGGTTTATGTTCGCCCCGCTTTTTCACCCTTCCATGAAGCATGTTGCGCCGGTGCGAAAAGATATAGGCATAAGAACGGTGTTTAATTTTTTAGGCCCGCTTACCAATCCTGCCGGGGCGCGCCACCAGCTCTTGGGGGTTTCGTCATTGGAAGTTGCGCCAAAGCTGGTTGAAGTACTCAAGAATTTAGGATCTGATCACGTACTGGTTGTACGCGGTGAAGACGGGCTGGACGAAATTACGCCCTGCGGCGCAACGCGCGTGTGGGAGCTGAAAGAGGGGAACATTGGAGAGTTCACTCTTCAGCCTGAAGATTTTGGCATGAACCGCGCGGAGTTTGAGGAAATTAAAGGAGGCGATATCGCCTATAACAAAAACATTATAGAAAAAGTTTTGCGCGGCTCTCTACGAGATGCGCGCCGCGACATTGTTATGCTGAATTCTGCCGCCGGGCTTATTGCGTATGATGAAACACATACTTTTGAGGAGGGGATACAGATGGCGCGAACAGCGCTTGAGAGCGGAAAAGTCGGGCAGAAGCTGGATGAGTATATTTCAGCGAGCAGGGATGTGTAGAGAGTATCTCAAAATTTTTTTTAATTTTGTAAAAGGTTGAATTTCATTGCAACATTTAATTAACCGTTTGTCTATCCCAAATTGTCAACACTTTCCTGTCTTGGCAAAGCAGTCCACCTTATGGAAACTATATTACCCCAGCATTTTTTAAAAGATTTAAAATCGAAAGGTAAGAAAAAATTAGAGCAACACCTAGTGCCACAGGAGTTACTTGATATAACGGTAAGATACCTGCGATATATAATAGAAAACAAAGGTATAGCAAGCGATAAGAGAGAACGGTTTAGATATTTTCTAGAGCAGATAGATAGCCAGTTGGACGAGATTACTAAAAGTAAGAAAATAAGGCTGGCAATAGTAGAGTTATTAAAAAGCAATATTATACAAGGCTCTGAATTACAAAAACTTCATCTATTAATGGCAAAGGTTGGGAATATAAAATTGGAGAAACATAATGGAGATCACTATAATGATGAATATTTGGGAAAGAGTCCTAACGAACGCATGGTTTCCGCGTTAGAGAGGCTGGACAACGATGCCAAAGAGACTTTTTATGAAACAATTTTCCCGCGTGTAGGATTATTATGCAATGGCGAATACATACAAAATGAACAGATGGATGTTATCAAAAAAGACGGAGGGTATATGGTTAAGACAAGATTTATTTCGGAGAGAGCCTGTTTCAGTCCTGATACAAAGCAAGAAATTCGCGTTCAGTTTGGAAGAAGAGCTAAAAATATTGGAAAACATTATCACATTAGTTTTCGCATGAATCCTGAACATTACAGACAGCTTCGTGACACTAAATTTAATAATCGGGATCCCAATTGTGAAATTTGGTATACTACGCCAAAGAAACCAAAGTTGCTTACTCCATCAGAGCCTTTGAAAGTTTCGTACGCGTGGTCAAAAGAGGAAGATGGGATTACGATTAATGTCGCTGCCGGTGATCAATCACAATCAGGGAGAGTAATGAGAGAAGATGTAGGTGATACAGAATTGTATCCCCCAGTAGAGACTGCCATCGGTTTTACAGAGGTTATTATTCCGGCAGATCACCCGTGTGTTCTAGAAGGGGTTATGGGAGAAAAATTAAATGCATTACTGAAAGAAGAATTGGAAATACAGGACGCTTTAGATTTTTCTTCGGAAGAACAGGATGAAAAATTAAAACAACAGATTTTGATGACCCACGATAAATTGGAGCATCTGCCGACAGAGGAACAGATATCACAAATAGAACGCAAAGAGGTAATGCCTGATTATTTCGCTTATACAAAACCCGAAGAACATCTTCGTATGTGGGATAAGTCGCCTTTTGCAGTATTCCATCAAATATATACGATTGGCGCATTGGTGGATATAATTAAGTACGATTTGTTATCATTAGAGCAACGCTATAAAAGAGGTCTTTTTCAAGAAGGGTTAGGTATGAAATTGGATTTGGATTCTGGTGGCGCGCTTTCAATTTTTACCAGAATTGCAACAAAAGAAGGGTGTGAAAAGTCTGATTCCTTACGCAATGGGATTTATTTGATATTTGCACCCACAGTTATTAACCGTATGGACAAGTATATGTATAACGAAGACAGGTCAGGGTCAACTGCGCCGGAAGAATTCGCTCAAAGGTTAACTATAGATGAAACATTTGAGGATCAAAAAGAAAATGGATACAATAAAAGAAACGAAATGATGTTTAACCACGGTCTTCCATTCTCATCTTTCATCGCGATCGGCGTTTCAGATGAACGCACCAGAAAAAGAGCCATAACTGTTTTGAAAAAAAATGATGTTTATGAAATAGGAGGCAATCCTGTTGGGCAGTCTGTTTTGATCGTTGGAAAAACAATGGATTTGGTTGAAATAACGAAAAATTACGTAGAACAAGGAGGAACAAATTTTTGAGAGGTTTCTATTTTTTTATTAGTCTTTAATACCCCGACAGCTTGTTGCGGGGTTACAATATAGAGTCCCGAGTCCAGAGCTTGCTCTAGGATTTAAAGCATACTGCTTCACTCCATGGGTGAACTATATTATGGACGCGCGCACAATTTTGACACCACATCCGTTTTTTGCTACGCTTGCATGTTTTTAAAATAATTTTAACATGTGGCGCGAAAGCGGTTTTTCAAAAATTGCTTTTATGCAAAACGCAAAAAGTGTATGGAAACAGGTAGTAAAGAGGGGGCTAGTAAAGAGGGGGCATTGAGCGGAGCAGTAAAAGACATAATAGAAATACTGAAACAGGAAGGACGGGAAGGAGTAGATATGCGAGCTAGGGAAGAGCTAATGATTGAGGTTGCTTCTTTAAACGAAGCGCTCAAAAGTGAGCGTGAGAGGGTGCAACAACTTGAGCTAGCGCTTGACATGTTGCATCAAAAGTATGCAGAGTTGATGGGGGAACATAATGAGCTATTGGCGACGCATAGCGCTCAAACAGAGAAGTATAACAGATTGTTGGCGAAGGTGCAGGAGATGTTAGGCCCTATTTTTGGAAATATAAACCCCAAGAAAAATTCTTCGTGAGAGTAAGGGGGTAAGCTACAATTATAAAATAAAACACACCAGATAATTTTTTAGGCCATCATGACGATTTTGGAACAGATTATCGCTCATAAATACGAGGAGATCAAAATATCCAAAAAGCGCGTTCCGCAAAGCGAATTGCACGCGGGGTTAGAAGTTTCTAAAAAAAATTTTAAGAGCGCTCTTTTTGGCGGGAGATCGCAAAAAACGCCGGGTTTGATTGCGGAGATCAAGAAAAAATCTCCAAGCGAGGGAATTATCCGCGAGCAGTTTCATGTAGAGGAGATCGCAAAAATATATATGCGTTACGCACAGGCGATTTCCGTGGTAACGGATGAACAGTTTTTTGGTGGCAGGCTTGAATATCTTGAACGTGCGGCGAGAGTGAGCCATTTGCCTCTCTTGCGCAAAGACTTTATTATTGACGAGTATCAAATTTATGAAACTCGCGCCGCCGGCGCGGATGCTGTTCTTTTGATCGCGGCAATTGTGCCAACGGAAACATTGCGCCTGTTCATCTCTCTCGCAAAGGAGTATAAAATGCCCGCTTTGGTTGAGGTTCATAGCGAAGGAGAGATTGAGTCCGCGCTTTCTGCAGGAGCCGAGATTATTGGAATTAACAACCGCGACTTAAACACGTTCGCGGTTGACATTGACACTACCATACGCCTCGCGCGCACTATACCGGAAAGAATTGTGATAGTCAGCGAGAGCGGTTTTAATACGCGCGATGATGTTTCGCGCGTTTCCTGCATGGTTGACGCGGTGCTCATTGGCACAAGTTTGATGCGCGCCGAGAATATAGAGGCGAAAATTACGGAATTGAGGGGTTCAAAATTTTGAACCCCTACTATCCATAATACACGCTATCTTGTCAAGTCTTGCAAGAGAGGAATTTTTTGCTAAAATGTATCCGTTATAGTTTTTAAAAGAGCCTCTGTATAATTTGAGATGATTAAAGTAGAAAATTTGCACAAAAATTATGATGAATTTAAGGCGCTTGACGGCGTGTCGTTTGAGATAGAGAAAGGGGAGATTGTCGGCCTTTTGGGGCCAAACGGAGCGGGAAAAACAACAACAATGAAAATCCTCACAAGCTACATGCCCCCTTCGGGCGGCAAAGCCGAAGTAGCGGGATTTGACTGTTCAGAAAACCCGCTTGAAGTGAGAAAGCGCATTGGATATCTTTCTGAAAACAATCCGCTGTACCCGGAGATGAGCGTGCTTGAATATTTAGAATTTACGGCGCGGATGCACGATATTCCAAAAAACAAGGTGATGAACCGCATTATTGACGTGGTGAAAGACTGCGGGCTTAAAGAGAAACTTCAGCAGGACATCGCGGAGCTCTCAAAAGGCTATCGCCAAAGAGTGGGGCTTGCCGCGGTGCTCATTCATAACCCGGATGTGCTGATTTTAGATGAGCCGACAGCCGGGCTTGACCCAAACCAAATCGCCGAAATTCGGGATTTAATTAAGCGCATTGGCAGGGAGAAGACGGTGATGCTCTCTTCGCATATCCTGACCGAGGTACAGGCAACATGCGATCGCGTTTTTATTATTAATAAGGGCAAAATTGTTGCGCAGGGAACCCCGGAAGAGCTCTCAAGCCAGGCGCAGGGCGTTACCGTGATTTTAGTAAAAGTTCGTGGAGGAAGGGAAGTTACAGACAAGATTCGCATGGTTGCGGGTGTAAAAAATATTACAGAGGTACCATCCAACGAAGAAGGAGCGCTGTTTTATAGCGTTGATGCAGATCCAAGCACTGATGTTCGGGTTGGCATTAACCATGCGGTTTTAGACGCGGGCTATGAAACATTGGAACTGACGCGCAAGGACGTAAGCCTTGAGGATGTGTTTGCAAAACTCACAAAAACATAAGCTTATTATATGAACCACGTTATTACTATTTTACGGAGGGAGATGAAATCGTATTTTAATACGCCTATGGCGTATATTTTTATTATTGTATTTTTGGGGTTCAATGCATGGCTGTTTGTGCATTTTTTCTTTTTGAATAATATCGCGTCTATGCGGGCATTTTTTTCGCTTCTGCCGTGGGTATTTCTGTTTTTTATGCCCGCAATTACCATGAAGATGTGGTCAGAAGAAAAGCGGAGCGGCACGATTGAAACATTGATGACTCTGCCGATAAAAGACGCCGAAGTGGTGCTGGGGAAATTTTTAGCAAGTTTTCTTTTTGTGGCGTTTTCGCTGTTCCTTACTTTTCCCGTGCCCGTGATGATCGGCCTTTTGGGCGTTCCAGACTGGGGGATTATCATCGGCGGATACATCGGCGCCTTGTTTCTTGCGGCAGTATATATTGCCATTGGCTTGTGGGTGTCGAGCTTTACGAAAAATCAGATCATCTCATTTATTATTGCGGTGCTGATTACGTTCGCGCTCTTTATTGTGGGTGAAGATTTGGTGCTTGTAACGGCGCCTTCGGGGATGGTTCCCTTGTTTCGTTATATCTCGCTTGGAAGCCATTTTCAGAGCATCGCGCGCGGAGTGATTGACACGCGCGACGTGGTGTACTACCTTTGCGTGGTATTCATTTTTTTGTATTTGAATATTAAGAACATTGAGTCAAGCAAGTGGCGGTAGAACGGCCTCGGGACAACGTCATCATCGCATATGATTTCAGATCGTTTAAAAAAGTTTGGAGGGAGAACAATGAATAGCGTGTTTGTGGTGCTCATTGTGCTTTTGGTTGCATTTATTTCCTCGCGCCGATTTGTTCGGTTTGACCTCACGGAAGATTCCCGATACACCATTTCAAATACCACGAAAGACACGCTTCGTGGTTTAGACGACGTGGTAACCGTGAAGGTGTTTTTTTCAAAAAAGCTTCCGGCAGATCTTCAAGAGCTTGCGCAAATTGTTCGAGATACGCTTGATGAGTATAAATCATTCAGCCCGTCCGGCTATTTTGATGTCCGCTATATTGATCCATCTGAAAGCGATCAAGCCCGAAGCGAGGCAACCGCTTTGGGAATCCCCGAGGTGCGCATGCAGTTTGTAAAACAGGATAAAGCTGAAGTGCAGAACGGGTTTTTAGGCATTGGCATTTACTATGAAGACAAGAAAGAAGCGCTTCCGTTTGTGGCGCAAACAGCAAATTTTGAATACGATTTAACCGCCGCAATCAAGAAAGTAACTGCAAGCACTATAAAAACAGTTGGGTTTTTGGTCGGGCACGGCGAGCGCTCTATTTTTGAGGATCCGTTTGGGGATAGAACAAAAAATGGGGAGTACACAGAGTTCAAGCGCGTTCTTGAAAAAACTTATGCGGTAAAATCCGTAGATACGTCAAAGGGGGAGGATATCACCGGCGTGGATACGCTGGTTGTTGCCGGGCCAAAATCGTCCTTAAGCGCGCGGGACTTGTACGAGATTGACCAGTTTATCATGCGCGGCGGTTCGGCGGTGTGGCTTGTTGAAGGCGTTGATGTTTCAACGACATTGGAAGCCGTTATCGCCGACAACAACATTGGTCCGCTGTTGAAGCACTATGGGTTTGGTCTTGAGCCTGTGTTGGTAAAAGACGCGCTGAATGAAACCGCCACGTTTTCGCAGGGGTACAGCAGTTTGATTGTGCCCTATCCATTGTGGCCGAAGCTTTCAAAGCAGAATTTCTTAGCAAGCAATCCCGTTGTGTCCAGTATAGACTCAATCGTTTTGCCGTGGAGTAGCCCTATAACGCTTTTAGACAAAGACGGAGTGGCGCTTGCGCAAACAACGAATCAGGCATTTACCATTGCAAGCCCGTTTAACCTTGATCCAATGGAGAGAACCATTTCAGGAACGCAAGAGCAATTTACCATGGTTGCGTTTAAAAATGCGGATTTGACGAGTTTTTATGCGGGGAAAGAGGTTCCTCCTGTTTCTGCCGTAAAAGACGAGGGGGCGGAACAGGAAAGCCCGCAAAATGCGCTCCAAAGCACTGAAGATCTTTCAAAAAAAGTAACCAAGTCGTCGACTGACGATACAGTTCGCATGCTCGTTGTGGGCAATTCGATTTTTGCAACAAACAGCATGGCAAGGCAGTTTCCTGAAAATTTGAATTTTATTCAGAACGCCATTGACTATATCACCATGGATTCCTCGCTTATTGAAATACGCGCGAAAACATTTTCACAGCGCCCGCTTCGCGAAATTTCAGATCGCGCGAAAACGCCGATTAAATTTTTTGTCATTTTTGGCATACCCATTCTTATTGCGCTCGGCGGATTTGCAAAATCGTGGATGCGCAAGAAGGCAAAAAACAGGTTGCTCGCTTTATAAAGCGTATGAAACGGAAATACTCTACAATTATTTTAATTGGCCTTGCGGCGGCGCTTGTGCTTTTTATTGTCATTGCGGAACGGCCGAATAAACGCGAAGAAAATCAGAAAACGCAGACAAGCGCGCTGATATTTAGCGGATTTAAAGCAAAAGACGCCCGTAAAATAGAGATAACATTTAAAGGCGAAACAATTGCCTTAGATAGAGCGTCTAAAAACGCGGAGTGGAAAGAGGCGGGAGAAAAAACATACCCGGCAGACAGCGCGTTTATTAATGATACGATTCTGCCTTTTTTCACAGAAGCGACGAAAGAGCAAATTATTTCGCGAAATGCAAAAAAATACAGCTTGTTCGGCGTTGACCCTGAAAGCGCGCGGCGCGTCGTTATCTTTGGCGATGAAGAAGCCACGCTCGCTGAATTTTTTATCGGCAAGGCGGGGAGCGTGCCGGGGAGTTATTTTTTACGAAACGCGCAGGTTGAAGAAGTGCTTTCGGTGAAGAAGGATATCGCCTTTTTGTTTGGAAAGACGCGGGAACAGTGGCGAGATGCGCAAATATTTCATTTTGATCCGGAGAACGCACAAAAGGTGAGTATTGAATCCTCAAAGAACCAGCTTGTTTTAGCAAAAGAAAAAGACGAGTGGAAAGCAGAGGTTCCGCCAAAAGCAGAAATTGATTCACCAAAAGTTGCGGAGCTGATCAAAAATTTTTCGGGCATGAAGGCGCAGGAATATGTTGAAAACCCTGATATAAAAGAGCTTGAGCTTACGCTTGAGACAATGCAGATCAAAATTTCTGTTTTGACAAAAGATGGGACCGAGCATACCCTGCTTATTGGAAAGTATGATAAAGACGCGCAGATTTACTACGCCAAGATCGCAGAGGGAGAGTATGTGTATAAAATTTCTGAAAGCGCGTTTGCGGCGGTGAATAAAACAGCAGATGAATTAAAACAGGAAAAGCCTGCTGAAAATATCCCAATCAAGAAGGGGGTAGAGGGAGAAACGCCCTGAAGTTGACATTCATCAGCAATTTTATATAATTGAGAAAGCATGGATTTTTTCTTGAAAAACTTTATTATTTATTAATCGCCTCGGTTGAACTGTTGATCTGTATCAGGAAATGAAGACATGAATCGTCTTATTGGCGAGAGGGGTATCTTCTACGCTTGTATGCAGGAGAGTTCAATTTTCAGGCAGAATTAAGAGAATGGAAGCTACAAAAGATCAGGAATTTCTGGAATATGTTGTAAAGTCGCTGGTGAATAGCCCCGGCGCGGTGAGCTCGGAGCGCAAGGTTGATGAGATGGGCGTGCTTCTCACCTTGACGGTTGACCCGCAAGACATGGGGCAAATTATTGGAAGGCGAGGGCAGACAGCCCGCGCGGTGCGAACCCTTTTGCGCGTTGTTGGCGCGAAGAATAATGCGCGCGTGAATTTGAGAATTAACGAGCCTGAAGGGCGCGCAGGCGGCGTTGGCAACGCTCCTCCATCTTCCTCTTCGCCCTTAAACGATGATGACGACGACAGCGACGACTGGGAAGACGAAGAAGAGTAAAATATTATCTTTTGTTATTTTTCTACCTTAATTATTTTTATTATAAGCAGCTACAGTGGAAAATGCTATAGTGAAAGACATGAGTTTTTGAACAAATTGTTGAGTTCTACCGTCAAGAAACCTTGATTTTTGGCGAAAAGCGGTCCGTTTTTGCTATGTCTATA
>Ga0209211_10006919_pt1 | contig 16166 bp, 8 predicted proteins | sample RifGroA2_FD_183992 | JGI IMG/M metagenome (GOLD analysis project Ga0209211, IMG submission 183992) | Groundwater microbial communities from Rifle, Colorado, USA - Groundwater A2 (SPAdes) (version 2) | ecosystem: Environmental > Aquatic > Deep subsurface > Groundwater | place: Rifle, Colorado... | reverse complement strand
GAGCAGGACCTGCCGCGCAAGACCTTGGCCGAGCCCCTCAGAGAGCTCGCGGATCGCCCCCGGCTGGTCCCCCGCCGGGGCGAACGGCGCCGCCAGCTGGAACGTGGAGCCCAAATTAGTGGCTCATCCTAATGACCTGCCGATAAGCTGCAGGTGCCCAGGCAACCTTCAGCTTCATCGGCTTGTTAGCTGGCGCCTTTCCCCTCATTTCAGATTCTCGGTGTACCGGCAGCCGGGGTAGTTCGTGCAGCCCAGGAAGCGGCCGTTGCGGCCATTGCGCTCGGCTAAACGGCCGCCGCACCCCGGCTCCGGGCAGGGTCGGCCGCCCGCGCCCAAAGTGGACCCCGAGTTGCGAACGGAAGGCCGTCTCCGTCTGGTTCCTCGTCCATCGCTACCCGTGGCCCGTGCGCGCCCGCCGCGGCGTGCGTCCACCTTTCCGTCGCAGCCCGGTCCTTCGCACTCGAAGTAGATCCCGAAGCGACCGTCGTTCCACACGGTCGGGCCGCCGCACTTCGGGCACTCCGGGTTCTCCCGCACATCCAGCGCCGGCGCGTCGTCACGGCGGCCGGCAGGCGTGCTGATGAAGCGCGCGAGCTGGCTGCAGGCCGCCGGGCTTTCGATGCGCAGCATGCTCTCGTGCGTGTCACGGTGCGAGAGGATGTTGAGCGAGCCGTGCCAGAGGATGCGGCCGTCGAGGATCGCGATCTTCTCATGCATGCGGGCGCGCAGGTCCACGGTGACGCCAAGGTCGCGCAGCCCGCTCACCAGCCCGCCCACCTCGTCGGTCGTGCCACCGCCCGGTTCTTCGGGGGGCCGGGTGAGGATGCGAACGCGCACGCCGCGGGCCAGCGCCGCGCGGAGCGGGTCCACCCAGCGGCCGGTTCCCAGACCGGTCGCGAAGGGCGAGAAGATCACGACGGACTCGTGCGTGCGGGCGAGGTCCTGTTGGAACGCCGGGTAGAAGGTGCCTTCAGTGAACGCGCCGGCCGCGCCTTCCGGTAAGTCGAAGGACGCCGGCATCACGCGGTGAAGGCCGTCCACCCAGTCGCGCTCAGCGAGCGGCAGGAGGGTATTCAGGTCAAGCGCCTCGCCGTGCGCCTCGAAGTTGTCGATGAGCCGGCGGACGATGGCATCTCCGGGCGCCTTCGCTCGCAGATACTCGAAGTTGCCGACCAGCACGATGTGATGGCGCGCCCGGCTCACGGCCACGTTGAGAAGCCGCGCGCCGTCCTCCTCGCTGCGCGACGCTTTGAGATAGCGCCCGAGCCGCGCGCCGAGCGAATCGGTGAGGTCGAGCACCATCGCCTTTTTCTCGTTGCCCTGGAAGCGGTGGACGGTGGCGGCGATACCCGCGGCTTGGGCACCAAGCCGGTCCTCGAGAAGCGCCTGGATCAAGCGTGCCTGCGAGGCGTAAGGGGCGACGGCGCCGACCGCATCATTCGCCTTTCCGGCAGGTGGCAGGAAGCCGGTCTCGGCGAGGTGCAGAACGATGTTTCGCACCAGCAGGGCGTGGAACAGGTTGTAGCGCGAATAGGTGGCGACACGGAGCGCCGTCCAGGGGTGGAAAGGTGAGGTGTCCACGTACAGGAGCGGCGACGTGCCGAGGGGGAACGCACCTCCCCCGCAAGAGACGCTCGGATCGGAGCGCAGCGGACGATCGGTGTAGAAGAGACTGTTGATGATCTCGCAGATCGGCTCGCGCATCCGGTACTGCGTGCCCAGCGGCACGAGGTGCGGCGTGGGCTCGCCCCGCTGTAGGCGCTCCGGAATGCCCGCCTTCTCGAATACATCGCGTTTTAGCCACTCCTCGGCGAGCGGTTCGTCTGACATCACGATCGGCGGAAGCTGACGGAAGTCGCCCGCGACCGTCACCGACTGCGTAGCAAGGCCCGCCGCGTAATACACGAGCGGGGGCATGAGCATGGACGCCTCGTCGATCACAACGACGTCGAACTTACGCGAGGCGCTCTTGCCGAGGTAGGTGCGGTAGACCGTCGTCGCGAGGATGCGACAATGCGCGAGAACTTCTTGTTCGAGCGCCGCGAGTTCACGATCGATGGCGGCAATACGTTCGCGAATCTGGCCGAGACGTGTGCGGAGGGAGGCGAGTCGCGCCTGAACTTCCAGCACCGGTGGATAGGCCCGGGTCGCGGCGGTGAGGCGGTCGAGCTCGTGGCGGAGCGCCCCGATCTCGGCCTCGTGCTTGGGAACATCGCCAGCGAGTGCCCGAGCTGCGTCCTCGTTGGTCTGGATACCGCGGTCTGCATTCGATATCTCGCGCTCGAGGTGCGCCGGATTGAGACCGGAGAAAAAACGGCGCACGGCGCCCATCGTCTGGGCGCGCTCCAAGTCGTCGCGCAGGGTCGCGGCGCGGTCGCGATGCTGCTTCGCCTCCTGAGCTCTCGCGGCTATGTTCGCGCGTGTGGTCGCAAGAGTCCTTTCCCGCTCGGCGAGACTGCGACGCACATGCTCGCGCTGATCGAGGTCTTTCAATGCGGCGAGGAGCGCGCGCTCCTCGGTCTCGAGGGGAGCCGCCTCGCGTGCGAGCTGATTCTTCTCATGGCGCAGCGCCTCACCGAGCCTCGCCACGATCTCCTCGAGAATGACCTGCGGACCAAAGTGCTGGCGGAGCTCCGCCTTCACGACCGGCCCCTGCCGGATCACCAGTCCCTGATGGAACTCGGGCTCACCCTTCAGCCGTTCGGCGACCCGCTCGAGCGCCGTGTCCACCGCGATGTTCGTGTTCGACACCAGCAGAACCGATCGCCCGGTGCGGTAGTGGGCCTCAACGATGCGCGCGAGTGTCATGGTCTTCCCTGTGCCCGGGGGGCCCCAGACATAGGTCGTGTCGCTTCCCAGCGAACGGCGGACCGCGAGCATCTGGTCGTCGTTCAGCCGGTTGTCCCCCTGGATCACCGCGGGGTTGGGCTCGGCATCGGTCGTCCGCACCGGCGAGAGGCCGAGCACGCGGTCGCCCGCCTGCCTGTTGAACTGCGCCTCGCCGCTGCGGACCTTCTCCAACCGTTCCTTGAGCCGCTCGACCAAGAAGGAATCGTTCGCGACGAGGCGCGCGGCTGCGATCTTCGGGCCCAGGTCCTTTTCGAGAGCTACGACGAGAACGCCATCGCGGAAGGACACGAGCACACCCGAAACGTCCTCCTGACCAGAGGTGATGCGCACAGGGGTGTCGTCCCGCAGGTTCAGATCCTCGGCGACGATGAACCGGTATAGCCACGAGCCCTCTGCCTCGCCGACTCGCTCGCCCCCACGCAACTCGACCTGGGTGCCACCACCCTTCTTGCGGATGGCGGCGACTTCCAGGCCGAGCGCCTCGATCATATGTGATAACGCTTCACTCAAGAGGTGGCCTCGGTCGTTTTCGTTCGGCATGCATCGGTCAAGTGGCCAGCATCGTAACGGGAGGACGGATTGTGGCGCCAGCTAACGCCCAGCATCATCTGCGACGCGAAGCGTCGTCAGCTGCATGCAGTTGTTAGGCGCCCTCTTCATGCTGTCGCCCATTCCGCTGTCAGCACCGCTGCCTGCTCCAGCACCGACTGCGTCGCCTTCTTTTGCTTGTCCGGCGGGTAGCCATGCTTGCGCAGGATGCGCTTGGCGAGCACGCAGAGCTGGGTGCGCACGTTCTCGCGCATCGGCTTGTCCACGTACATCGTGTGCAGCGATAGCGCGTCGAAGCCGGTCAGCCACATGTCGCGGACCGGGGTTTCAAAACGGCTTGCGAACAAGCTCGAACAACGTTTTCGAGCAAAGCTGTGTAACTCCGGCGGTCAAAGCGTCGTTCCGCGCCTGCAAAACGGCCGGATGAGTATTTGCCCAAAGCGGATGAACGATGAATTCGCCCCGCAGGCCAGAGCGGCCCGCTGGCAAGCCGCCGAAAGTTGTTGCGGGCCATCCCAAGGCTTGGAAGTAGGGCGGCGTCACCGACGTAACCAGTGGCTGCCAGTGGGACGTGGTTAAGTCTAGAGGCGCATTACCGTCAAGCGCCAGGCGGGCCATGTCCACAGCAAGTCGCCAATCTAGGATGCAGTGCCAAGCGAGGTTCGCGTAGTCGCGAAGGCAGTCCGGACATGAGGTCTGGCAGGCGTCGGCATCGGCATGGTGAGGCGCCAGTATTTCGCGTAGGAAAGAGTCGTTGGGATCAGTCACGAAGCAGAGAAGACGTTCGAGTTCCGCCGGTTGTGCGAAATGAGAACAATAACCCGCGCCATTCTCAAGGCTGTCGGAAAGGAAAATCTGTCCGACAACTTGTCCCGCATGTTGAGTAACGCGCAGTCCCACTCGGATTTCCCATGCGCTGATGTCCAGCAGGACAGAAACAGCACGACGTAGCAGGAAGCCGAAAGAGTAGAGCGCTGCGCGTCCTTCCACTCGCAACGGCGAAAGGTCAAGTTCCGGGCGGACAGCGTGGAGACCCACAACAAGAAGATCAGTGCGGTTGATTGAGCCCAGAACACACACATCAGGCTGCGTAGCTTGGTCGTACGTAGGATTCGGGGCACCGCGCAAGCTTCGTTGTGCTAGTTGGTCGCTAACATGGCCTATCGCCTCTTTCGTCACCCACGTTTCGTTGCCGGCCAATTTACGGAACTCAAACTTTCGCCCGGCGTTGTCGTTCACCACGCAGACTTCCGCTTCACCTGACCAAAATTCGCAATTTGCTACCATCTGCATTCGTAAGAGGCCAGGGTCGGTCTTGGGGCGTGACGCACGTGGTGTCCACTCAAAAATACCGTCGAAATCCCAATATGCTCCGAACCAAGTCCTAAAGCCACGAGGCTGCGCGAGCTGAACAATTTCAAATGTAGGAGAGTTACAAACGGGGCACAGGATGGTCGGCTGTGCTGAACGCAATACCACGGCTTGGCAAGTACTGCATGTGCCGAGCAGCGTTGGTGCTCCCAGCGGGTCTGATACCGGAACAACCTGCTGACCACGTCGCTCGTAATAAGCAACACCCACCGCAGCATGAACAACTCCATCCTTCACTGTTTCTGCGCCAGGGGCAAATTGACTGATAGCGAGGTCGAGGTCGCGATCCACCGTTTCCTTAGGCGGCCATTCGCGAGAACGGCTGGGATCCCCATGGAAGAGATAGCGAGTGCGCGTCGGGAATCCGAACATCGGCAGCAGTCCGGCATTTGCGAGCCGTTCACTTAAGGACGACTGCACATAAACCGTGTCATTTGCGATATCAGTCACTTTGGCGACAAGTTCGTCGCGCACCCAGGTGAGAAGATGCGAGCGCTGCTGTATCAGTTCTGGCTCGGCAAATACTAATAGGGCATCGCACGTGTGTTCCACCGAAGGTCGGTTCTGCTGAATCCATGCGTTCACCCTCTCAGCAACAGTCTGCCCACCATTCACGGCGGGTGGTGGCTGGTTCCACCCGGTCGCTTCCCCAAACGCTCCGTGAACGCTTTCGCTGCTGCCAGTCAGCAGACCAAGCGCATCGAATGCCTGTCGCAATACCTCTTTCACCAGCACGCGTCGGAGAATGGGCGCACGGCTCAAGTCTACGTAAGGCGGTGGTGGCGGATAGGCCGTGATGCGGTCAGGACGCTGAAAGTAGTAGTCGTCGTGGCTGCGTCCCCGGCAAAGCGTGAGCGCGATACTCAGGCCGGATTCTCTCCGGCCCGCGCGACCGACACGCTGCTGATAGTTGAAACGCATCGGGGGCATGTTGGCCATCATTACGCAGAGCAGCGCGCCGATGTCCACGCCCGCTTCCATCGTCGTAGTCACGCTGAGTAAATCCACTTCATCGGTGCGTTGCTCTTCGTCATGCGGCAAACATCGACCTTGGAAGAGGCGCTGGCGGCGGCGAGCATCGGCTTTGTCCGTCTGACCCGTCAGTTCTTCGCAGTTGAGCCGAAACAGTTCGCGTGAGTGCAGCGCGAGAAACCGATAATAGTCGTCTGCAACCGGCATTTCGGCAATTGGCCGTGCGGCTTGGAACGGCACGAGGCATTCAATGCATAGGCCGCCTGCTCGATGCAAATGCAGCCGGCGACACTGCGGACAGGCGTGGTAGTTGTCACCGGGCCGCACTATGCACAGGTGCTCGGCAAAGAGCACGCCGATTTGGGCTGGATTGCAAACCTGCGCGTGATGCAAATAGTCGTAAACCTCCCGTTCAAAATCTGGCGGTGATTCGCCGTTGTGCTGCGCGACGCGCATGAGATATTGCACAACAAATCCCGGGAGGTTCGTCTGCGAATATGCTCCGTGGGTCGAGAGACGATAACGCCGCGAGCCGAGGAGTTGAATCACGCCATCCGCTGCTTCCTGCACTAGCACTCGCGTCGCTGGGATGCGTAGCCTATCTGTTGTAGCAAGGCCGATGCCGAGTGCCTCGAGGCTGCGTCGGCCGGAGGCAAAGATGGCATCGGTTACTTCGCGAAAGGCAGTTTCGCGGATGCGTTGCAGATGGTCCTGATCCTCGGGTGCAAGTGGAGGGTTCACACGATGCGAGGGCTGGTCGCCAGAATGCCAGTCGTAAAGCCTTTGCCATGCACCCTCTCTCCGGCGCGGGTCACGCCAAAGCACACTCTGGGTAAAACCGCCGGGACTGATGCCCTGCACGAGCAACCTGGCAGAGATGTCCTCGGTGAGCTGTGAAATACGGAATGGTCCATGCGCTCCTCGCTGCAGGATTTGCTGTGCGGCTTGCGCGTTGGTAAGCCCAGCGAAACCCATTGCAGGTTGGTTGGCCCGAGTGGGCAGTTGGGCGGCAGTGAGAACGTTCGCTTCGCGTGGGTGTGTTGCTTCAAACTCCTGAGCCAATTGCTGCTCATCCGCGCTCAACTGTTCGCCGGCGAGTTGCTTTTGAAAAGCTATAGCTCCATGCCCCGCCGTGTCCAGCGCCATCGCTAATGCTTGACGCACGCTATCGCGGTAGTGATCAGAACGCATCCCGGCGGAGAGCTTGGCCGCGTCCTGTCGGCTGTCAGAAAATACCACAAGCTTCCGGCTAGACTGCTCATGGGCGTGGGGCATCTCACGCAGAAGTGTATCGGAAAGCACCTGCGCCACGCGTTGAAATCCAGTGCGCATTGGACGAATCGGTGTATCAAGCCGCCGCCGCCGCCGGTCTTCGTCACATCGCGGACAAATCGCTGGATATGCCTGGTCAGAATCCTGATCCGGATGCGGAACCCGATAAAGGAAACCGCGTCCCGCACTGCCGCCACCAAGTTCGACACGCGCCTCTCGGACGTCGAGCCTCGCGTCCTCCCAACGGCGTTGGACTCTGTCTTGGTCCCACCTCTCTGACACCGGGCGCCCACCGTCCAAAGAAGGCCAAAAGACAGCGTAATTTTCATAGCGGCGGTCAAGAAACGACATATCGGGTGCCGTTTCCAAGTCCGGGTGATCTGGACTCAGAAACCACTCGCCGGGGAGTGGCCTTCCATCGTTATCTCGGACCTCACGCTTATAGCCTCCAAAGAACACTTCGCCACAAGATTCGCACACGAGCAGTTCCAAGACACGAGACCCGCACGCACATGAAAGAATCGGTTGGTGATACAACTTCCCGACCGGAGCCGCTCCTTGTCGTCCAGTTACCTGACTGCATTGCGGGTCAGTGCAAGCCCACAGCCCCTGAACGCTACGGAAAAAAAGGTGCGCGCGAAGTCGAACGGGCGCGGGGCGCGCGGCGGAGAGACACACCAGAACACCCTCGATTGCCTCGTCACGTTCGGTATCGGGTAGCACAGGAAACAGCCTTTCACCGAGTTTGAAAGGTGGTTGCGGGACAGTTGAGCCGTTGACTTGGCACGCTGCGCGCAGGGCTTCAGTTGCCTCGGACCGAAGTGCGATTTCGCTCAGCACGCGCGCTGATTCCCTCTCTGCTGTATTCACTCCGACCGCGTCGGCCAGCGTCCTCGTGGGTTCAGTGAGATCCGCGTTTGTTCGAACCGCGCGGCCGAAATCGCGGAACGCGAAGGCAAACGTTTCGCAAGTAGAGAGCGCGGCTGGGTTGGGTGGTGTCGTTGTGCTGTCAACGATGGCAAAGCGTGAGCGTTCCCTTCCAAAGAAACTCTGGAGGTATTTGCGGCCACTGTCGCCGCTATCTAAGGAGGCGCTGGATGCGATGATGCGGAGTTGCTCGGAATCATTGTTGAGGCCTAGCCTGTCCAGCAACACGCGCAGCAGATAGGCGACTTCAGTACCGGGAGTGCCGCGATAAGTGTGCAATTCGTCTACAACAAGGTGGAACACCCGACTGGTGTCAGCGGCGAGCCAGGCACGCGTCTGGTCAAAGATGTCTCTCTCAAGGCTGCGCATCAGCATGATGTTGAGCATCGAATAGTTCGTGATGAGCAGGTCCGGTGGATGGTCCTGCATGTCCCAGCGGGACCACATTTCCGCGCTACCAATATCGAGGGTTTGAAAGAACACCGCTGCGTCAGAACCAGCTACCGCCGCCGCTTCCCGTGCTAATTCGCGAAGCTCCTTGCGCAGCCGGCCGGTGTCGCTTCTGCCGGGAATCGGTGTGCGACTCGTGTAACGCCCGAAGTAAATTCTGTTGCCGTTGCGATGTGTGTCGAGCCAAGTTCTTGCCGCTGCACTGTCGAGTGTCAGGCGAAGACGCACAAGTTGGTCCTCGACGAGTGCATTGAGAGGATAAAGCAAGAGTGCGCGCACTGCTGCCGGACGGTTTTCGTGCGCACGCTGGGTCACATGCTGGGCGTAACGCGGGTTCCGGCCCCGCATCGTTCGATGGCGATCATCCCACCAGTCCCAAGTCGCGGTACGTGGGTTAGGTGCAAACCATTGACGTGACTCGCGAATAAGCTCTGCGAGCACCGGTACGAGAAAGCACTCCGTCTTGCCAGAACCTGTGCCGGTCGTTACCGCCACATCTTGGTGATCGACCAGCACTCTTTGAAAAACGTTACGCTGATGCAGATAGGGCTCTCGATGGTCAGGAAAGAGCAACGGACCGAGTAAGCCCGCTACTTCGTTAGCGACTTCACTACCCCATGTGTTGTCGAGCAGATCATGTGTCACGGTGGCGAAGTCCGCTCCACAGGTTGGATATGCTGGTACCGGCTCAATGATAGGGTCGCGCCACAGGCGGCGGTCTTGATCAAACAACAGCGCGCGGCGTTCATCGCGGAGCGCGTCGTAGCGAATGGCGAGCGGGCTATCGAGATAGCGACGATAGATATCGCGAAGTTTGCGGAAGATGGCGAGTGGGTTGTTCATCGTAGAGGCTGGCACAGCAATTCGGCAGCAAAACTGGCGATCTCCATCGGCACGTCGGCATAGGTCAGGCTAGCCGTCGCGGCAACGTAAACCGGTGGTAAGCCGGAGCAGAGCACGAGTGCACGCTCCAGCAGCTGGGGTGGCCGGCAGATGGCCGGAAACCGAAGCGTCCGCGCTGAGGCGTTATAGCTAAGGAGGTCGCGCCGACTTCGCCTCAGCAGCGTATATATCGCGATGGCCCGTGGTAATTCAAAAGTTGATCGCTTCCAGCGCAGAAAGTACCGCGGACGTTGGAAACGAAACAGGAAGCGGAAGATTCCGACATGGGCAGATAGCGCGTGGCGACGATCGGTTTTACGCCAGGCTAGACTCGATTCGTCAAACTTGTGGATGTCCCAATCTACGCCAACGGGAAACTCCGCCTGCTTACTCCCACGCAGCGGTCGATCGCACGGTGGCAAATGCGAGAGAAGGGCGAGCGGCGCATCGGGTTGGAAATGCACACCGGCTTTTGAGGCTGCCTCATTTAGGACCGGTGCATCGAGAGCAACGAGACGAATCACTTTCGGCACACCAGGAAAATCGGGCATTTCGCAACCAATATTTTCCGCGGCGCGGAGCACACGCTCGCCCAGTGCCGGTGAGCGTGCGCCACATAATACACCGCGCACGCCCCCTGGAACCGGGTGCGCCGCGAGCATTGGTGGGGCGACGCGCCAGCCCTTTTCGCAATCGCGCGCGAAGAATTCGACATGAGCAAGCCGGTCGAGGTCAAGTCGAATCTGCTGGTGCAACGGAAATCCGTCATTGTTTCCGGTCCACGTTTCTCCGTCGTCTGAATATAGTTCCTCGACGGCCGCACGAAACTGCTGCCACGAGCCTTCGCGGCGGGCAGAGAGCCAAAGCAATAGATCGTTCGACCTCAACGCATTCTTCTCCAAAGGTGCTTGGCCACAGCGCAATAATGCCGCCATAGAGCATTGGCTTCTTCGGCATCTTCTGCAAGCGCAAGTCGTTTATGTCTGGCGTCGTTAATGGCGATAATCCACTTCCTCAACGCACGCTCCGTGTTACGGCTCTGGTTTGCGTGTTCAGCGACTGCGATTGGCTGTGCCGCATTTAACAAGATAATTCGAGTCAAACGCTTGTTCGCATGAAGCGGATCAGTGGGCAACGCCCAAACCGGCGCGAATGGAACCAGTACACTAATGGTTTCGGAACGCACGTCATGATGCGCCTGGTAGCAAAAGATTTCACCCGGTCGTGCGCCGACAAGCAGAGGGTTTGAAGTCGAGACGCGAACTTGATGGCAACGCGCCTCCTCAGTCTGGTGAATGCCGGCGCCACAAATCGCCGTTCCAGTTCTGAAATCATGCGCGGGCCATCCGTCCCAACTTTCGTCCATCGTGCAGAGCGAATACGTCTCTGCCCTGTCACCAAACCAAAGGCGGTGGTCGCCCTCAGCATCCCAGCCTGGAGTTTCAAACGCGCCATCGGCGACTGGATGTGCAAGCTGGCCGTCAATCATCACTTGAAAGCCGCTCCCCAGTTCTCCTGTCAAACGAATGCGTGGTGGGAAGCCTGCGAGCCAAGTCTTCCGCTCTAACCTGATGCCTCCAACAAAATGTGGCTCAATATCATGTGCCGGGCAAAGAACATTCAGGATATCTTGCTCATCACGCATCGGCACGGCCCGTGTGGGCGTTACATTGCGAAATAGAATCCAACTGGACGGAACGCCGGGCGTCTCTTCATCGCTGATTTCAGGGTTGGCACACCCGGAGTTGGCAAGGGCAGCCACCACTTCGTCACGCAAGTTTGCTGTGGCCAGAATCGCGTGGTGAGCGTTTAGCCAAAGACGCGTTGTCGAGACAAAACCGTGCAATCCAAACTCGTCGCCCTGCGCGAAAACGAAGAGTGGACGACCACCGAGGACCCAGCGCCAACGGCGCGCGTCACCACGCCCGCGCCACTCAATGCCTTGCCGGAGCGCATTGGCTGCGTCAGGGAGCGGCACGGGATCGTAACAATCGTCGCGCAGTTCAGTCAGGCGCAATTCACCTTGGGTACCTGTGAGTTCAATGTCGCTGGGCATTCCTTCGCGCAGGTCTGCAACCAGAGCTAGAGTTTTCACAGTCCCATCGCGCCCAAACACAAGTTGAATGCGAAGGCGCAAGTTGGCGTCTGCCGTCGGCATGGAATGTGGCGCTCGCTCCCGTGTGCCGGAAGTCTTTAGCGTCGTTGCGGGAGGCGTCGGGGGATGGTATGTCGGCGACTTGGGAGTCTGCTCCGCTTCGGTCAGCGCTACGTCTAGCGTTGGGCGAGCTTCCGACTCAACTTTGCCATTCCCCCTTGGCGGTACGTTGTACGTACTGGCGATCGTCGCGCCTTCTGGAGTCTCCAGCTCGACGACCTTTTTGTCCGCAATGGCTGGCTGCGTGGCTGATTCGCTCGCTGGAACGTTAGCCTCTGAAATTGGAGTCGGTGTTTTCGTCTCCATCGCGAGTGGTTCGTGCTGGAGAAAGTTCCATGGCTTGCCGGTTTCCTCACCGCCGATGCTGACAAGCCGCTTGTGAACGAGCGTCGATTTAACATCCTCACACTCATGAACGGTCGCCGTATTCTCAATGGATGTTGCTTTCGTTGTCGCAGGGAGCGGTGCATCAGGCGGAGTCGCGGGGGGGATGGCTGGCGCCTGAATAATTGCTGGTGTTAGGTCTGGCGCCGGCTGCAGTTCCATCTCTGGACGACGAACATCTATCGCTTGTGATGTAACGCTAGTAGCCTCCGTAACACGAGGCTCCGGCTCAAAAGAAGCGGAAGCAGAATCCGCCGTCGCTTCCAGAAGATTTGCATCTGGAAGTGGCTCGCGCTTTTCATTCCGCAATGCCACCGTGGTCACAGCAACTTCTGTGACGGCCGTTGATTGTAACTCAACGGTTGCCGACCGTTCCGCAGCCAACGGCACGTGCTCACGCGACTGTTCCGCCGTATGCCGACGACGAAACCAAGCCCATGCCGCTAATGCGGCCACTAGGAATAGCGTGACGATGAGGAGCGTCGTCATTGGCGTACAAGCTCAACCAAAGACTGGCTGTTTAGATGCAAAGCATGTGGCTGACGACATCCGATGGGCGCGAGGTGGTGTACCATGTGCTGCACCCAGGCGAAGTTGGCGTTGCCCGCGGGCGGCACGCCGTACTGCCAGCGATTGTTATCGCGCAGCCGCTCGCCGCCCCAGTCGGAGATGTTGAAGGGCGGATTGGCGAGGATGAAGTCGGCCCTGAGGTCGGGGTGGCGGTCGTTGTGGAAGGTGTCGCCGTGACCGATCTGACCGTCGATGCCGCGGATGGCGAGGTTTATCTTGGCCAGCCGCCAGGTGGTGAAGTTCGATTCCTGGCCGTAGATGCTGATGTCGCCCTTGGCCTTGCCGTCGGTGCCATTTGAGGGTAGAGGAATTGAATGAGGACGATGCGTATCCCTCTGAGATGCAATCCAATTTTGGGCGTTCGGTATAAGAAAGGCAACGAATGCGTCCGCGTTCATTAAATTCCTCCCGAACGCTAACATCCTTGACGACTATACTGTAAAAACGACAACCACATCGCCGATAAACTGCGGGCACCGCAGGCGACCGTCAGTTTCATCGGCTTGTCAGGCCGCCTTCTTCGACCCGCACTGTTTCACCAGGCTCCAGCCCTGTCGTCGAGCCGCTTCATGATTCACGCTCCGGCTCTTTCGACGCGGCCAGTCCCGCCTCCGTCGTCCTGTAGCGTTGCATTCGGCTTCGTGGCTTGCTGGGGATGGTCCGTTCCAGAATACCCATGTCCATCAAGGGCACAAGATAGTTCGCCTGGAAGGTCTTCCAGTGCTTGAGCCCCAGTTCGGCCATGATGGCCTTCGCCGGTTGAGGTTCGCGGCAGAACGTCGCCACTTGTGCGGTGACTTCTGCGGTGACTTGTGCGGTGACTTGTGCGGTGACTTCTGCGGTGACTTGGTCCCCTAACTCGCTCCTTGAAGTCCCCGTCGCACCTTCGGCGACCAACTGCGCTTTGAATGTGACGATCAGAAAACCTTGCCGTTCCTCGAATTTCGGCGGAGGCGCACCGTACTGCTTGCACATGGCGATGACCCGGTTGGTGCCCCGGCCCCAAACCTCCACCGCTCCCGTACGGTGGAACGCACCGGCAATCAGGGGGTTGGTCGGCTTCGAATCATGCCGCCCCGATAGTTGTTTCACCGTGATGCCGTTGGGAAGGCGTCCGTAGCTTCGGATTTCGATCCGGTCATCGAAGACCACGATGGCGACGTAGCCGGAGTAGTGGGAGTAGTCCCGGTGCATAACGGCGTTGAGAAGGATTTCGCGGAGGGCGTCCAGCGGAACCGGGAACCGATCCTCCCGGAATATCTTCCCCTCGGGAAAACGCGCGCCCAGCGGCATGGTCCGTTCAAGAAACGCCATCCCTTCGCGCACCATGGCGAAGGCGTTCATCTGCTCCTGTCGGTTGTCCACGATCTCGCCGGTGATCTCGGTGCCCCGGAATCGCCCCATCTTGAGAAGACACTGCGGGTAGTCCGGCAGGAATCTCTTTCCATAAAGCACCTGGGCGGCCTGTGTGAGGGCGCTGTTCGCCCGCAAGCCCAGTCGGTCAAGGATCTCCCCGATGTCGCGGCGGGTGTCCGGCGAGATCCGGCTTTGCTGAATGGCCAGCTCGCGCGTCCGCAGGATTTCCTTGCGATCCAGGTCCTTCAGCGCCAGTCCCTCGGCTGGAAGGTTCTCCCACCGGCGTTTGGCATGGCCGCGCTCTACGAGCAGACGCTCGTATTTGGCCTGCGGCATCCGGCGCGTAGTGCTCCCCACGCGCTCATAGGCCCGGCCTTCATAGGTGAACGGCCGGACGTCCCGTGCGGCATCGGTCGACAGAGCCAGGACTTCGCGATTTGCCTTGAGCTTGATGCGGTGGATGGAGACGTCGGCGGGAGGCTCGAAGCGATCGGCGGTTTGAGCGACATCGCGGAGCGTCTGGTCGGAGACGGCCTGCCCCTCGATGGCGCCTTCCGGTCGGACGCCGAAGAGCACCATGCCGCCGGAGCCGTTCAGGAAGGCGCAGAGCGTCCGCATGCCTTCCTTTAATTCTCCCGTCGAGCGTTTGAACTCCAGTGCCGGACCTTCGCCTTCTTTCACGAGGGCGGCGAGCTGTTTCCCGTTCGCGGGAATCCCCACGGCCGGGGTCATTCCTTGTATTTCCAGGTCGTTCCCCCCTTCCCGTCCTCGAGGAGGACGCCCGCCGCCTCAAGCTCCTTGCGGATCCGGTCCGCCTCGGCGAAATCCTTGCTTGCGCGTGCTGCCTTCCTCGCCTCGATCCGCCGCAGGATCCCGTCTCTCGGGAGCCGTCCGGCAGGAACGGACTCATACTCTGACGCCGCACTCAACGTGCCGGTCGCGCCTCCAATATGAGTGTAATTGACCTGGAAATATTCCCCCGCGGACATCCGGAGCAACCCCAGTACCTCGAACAGGGGATCAAGGATCGCGTAGCCGGAGAGGAATTGTACCGCCTTCTCCCGCTCCGCCGACGGTTCCCCCGGGGTGAGCCGGTTCAGCGCGCGGACCGCGTCGAAGAGGTGCCCCAGGGCGGCGGCGGTGTTGAAGTCGTCGTCCATCGCCTCGGCGAACCGCGCCCGCGCGTTGCGCAGCGGGTCGAACTCCTTCCCTTCCGGCACGGAGGAAGGCGCCGCCCCGGCCGCACGGCACGCTTCCGCCTTCTCCTTGACGCGGTAGAGCCGGTCCAGACCCGCCTTCGCCTCGGTGAGACTCCGGTCGGAGTAGTCGATCGGGCTGCGGTAGTGGCTCGAGGCGAGGAAGAAACGGAGCGCCTCCGGCTTGACCCGCGCCAGCACGTCCCGCAAGGTGAAGAAGTTCCCCAGCGACTTGCTCATCTTCTCGTTGTTGATGTTGACGAACCCGTTGTGGAGCCAGTAGCGGGCGAACGGCTTCCCCGTCGCCGCCTCGGACTGCGCGATCTCGTTCTCGTGGTGCGGGAAGACGAGGTCCTTCCCGCCGCCGTGGATGTCGAACGTCTCGCCCAGGTGCTTCATCGACATGGCGGAGCACTCGATGTGCCATCCCGGGCGCCCGGGGCCCCAGGGGCTTTCCCACGCGGGCTCCCCCGGCTTCGACGCCTTCCAGAGGGCGAAGTCCAGGGGGTCGTTCTTCCGATCGTCCACGTCGACCCGCGCCCCCGCCCGCAGGTCCTCCACGTTCTTCCCGGACAGCTTGCCGTATCCCGGGAACCCTTTCACCGAATAGTAGACGTCGCCGCCGACTTCGTACGCCTTCCCCTCCCGGACAAGACGCGCGACGAGGGCGACGATCTCGGGGATATGCTCCGTGGCCTTCGGCTCGGCGTCGGGACGAAGGAGGCCAAGGCGGTCGAAATCCTCGTGGAACGCCCGGATGTATTTCGTGGAGACGGCGAGGTAATCGCTCCCCTCCTGCGCGGCGCGCTTGATGATCTTGTCGTCGATGTCGGTGAAGTTCCGGACGTAGGTGACGTCGTACCCGGCGTGCCGAAGGTACCGGACGATGATGTCGAACGCCACGTTCGCGCGGGCGTGCCCGATGTGGCACAGGTCGTACACCGTGACGCCGCACACGTACATGCGGATCCTGCCGGGAACGAGCGGAACGAACGGCTCCTTCCGGCTTCCCATCGTGTTGAACACCGAAAGCGTCATCCCGCCGCACCTCCGCCGTTTTCCGGGCGCGCCCCCCTGAGCAGGGCCACCGCCCAGGCGGAGATCCCTTCGCCCCGCCCCTCGAACCCCATCCCTTCCGTGGTCTTCCCCTTGACGCTCACGCGCTCCTCCGGCACGGCGAGGATCGCCGCGATGGAGGCGCGAAGCGCGTCCGCCAGGGGGGCGATCCGGGG
>Ga0209211_10006917_pt1 | contig 16167 bp, 13 predicted proteins | sample RifGroA2_FD_183992 | JGI IMG/M metagenome (GOLD analysis project Ga0209211, IMG submission 183992) | Groundwater microbial communities from Rifle, Colorado, USA - Groundwater A2 (SPAdes) (version 2) | ecosystem: Environmental > Aquatic > Deep subsurface > Groundwater | place: Rifle, Colorado... | reverse complement strand
TCGAGAATGTAAGAAGTTCCCAAAACAGCAGCGCCTATGCCGAGCAGGTTTGAATAGCCGAAGGCAGCACGGGAAATAAGAAACGGCACTGCAAGTTTGGATATTGTTGCCGCAATGTCGGCCTTGGCACGCTGGTGGAGAACCGCGCCTGGAAACGCATTGTTCGTCTTGAAAGGCAGGCTGGTTATGGCGTCGACTTTCGGCCTGAAGCTGCGCGTGTCTTCAAAGTTGATTGCCGAAGAACGACCTTGCCAGTTCGTGGCAATGTTCCAATGCGCGTTTTGCAGTGAAATGGAAGTTGAGGAACTCTTGGAAGCCTGAGGCAAATCTCCTGGAACGTTAATCAGGCGGATGGTTCCAGCATTAAACGCTTTTGGAGGGACGCCCAAGCCCCCGCCGCTGTAAACACCTATTTTCTCGAGTAGGGTTGCCAAGTTCCACGGGCTGGTTTTCTGCCTGAATTCCTCTGCCACGGGCTTGCTCGCGTAAACCTTAACGTACTTGCCTTCTGTTCCCGACATGAGCATCAAAAGCCTGTCGTTAACTTCATAGAGAAAGCGCGCGGTCGCAAGCCACCCCATTCCGTAAGCAAGGCTTATTCCCTGACGGGTAACCAAAGCCCCGCCCAAAACTTTTGTAGCGCCCTGCAGGTTGGTGTAAGTATTAACTTGTTTTTCAGTTTTACTGAGCGTTGCTTGATATTCAGCAAGTTCAGCGCTTAAGGCAGCAGGTGGAGGCGTGCCTGGAGGGGCATGTAAAATTTGGGTTTGCAAAGAATCAACTCTAGTGGTAAGGAACTGGCGCTCTTCCTTCAGGTGAGTAAGTTGCCTTGCAGATGCAGAAGTGCCTGCAAAGCTCGCGAAGCCCGCAAGAAGCGAAACGTAGAAATCGGCCTTGTTTACTTTCGCGGTGGTTTGAATCCACGACTGGTAGAATGATGGAATGAGGATATTGCCGCCGCCGTTCAAGCTCAACAGCGCGGCAACTTGGTCTCCGCTCAAGTGCTGGGCGGTGTTGTCGTTCGGCTGGCTCTTCTCCTCCTCCCCCGTTGGCGCGAAAACGTCCTTGTCTTCAAGCACTGCCGATGAAACAGAGCCGTAAGTCAAATCCTTGTCAAGATTCGCTTCAATTGAAACCCGTCCCTTGATGTTGCCCTGTAGCAAGCACGACTGGGGGTTCAGGCTTATTTGAGCCATGAGCTGCGGGCAGGAAATTTCCCTGCCGCTGTCTTTGCCCGAATAGTCGGGAAGTGTTATTTTGTTTCCGGCGCAGGCGAAAAACTCTTCTTCAGGAAGCTTTGCTTCGGTTTCCTTCACTTGAGTGCCCAGAATGCCGCTCAACTGGCTTATCACGGAGTTTACTTTGTCGGCAGCAGTCTCGCCGCCTGTTTCGCGGGCAATCACCTGCGCTTGCGCGTAGGTCACGAAAGTGTTTGCAGCAACGTCATCAACCTTGTCCTTGTCAGGATTGAAGCCCTTAACATATTTCTGCACGAGCTTTTCTTTCGGGATTGAAGCGAGGCGGGAAAGCGTGTCAAGCGAAACTTTCTGGTCAAGAACTCCAACTGCCTGGGGTGCAAGGGGATTGACCGGCGCATTTTGCGCAATCGGGTTTACAGCTTGCAACGTTTGGTTTTGCACCAAAAGCTGGTCCAAAGGGACGTCCGTAATCTGCCTAACAGGATTGGCAATAGTATTGTCCCAAAGAGTTTGCCTCTCCTGGTCGGTCATGCGGTTGGCAGTGCAAGCGCCTGCTGCCGTATCGAAATCAGGGGGGTAATCAAGAACCGAAGTTGGTGCTGGTGAAGGCGAGGGTGTTGTGGAAGGCGTCGGGGTTGCTGCGAAAGCAAATGGCGAGAGCAATTGTGTGACTAAGATTAGTATTGCCGCGAGGCAGAAACTGCGTTCGACAGAGCGGCACGCGGTTGAAGCCATAATTAGAATTAACGCCTTCCGCTTTAAAAAAGCGCTTCGGCAAACGCAAAAGCGCATAGCAAAACGCTTTTTTAGCAAAAGCGTAATGTTTTCAGTGATTTAATGGTCGAAGTAGCAACCGTAGCATATTATTTGTTCCTCCTGGTAGGCGGGGTTGGCCTAGGATATTTCATCCTTCGCCTAACAAGCCCGAACGCAAGGCTATACCAGCCGGGCAGGAAGCTTGCCGTTTCAGCGTTGTACGGCTTTGCATTGTTCGCCATAGGCCTGGGCTTCGACTATTATTTTTCGCAGGAAAACTTTCTCAACGCAAAAGGCATCCTGCCCATAACCGTTTTCGCCACGCTCATCGCAAGCCTCATAATCCTGAAAATAAAGAACTTGATTTTCAAGCCAAAGTTCACCGAAGTGGGCGTGCCGGTGCAACCCCCCCCACAGACCAAAGCCCAACCAACTGCTGCAATGAAAACGGAAGAAAATGAGGAACGGCTTAAGCGCAGGCAAATGGCCGAATCCATTGTTGAAGAAATAAGGCCGGAGGAAGAGGATAAGGCGATGCAAAAGCCGACAGTGGAAGAAATTGAATCGAAAGACGAGTCCCACAGGCTCTATGCGCAAGTGGCTGAAGAAAAGAAAAAAGAAATCGAGGAAAAGAAAAGCGCTGAATCGGAAATGGACCAAATGGCTGCAGACGTTTACGCCCAATTGAAGGTAAGCTCCAAGCGCGCAAGCGCAGGGCAAAAAATAGCAATAGCGCCTCCGGCAGCTGAGCCGAAAGTACGGCAGAAAATCGCCGAGCAAAAAGCATTGGAAAACCAAAATGCAAAGCCCGCCACTGCCGGGGAAGCGATTGGAATTTCAAGCACGCATGCGCCCAAGCCAACAGAACCAACAGCGCCTTCGGGCTCGGTGTTCGACAGGCTCAGCTCCCTCTCTTCAACCACAACGCAAAAAACGCAGGAAGTTAAAATGGTGAAAGTGCAGGAAAGCGCCTCTTGCCCCCGCTGCCATTCTCCCAATTCGAGAATAATCTTCTGCCCCTATTGCAGCAGTGGAATGTGCGCCAACTGCTCTCCCCTTATAAAACCAACTGAAGAGGGATTCGAGTATACGTGCCCAAACTGCGGGGAAAGCGTGCTCGTGAAAAAACAGGCGAAGTGAAAAAAAGCTCTCACGGTTGAGTTGACAGGGCGTCTTCGTTCGACTTCCAAATGCAGATGCGCGTCTTGTACTTTACAAACTTAGACTGCAGCCCCGCATCGGCATCGCTCGTGTCCGTGTAGAGCACCTGAAAGGGAGAAGATACGGTCAAAACTTCGTAGTGCTCGCCGCGCACTGCATCGCAGCCTGGCTTACTCCCGTTCTCGAGCCTTTTTTCCGAAAGGGTATCGCCATGCTGGAGCCCCACGATGCGCGGGTTGCGCGAATTCGTTATTTCAGGCCCGACGTAGGAAACAAGAGCGCCCTGCGGGTCTCCAACAGGGTCTATGCTTCCGGTTTTTGCAGCCAGGAGAACTTCAAAATAATATTTGTAGCCAGAGAAAGCGAAAGGCTTCATCAATTCCTTCATTGCACAGCGCATTGCCGTACGCCCGGGAACTTCCGCGGGGTTGGAGCCGCGGCTGCCGAACTTGTCGTCCATCAAAGGCAGGATTGCCCTCTGCGGGTCTTCATCGCCCGGGTCGCTGTCGCCCAAGTCGCGCTTCAATAAGTCCGTGACGCGCAGAGTGCCCGGGTATTTCTCAAGCTTTTTGCACTGCACGTCCAAATCGTATTCCGGAGGAGTGTCTGAATCGCCGCTGAAGCCGCCTTCCGCAAGGGCGTATTTGTAAACGGTTATGCCATTGCTGTCGATATTCGAGAGCGTGGAAGCGTCGACGTAATACATCGTTTTTACGACGCTCTGCATGTAATTCAAAACATAGGCGCTTCGCAGTACGGTGTCCTGGTCGTTCCCCCAGTTGCCCACGAAATCGAAAATAAGCGAAACAGAAAAAGTCGCGACGAGCAGCAGGATTATGGCGTCGGTTATTGCAGCCTGCGACCTCTTGCGGTGATCAAATCTTATTTCCATCATTTTCACGTTTCCATATTTCATTTTTTTTGGGTTGTCAAACCCGACGTTTTTCTTTGGGGGGTGACGGACCTTCGTTGCAGAACTGCAGTTCTGCGACGTGCCGCAGAGCAAAGCTCTGCGTGCATCTTTTTTCAAAAAGAAAGGGATGCCATCACTTCCACGATATTACGTTAACAACGCCCAGCCCGTTGGTGTAACTATCCTCGTCCGGGCAGGGGACTGCGATTGGGAAAGACAAGAGAACTGATTGCGCAGGGGGCTTGAACAAAGCGCCGTCCAAAGCCTTGGGCTCGTTGGAGCAGTAAAACCAAGTTTCACCCTGCTCTCCCGAAGAGCCGGCGTAGTAAGGGAGAACAGCATCCCCACGGGCGCTATAAGGATTCAAGTTCGGGTCGTCGCTAGCCGGGTCAATGGGAATGCCGTTGCAAAAACGCTTGTACGTAATGAGGAACGTGACTCCAAGCGACGCGCCGCGGGGCTTGAGCTTGTCGCCGCAGAGCTTTTCCTTTTCAAAAGAATCCTTGCTGATGAAGCCGTTTTCAGTCACAAGGTAGGACAGGGCCATCGCCCCCTCGCGAATGCTGTTCTGCTTTGCTTTCTGTGCAACCATCTGGTTGGCGTACAAAATCGAGCCCGTAAAAAGAAGTATGGCGAAAACAATGGGGAAAATGCTGGGAATGTCATCGCCCAGCGGGCCGATGAACCCCTTCCTTGCTTTTTTAACGTATTTCACAATAAATCACGCCACAACATACGCGCACATTATTTATTACGCTTTGAATTTAAGGCGGGAAGCCGCAGGCTTCAGGCTTGTCAATGTCGGCATTATCCAGCTTCAGGCATTGCTCTGGCGAAACGCTCGTCTCGCCGGGCGGCGCGTAATTGCAATTCTGCAAATACAAATACTCCGCGCCGTTGAAAGTCTTGTGCTTGCATTTCAAGACTATGAGATAGGAAGTGCGGTCGGTCGGAAGGGATGGCGTGAGCTTAAGCATGTCCAGGCTTTCGCCTCCGAAAGTCTCGATTACAACATGCGCGGGCGTATTGAGCCTGCTCTGGAAGAAAATGTTGCCTTCTTCCATTTGCCCGTAGCCGACGCTCTGGAACCCGCTGCAGTCCTTTGACTCTGTTGAAACTCCGATGGAAAAAATTTTTTGTGAAGGCCTCTTGGTTATCGTTACTGTATAGCGCGCCCTGTCCCTCTCGCCCACGCTCAGCGCAGCGACAATGGGGATTACAAGCCGCTCGTCTTCAGAAGGCGAGGTGAGAACTTGGTTTATGGAAGAGGCAATCTGCTGGGCGTTCAATTCCGCCTGGGTGGTGCACAACCCGCGCTGCTCGCGGTTGGAAAACATGAGCATTATGGCGGCGAGCGCCATTATGAAGAAAACCATGGCAAATCGCGTTAGCACGGACATTTCAATCTGCCCGCGGCTTTGCCCCACGGGGAAAGCAATTGGCTGGAAAACTTTCGAAATTAATTTTAGCATTTTCGGCCCACGCACATTGCAATGTTTCAACAAAAACTTAAAATCCTACAGTCCAATTGCGGACGTCAACCGGTTTTCTTTTTCGCGCAAACTTCAATCGAACCCTGCTCTTCGCCGTTCGTTCCCAATACGGTTTTCTTCGTCAGGACAATGTCGAACGCCGAGCTTCTTTCGCCGGAAAGCGTGCTCCACCGCGAATTGTCCAAAACCTCGCGGGAAATGCCGTAGTCCGCCGCATTGCAGTTGTTTTCATTCAAGCACGGCTTGCTTGAAAGCTCCACGCACTGCGCGTCGGCCGCATCCCTGCTGATTTGAATGTCTCCGGCCATGTTGACGCACGAAATTGCGTTCGAGATTTGCACGAACTTGCCCGGGCTGGCCGGGTCTTTTGCAATTGGCACAACCTGCCAGCAGTAGCCGTAAGTCCCAGTACAAAGCCGGCAGTATTCCGGTTTTTGGTACAAGACGAACTGCAGGCCTATGGTTTGCTGCGAGCCGCAGCTTGGGAATTGGAAGTAAACCGTTCTGCTCGTTCCAGAACTGCCTAACGCAACGTCAAGCATGGCGTTCTTGAGGTTTTGAGTCTGCGTCTTGAGCTTCGCCTCGCACTTGGCCTGGGAAGTGGTGTTGATGACGCTCCACCCTATTGAAAGCGTGAGGGCGAGGATTATGACGGCGACGAAAAGCTCTATTGGCGCCGACACTTGCGATTTCGACTTGCCGGTTTTGCGAATGGCAGAAAGCATGATAGGCATTAAGAAAAGTTGTTTTAAAACAACTGTGTTCAAACCCGAAAAGGCATAGTGGTTTTTACGACAGTGCTATTGCAATTGATTTCAGCGCCTGCTGGGCGCTGTCAAGGCCCTGCTGGGAAGCGCCCTGCGCCTGGTTGAACAAAGGCTTTACGAAAGTCAGCAGGAGAATCACTGCGATGATGATTACGATAATCATGTAAATGGGGGTCCACGACTGGGACTTGAAATTCCTGGCAACTTTGGCGTTAGGCATAATAGAAAGAAAAGAAAAAGGGGAATATTAAAGCTCTTCCCCAAGAAGCGCTACGAAGCTTTTTACGATATGTCGCAAAGGGTGGTGCAAGTGTCCCTTGCCTTCTGGGGAGTGCTTCCTATGCCCACGCAGTATTTAATCGTATCCTTGGAGTCGTCGCCGCAAACGTCGGCGTAAGCCTCAACTTCATTCACCGCCTCAATTTGCGTGTCAGTAACGCTCAATCTCTGTTCGCTGCAAACCACATTGTCGCCCGGAGCGCAGCCGAATTTGATGTAGGAAGTGTCAACCGGCGTGTCCGACTTGACTTCGCCCCTCAGCACTATCGTGCCTTTCTTGAAAGTCAGCTTTTTCGATTGTGCGACTCCAAAGCCTTTGGAATAGATGTCCTTGAAGTCCTTGGCGATTTCCGATTTCGCATCGTTGCCTGGAGGCTGGACTTTCGTGATGATGTTCAATAGAACGCCGAGAATCGCGATTGCGACTATAACGCTGATGACGAGCATCATGGTTTCGAACGCTTGACCTTTCTTCAAGACAATCACTCCCCAGAAGGAGAAACCAAGGTTTCTCCTTTCTAATCCTCTCCCTTTACGAAAAATAACGCTTGCCCAAAGGCCTGAAAGCATTACGGAAAGCGGCTTTTAAAGCTTGCATAGGGGAGGTGCATGCAACCGTACTAAATCCTCAAGGCAACGCCCTTCACGGGCCTAAACCAGTATTTCGGCGGGACAAATTTTTTTAAGCCCAGCCACTCCAGCGTTTTGAATCGCCCAGGGAGATCAAACTCCGTTGCCCCCATCTTCACCAAATAGTTCCGCAATGCATTGTTTGAAGTCTCGCCCGCTACCCCGGAAAAACCACGGGCCTTAAGGCTAGGCACTACGTTTTGGCGGATGTGCCTGAAGATTTCAATAATCTCGCGCCCCTTGCGGTTCCCGCTTTTAATCTTCATAACCCAGATTATTTTTTCCCCTTTCCGAAAGACGCCTCCAAAAAAATCGGGATTAGTAACTTCGTTTTCTTCCAGGTGTACGGCACTACTGCCCTTCCGGATTATGAGCATTTCACCTAAGAGTTCTTCGCTTAATTTCGAATGCGCTCCGGGCAACTGCGCGACCGTTTTTGTGTGCTTCTGCTTCTCACGCATAGTTCTAAAACCTCAATCACCCGCCGGAGCCCGACAGGGCGCCGATAAAGCTGGATGAGAAGAAAGCTATGAAGCAATAGAGCGCGGCTGCAATGGGCAAAGCCCAGGCAACGGAAACCCACGTGTGAAGCTTGTTGTTCGTGTCCTCAATCTGCGAGTTGAAGTACGTGAGTATGGCGACAATTTCAAGCACGTAAACGCCCATTACCAGAACGAAAGTCGTGGGGTCTGCAATGGACTTCAGCACGTCGCTCCCTTGGAACAATTGGCTCAGACCCTCAAAACCGCCCAAGCCCGTGTTCTGGATATTGTTGAGTTGCGAAGAGCCGCCGGAATTCTGCTGGGCAAGGGAATTGACGATAATGCGCTGCATTGCCGAAACAACGCCCAGCACTATGGGCGCGACGAAAATGCTCATTGTCTTCAGCATGGTCGTAACGTCCGACAAAAGCCGTTTCAACGACTCGTCTGTCTTCTGGGCGTTGCGCAATTGCATTGAAAAGCTGATGAGCGATTTTGCCGCCACGTTCACGCCCAATTGGACGGCGTCAACCATGAACTGCAGGCCGCTGCGAATCAGCCGCGAGGGAAGGTTTTTGACTACGCCGAAAGTCTTGTCGAAAATCGCGTCTTCAAGCGTGAGCCCCATGAAAGTTATGTTTTCAAGAATGCGCTTGAACACCGTCTTGCCAACCTTGCTCTTCGGAAGGAATTGCACCGACGCCCTCAACGCTTCCTCAATGGGCTTGTTTTCGCCCAGGCGCGAGGCCAGAACGTACAACGCGTCCTGAAACTCTCCCTCCATGTAGCGTATTTCATCCTGCACTTTCTTTCGCTCCCAGTACGCTCCCAAAAGCCAGAGGCTCACCAAAAGCGAGAATCCGATGAGCAGCCCGAAAATCAGGAACTGGCCTATGAAAGTCCCTTTCGGCAAAATCACTAGGGGGCCGAGCGCCAGCGATTGCTTGTCGAAGAAAGTCAAGTGCGGCAACGCTGCAATGGCCTCCTGCCTTGAAACCGGATCGAGATAGGAAGGAATGCTGCCGATGGTGCCGCCGATTATGAATTCCTCACCAATCCCGCGGCCGAGAATGGCGTTCACTTGGTTTTGCATCCAACCTTGGTCCGTAAGAAAACCCAAGAAAACGAAAAGCAATAGCGCAAGTATTCCCAGCGTTTTGGCTGGAACTATCATTCCTCCAAGCCTGAACGTGCCTTTGGGCGGAAGGCCCGGCTGGTCTTCAGGAACGTCGGGTGGAACGTAGGTCGGAGGGCGGGACGCAATGATTTGCTTTCCGAAAAGGAAAACGAGAATGGGCAGGACGACGTTGTAGGCCAGAAACAAATACTCGGCTTTTGCAAGCGGCATGTTTGCGAACGTGCTTCCGATCGGCAGGATGATTGCCAAAAGCAACGGCAGGAGGATTCCGAAGTAATACAAATACACCGTGGGCTGCTGGAGCTTGCGCGCGTACAAATCCATCTTCTCCCGCGCGCCTTCAAGCACGTCTGCGCTCGCCTTGTTCAAAAGGTCCTCGCGCTTTTTCGAGTCTGTTTCCAAAATCGAGCCTCGTATGAGCATGAGCGCTTGCTTGAAGTCGTCGTTGTAAGGCCCCCACTTGTAGGCCAATTCATCAAGCGCCTCTTCCATGCTTTCGTAACGGCCTAATTGCACGTCCCAAACTATTTTCTTCAGCTCTTCCGCAATCTTTCCCTGCCCGTGGTTTGCGGCAAACTCAACTGCCTTTTCCAAGTTGGGCACAAGGCGTAGGCTCATGCTCAAGTAATTCACGATTTCAGGCACGTAGGCCAAGGCCATGAGCTTTTCATTTTCAGCCGCGGCCTTGGGGTACCCTAGATAATAATAGGAAATTCCGATGGCCGCAAAAACCAATACGCCCGACACTATCAGGACGGTCGTGTCAAGGGTATCGTTGAAAAAATAATGGTAGGCAATGCCGGATAGGATGAGGGCAACGAATATCCCAACTGCGAGAATTCCGAAGTAGGCCGCTCTGAAATTTTCTGGGTTGACGTCCCACTCGAGGAAATTAAGGGCTTCCTGCTGGTCGTCAGTGAACTTGGCGCCCTTGCCCATGCTGCGCATGAGCCCGGAAAACTGGCGCGTGACGCGGATAAAGCGCGGTTCTGCAGCAACGTGCTTTACTTCCTTAGTCTTTTTTTCATAGACCGGCTCGTACAGCCCTGACGGTGCGGCGGTCTTTTCATTCTCCCGTTCCCTGCGAATCTCCGGCTTGGCCATGCGAAAGCATTACGCCCCGCGAAATAAAAAGCTTGGTCGCTAGGGGAAAAAATCAGGCGCCGCGTTTTCTCAAAAGGTCTTTGACCAGCGAGCCGTCAACCCATTTCTTCCAGTCTTCCAAAAGCGTCTTGTGGTTGACGCTTCCGTTCTCGGAGCGCTGGGCTTCGGAAAGCAGGAGATACTTGGCATGGGCGAAAACAGTGTTTTCGGCCTCCAGCAGCTCGGGCAGGCCTATCTTGCTCTTCACATCAACCAAATACTGCTTGGACTCTCCCCGAGCGCGGATTTCGCTGAAAATGTCTTCTGTCGAGAGGCCGCGCATTTTGCGTATTTTCGCAAGCCAATCGCTCTCGTCCAGCTTGTCCTGGAAAAAGTCCATCTTGTCCTTGGTGGCGTCGAAATTAAGCCAGTTGAGGAAGCCTTTTTCCGCGAGCGGGTCGTCATTCCATTCTTTCTTCACTTCAGTAACTTCAATGAGCCTCCTGCTCCTTTCCAACGAGCCTTTAAAGCGGATTGGCGCTGAGACGATTGCGAAATCCGTTGCCTTGAAGCTGGTTGAAGGGACTCCTAAATCGTTGACCACACGATCCCAAATGCCGTAAGCGCTCTCGCCGTGAATTGTTCCCATGACCACGTTTCCAACTGCACCGATGCGCATGGCTTCATAGAGGGCAAGGGCCTCCTTTGAACGAACTTCGCCCACAATCAGCACGCTATCCCCAAGGCGCAGGGCAGTGCGCAGCGCGTCCTCTGCGGAAACCTCGCCTTCATTTGCAACGCCCAAAGGCTGGCGCGTCTTCAAACGCTGGGCATTAAAGCCGAGTTGCTTCATGAAAGGAATTGGGAGCTCCAAAGTGTCTTCCTGACAAATTATTCTCAGGTTTTGCGGGAGCTCAAGCATTAGCGACTGCAGCAAGGAAGTTTTCCCGGAACCGCGCGAGCCGACAATCAGCTGCGAAGCCTGGGCGTCAACGAAAAACGAGAGGAGGCCTGCGGCGAACGAGTCCATCATCTTTGCGTCAACGAACTGCGGCAGGGTCCACGGCGTTTCCTTATGCAGCCTGAAGGCAAACGCAATTCCATCAGTGGCAAGGGGCTTTCCGATAACTGCGACACGGGTTTGGAGGTCGGGAAGGTCGAAGTCAAGAATCGGGTGCGCCTCGTCGAAAGGCCTTCCGCTCAAGGCGCGGAAGCGGGAAACGATGCTGCGCGCCTCTTCGTTCGAGAAAATGATGTTCGTCTGGCACTGGCCGTACTTTGAATGCATGAGGTAAATGGGCTTTATGCCGAGCGGCGAGTCTATGTAAACGTCGGTAATCTTGCGGTCGCTCAAGAGGATTTCCAGGACGCCGTAGCCTATGGTGTAGCGCGCGACTATCTCGGCGAGGTTCGCGCGCTCTTCCTGGGAAAGCACTATGCTGTTGCGCGCCGCAAGGTCGCCGATTGTTGCGGCGTAAACTTTCTTGAAATACTTGCGCGCCTGGGTGATGTCCAAAAACTCGACGTTTTCCGGCCGGTGGGCTGCGACAACTTCCTTGGTTTTTTCGAGCAGGAAATATTTCTCGGGCGGCAATGCGTATTCAGGCGGGTTGATGAAGTAGAACGCCTCGACCTTGTCCGGATGCTTGTAGATGTAAACGTTGCTGCCCAAAACCTCGTACTGATCCACAAGCTCGAGCTGCTCTGTTTCGGTGAAGAAAATCTGCGAGCCGATGAACGAAGGCTTGATTTCAGCCTCGAACAAAGTGTGGTAAAACCCGCGGTCTGCCGGAACTTCGCCAAGCTGTTGCAGCAAGTCCTTAATGCGCGTTATCAAATCAGTCTGGTCAAGCCGGTCGAGCATGTACTGCAGCGTTGCAATGTAAATCTTCAAGTCCTCGGATTCCTCAGGGGGAAGCATTGAGAGCTTTTGCATTTGGCCCTTGACTTCCTGGGCCAAAAGGAGGTAGGCCCTGAACGGGTCTGAACGCAGGGTGTTGAAAATGCTGAGGACCGCATCGTGCCTTTGCGAAAGCACCTTGCTCTTCTGGCTTGAGCTCAAGTGGCGAGGGCTCCACACGCCCTCTGCCTCGAACTCGCCCACCACTTCGGCAACTTCCTTCAGCCAAGTGGTCTGCTGTTCGGTGTAAATGCGCTCGTAATACTCGCTCAGCACGACCTGGTCGACGTCAACCTCGCGCAGCTTGTCCACAACGTCCTGCATCACTTGCGGGTATTGCGCAAGGTCGGCGCCGTAGGCCGAGCCCTTATAATTTATGACAAGGCGCTTCTTGCCGCCCTCCATCTTCACTACAGCTTCAGTCATTGCAACCGCTTTTCATTACGGACTGCTTAAATAAATTGGTTTGTCAAATGTATTTCAGGTAGGAAAAATGGTCGTCCGCGCACCTTCAATTGTTTTAAGAAATTTGACGCCAGCACAAAGGCTAAAGCTGAAGGAACTAGACTCGCGAATGAAGGCTTTAGCAAAAGACGGAGTTCTCCCTACGGCGCTGGCAACCGGCCATCCAAAGCACATTAGAAGGGAAGTTAGTAGCATAAAATCACAGCTTCGGTTCGTTGGCCTCACGTGGGGACAGCGTGCCCAGCAACTTGGCTTTAGGGTACAAAGCAAAGTGGTAAGAGATTACGGCGCGTGGAAGAAAGTCGGTTTTTTGGTAGACGAGTTGAGAAAAGTTTCAGACCTCGAAAAGGGCGTCGCACCAAGCGTTCACGACACTAGAGTAGACAACGTCACCCAAGCTTTACTTAGGAACCATCCCGGATTAACCTACAGCGAATTAGTGCACAGAGCCGAACTTGTTACGCGGAAAGAATACAGCCTCTTTGAAAACGAGCAAAGATGGAAGAACAGAATAGCCAGGGAAATTAGGCGAAGGGGCTATCTCGAAAATTCCACTTGGCTGAACGATTTGCAGAAAAGGATTAAAGAACGGCACGGGATGTCTCTGGAAGAATGGTTTGAATCGCCAATCCCGAAAAAACCAAGGTCTCAGAGGGGCATGTTCTATCAGCCCAAAGTGATCGAAGAAAATGAGCAGAAAATAAGAAAAATAATAGCTCAACACGTTGAAAAGGCAAGAACTCGGAAAATACTTTTACGCCGCGCAATTCAAATGCACGGCATGTCGGATATTGCAAGAGACCAGGTGGTTAGCCACAATAGAATACGAGAACTGATCTTGCAGCATGCGGTTTTGCTGAAACCGCATTTTGCGGAAGTCGGCCTCGATTCGCACAAGGTTTTCCGAACCGTGCGACCAAAAGCCAGAAAGAAAAAATAGGTGGAAAATTATTTAACTGAAAACAAGCGCGGGCTTTAGGGGCATTGCCCTAGCGGCCTTTTCCTCTTTCGATTCTTCCTCACTTTCCACGCTGACTTTCAAGCCCAGTTCTTTTTCAAGAAAGTCCTTCGCTTCCTTCAAGGCCCTGCCCTCTTCCACAAAAAGCATTTGCGGGTTGGAAACGATCTCGAAATACATCTTGTCCAAATACCTTTTCGTCAGCTCATCCTCTACAATGGGCAAAAGGGCTTTTTCCGCGCTTTTGCCTTCTTCAACGAGCTTTTGCACAAAAGAGTTCTTGCTTGCAGAAGCAACAATAAGCTTCAAGTGAGCAATTTTCTGCTTTCCCCCAATGACGTCCAAAATTTTCCGCGCGTCCTCAAGCACGCTTGCGATGAAATCCTGCGTTGCCTCGGCCTCAAGGTTTATTTTATCCTCCTGCGCCTCCGGCCAAGCGCTCAACGAGCACAGCCCTTTTCCGCCGGATTTTTCCCAAAGCTCTTCGCACAAGTGCGGCGCAAGGGGCGAGAGAAGCTGGACCCAGCGCGCTATGCTCTTGCGCACGGCGCTCTTCTCCTCTTCAGAAGCGCGCTTGTGGAAGTAATCCAACGCCTTGAGGTTCCTGAAAAAAGCGCTTTGCACGTAACCGCGCAGCGCAAATTTCTCAAGGAATTCAGTGGATTGTTTTATGGAAGACTCTATTTTCGACTCGAACCAGCGGGTGAGCGTGGTTTTCTTCCCGCCCTTGCCGGCGCGCGAAATGTATTCGCCGACGTAGTCGAAAAACTTGTTCAAATTGCGGCGCAAAGCATCAATGTCTTTCTTACGGAAGTCGAGGGTGCTGCCGAAATCCGCCGTTCCAACGGCATAGAGCCTGAACAAGTCCGCGCCGTAATCGCGCGCGATGTTGTTCAGCAAAACAACGTTGCCCTTGCTCTTGCTCATCTTCTGGCCTTCGCTCAAGACCATTTCGTTCAGCGTGATTGCCTTTGGCCAAAAGCGCTTTTCGAAAATGCCCGCGTGGGCAAAAATGAAGAAGCTCAAGTGGTTCGTCACATGCGCGACTGCAGTATGCCGCTGGTCGTTGGGATACCAGTAGGCAAACTCCGTGCGGATTTCATTCATGATTTTCGTGGAAAGCGCCCCCCGGTAGGGCTTTGCTAGGAAAACGAAGTCGAAAAAGTTCTCGTCCAAAAACTCCGGCCGGATTTTATGCTCGTGGATTTTTTTCGCCACGGTGTAGAAAGCCATGTAGAGCGTGGAATCGCTCAAGCTCTCGATAATCCAATCCCTGTTGAAAGGCAGGCGCGTACCCAAGCCCCTCCTGCGCGCGCAAGGCCGCTTGTCCAGCCAGTTGAAAACATCCTCGAACTGCTTCCGGTAAGCCTGTGGGAATATTCCCATTTCGCGCAGGCACTCGAAAGCATTTTCCTTCCAGCCTTTCGCGTTGAAGTCTAGAAACCACTGGTCGGGCAATACTGCAGAGATTACTTTTCCTCCTGCGCGGGAAAATGCCGGCCTGCTTGCCTCGTAAAACCAGAAGGCGTTATTGTCGCGCAAAAGCCACTGGGCCACTTCGTCCTTCGCTTCGGCAACGGTCTTTCCCTCGAAGCCCAGGCAGTTGCCCTTCATTATTCCGCCGTAAAACTCGGCCTTGTACAAGTGCTGCGTGGCCTTGTCCAACTTCTGCTTCTCGCGCGTGTTCGCGATTTTCATCCGTTCGGCCATTTCCTTTGCGGGAAACTCACCGAAGCCCTCGAGCTTGATGAGCGAAACGGGCTTTATCGAATTTACCAGCGAACGGAGTTTCTGCTGCTCGTACTTCGCGAGGGTCTTCTCGTCCTTGCGCAATTCCTCGAGAGCAAGCCAATCAGCGACAGAATGGGCGGGCACGCTATGCACGAACCCGCTGGCGTTGTTTGCGTCGACAAAATCGGCGGGAAGAATGGGAACCGCCTGCTGCAGGGGCGTTTCGACTATCTTGCCGACGAAAAACTCGCCAGGAAATTCCCCCTCGATTTTCACCTCGTGGTGCTGGAAGGAAAGTTTTTCCGCGGCCTCGCGGCTCATGAAAAGAATTTCGCCGCCAACTTTCACCTTTACATATTGGGCGCGGGGATTGACGAAAACGTTGGTGATTCCGAAAACGGTTTCGGGCCTGAGGGTGGAGGAAATTATGAAGCCGCTTCCGCCGTCGAATGAAAAGCGGGATTTGAGGGCAATGAATTTTTTCAATTCAACGGGATCCGTATCGCCGTCCTTGATGTCGTCCTCACCCACGGCATTTTTTTCCTGCAGGTCGAAAAGCACGGGGTAGGTGCCTTGGGCCAGATAGCCGCGCTCGCGGTACTTGAAGAACTGCCATTCGACGAACTTGTTGTACTCAACGTCGCCGGTCGTGAACTGCCTCGAGAAATCGAGCGAAAAGCCCATTTTCGCGAAGTCTGAAACGATTTTCTTGGAAAAATAATTGACCACGTTCCACGGGTCTTCGAAAGAGCGGACGATTTCCTCGACACGCGAAGGGTCGGTTTCGTAAATGCCCACGTACTCGCGGTACATCTGCCAGGCCGCCTCGTCGCGGGCCTTGATTTTCTGTGAAACTGCAAGCACCGGCGTGCCGGTTATATGGAAGGCCATGGGCCATAAAACGTTGAAGTTGCGCATTCTCTTGAAGCGCACTATCACGTCGCCAATGGCGTAAGTGCGGCCGTGGCCCACGTGCAGATTGCCAGAAACGTAGGGGTAGGGCACAGTGAAGAAAAACTTTTCCTTGCCCTGGGCTACCGAAGGCTCAAAGGCTTTTTCCTGCTCCCAGCGCTCTTGCCACTTGCGCTCTATTGAGTTGAAATCCACGTTAACACCACACGCCTTTTGGCTTTATAGCAAAAAGAGCCCAAACGAAAATTATTAAGCGCATGAGGGATTAAAGCGTTTCGTGAAAAAGAAAACGCGCAACCC
>Ga0209211_10006916_pt1 | contig 16168 bp, 20 predicted proteins | sample RifGroA2_FD_183992 | JGI IMG/M metagenome (GOLD analysis project Ga0209211, IMG submission 183992) | Groundwater microbial communities from Rifle, Colorado, USA - Groundwater A2 (SPAdes) (version 2) | ecosystem: Environmental > Aquatic > Deep subsurface > Groundwater | place: Rifle, Colorado... | reverse complement strand
TTTTCTGCTACAACAAGAGAAAAGTCCGGAAAATCATCATCTTTATCATATTTCAGATTTCCCAAATCATAAATTTCATGACCCATACTCTTAATCCATGGAATAAGTTTTCCTTTGAGTTCAAACCCTCTATGATCAGCACCTATATATACTTTCATATCTTAAATCTCTTAAAGGCATCGCCTTGCAGCAAGGCGATGCCTTATAGGGAAAACCAAATAAATTTCTAATTTCTCCCGCCTCAGCGGGATCCCGCAAGCGGCGGGATAATAACTTATTTCTATCAACATTACCCAATATCCGGATTTGCTGTCTGTAAATTACCGGCAATAGTAAACTCCTGCGGTGGTGGTTCAACAGGTGCGGTTTCAACTGGACCTGCCACGACTCCCGGCATTTCGGAAACCGGCTCAGGATTTACTACTGACAGAATATCAGGAACTACGGGAACCTCTGTTGGTGGTACGGGAACGGCCCCAGGTTCCGGATTTGCCGGCTGCGCTGTTTCTGCAACTGTCGCCTCCTGTTCTAGGTTCTGAGTTCCAGCTTCCGAGTTTTTTTGTTCTTGGTTCTCAGTTCTAGGTTCTAAGTTTAAACATTTCTCCAACTCTTCCTGATTAAACCCTTTTACTTTAACTACGCTATTATCCTCTTTTTTCATCACTGTAAAAGGCACCCCGGCAAACCCATCCGCCACCGTATTATATTCTTTGAGTGCCTCCGCCCCGCTTTCAACCAAAACTTCTTTAAAAGGAATATTCTTTCCCGCAAGGTAATCTTTTAACTGCTTGCAAAACGGACAAGTGGATGTAGAATATACGGTTGTATCGGTCATATTATGAAATTTGAAATTTTTAATTTTTAATTTTAAATAAATTTGAAATGTTTTAAAATTTAATTTTTAAAATTTTCTTCGTTTGATTAAAAATTAAAAATTTCAAATTAAAAATTATTAACAACTCCAGTATAATTTTTTTCTGAAAGGACAGTCAATGGGTAAAGGTATAGATGTAATAGGCCATCTTCCAATTACAGAAGAATTAATCAGAGCCGAAGCTGTTACAGGTGAAGAAAAAAGAAAACAGAATAAGAGAAATCGTGCAAATCCTCCTTCCATCGTTTATATAATCAGAGGTTGCGGAAAAAAAGCTGACGGATGTCCGGCAAACAAAATCACTACAGGTACTAACGGAGGAAAACGGAATCCCTCAACTATCTGCCAAGTCCCCTGGCGATCCACTTCTAAAGGAGACTACTCCCGAAGCGCCTGCGGTGCACACCCTCAAATTCGAAATCTGTATAAAATCTAACCAAGGTAGCTTAACCCCCACGCACCTGCGTATCATTTAATCTATTTTTAAAATATTCTCCCGACCTGTTTTTTCCATATCTTTTATCTGTGCTTCCGGAACGCCATTTGCAAGAGGACCTCTTGCAAATGGCTCTGCAATAATCTCCGTAAGGCCACCCCTTGCAAATGGCTTCCTGACAGTCTTTACCCAAGGCCACCCTTTACAAATCTCTTGTAAACCTACACTTCACTATACCGCAACGGGCAGATTTTCAAATACCACCATACTTGATTTCCTCCAACTCACTGACTCTCTCAGAGGTCCGTCGTCCATATTGAATAAATCCATAATATAATCCATTCTTTCCCGAAAATCTTCAGGTATGTTGGTAAATCCGGGATCAAGTTTAAGCGGGGCCAGAAAATTTTCCATAGCCTGATATACTACTTCCCCTGCCGCGTCTTGAGGAGTAGCCCCACCTTTTTTTAACCCCTTTTTCGCCACTTCATACCAAAACTCTAAAGATTTCTTGTTTTCTAGTTCATCAACAAAAACATATGGGTCTTCGTAACCTGCAGGTTTAAATACTCCTCTAAGTTTAGGAAAAAGTTCAAAAATCCCAAGTTCTATCATAGTCCTCTTCCCATATGGGAAAAATAAATTTAAAAATACATCTTTGGTCAACTCAGTTTTTTGCGGTCCAGTAAACTCTCCGGCTATGTTTCCTTTTGTTATTGCATCCAGTATTGTTTGCCTCATCCTTTCTCTTGTCTCTCTTTCAATACCCCTATTATCCATGTCAGACAGTCCGTACATAGTTTTCAGAAAAGGCTGGCCGTTTCTGCCTTTGGCAGATAATTGTCCCAACATCCTGGCCATCCTGACTCCGGTTGTAGCAAGTTTTGGCAGACTCTCCGGCCATTCGTCTATCCTGTCGGCATCTTTTAATATCTTTTTGTCCTTTTTATAATCACCTATTAATTTGATTACCCCTTCATCAAAAAGCATATATTGTTTTACCGCCATCTGCCTTCGGTTTACGGCAAAAATACGTCTATCATCTCTTTCTTCTCTGTCAGTAATTGGCCCCAGTACAATTTGAACAGAATACAGCGGAGCATCATACCTCATGTCGCTCCCGTGCTGGTAAATATTGATGCTGTTGGAAACTCTTCCGTTTGTACCGGGTATGGGTATACTCCGGTAATGAATGAAAAATCTTCCTTTGCCCTTATAACCATCAAATCTGTCCGGATCATATATCTTGCCAAGTTTTCCCTGTTCGTGAAGCTCTATGATATCAGGAGGCGTCTGATGAAATTTGAAATTATTCATTATCCGGCTCCTGCATCCCAAATTCCCAAATGCCGCTCCAATGGCAAAATCTATTAAAACGTTATGGTATTCTCTTTCTCTTATTTGTTCGCCTACAGGCATCGTATTATCCTTTTTTAAAGCAATATGCCAATCCATATTCGGCCCATTTTCGACAGGAATACCTAAAATTTGATCCGCCCGGCTTCCTTTAAACCTTTTTTCACGGGACAAAAACATCCGGGTGAGTCCCAGTATTTGAGGAAGCATAGGGTAAAATGTTGCTTCATGAAGGCCTCTTAATCTTTTTGCCATTCCGCTGATATGTTCTAAATGTGAGACCGGATTTCCCGAGCCCCTGTTTCCTTCCTCTATCATCATGAAATTTACGGCAAACTGAGCAGCAAAATCATCTACCAATTGCCCTATTTCATCTTGGGTTTCTCTTTTCCCTTTCCCTTCATCCGTCCGGCGCGGATAATAGTGGTTTTGAGGGCGAAAAATCCCCGTCCTGGGGATCATACGGCTGATTGAATAGGCACCTAATCGGGGATTATCTCTTGTAAGACTTTCCGCTTTTACCAGCATATCAGTTGATGAGGTAACCTTTACCTAAAATAGTTTTTAAGACTTTTGGCCCACAACCGACTTTGGATAATTTCTTCCTGACTCGCGAAATAAGCCTATCCAGTGCCCAATCGCTATACTCTCCGTCTCTCCACAAGACTCCACCTAACTCCTCCCGACTGACTATATTTCCGCTTTTTCCTATCATAAGGCTCAAGACTTTGTTTTCATTTTTAGAGAAAACACCGCTTACGTCAACTCCATTTATCATCACTTGATCTCTTGTACCAAGAGTAATAATATTAATGGAAATCTCTTTTTCTACAAATTCTTCCAATAATTTTTGGGTGAACACAAAGCCCTTTGGGGCTTTATTTAATATTTTCATCTTGATCAGATACGCGAGACTCGCCTTTTCGTCAGATGTAAAACTCAAATTCCCCAGTGTGATTTTCTTCAATAACTCCCTTTCCGCCTCCATCATCCCGTTCCAAATCACCCTGATCTCCATCTCCATTTCTTCATGGTGAAAAATCAGATCATTATTTTCATTAATGTCATTGCGAGTCCGTTCTTGAACGGACGAAGCAATCCCGTCCGAATTAGTATTTCGTAAATATCTAATCGCTTCTTTTACCAGCCAGGGGTGCCCACCGCAGTTTTCGTAAATTTCCTCTTTTAATTTCTCAGTCAACTGATTATTTTCCATTTCAAAATAAGAAACCAGATAATCCATAAAATGAAAAATTTCCTTTTTCTCATAAAGAGGAGCATAAACAATGTTGTTAAAAATAGCGGAATATTTCTGTATGAAGTAGAAATACTCTGGATGGAGAATATTCAATTCAGAAAATTGGATGATGGTAACATTATTCCTATACTTATAGGCAAAATCGTTTAGTACAGATAGTGTCCTTGATTTGTTTTGGATATATAAATTTTCTGCATCAGTAATAAGTATCACAAACAATTTGTCTTTATATTTTTGCAGTAATAATTTATCCAAATCAGTCACAGAAAAATCTTTATTTTCTTCAAATAGGCTAAATAATTCTATGGGACTATCAATTGTGCTAATAAAATCTGCGGAAATTGGAAGGAATTTTACTTTTTTTATATCAGGAATTATCTTTTTTTGCAGATTTTGGTCACGAAGAAATTGAGTAATTCTTCTGGCCCTGTCCATCCTGACAGGAAACATCACCACTCCGCTCTCACGAAATCTGACAATAGAAAACCATTCGGTCATACGCCGTTCGTATTCGGCAGGCGGAAATGGAGGAGGTAATACTTTTGTCACCATCTTTTTAAGAAAGTTAATTAAATAAAACGTTACTTCGTTAGTTCGTTAATTCGACTAATTAACCAATTAACGCTTTATCCCTATATAGCGCGAGATTATACCACTTTTTGCCTCTCTTTACCCTGAGCGAAGTCGAAGGGCTGACAATTTCCCGTCAGATAGGACGTCAAGCGGAATAAATATCCCAGGATTAAACTTTTATGAATATGTCACCTACTTATATAAAAAGGCCGAAAGAGCTTGGTGGTACTGTGATTATAGATGACCAAAGAGAATACGGACCCTTGGCAATAGGACTGGGTGATAATCCAAATACCCGTTCAAGGAATACTTGTGCGACGTTACTTCCAAGAGCCTGGAAGTCAAATAAAAGACTTGATCTTGGACATACAATTTCTGCTGACAACGGAGAACAAGGAGAGGTAGGTCCTCATCATCGTAAGGTCATGATTAGCCAAACCGTTTTTGAATGGAAAAAAATCGGAAAAAGAAAGGGTAAATTTAGGAAAGACTTTCAGGAAAGGAGATAAATTATGTCACGTACTCCAGTATTAGTCAGCATGAGACCAGGTAAAAGCAAGGAAGCCGAAACTACAGACCTTACCAAAGACGGAGATTATGTTCCGTTTGATCCTTTCGGAAAAGGTGTCCGGAAGAAACGCTATGAAGTGACTCTGGTCAGACACACCAGAGGTGAAGTCAAACCCCATACAGCCAGGATGGAAATAAGAAGTTATTCACCAAGACAATTAAGAGAAACCAAACACTGGACACGGAATGTGATTGAAGGACAAACAGTCACTGTAAGGCAAAGACTTTTCAGGAACAACGTTATCACTATCTACCATGAAAAAAGATAGATGTAAATTTTATCAAAAATAAGAAATTTAAGATAACACCTGAATTTATGGTTACAAGAGCAAAAATTTTCATATTCGATGACGACACAGATCACGTAACTACCATTCGAGAAACTTTAGAAGGAGCGCCTCATGATCATAAAGTAGTCGGAGTAGCTGAAAATGCCGTAGACGCAATTCGAGGATTGATGACCTTAAGAAGAAGGCACGTAGAAATAGATACAATTCTTGTTGACCGAAGCGCCCCGAAAAGAAAAGGTACTCGACCAGTAGAAATTGGACATGATGTAGCCAGACGCGCAAGAAGAATAATGGGAGATCGTCCTTGGATTATAGCCTACACCACCGCTGATGAAAAAGTGGCCCGGTACGGAGATCGATATTACAATCCGCGCCTTAAACGAACTGATGATCTGGGTCGTTTTATCACCAACCTTCCCGCAAGAACCAAAAAATAATGAAATACGACTTTGATACCGCTGTTACAAATTCGTGCCCCTTTCATCTTCATCGTATCCTATTTCTGGGTGTTATATACAGACATAATCAACAAACAAAGAAATCCGCAAATCGCCCTTTCGCACCTTAACATTCTTGCGTTTTAAAAAATAGCCGTAGAAACTGTGGTCCGATCGGACCATAAAATGCATAAACGAATTTCCTTCCGACTCTTTCCATAAGATTCTACCCTTTTAGCAAACTTATCGTCCCAACGCCATTTGCAAGAGGACCTCTTGCAAATGGCTTCCTGACAGCCTTTTTCAGATGATGAAAACACAAAGTAGTTTAATTTATACGCACCTGCGTGTCATTTAATCTACTTTTTCTTATTTGTCTTAATTTATTTTTTTCTCTATTGGATTATTGGATAATTGGATTATTGGGTATTTATTGGCTTATTGGTCGGATTGGCACATAAGAGTAATGGAATATTTGAGAATTGGAGTATTCTTTTTCCTTTGGTAGCCGGAAATGATTTCTCCGTAATTCGGGAGAAATTTTAAACCGGCTATCAATACAAGGAGGAAATCATGAAGAGATTGAGTTCCCGAACCCGTGCGATTTTCGAAACTGTCCTCTGGTTACTCGCGGTCATCGCGATCATCGGAGGCGTTTGGATCTGGACCACGGTTGATCCGTTCCCCAAGCCCACAAGACCGTTTACGTTCACGGGAAAATTTTCCGAAGCGTATTGGGGCGGCAATGACTTTTCGCCAAGCGCGGATCAGTTTAATTTCTGGAAATTCCAGGTATACCTGAGTCCTGAAGAGGCAATCCGAGTCACAAAGGTGTACACGGATCCGTACAAGTATCAGGTCAGCGGACCAACGAACTGGCCCAACTTCCCGCCAAATCAATATGAACAGGAAACACGCGGTAACTGGTGCGGTAATCTACCTGCAAAAGGCACACCTGTCCGGATCGAAAGCCCAACCGGTTTTACACGCGACATAACAATCACCGATCTTGCATCCGGTCAGATCTACCGAAGTGGATCAGATTGTTCCCGCCCAGTCTACACATTCAACTACCGGATGAAGGACGGCACAAGCAACATCATCGAGGGAAAAATCCGGGGGTTTAGTAAGGAAGAAGCCAGCATTAATCTTCCTTCCGGAATTTATTCAATCTGGAAAGAAGGTGAACCGGATCCTGACGAGTGAATTTCTGTCCAAACATTTCTTAATTCAAATCTGGGCCGAGGAGAGCCCGGCCGGATTAGGAGTAAAACAAATGAAGATTCTGATTTGGCTTTGGATCGGGATCATGAGCGTCGCAAGCGCGTCGCTCCCGGTCCCGTTTAACATCCCCTGGGCGCTCGTACTTTTCGCCGGCGGTGCGTATGGTTTCGCTCTCATGGCGCCAGTACCATACTGGTATTGGCATGACTTTGTCTACGCCAACAACCGGTTCGCTGATGCTCTCCGTGAAGGATTCCACAGCCCCGCCCAAGGCGGGGTGCTCCTTGTTGCTGCCGGCATTAGCCTCGCGCTCGGCCTGCCGGGCCTCGCGCTCTGGCTGGCAATTTACGGTCTGGCACAACTCGCCGGCTGGTCCTTGTGGTACTTCAAAGTTTACCGCAAAGCCCAAAAGCTGGATAAGCGCAAGAAAAAGTGATGGTGCAAAAGCCCGCCGATGAGGCGGGCTTGTCCGCCGACTGAGGCGGACACCATCGGGGCGGCGCTCGGAGACAGAGACAACTTTGGAGCCCCGTGCGGGGCTCCCCCTTACCGGGGAAAAGTTTTCTTTGTTTCTTTGCCGCCTCGGTGTTTTTTGTAACTTTACATTATGAGTGACGATCGTCAGTTAAAATGTAAATTTAAGGCTGGATTTTACACTTTTTGTTACAAAAAATTAAATTTACTCCATCCCGGACTTACACCCTAAAGGGAGAAGTATGGTATTATTAAATTTACTTGAAAGGAAAAATATGAGCGACTTAGAAATCAGAAAAAAGGAAAATGGACTTTGGAAATTTGTGACCGGAAGAAGTTTCTCCTCTCCTATGAACACACATTATGCTGACGTGGACCTACATGATCCACATAACCGGACTCCAAATCCAAATTCTCCCGCCTTAACGAGTATTATACATTTCGCTCCTCATCAAATACATGTTCAATTAAGAGGAAGAGATCTTAGTCTTGGTAATGTAGATGCAATCACACACTCAGGAACTGAAGTTTGTCTCAGACCCATTCGTCAAAGAGTTTCGGGCAGGGAAACGGCAGATTCTGCAGAAATTATTATAAAATCTACCGGAGAAATATTCAAAGCTTCCCACACAGCAGAACCCGTAAAAGGGATAAGAAGGACAAAACAAAAACCATATACTGTACTTCACAAAATGCGGGGAAGATAGACTACTTATCTTTTTTCAAAAACTTCAGTATATATTCGCAGTACTTATAATATTGCCGGAGACAGATTCCTATAGATTCATAAAATATTTTTTCGTCCAGCTCCCTGTATTGATGCACCAATATATTCCTGAGACCCGTGGACCTTCCTATCTCCTTCCCGAATTCCTCAGGATATACACCGATTTTACCAAGCAAAATATAACTTTCCCTGAAATCAAACGGGAGTATTCCGAGGTCACTTTCTGCAATGATATGCTGATTGATATCTATAGCCCCGTTGATCACTACTTCTATAATGCGTTCGACTATTTTATGAGAATCATAGTCTTTAGCGATTTCATCGAAAGATAAAGATTTAAACCGCGTAAGTTCTTCGAGGTCTTTCTGGATAGAAGCAATCTTTGTTTTTACCAGATTTTCATCTACCATAGATACTCCTTCCCAATCTTTCCTGGTTATTTTCCAAAATCTTGTCATAAAACCTGGTAATCTTGGGCATATCAGTCAAATACATTTTATGGGTTAAAAGTCTGTACCGAGAAAATTTCAGAGGATCTCCGTAGAGAAGTTTGCCGGAAACCACTATATTATGGCGGAAAAGAATATCCGTTTCATTCAAAACGACCAGATGCAGCTTTCCGGAGAATATATCAGAAAGAGAATTAAAAAGGCTGAAAAAATCTTCGGGTGCAGGTGTTTTAGACAAAAGGACAGCTATATCCAAATCGCTTTCCTTATGCTTTTTTCCGGAAATTTCCGAGCCGAAAAGTATCAAAAAAATTATCCCGTGTCTCCGGACTATCTTATCCAAACTTTCCTTATCTATCTTGATATTCTCATTTGTTTTCATATCTACAATATAGCAGATATATATTGCCTATTCCAGATGCCCTCATCAAATTATAGTCTTTAAAACAATTTGATTATATCCCCTTCCGAAACTGTCTGAGAAGTTCCAGAATCTTGGCCTTCACTTCTTCCTCTACTCTTATTACCGTCACCCCGCCCTGTCCATCGGGACTTACTTTGTGCGGCTGGCCGTAGAAAACTAAAGTGTTTAATGGCGCGTATAATATTGCGGGTAGTGCCGACAAATCCTCCTCGCCTTTGATATATACCACCCCTTTTTGACTGGTCTTTTTGAGATCAGAAAATGCCTTTTTGACGGTCTTAAACAGAGGTCGTGACAGATATCCTGGCCGGCTGAGAGTCACATATGTAGAAAGAGACGACTTGCCACCTAAGGGTATATTAAATCCTAAATCATAAAGATTGCTGTAAACTTTTTTCCTGTTTATCTTCAAGTCTACTAAACTCAGATCAAAAGGAATTTTCTCATCGTTAAATACTTTCGTCACCACATCCCCTACTACCACTGCAAATACAGGTTTGGCTTTTTTAATCAGCCTTTTGATTCGTCCGGCCAAAAAGTTAGGTTCATCAATATGTCCTTTCAACAACACACCCAATGGTTTTTGCAGACTGCTTCTCAAAATTTCAGGTAAATAACCTCCGTTAAACTTATAAGTAAAATAACTAAATCCCTCCCGGTCTATCTCTCCACGCCTGATACGGGTGGAAGAGATAGTTTTCCTGTCCCCGGCAAAAACAAAATCAATTTTTTCAATAAATAATGGGGCAATTCCCATTTTTACCCTTTCAATATTTATTACTTCCGCTCCCTTCCGGGTATCTTCTGTTATAAGTATCGCTTCCACCCGGTTATCCAAAACTTTCGGATTGTAAACTCCCTCCAGTTTAGCAATTTTCGTCCGGTCCCATAATCCGCTTTCTTGTAACCATTTTTTCAGCTCTTCAACTCTACTTTTGTAACTGGTCAACCCTTCCCCCTTTTTCTCTGCAAACTTATCTGATGTGACGCCAATAATTACTTTCTCCGAGAGCATAAAAGCTCTAGTCAAAAAAGCTCTGTGCCCGCGATGCAGCCGGTCAAATGTCCCGCCGGTAGCGAGGAGATGATATTTATAGCTAAACATAAATTGGGAGTCAAAATCAAAGTCAAAAGTTAAAATTCAAAAGGCAAAAATGCAAATCAAAAATCAAAAGTAAGAAAGCTTTTGACTTTTTACTTGAACTTTTGACTTTTGACTTTTGACTTTTGACTTAGTATCTTTTTATACGCTTCCTCATATCCGTCCACCATTTTTTCGACGGTAAATTTATCGACGACGCTCTCGCGGCACTTTTCGCGGTTTATTTCCCCAATTACTTTCACCGCCTCAATCATCTCCGCACCATTTTCGACTATAAATCCGTTTACGCCGTTTGTAACCACTTCCGGCACCGACCCGCGGTTAAAAGCTATCACCGGGGTCCCGCAGACCATCGCCTCAACCATGACCAGACCAAAAGGTTCGTTCCAAGTGACAGGAAATAGCAGGGCGACAGCATCTTTTAGGAAATCAGTTTTATCCTGCCCATGCAGTTCTCCGAGAAACTCTATAAATTTCCCGTTTATCGAAGGCTCTATTATTTTATTGAAATATTCCATGTCGACGGGATCTATGTATGCCGAAATTTTGAGCGGAATTGATAATGTTTTGGCCGTTTCTATCGCCGTCTCCAAACCTTTCTTGGGAGTAATCCTCCCTATCCAGGCCAGATAATTTCCCTTTCCGCGGCCAAATTCAAATTCCCCCGGGTTAATTCCGTTGTAAACGGTCGAAATATAATTTAAATCAGGTATCCCCTGCCTCTGCGTGTTGGATATGGAAACGAAATTATGGTTTTTAAATCTTTTAAATACATCTCTTTTTATCTCAGGAGACTCGTTTTCGAAAATATTTCCATGGATCGTATGCAGGTACTGACCGGGAACCAGATCCGCCAAAAACATCCCGATATGCTGCATGTGGTTGTGGACTATGTCAAATTCCCCTGCCCTTTTGAAACACTCGTGAAAAGAATGTAACCAGACCAGCGGATCGCTTTTCATCTTCGGATCTTGGGAAAGTGCAGTTTTATAATAATACGAAAGGTTTGCCGAAGTCCGGCTATCCCCGGTCGCAAACACCGTCACTTCATGCCCCCGTTTGACCAATTCCTCAGTCAAATTCGAAACCACCCTTTCCGTCCCCCCGTATTTGAGAGGCGGCAATGCTATCCAAGGAGAAGACAACTGTGCTATCTTCATAATTTAAAATGTAAAAATAAAAATGTAAAATGACAATTTAAAATATAAAATTTTTGTATTTTGCACTGTAATTTTTAATTTTAATTTTTAATTTTTAAATTAGCCAACACTTCCTCATACCCTTCTACCATCTTCCCCACCGTAAACTTCTCTTCCACACTTTTCCTTGCGTTTTGTCTTAATTTTTGCACTTCAAGACCCATTTTTTCAATTTCCAGGATCTTAGTCTTCATCTCTCCCACATTATTTACCAGGTATCCATTATATCCATTCTTTATGACTTCGGGTACAGCTCCATTGGGATAAGCGATCACAGGAGTACCACAACTCATTGATTCTATCAGTACCAATCCGAAGGGTTCAGCCCAAAGAGTCGGGAAAAGAAAGGCTCTTGCTCTCTGATATAATTCTCTCACTTTTTGCGGGTCCAATTCTCCAACCCAACTTATCCGGGTACCATCTACAAGCGGAGAAATTTCCTTTTCATAATATTCCTTATCCTTAACTCTACCGCCCACTACCAATTTTACTCCTGTTTCCTTACAGGCAATTAATGCGTCCTTAGGGTTTTTATTTTTACCGATTGAGCCGAGATAAAGATAATAATCCTCCGGCGTTTCATTAAAGGTAAATACATCCGGATCTACTCCATTATAAACCGTCGCCACATAATTTAAATCCTGATACGCCTTCCTTTGTGCATTGGAGATAGAGATAAGAGGAGTATTATATATTTTGAATAGGTTTGATAGCTCGTCAAAAAGCGGCAGATGCATCACGTGAGCCATCGGTTTTTGCAAATAATTTAATACTGGTACGACCACCGCCTCCCCCCTCAAATTGTTTAAAACCACATCATACTGATCTTTTCTATCTAATAACTCTTTAATCAAAACTCCCAGATTGGTAATCTCCAATCGCAGCTTATAAGACGACCCATATTTTTCCTCCGAAAGGTTCAACTCTGAGTGTCCCGCCCGAAGGGTTGAACCTTTAAACGATCCGCTTTCTTTGAAGCTTTCTAAGTTCTTGGTTCTTTGTTCTTGGTTTTCTTTGAAGCTTTGTGTCTTTGTGTCTTTGAAGCTTTCTTTCCCGCTTCCCGAAAGGCTTCCTCCCTTTCCCACCTCAACAATTTCCACATTCGGGTGTTCTACTTTCGATCCTTTGGGAGCAAACAACAATATTTTATGCCCCTTTTTTGCCAGCCCCAACACCTGCTCGTAAACGAGCGTCTCAATAGCCGCCTGCCCAGAGGGAGGAATTTGTGTGACAACAGACCCCAGAATTGCAATTCTCATTTTTTATACAGCTTTATAAGAAGAGTGACTGCAATAACCACTAAGATTATATAAGTCCACGGACTTATAATGACATCTACCAAAATTTTATCCATCTATTTATCCCTTCTTATCAGAAAAATGAGAATAGCTATGGCAAAAATCAAAGTAATAATAGCAGCTAAACGATAGTAAAAATTAAAATCATTCATTTTATATTCAGGGCGATAAATAAAAGAATACCTGAATTAATTATAGCAATAATTACATCAGAAAACAGCGACCAGGTAACAGGCGGTTTAGTAAAAAAGGGACTGACAATTCCTCCTATAAACCAAGCGGAAGCGATATTTATTAAAAAATCTGCTAATCTTTCTATCTGAACAGGTTTAAATTTCTTTTTTCTCATTTCTCACTTTCTTTACTTCTTTTGATTTTTCATCTTTGAAGCTTGATTTATAATTCCATCATACCCCCACCACAAAAACCCTGTCAATGAAAACACCATTTCCTAAAATCATGCGGCCGCATGATTTTAAGAAATAGAGATACCTCGTTCGAGCGAAGTTCTGTCACTGGTAATAAGAATATTGTACTTTAATTAATATAAAGAAAATCTTTAAAGATTTTCTTTTTCTATATCAAAAGGCATAAAAAAACCTCAGCGGACTGGCGAGTACTGGCTGAGGCAAGAATGTATACAATTTATCATTAGCAAACTGAAAAGTCAAGCAACGTATAGATATAGTTTGTAATAGTAAAATATATTTTCCGCCCACCAAAAATCCCGTCTTGGTCCGGCTAAATTCGGTCCTCGACGGGATTGTCCTGGGTTCTTAGTCCCAGGTTCTAAGTTTTAATAAAAAGTGAATATGGTTTCTATTTGAAAGATTAAATTTCTGAAAGGTTCAACTCTGAGTGTCCCGCCCGAAGGGTTGAACCTTCAAACTGTTCGCTTTCTTTGAATCTTTGGGCTTTTAATCTTTGAAGCTTAGCTTCTTTTTTAATCCCTCAAAACCTACCATATTCACTTTTTTCTTCTCCTAACTCCCCCCCCGGGGAAACCTCCCTTTCGGGAGAGGCTGGCCAACTTCGTTGGCCAGCCTGCCGGCCTCGGACCGGCTATTCAGGTGCCCCACACTTGGGGCACCCACAGCCGGTTCCTGTACCGCAGTAGGAACACTTCCTATGCGGTTTTTTTGCCGGAGCCGGCTTCTCCGGCTGAAAAGCGAGAGCCAACGCGGTCCAGCATAGAACCAGCACAAAACTGGATCCAAAAAATGCTGGAGAGAGCCCGTAGACGCTATAGATTAATGCGCCTACGCCCACGCACATACCACCGAACCACAACAGCCAAAGTTCCATTTCTCTCCTTCAGCCGGCCTGAGGCCGGCTAATTTTTCGAAAAAAGTGTTCCAATATAGCCGAGGCCTCCAACTATCACGGCCCCGGCTCCGATCGCCAGCATTCCCAAGGCAAACAACGCCTTAAGTCCGCTGGCATCTTGCAGCCAAAACACGATGGCTGCAAAAACGAATATTGTCACCCCGGACAACAGGGTGGCAAAATAAATTAATTCTTTTATTTCCTTTACCAATTTTCCTCCTTTTCAATTTTTTCTCTCAAACGATCCGGAAAAAAGAACTAAATATCAAAAATCCCTGTAAGGTTCAACCCTTTTATAAAAATGTTGACTGAAGAGTTGAACCTTTTCTGAATTCTTTTCTTTGAAGCTTTTTTAGTCCTTATCCCCGGATCGTTTAGCATCTCTTTCCGATTCTGAAAGAAGCGGATTATAGAGGCTTAATACTGAAAAAATTGGTCGCAATTTTTTCAGTATCATCATAGATTAAAACACACGTACCTACATGCGAGTTAATCTATTTGTAACGACGTTTTAATTAATAAGTTAGGAAAAGATTGTCAAGGTGCGAAAATCTTTAAAACCGGCCGCAAAAAATGGCCAATCTAAATTGTGTGGATTATACTCTCAAAACGAAGATTTGTCAAAACTATAGGTTCTCATCACATCAAGAACCTAGGTGAAGATCCATGTGACCGGTTTTCAGGAAGCTTTGCCATCTGGCTCGTATTCTATCCATAGCTGCAGCATCCAAACCCCTATACATTTCAGGGTATTCCCGAAGTAATCTAAAATTATACTTTAGATTTACAACATCCATAAGTTTATTCTGGCCGAATCTATGGGGTTCTATCCCCGTTATCCCGAAAGATTCACGCATTCCGGTATAAGCTGTATCAGTCTCTTCAAACAATTTATTCATTACATCCTGGGGCATGATTCTTGCCACTAATCTTTCAAGCCGTAAATTTGGGGGTTCCGAAAAACTTTTTAATCTCAAATGGCTCATTGCCCTAAATACTCCCCGAGCCGCTCCAAGCTCAGCTCTGGAAATGGTACGGGGAACGTTTTCTCTTAATGGTGTTGCTCTTCTTATGGTTTGGATATTTTCAGCACCCATATATTAAAGAATAATTTAAATAAACTTCCCGATTATACTGATAAAAAACCCATTTGTCAATACTATAGGTTAATAAGAATTAAAACTGAAATGACTTTCTGATTACCATCTCTCAATTTCTACTCCCTAATTTCTTCTTCTGAAGATCTACGAAGACAATTTTTGTATTTTTTGCCGGTTCAACTGTCTTGGTATAGAGCCGGTCAAATTTGGCGGCTATATCCTTCCAAGTAAATTTAGCTTCGACAGTAGCGCGGGCGGCAGCTCCCATTTTTTCTCTTCTTTCTTCATTTTCAAAAAGAAAGTTTACAATTCTGGCTATCTCTTTTGCATTTCTCGGACGTACAAACATGCCGTTTACACCGTCCTTAATTGCCATAATTACCCCGCCCCGGCGTGTCACGACGGGTGGAGTCTGGGCAGCCATCGCTTCAATTGTCGTCAGACCAAATGGCTCTGCCCAAAGCGCAGGAGAGACGAAAACTTCGGCCAAATAATATAAATCAACGATTTTATTGTAATCTGCAAAAAAGCCAAGCAGCGTCACGTTACTTAAATTTAAAGTTTTGATCATCTCGGTAAGCTTTCCCTTTTGCGGACCGTCTCCTGCTATAATTACGTGTCCCTTAATATTTTTGGCTGCTTTGACGAGAAATTCTACACCTTTTTCGGATATAAGCCTTCCGGTAAAAAGGGCAATTTTTTTCCCTTCCAGTCCCAGCTCTTTCCGAAGTTTGTCTACGTTTTTATCCAAGGGAAATTTGCTCAGGGAAATTCCTCCAGTAATCGTCCTGGTTTTCCGGGAAAGTGAGGATCCGAACATGTTAAGCAGTCTCGCCCTGGTATCGCCTGATACGACTGTTATTGCTGTGGCAGCATTGAGTGAATCTTTGGTCATTTTATAATATCTTTTGTCCCGGACTATCACCTGCAGATCACTTCCGTGGCTGGTCACGATGAATTTCGTACCTACTATACTCCTGGCAAATCTGGCCGCCCATAAATTTATAAAAGCATGGTGCACGTGAACAATCTCCGGTTTAAATCTTTTGAT
>Ga0209211_10006915_pt1 | contig 16171 bp, 14 predicted proteins | sample RifGroA2_FD_183992 | JGI IMG/M metagenome (GOLD analysis project Ga0209211, IMG submission 183992) | Groundwater microbial communities from Rifle, Colorado, USA - Groundwater A2 (SPAdes) (version 2) | ecosystem: Environmental > Aquatic > Deep subsurface > Groundwater | place: Rifle, Colorado... | reverse complement strand
TATTTTTTATTTTAATACTTAAGAAATCCACCGACGAAGTCGGTCGTCCATGGTTTCCACTTGCGGACGAAGTCAGTTTGTCGTAGCATAACTATAATGTTATGCCACAAGACAATCTAAACAAATATAAACGCCAATCACACGCTGTCTTTGATTGTCGCTACCACGTTGTTTTTGTCACCAAGTATCGTTTCAGAATTATAGACAAAAACATAGAAATAGCGTTGAAATGGATAATCAAGGACATCTGCGATTGGAAGGGAATAGAAATCCTTGAAGGAGCAGTCAAGGAAGAGCACGTTCATCTGTATCTGCAAATTCCACCCAAATACTCAATCTCTGATGTCATGAAATGGATCAAGGGCAAAAGCGCTGAAAGACTGATGCAAAAATTTGTTCAGCTGGAAAAGCAGTATTGGGGCAGGCATCTCTGGGCGAGAGGTTACTTTGTATCAACAGTAGGGATTAGCGACGAGATAATCAGAAGCTATATCCAAAAACAGCGGGAGGATGAAAAGCAAGAATTCGTTCAAAAGTGGAAATAATTCAAGGACATTGTCCGTGTCGATAATTCCACCGACAAGGTCGGTGGTAGTTTAAATAATTTTTTATTTTAAGTATTATAAAAAAGGGCAAGCATTTTAGCTTACCCTTTTTGTTTATTTACCTCCTACACGTTAGTGCATCGGGCGTTGGATCCTTGCCCTGCTCCGGATATGGAGACAAGGGAATCGGACCATTTGAGAAAAGAAATTGAAGAACAAATATCGCGTCAGTTATTGTGACGCTTCCTAGATCGTCTGCGTCACATGCATCTTGGCAATCTACCGTATTGCCAAGAAAAAGGAAAAACAGAATTTTTACGGCATCCGAAATGTCAATGCCTTCATCACCGTTGCAATCCCCGCGGATAAATTCACCTTCGTACGGTTCAATCGTTACACTAACATCGTCATATGCTTGAGCTTGATAATCATCATAGACGCATATGCGGATCTGATGCGTGCCTTCACTAAAATTTAATTTTGGATTTGCTTCATTAGAAAACGCAAACCAATTGCCATCAATCATTTCAGACCATTGATACTGAAGTTCAGCGCCTTCGGGGTCATTGCTGCCTGTTGATGATAATTGAATTAGTATGTGGTCGTCCTTTCCCGCCACAACAGTAATATCATCTCCAGCGCGAGCCGTTGGTTCTTGATTGTTACGACCAAGCCATTGATATGCAGTAATGTTTTGAACTACCGCAGAGATGGTTGCGTCACTGCTTGCGAAAGCGAAAGTAATGGTCACTGGCAACCCATGGAATTCCCGCATATCAACATAGGCGGATGTTTGAGTTTCGCCAATCGGTTGCGAGTCCGTACTTGATTCATACACAACAAATATATTATCTCCACTTATTACCGAAACAATCAATTCGGCATAAGGCGGTTCAGTGACATCGCCTCCTTTGCCAGCCTGAGATTCTAAATTCCAATATTGATCAAACTGGAAAGAGTCTGAATCCGTAAAATACTCATCAAACTGAAATTGCCACTCTACCTTTCCCATTGGTGTTGTTTTTAGCTCAAGTTTATTATCAACAAAACTTGATCCGTTATCATCGCCCACAATATTATGTGTTGGCGTAAAGCTGAAATTATCATCAATTACTGCCACAATTTTTACACAATCATACGAACGGCATCCCTGAAACGTAAACTCTTGGCCATTTGAGTCCCACACATAATTGTAATCCATTGACTCTTTATTAAAACACGACAATTCAGGTCTATTTTTTTCATCATCCAACAAACATGAGGTGGAAAAGCCAAGGCTTCCGGGAATCAATGCGGCTTCCCTCGGCTGATTAAATTTTGGCGCGAAGAAGAGCTTTATGGGATCATATATTTTTACATCATATTCTGAAACCGTCTTGATGTACCAATCATAGACAAAGTGTCCAGCTGGCGGTCCGGATTCCAGGTATGGAACATCTACGAATAGCTTAAATTTTCTTGAGGAAAAATTGGCTATGCCGTCATAAAGTTCTGTGTAAACCTCCGGCCTATTAATACGTACAGACCCAATAGGCGAGCATATGTCACGTAGACTCTTGAACCATCCATTATCCGGAGGATCAAGACAGGTCACCTGCAAAGGAAAGTATTTAGTTGAATCGCTTTTACTTGCAATCACCATTGATTCTGCGCATTGCGCAATAACATGAGCGCCTAAGCTATGCCCGACAAACTGAACGGATTTATCCTGAGGATATGCTTTTTCCCCCAACAGATTTTGAAGTGAAAGCGATAGCTTTCTTGCTTGATCCGGTATTTTAGCATAAGGAATTTCTTCACGATGATTCCAAAGTTCGTCAGCAAGATTGATTGTTCCAGTTATACAAACATCACATTCCTCGCAATACGGATTATTATCTGGGCACTTACAATTTATAAGACGAGCCTTAGCGTCCAAAAGCCAATCCCATGCAAGAATGTTTACTTTCTTATCAAGCCTTCCGGAAATTGCTTTCCCAAGCTCAGGGATCCATTCTCCAGGACTATTAAGATCTTCACCGCAATAAAGGTTCCATCCATGAACGAATACCACGGTGTTATATTCAGAATTGAAATCATAATCGCATGGAAGCGTAACAAATTTCTGAGTTTCATGGTTGAATATTTTTAATTGACCATACTCGGTGATACAAATTTGGTATGGATGATCTACGGTGCCATCCTCGGATGCAATCGTTATCGCACCATCATCGTCTTTTACCTCAATGTAATAATCGAGCCCGGCAAGGTTTATCATCTGAGAAGGAATCTCAAGCGCAAATGCAGAGCTACCTGGGTTGACGGAAAGTTCAATGCTGGAAAAGTCAGCTGAACCAGTAGTTCTGAAATATACTTTAACTGATTCCAGCTCGCCATCCGGATCATGAGCGTCAAATTCAATCGTTAGTTTCTGATTCTGAATTGCGCTCGTAATGGGCGTATGGGTGATCTGCGGGGGTTGTTCTATCTCCACCACCACATTATCCAGCCCCCAGCTTTCGTCGCCTATACTCTGGAGCCCTGAAGCAGAAAATTCAAATGCCATTAAATTTTCTGTATGAGGGAAGTTAAACGATAAATGGTAAACTGAATCTATATTATGTGTTTGATTATCTTCTCCGAAGAAGAAAGTATACCCCATGGTATTGTTTTCGCTGGCTCTTTCTCGCGCTGGATGGTCACCACCAGGATATTCATCAGGATACGCTTGTCTGCTGAGTAATTCTATGAAATCCACATTACTAAATGTTGTGGAAATAAGAGTTGATTCACCAACAATTTTCAATGTCCAAATATCGGGTCCAACAACTGATCCAAAAATGTTATTTATAGAATTGCCATCCCATGTGCGAATGAGGTATAGATCAAAAGAGAGGGTAACAGCGCTGTGTGTGGGAAGATTATTCAGCGTAAGGCGCACGATGGTATTCCCAAATTCTCCCAAAAACCTTCGTCCGCCAACAGGAGTTATGCTCCTTGTCTTATTTGACCATTCAGAACCAACCGAACTTTCAAAGTCATTGAAATACACCTGTGTCTGCGCCGAGACGGAACCTACGAACGACAAAACGACCGCAACGACCGCGAGGACGACGAGCTTTGCATGGAACATTGAAAAACCTCCATTAGGTTGCACTCCTCGCAATGACCGTTTGTTAAATTGTCAAAGGACAAATGGCATGCAACAAACACGCCACATATTACTATATACGATTGAGCAAAAAAAATCAATCCCCGTATGAAAATCCTATGCTATTTGCCTTTTCTTGTCATACCACATAAAATAGAAGGGTAATATACGCTATTATATGATAATATTTCTTTTCGGCGCGGATACGTTTCGCAGCCGGCAAAAGCTTAAAGAAATCAAAGATAAATTTTTACGCGAAGTTGACTCATCAGGAATGAATATGCAAACACTTGATGGAAAAACAGCTGATTTCTTCATGATCGAAAACTCTCTTTCCACCATGCCTTTTCTTGCCAAAAAAAGAATGGTTGTTATAGAAAATCTTCTTGCGGGAAAACTTCATTCAAAAAATGCAAAGCAAATTATTGATCTTCTCCAAAAAAAATCCACGAAAGAAACCATAATAGTATTTTGGGAAGGAGAGCTTGATGAGGCAAAATTCAAAAAAAATGATATTTTCCTGTTTTTGAAAAAAGAAAAATACCAGTATGTCTTTAGCCCTCTCTCCTCCCGTGAAATACAACGATGGATTGCCGGCAAAGTAACGGAATCCCGCGGATCAATTGAACCCATTGCCACAGCGTACCTAAGCGATATTATAGGAAATGATTTATGGTTTGCGGATTCAGAAATCACAAAACTCATAATGTTTGCCAAGGGGCGCGCCATCACGATGCTTGATGTAAAAACGCTTTGTGCGCAAAAGCTTGAAGAAAATATTTTTCTTCTCACGGACGCCTTGGGGCAAAAAAACAGCAAGCTTGCCATCAAGCTCATACATGAGCAGCTTTCGGGCGGAATGCCGGCAACCGAGCTTCTCCATAAATGCCTGTGGCACATAAAAAATCTCCTTGCCATACGAAGCATCCTTGACGAAGGAGACACAAAAGATTCCTATGCCATTGCCCAAACATTATCACTGCATCCGTTTGTGGCCAAAAAGGGAACGGCGCAAGCAAAAAATTTTCAAGCCAATGAATTAAAAAATATTTTTACTAAGCTTGTGCGAATTGACGGTATAATAAAAACAAGCCGAATGAATACGGAGGTATTATTCGACTTGCTTGTAATGCGATAATTATATTATGAAAATAGTCTTAATCCTTCCTCGCGGCGGTGTTTATCGAAAAAAAACCGGCGCATTTCCAATTTTTATCAGATACGGGCCAATGACCCTGCCGATGCTCGCTGCCCTTATTCCCAAAGAGTTGCACGCTGAGGTGGAATTATACGACGAGGGGGTGCAGTGCATTGAAAAAGAAAAAATTACCGCCGACCTGATAGGCATATCATCCATAACCGGCGCATCTCCCCGAGCATTTGCTTATGCTGATTACTTCCGATCAAGAAAAATTCCGGTTGTCATTGGTGGCGTCCATGCGACCCTCAATCCCGACGAGGCCGCCAAGCATGCCGACGCCATTGTACTCGGCATAGCGACAGCAACCTGGCCTGAACTTTTAAAAGATTTTTCACAAGGTAAAATGAAATCTGTGTATGGCCCGCCCGACACAGACCAAGTTGATTTTTCTCACTGGCCGGTTCCTGCCCGTAAATTAGTATATGGCAAGGCTTTTATAACCATTAACAGCGTCCAAGCAACGTATGGCTGTAAAAACCGTTGCGAATTTTGCGTAACACCATATTCCTGCAAAGGATACCACCATCGCCCTATATCCGACGTTGTCGATGAAATCAGACAAATTAAAAATAAGTACTTTTTATTTGTTGACCCAAGCCCGATTGAAGATACCGCCTATGCGAAAGAATTATACAGCGCACTCATACCATTAAAAAAAAGATGGATGGGCTGTGCCACAATCAGAATCGGACAAGATGACGAATTGCTTGATTTAGCCGCTCGGTCCGGTTGTCGCGGGCTATTGATAGGATTTGAATCTATTTCTGGCAATACGCTTACGTCGATTAACAAAAATTTCAATTCACCCAACAAATATGTTGAGATGATCAAAAAACTCCACGATAAAAAAATTGCTATTATGGGCTGTTTTGTTTTTGGCCTGGATAGCGATGATAAAGACGTTTTTAAAAGAACGGTGGAGTTTGTCCAAAAAAATAATATCGATCTGCCGCGCTTTACAGTTAACACTCCCTTTCCAGGAACCAATTATTTTGATAAAATGAAAGCAGCGGGACGGATTACCTCTTTTAACTGGTCATGCTATGATGCCCAGCACGTTGTCATCGTGCCGACGAAAATGACGGCGGAAGAATTGCAGGCAGGCCACCGATGGGCTTGGCATGAAACATATAAATGGCAATCTATAGCAAAAAGGCTCTTGGGCTCAAAGGCGGCGCTTGGGACAAATCTATTAACCAATGCGGGCTACCATTACTATTCAAAAAATCTTCCGAAATACAGCCGAGAGGTAATGGCCCGAGATATTAAAATTTAAAAAGGTCCTTAAATAAATAATTTATAAATAAAAAATTTATGAAAAAAATTTTAAAATTTTTACTTTATGTATTTTCCGCTTACCACATTGTTCTTGGATTAATAGGGGTATTGTTCGTGGGAAATGCAGAACTGGTTAAAAAAATGGTGGCAATGGTTTTTAATTTTAATTTAACAATGGATGCGCAGGCGATATGGATGCTTAAACCGATCGCTGCCTACATGCTTATAATGGGCATAATTGCCTTTTTCGCAGCCCAAAAACCTTCAGCACATAAATCAATAATTTATGCCATTGCCGTTCTGGTCTTGATACGATCAATCCAACGAATCTTTTTTGCATTGCAAGGCAATGAATTCCTGCTCAATGCGGATCCGATCAGAAATATTGTCGTTATCGTCTGTTTATTTATTTATGGCGGCAGTATATTATTAATAAATGCAAAAAACGGCAATTAGATTTATCCGCAACGCTCGTGAAAATACTACTTATTTACCCTCGAGATTATGCCTATAAATACCACAATAGTGCGCACAAGAAGGCAATAAATTATCCGGGGCTCACAATGGTTACTTTGGCAGGGTTGGTGCCAAAAGAATTAAAAGCCGAAGTGAATATTTTAGATGAGGGGGTAGATGATACCCCTATAAATTTTAATGTTGATATAATTGCAATCAGTGTTCTGACCTCGAGTTCAAAAAGGGCTTATGAAATCGCTGTTGAATCAAGAAAGCGAGGAGTTTATGTGGTCTTGGGCGGCTATCATGTCAGCTATAATTACGAAGAAGCCAAAAAATATGCCGATACGGTTATTGTCGGCCAGGCCGATGAAACATGGCCACAATTTCTTTTGGATTATCGTTCTGGCGCGCCGAAGGAAAAATATATTCAGAAAAAAGCGCCAAATGTTGAAAATTTACCTTGGCCGCGTTGGGATTTATTGAAAAAGAATAAATACATTAATTGCCGTACCATCCAAACATCCAGAGGATGCCCCAATAATTGTAAGTTCTGCACCGTATCAAACAATATGTTCCCGGGCAACAACCGTCCGATTGATAAGGTAATAGAGGAAATCAAATACTTTGAATCAAAGAGAATAGTATTTCTTGACCCGAATTTTTTTGCAAATCAAGAATACGCTGTTAAACTTATAAAAAAAATTACGCCCCTTAAAATAAAATGGGCTTGCTTATCTACGGTTAATATTGGCGGAAATTTGGACATATTAAAACTTTTAAAAGAAAGCGGCTGCTATGGCGTATTGATCGGGCTAGAGACTGTTTGCCAAGACAATATCGATAGCATGAATAAAAGGCATAATAATGTTAATTATTATAAAGAATATATAGAAAATTTTCACACATTTGGAATTTCTGTGCTGGCCTGCTATGTTCTGGGTTTTGACAACGACAACCACGAAACATTTAAAAATACAGTTGATTTTATTAAAGAGTCGGGCATTGATTTGGTAAGGTTCTCCGCACTAACCCCATTCCCGGGAACACCGCTATATCAAGAGCTTGATAAACAGGGAAGGATATTGAATAAAAATTGGGAGGACTACGATTTCCAAAACATTGTTTTCAAGCCCAAACTGCTGACTCCTCAAGAATTAAAAAAGGGCCTGGAATATTGCTGGGAAGAAACCTATAAAATCAAGGGGGTTCTGCGCAGGGCGCTAATGGCCAAACAAAATAAATTATTAACATTAATATTAAATTTAGGCTTTAAATACATGTATAGAAAAAGTTTAAAAAAATTGAAATGAAAATTACATTCATATTACCGTCGGTTGGCAGAAAAATAAGACAAAAAAAATATTTAAAAACCTGGCAGATGGAACCACTGGCAATTGCACAGCTTGCCAGTCTGACTCCAAAGGACATTACCATGGAGTTTTTTGATGATCGTCTGGAAGATATTGATTATCAAACAGATACGGACTTGGTAGCGATCAACATTGAAACATATACTGCCAGGCGGGCATATGAGATCGCAGCCGAATTTAAATCAAGGGGGAAAAAAATTATTATGGGCGGGTTTCATGCCACATTGATACCGGACGAGGTTGCTAATTATGCCGACTCCGTAATGATCGGCGAAGCAGAAAATTTATGGCAGGACGTGCTTATTGATCTGAAAAATAATCAGCTGAAAAAAATCTATCAGGCGGAACAAAGACCGGATATAACCGATGTTTTCCCTGATCGGAACATTTACAAAGGAAAAAACTATTTAAAATTAGGCCTTATTGAAGCGGGCAGGGGATGCAGATTCAATTGTGATTTTTGTTCAATCACAAATTTCTATAATCATACCTATCGCCAAAGATCAATCGACAACATCATAAAAGAAATCAGGTCGTTGAATTATAAATATTATTTTTTTGTAAATGATAATATTTGCGCCGATTTTGAATATGCAAAAGAATTATTTAAAGCTCTGATCCCTTTAAAAATTAAATGGATCAGCCAGGCGAGCATGAATATCGCAAAAGATGAAAATCTTCTCTTGCTGATGAAGCAAAGCGGTTGCCAGGGGGTTTTAATCGGCTTCGAATCAATGGATTTAAATTCCTTGAAAGAAATGAATAAGCCGATCAATTCCCAGGCCGTTTCTTATGACGAAGTAGCGCAAAAAATGCATTCTTACGGGATTCGAATTTACGCCACCTTTGTATTCGGCTATGACAGCCAGAATAAGGATGCGCTTGAGCATGCATTTAAATTTGTAATGAGAAACAAAATGACGATCGCCGCATTTAATCATCTAGTGCCTTTTCCTGGCACCCCGCTGTATAAAAGGTTAGAAGCGGAGGATAGATTGCTTTATAAAAAATGGTGGCTCGAGCCGGGTTATCATTTCGGACAAGTCGCCTTCAAACCAAAAAACATGCCGGCCGAAGAACTGGCAGAATTATGCCACACATATCGTCGAAAATTATATTCTTTTCCCTCTCTGATTAAACGGATGTCAAATATCAAAATCCATTGCAATTCCTTATCATCTCTGTTTATATTTTTTTCCGTTAATGTTTTATCAAAAATCGATGCGCGTAAACGGAAAGGATTGCCCTTGGGTAAAAAATAAAAAATATGAAAATTTTATTCATCTACCCATCTATCAGCAGAAATCTTAAATTTTCTTCAAGGATATTAAAACCCCTTGCCATTCAGCCGTTAGCATTTGCGGTTTTAAGCGGTCTTATGCCAAAAGAGTGGGGAAAAAAATTTTATGATGAAAGGATTGAAGCAATAAATTTCAAAGAAAATTGCGATTTGGTGGCCATCTCAGTTGAAACATATAACGCAAAACGGGCCTATGAGGTTTCTAAAATTTTCCGTGATGCGGGCAGAAAGGTTGTATTGGGCGGTTTTCATCCGACACTATGCCCGGACGAGGCGATGCTACATGCCGACTCGATAGTGGTGGGAGAAGCAGAGCAGGTCTGGAATAAGCTATTATCAGATTTTAAAAATAATACGCTGCAAAAAATCTATAAAGCAGAAGATAGATTTAATATGGAAAAAATTCATACCGACAGAACAATCTTCCATGGTAAAAAATATTATCCCATATCATTGGTTGAGTCCGGCCGGGGGTGTTGTTTCAATTGCGATTTCTGCTCGATTTATTCTTTTTACAAAGGAAAATATATCCGTCGGCCAATCGAAGAAACCATTTCAGAAATAAAAAATCAACCCAACAAATTTATAATGTTTACTGATGATAATATATGCGCCGATATCAATTCGTCAAAAAAATTATTTACCGCCCTGATTCCGCTTAAGATCAAATGGGCTGCTCAATCAAGCATAAATATCCACCAAGACGAAGAATTGCTTTGGTTGATAAAAAAAAGCGGTTGCCTGGGTTTATTGATCGGATTTGAATCTTTAGATAACAATAATTTATCGCTAATGAAAAAAAATCTTCGAATTGATTATGACAACGCCATTGAAACTTTCTATAAATTTGGAATAAGGATTTATGGTTCATTTGTTATTGGATATGATTTTGATAATAAAGATTCAATCCATAAAATGATAAATTATGCGATGAAAAAAAAATTTTTTATTGCCAACTTCTACCAGCTCACTCCTTTTCCGGGAACACAAATTTACGAACGATTGAAAAATGAGGGACGCCTGCTATATGACAAATGGTGGCTGGATAAGGATTATGCGTATGGAAAAATAGTTTATAAACCCAAATTAATGAATCCGAAAGAATTAGCGCTTGCCTGCTGGCGTGCCAGAAAAGAATTCTATAGCTTTTTTTCCATTATTAAAAGGTTGAGGTTCAATTGTGAAAAAAACTCCGACATGCTTTTATATTTTGCAATTAATATGTCATCAAAAAAACTGGCCTATAAAAGGCAGTGGCTTAATTTGGGTTAAATTATATGGAATGCTCGATTGCGTCTTCGTGCAATGACGCTGAAATCAGAAAAATATTAAATAATAATCCGGTTCCCGGCCACGTGAGCTTGGTGTATGCAAAAAATCCCAGTTATTTTCAAGCTGCTATGATTGGGAACCAGGACACCAAAACATTGGTGATAAAAAATGATTCTGAAAAAATCATTGCTTTTCAAACCACCGCAACCCGCAGAGTTTACTGCAATGGCAGGGCCGTCACGATTGGATATTTAAGCAACTTAAGGATGGACAAAAATTATAAAGGCAAAGGATTGCTGAAAGAAGGATTTGAATTTCTCAAACAGGTTCATTCGCAAATCAAAGTTCCTTTTTATTTTTCCACCATTATTTCCGGGAATAACTCTGCCGCCAATACGCTAACGAGACATCGCGACGGGGGATTACATTTTATTGATTATGGCAATTATTTGACCAAAGCAATAATAATCTTCAATAAAAAATATAAATTAAGCAATGATTATAGAATAATCAGAGGAAATAAGGATAATTTGCCGGAAATAGTTAATTTTTTAAATAGCGAGGGAGGGAAAAAAAATTTATTTCCTTGTTATACGGAAAATGATTTTACCGAAAAGAACATATTAAAAGATTTTAATATTAATGATTTTTATCTTGCAATTAAAAACAATGTGTTGGCAGGCGTTATCGGAAAATGGGATCAATCAAGTTTCAAACAAAATAGTATTGATAGCTACAATGGCGCATACAGCATTTTACATCCTGTGTATAACATTCTTGCCAATACTTTAAATCTTCCGCGAATGCCAAAACGCGGTGAGCAAATACAATTCATATATACATGCTTCATCGCCATAAAAGAAAACGATCCGAAAATTTTTCTTGACCTTTTGAAAGCTGTTTATAATGATTTGGCTGGCAGTAATAATTTATTTTTAATGGTTGGCCTGCATGAAAAGGACGGGTTGCGAGAATCATTAAAAAAATTTATCGGCTTGGCGTACAAAAGCAATCTGTTTATTAATTATTGGGAAAAGCCCGATGGGTTTAATATTGGTCGGGATACGAATATTCCTTATCTTGAATTAGCCACACTCTAATATGAAAAAACGATACATCGCGCAAACAAAAATTTTCAAGCCCGTTGAGTTAAACAACGGTCAAAAAGACCAAATGTATCGCATTCTGATTTCTTACTTTGACGGTCAAACCAGAAAAGAATTTGAAAACGATTTAAAAGAAAAAAACTGGGTTTTTGTTCTATTTGAATCTGGCAACGGAAAAATCTGCGGTTTTTCCACACTTAAAATGTTGAACGTTGTCGTAGAGCATAAAACCATAAATGCTCTTTTTTCAGGAGATACTATTATTGACAAAAATTTTTGGGGGAAACACGATTTGTTTAATAAATGGATGCTGTTCGGTCTTTACCTGCAACAAAAAAGTAAAACCAAGCTTTACTGGTTTTTAATCTCCAAAGGATATAGAACGTATCGATTGTTACCAAAATTTTTTATTTCTTTTTATCCTAACCGGCTGAATAATATCAACAAGCGGGAGAAAAAAATCCTGAACGCGCTGGCGCATATTAAATTTCCGAAAGAATATAATCCTCTTACGGGCATCATCCATTTCGATCACGATAAACAAAAATTGAAAGGCGGGGTGGGTGAAATAAACGACTCTAATTTAAAAAATCCGGATGTGGCTTTTTTTGCCGAAAAGAATCCGTTTCATATGCAGGGCGATGAATTGGCCTGTTTGGCAGAGATAGACATTAATAATTTAAAACTTTTTCAAAAAATCCCCATTCCAAAATTTTTTATTAAAAAATATATCAAATTTTTCGGATGGTTGTCTTTTCGCAGTTTATTATGAAAATACTATGCACATTCACTTGTAATATACTCATCTGGTTGTCCTCTCTGCCGAGTTATATAAAATTTTTCTTTGCATCGCGTCACGTCCGGGCTATCCAGGAAAAAAAACTATATAGCATTCTTAAGCGTAACAAAAAAACAATTATTGGTTTAAACTTAAATTTTGGCGCAATAAAAACAATTGAAGATTTTCAAAAAAACATCCCGCTTACTGATTATGAATTTTATGCTCGTTATTTAAATCAAATATATGGCGGACAAACCAACGTTTTAACCCGCGATACAATAATAAAGCTCGAACCCACAAGCGGCACCACAGATCCAAATAAATACATCCCCTATACAAAAAAATTAAAAAAAGAATTCCAGCAAGGCATAGCGCCTTGGCTTTTTAATTTATATAATAATTATCCAAAAATATTAAAAGGGAAATCATATTGGTCGATTACACCCTCATTGCCATGCAATGATAAATCAAGCGTCGTACCCATCGGATTTGAAGAAGATAGTGAATACTTTGGTTTTTTTAAAAAATGGCTATTTAAAAAAATCTTTGCGGCCCCGGAAGAACTGGCAAAAATCCACGATATAAATGTTTGGCGCCACTTTACTGCATTGTTTCTATTAAAAGAAAAAAACCTAACACTGATTTCAATTTGGAATCCGACCTTCTTAACACTACTCTTAGATTACATTAAAAAAAACCATAAAAAATTAATTCAAAATATAGAACGCGGCGGTTCCCCGGATTGTATAGATAATAAGAATGTGCTGTATAAAATTCTTTCTAAAAAAAATAAACGCTTTCGCAAGCGTGCCCGAGAGCTTGATAAAATTTTCACGAAAAAACCTAAAAATTTATGGGAAAAAATTTGGCCCCATCTCACCGTCATCAGCTGTTGGGGGGACGCTAATGCTAAAATATATTTTAAAGATCTCAAGCAATATTTTCCTAATGTAGCAATACAGCCAAAGGGCTTAATCGCCACCGAAGGCTTTATTTCTTTCCCGATTATTGGAAAAAATGGCTGCGCACTATCAATCTATTCTCATTTTTTTGAATTCATAGAGCCAGACAGCCCGAATGTTGTTTTACCTGCGAACCAGATTAAGGTCGGAAAAAAATATTTAGTGATAATAACCACGAACGGCGGCTTATATCGCTATCGGCTCAACGACATCATAAAGGTGGTTGGTTATATAAACCAGTGTCCGCTTATACAATTCTGCGGGAAAAATAGTTTAATCTCTGACATGTTCGGTGAAAAAATAAGTGCGGGATTTGTTTTGTCAGCCCTAAATACATTATTTATAAAATTTAATCTTCATCCGGAATTTTTTGTTGTCGCCCCCGAATATGACGAAAAGCTAAAAACTTATTTTTATTGCTTATTTTTAAAATTACGTGACAACTGTCAAAATCAATTATATGCGAACCTTTCCCTGGATCTTGAGAATGAATTACAAAAAAATTTTCACTACAGATATTGCCGACAATTAAAACAATTGGACGAATCAAAAATATTTGTTATTAAAAATAATCAGAAACAAATATTATCGATATTTTTAGAAGATGGCTGCCAATTGGGTCAAAAATTAGGAAACATCAAACCCCCCATTATAAGCAAACAATTAGGTTGGTCAAAAAAACTTTCCGGGTATTTCATATAAAAAAACAAGCCGAATGAATACGGAGGTATTATTCGACTTGCTTGTAATGCGTGGATAATTTATTTTGCCTTTGACAAAGAATTGAATTTTTTCATAATCCGTGACTTTTTCCTGGCCGCGGTATTTTTTTTCAAAATTCCTTTTTGCGCCGCCCGATCAATTGCTTGTATTGTCTTTTCTATGGATTCTTTGGTTTTTTCTGCGTTATTCTTTCCGCTTGTTTTTTCGTCTTGCTTCAATAAATATTTGATATTTTCCATTACATTTTTATTTCTTAATGCGTTTTTTTTGCTCTTTCTTTGAGCCCGAAACGCCGCTTTCTGTGTAGGCATATATGAGGATTATTTAAATAATTATTCTATAATACATAACCATACCATTTTTTAAAAAATAATGCAAGCGCTTAATGACTTTTTAGCTGTTTTCAATCATTAATTGAAATACATAATTTTACTTGCTTATAATCAACAAATTGTCAATATATGGCTGCATATTTTTTTTGACATCGTATCAAAAACCGCATACAATAAAGATATACATATAATTAATAATTATTTTTTATGTTCAAAAGAGACGAACAAATATCAAATGATGTGGAAACGATTATCGGCCCTTCGGTGAATGTTGAAGGCGATTTTGTGGCAGCGGGAAATGTTGTTGTGGAAGGAACAATATCCGGAACCCTTAAAACAGAAAATAATCTTACCGTGGGCGAACACGCAAAGATTACGGCTGACATAACGGCCGGAAGAGCGGTCATATCCGGAGAAATACATGGCAATATCAGAGTAAAGGAAGATTTGGAGCTTATGAGCACGGCAAAAATATTCGGCGACATCAAGACAAAAACTCTTTCTGTGGCGCCCGGCGCCGTAATAAACGGAAAGTGCGTCGCGGGAGACGAAAGCGTGGTAAGGGTTGAAAAAACGGAAAAACTTGAAAAAATTTTAAAAGACAAGCCGAACAAAATGCGGGATTTTAAAATCGCCGAAGAAGGGCTAAAGCTTAAAGTATAAGTTTAAACCATCAACATAAACATATAACAATTTGTCGCGTGTTAATTGTTACATGTTAAACTACTGGCAATGTATCTTTATCTCTACGACAATTCTCTCAACTCCAACAAATACCATAAATTACTCTCTCATATAGAAATGCGCCTTACCGACCTTGGCATCGGGGGCAAAATCAGCCGGCTCTCTCCATTAAAAAATCTACAAGACCTTATTTCGGATGAAATCCGTTTCGGAGTCAAGACAATCGTTGCGGTGGGCAACGATGAAACCGTATCTATGGTAATCAATAATATTGTAAATTACGACAATATTATTTTTGGAATTATCCCGATAGGCAACAATAATACCATTGCCGATAATCTTGGAATTCCTCAAGACGTGCTTGCCTGCGATGTTATTTCTGCGCGCCGTATAAAAAAAATTGATTTGGGAAAAGTAAATAATACCTATTTTATTTCAGGAATTGATATTTCGGCCGAAAACCAAATAATGCTGGAATGCGAAAATAGCTATAATATTATACCGCGTACGCATAATTGCGTTGTGCATATTTACAATCTTAAGCCCAAGGGGCCGGAAAATTTTTCAAACAAAGATTTTTTCAATCCTAACGACGGTTTTTTAGAAGCGCTCATACAGCCGATACATAGAGCTTCCCATAATATTTTTGGACTTGCAAAAAAAAGCAAAAATATAACCGACAGTGTCTTTCCATTTAAAAAAATATCCATAATATCCAAAAAATCCATTACGGTAATCACTGACGGCAAAAAAATTCTTAAGCCTCCCGTTCAAATCGAAGTTGTTCCCAACAAGCTGACGGTGATAATCGGAAAACCAAAAAATTAATTTTTTCATAAAAAAATTCCTCTGCGAAAATCGTACAAAGGAATTTTTTTTATTTTCTTTATGACGGCTGGGTTGGAGGAGTCGGCTGAGATGGCGCCGCAGGGGTTATCGCGACACCATTATCTTTTTTATGAAATATTCTAAACTGCTGATATATGGTAAGTAGCGTTGTAACAACGATATACAGTACCAAGCCAGCA
>Ga0209211_10006914_pt1 | contig 16174 bp, 15 predicted proteins | sample RifGroA2_FD_183992 | JGI IMG/M metagenome (GOLD analysis project Ga0209211, IMG submission 183992) | Groundwater microbial communities from Rifle, Colorado, USA - Groundwater A2 (SPAdes) (version 2) | ecosystem: Environmental > Aquatic > Deep subsurface > Groundwater | place: Rifle, Colorado... | reverse complement strand
TTCTGTTTATTAATCGAGGCATATGACATATTATATCAAGCGACATAAATTTGTTTTTTTATAAGGAGGTTTGTCGATGGCAGAAAATTATGTGATTATTGGCAGCGGTCCAGCCGGTATTACTGCGGCAGAAAATATCCGCAAACTGGATACACGGGCTGGAATTACCGTAATTTCAGCAGAAAGGGTGCCCATGTTTTACAGGCCGAGGATACCAGAATATGCCGTGGGAAACCTGGAAATCGAGGTGCTTATGGTCAAAACAATGAATTTCTACGACCAGGAGAGGATTAAACTCCAATTGGGCGTTAGAGCTGTTAAGTTAGATAAAGAGAGAAAAATCGTTGAGACTTCCGAAGGCAAACAATATGGATACGATAAACTCCTGATTGCCACAGGCATCGATCCCATCACGCCTTCATACCCGGGAGGAGACCTTAAGGGTGTATTTACCATGCACTATTTATACCATGCCGATCAGATGAGAATCACCACCAAAGAGGCGAAAGAAGTGGTCGTGGTTGGCGGAGGTCTTTTGGGCATGGACATGGCAGAGGAGTTAAAAAAAACGGGTTTGGATGTAAGGTTTCTCGTCAGGAGGCATGTTTTGGGTGACCCTTTTTTTGACGAATACGGCTGCAAATTGATTCAGGAGGAGTTCGCCTGTTTGGGTGTAAATGTGTTTACAAATACGGAAGTTCAAGCATTTGAGGGTATGGACAGCAAATTGGCAAAGATCGTGACTACGGATGGGGAACAGATAGAATCTTCATTTTGTTTTCTTTCCATTGGTGCAGTACCTGCCGTCAATTGGCTTCGAGAAAGCGGTCTTAAAATCGATAAAGGGGTTTTGGTGGACGAACACCTTCAAAGCAGTGAAAAAGATATTTTTTCTGCCGGAAATTCTGCCCAGATTACCGATCCTGTTTCCAAAAAACAGATCGTTCAGACGAATTGGTTCAATGCCAGCACACAGGGTCGTATTGCCGGGAATAATATGGCTGGGGGTGAGCCAATAGAATATAAAGCAACGACCAACTATCTTAAAAAAATAGGAAATCTATCGTTTAACCTCATAGGCTGGGGTAATGCCATGGTAGAAATGGGGCAGAGGACTTACTTTAAAGGGGATAACCCCAGGGAATATGTTATGATTACCACAAGGGAAGGAGTCATTGTGGGTGCGGTTGTTTGTGGATTGCCAAAGACGAGCTTAAAATTAAGAGAGCAAATTGAGAAGCAAAGAGTAATTCCTGATTTGGAAAAATTTATTACACAAAAAGAAGGTAAATTAGATACGCTGCTAAAAATTCTAGCGTAAGATTTACCACTTGAATATAAATGAAAATGTTGTAGAATTCATCGTAAGTTCTTTGTAGTAGTGCAATTTGCAGTATGAGGAGGGATGTTTCTTTATGAGAATGGTAATTACAGGCGGGGCAGGATTTATTGGATCACACCTGTGCGATTATTTAATAGAAAAAGGTCATGAGGTTATCTGCATTGATAATCTGTTAACGGGAAAAGAAGATAATATCTGTCATTTGATTGGAAACGGTAAATTCCGTTTTATAAAGCATAACGTGAGTGATTACATCTATGTTGATGGGGACGTTGATTGTGTATTGCATTTTGCGTCACCAGCCAGCCCTTTTGATTATCTGGAGTTTCCGATACAGACCTTAAAAGTGGGATCCTTGGGTACCTTGAATAGTCTGGGGTTGGCCAAGGCAAAGAAGGCCAGATTCCTTTTGGCTTCCACATCTGAGGTATACGGAGACCCGCAAATCCATCCTCAGCGAGAAGATTATTGGGGCCATGTAAATCCTGTGGGTCCCAGGGGAGTTTACGATGAGGCGAAACGATTTGCAGAGGCAATGACGATGGCATACCATCGCTACCATCATGTGGATACCAAGATAGTGAGAATATTCAATACCTACGGGCCTCGCATGCGGATAAAAGACGGTCGTTCATTGCCTAACTTTATGTGTCAGGCATTGAGCGGTGAGGACATGACAGTATTTGGGAATGGTTCACAGACGAGGAGCTTCTGCTATGTTTCTGATCTTGTAGACGGTATCTCTCGGCTGCTTCTTTCGAATGAACATGAACCCGTAAATATGGGGAATCCTGCAGAAATAACCATCCTTCAGTTAGCACAAGAGATGCTCGCCCTTACGGGCAGCAAAAGCAAGATCGTATTTAAGCCACTTCCTGTAGATGATCCCAAGATTCGACAACCCGATATTTCTAAGGCAAAAAAAGTTTTAGGCTGGGAACCGAAGGTTTCCCGTGAAGAAGGATTGCGTAAGACACTGGTATATTTTAAAAATTTATTACAAAAAGAAGTCCACAGATGAGAGAGGCATTAAAATATTTATCGAAAAGATTCCATGTTAAGGTTAGTCGGTATTTTTGGTAGTCCTCGTCGGGATGGTAATTCAGATATCCTGCTCAACAGCGCCATAAAAGGCGCTGAATCAAACGGCGCCGTTGTCGAAAAGATCGTTATCCGCGATTTCCAGATTGCACCGTGCAACTCTTGCGGCGGATGTTGGGAAAAAGGAGTTTGTGTTATAGACGATGATATGCAAAAAATGTATCCAAAACTCGTGGATGCGGATGGTATTATTGTCTCATCTCCTATCTATTTTATGGGTGTAAGCGCACAATTGAAGGCGTTTATAGACCGTTGCCAGGCATTTTGGGCTCGGAAATATATCTTAAATTTGTCTATCAGAGATGATGGAAGGATTGCTAAAGGATTTTTTATTGCAACTGCAGCCCGAGATACAGGAGAAGGATTATTTACCGGTGCGGTAAAAACAATAAAAGCTTTTTTCCATGTATTGGATACTCAATATATGGGTGACATATTATGTGCCGGGCTCGAAGAGAAAGGTGTTGCAGGGAAAAAACAGGAATTATTACAACAGGCTTTTGATGCTGGCAAAAAATTGCTTGAGGAGTAATAATTATGAAAAAAGAACGAATAATGGAAAGAGAAGAAAAACAGCATCGTTGTCCAGGTGAATCTTATACAATTAGCGATTCCGTATGCAGGGGCAGACAGAGGGTGAATTATCCTAAATGCAATGTGTGTTTGGATAAGGTGGAACCAAAGAGTTTTAACCATTCGCAGCCTGAATCAAAACTTTCCATGGGTATTTTTAAGAGTTATGATATTCGTGGGAAATATCCATCAGAAATTGACGATCTGACGGCGCGCAAGATCGGGTCATCAATCGCCCAGTTCTTTAAGGAAGAAAATTCGAATGTTAAAAATATAGTCGTGGGGAGGGATATGAGGCCTTCTTCCAAATCGCTTGCGAATGCCTTGATCGAGGGTTTATGCACCGCCGGACTGAATGTCGTTAATATCGGGGTCGTTGCAACGGAGATGACGTATTTTGCTGTGGGCCATTACAAATACGATGGAAGCGTGATGGTCACGGCTTCTCACAACCCTGCCGGATATAACGGATTTAAAATTTGCAGAGAGCAAGCCATCCCGCTGAGTTTTGAAACGGGAATAGGCCGCATTGCAAAACTAACGAAACAATATCACCCGCCTCGCGGAGAGCAACTTGGCAAGGTTATCCAAAGCGATATCTTCAGCGATTATAAGAAGCACGTCTTGAAATTTGCCAGTAACCTCAGACACCTTCGTGTGGTAATAGATGCCGGGAATGGCATGGCGGGGAAGGTCGTTCCTTTCGTATGTGAAGGACTTCCCATCGAAATTATCCCTCTTTACTTTGAACTGGATGGAAATTTTCCTAACCATGAGGCCAATCCGCTAAAGGCTGAAAATATAGTTGATTTGCAGAATAAGGTGCGTGAAACAAGGGCGCACCTGGGGGTTGCCTTTGACGGAGATGCAGATCGTTGCGTCTTTGTGGATGAGGCGGGACGGGCAATTGGCTGTGATATCGTTACGGCAATGATTGCAAGGCAGATTCTGGAACGGGAACGAGGGACAACGATTTTGTACGACCTCCGTTCGAGCTGGGTTGTGCCGGAAGAAATAAAAGCTGCAGGCGGCGTACCCTATCGTGAACGGGTAGGTCATGCCTATATGAAAGCAACACTACGGGAGAAAAAAGCCGCATTTGGCGGAGAACTGTCAGGGCATTACTATTTTAGAGATAATTATTGTTCGGATTCAGGAATGATTGCATTCCTTATGGTTCTGGATATTTTGAGCACGAAGCGTGTTCCCTTCTCGAACTTAGTGTCGCCACTCAAGAGATATTATTCGACAGGTGAAATTAATTTTGAAGTTGAAGATAAAGATGCGAAGATCGAAGAGATTGCCAGGAAATTTTCAAATGGGAAGGTGGATCATCTGGATGGTATTACCGTTGAATACAATGATTGGTGGTTCAATGTCAGGAAATCCAATACTGAACCACTGCTTCGATTAAATCTGGAAGGGAAAACAAGGGAGGTCATGGAGAAGGGGAAGAAGCTGTTGATTGATATTATTCAAGGCAAATCCTCGTGATGATTCTTTTAACAAAAATCCTAGCGCAACGAAGCCGCAACCAAAAACAACCATCCTATACAAAGCTGGTTCAATCTTGCAGATTGAACCATACATTTTAAATGGATTACGGGTTTTGAACTATGACCACGTATAAAAAAAAGTGCCAAAAGTTTTGGTTCAATCGAGGACGATTGAACCCGCGAATAGTTATGACGGCTTTTTATAGTAAACCAAAAAGGTATGCGCAGATTGCACTGTTTACAATAATAGTATCTTTATGCATTTTTATAATTAATAAACATCAGGGACTTTTTGCAGATACACCACCAGTTGAAGAAGTCTTTGACATCAAGTTCAGTAGCGGACAATTATCAGTAAAGTTAAAAAACTCACCGTTGGAAAAGGTCTTAAAAGAAATCATGGAGCAGAGCGGGGCCAGAATCTGGCTTAACGATGCAATCGATACGACTGTTACGACGGAGTTTCAAAATGTACCCGTAAGGGAAGGAGTTCGCAGGATTCTTAAAGACAAGAATTATGCCTTTCTTTATGCACCAAATGAAATAAAAGAAGGAAAGCTATCCATCATTAGCGCCAGTAAATCCAAAGAAATATTCACAAAAACCAAGGAGGCACCTCCCAAAAAACATCCCCAAAAGCCTGTCCAACCAACTGCAAAAAAAGGTAAAGCTAAAAAAGAAAAACCCCCCTTTGGAGCCCTTGTGAAAGACGCCCTGGAGAACGAAGATGCAGGTAAGAGAGAAGATGCGATTGTCGCCTTAGGAGAAAGCAAGGACAAAAAGGCAATAGAAACCATCGCGAAAGCGTTGGTAAATGACCCGAGTGAAGATGTGCGATTAAGCTCTATTGATGCCTTGTTGGAGATTGGCGATAAAAGCGTTGCCGAACCGCTTTCGCAAGCGCTTAAAGATCGCGACCCCTGGGTGCGTGAAAGCGCAGTGGAGGCCCTTGGCGAGGTAGGTGGAGAGGCTGCCATCGAGTTTATTAAAAACGCCCTCAACGACGAAGACGGTTCAGTCAGGGAACTTGCCCAGGAAACGCTCGAAGAACTTAATGCAAAAAAGTAAAATAATTTTAGTTTTTATGTTGACATTTTCCAAAAATATGTTTTAAATAGTAAACGTTTAATAAAATAAACGTTTGTTATTATAAACAACGATCTCTCACATCTCCCAATTGAGAGACCCCGTTCCTCCCGCAGCCAATAAAGCTGCGGGAGGAATTTATAAAAAGACATGGATAGAAAAGCTGCTTACTGGTTTGCCGTACACACGAGATCTCGCCATGAAAAGCAGGTTGATTCGTTTCTAAAGGAAAAATGCATTGATTCATTCCTTCCACTTATCAAAACATTAAGCCGCAGAAGAGACAGGAGGGCATTTGTTGACATGCCTCTCTTTCCGGGATATCTATTTGTAAATATACCATTAGATAATGTATTCAATGTAATAAGTACTCGAGGTGTGGTAAAAATAATTGGTACAGGCCCTTTTACGCCCACCCCTATTCCAGAGAAACAGGTAAGCGATATAAAAATACTGGTAAATAGTAACGTTAAATTAGACCCTTACAAGTATTTACAAAGCGGTACAAAGATACGAGTTAAGGCCGGTCCTCTGATGGGGATAGAGGGCATTCTTTTAAAGAGAAAAGCAAACTACCGGGTAGTTGTTTCGGTAGATCTATTGCAAAGGGCTACTGCAGCGGAAGTCTGCATAGCCGATATCGAGTCGATTGATTGAGAAAGAGTAACGGTTCAATGTGCCGCAGCGTTTGCAGAGATTGCAAGTAGAGTAATAGACAAAGTGCTGTAAGCTTTCTGCTGTGGTGTGTTTTGATTAAGATTCAATCGGAAAAATAGTATTAAGTTGTTTGTGTTTCGTAGGTTACATCAATAACAGCTATGTAACTGAGAGGGACATACTCCCTAATCACCTTGCACTTCAAACTGTTCCTATCGCTTAATTAATGCTATTTCTATTCAAATTAGGTTGTGTTTTTCTTATATAAACGAACTCATTACCCACCCCTTTATCCCCTCCCTAGAGGGGACTTATTGATTCCCCTCTATTGGTAGGACAGACGTCCCCGTTTGTCATTATAATGTCAGGCGAGGACGCCTGACCTACCTTAAGGGGTCAGGGGGGTGTTAAGAATTTGATATGCCTCGCAAACCCACACAACCAGAAAGTTTAAAAATCCTGTAAACAAATATTATGGCTAACCAGGAAGAAATTACACAATATAACATCCTCCAATCCCTTGAAAACGGCGAGCAACCATCGCAGCGCCAGCTTTCTTCGCAATTGGGTATCAATGTAGCCTCTATAAATTTTGCATTAAAAAAACTCACCAAGAGGGGTTTTGTGAAGATGCTCGGCGCCAACCCTCGTAGGATGCAATATATTTTGACGCCCAAGGGAATTGCAGAAAAAACACAGCTTGCCTATAAATTTTTCGATAGAAATTTTCATTTCTATAAGGCCGTTCGAAAAGATGTCGAAGATAAGATCGGCAGTATTCAATTTAATGACAAAAAACGCGTAGCTCTCTATGGCGTTACCGACCTCATGGAGTTGGCATATCTTGTTATTCAGGATAAAGAACTGGAGCTTGTTGCGATTGTTGATGACGAAGCTAAAATAAGGATATTTGGGTATCACGTAGTCGGAACCGAAGAAATAAATAATTATTCTCCAAATTTTCTTCTGTTAACAAAAGAATTGGATACTGAGAAAGTAAAACAAATACCAGACTGTATTAAAGTTGTTGATATCAGGATTTAAGGGATTTGGATTAAAAAATATAATTAAAAAAGTTTGTCTCCTATATGAGTTTGATAAACAAACAAGAAAAGAATGTAAATCTAAAAAAGCTTATAGATCCGGGGAAAGCAATATTGCCTTATTGTGAAAGAAAAAATGAAACAGATTGCCCTCCTTTTTCAGTAGAATTGCACCTTACGTCATTTTGTAACTATAATTGTTGTCACTGTTCTTATCAAAATAGAAGATCGAAACATATAGTTGTAAACGATATAACCATTGAGATGCTAGTAAATGATATTGTGAGTATGGGGGTGAAAGGTGTTTATTGGTCGGGAGGAGGTGAACCAACAACAATTAAAAATTTTTCAAAATACATTCAAAAGATAGCAAACTCCAATACGGAACAGGCTTTAATTACTAATGGAATACTTTTAAATGAACAATTGATGTCTCAACTTGTTCTATTTAATTACATAGCCGTTTCATTTCAGGCATCCAGTAGCGAAAAGTATGAAACAATTACAGGAAGCAATACAAAGGATAAACTTTATAGTAATATTAAAAAACTCAGAAGTATTTTGAAAGAAACGATTCTTGGTGCCCGGTGCGTGATAAATAGATACAATTATAAAGAAATTGCCAATATTTATAATGATGCAAAAGAACTTGGATTTGATTACATAATTTTTATACCTGCAATTGATTATGAAAAGAGAGGTAATATAGAGTTAAAAGAAGAAGAAAAAAAACAGATAAAAGAAGAGGTTAACACTCATTTGCCACATTTAGATGAATCATATACAAATCTCAAATCCTTGATTGAACGCGGGGTATCATATTATAAAAAAGATGTTCTGGTTGGGTATCCCTGTTATGCAAATAATATGAGAGCTACTGCATTTGTTAATTATGACGGCGGAGTTTGGCTGTGTCAGCCCCACATAGGGAGTTCCAGGTATTCTATAGGTAATATTTACGAAAGCAGATTTAGCGAAATGTGGGATTCAAAAAGACACAAAGAAGTTATAGATTTGCTTAATGATGAACATAAAGCGGGTAGATGCAAAAACTGCAGGTCAATTACATACAACAAAGTAATACACAAATTTATTTTAACGGGTGAAGGGAAAAGTTTTTATGACCCGTTCTTGTAAAACCATACCACTTTCTATTCCTGAAATTTCTGGAAATGAATGGAAATATATCAAAGAGTGTCTTGATGCAGGATGGGTTTCTTCGGTAGGTAATTATGTAACTCGTTTTGAGGAAATGGTTGCTGATTATGTCAGTGCCAAATATGCAGTTGCTACGGTAAATGGAACTGCAGCCCTCCACATAAGCCTTATTGTCTGCGGGGTTCAACCAGATGATGAGGTTATTGTTCCTACGCTAACCTTTATTGCACCTGTAAACGTTGTTAGATATTGCGGAGCCTATCCGGTATTTATGGACTGTGATAAAGATACCTTATGCATTGACGTTCAAAAAGTAATCGAATTTATTAATAATGAGTGTGAGCAGCGTGATGATAGTTATGCATACAATAAAAAAACAAATAGAAGAATAAAGGCAATTATACCAGTTCATATATTTGGGCATCCGGTCGATATGAATGCTCTTATAGAAATCTGCATGAAATATAATATTGATATTATAGAAGATGCCACTGAAAGCCTTGGTTCTGAATATAAAGGGAAAAAGACCGGTTCGTTTGGAAAAGCCGGATGTTTTTCGTTCAATGGCAACAAAATTATTACAACAGGCGGTGGTGGAATGGTTGTTACGGATAATGAAAGCCTTGCAAAAAGGGCACGACATTTAACAACTCAGGCGAAAAATGACCCTTTTGAATATGATCATGACGAAATTGGTTATAATTATCGCCTTACTAATATTCAGGCCGCTATGGGTGTTGCACAGATGGAAAAATTGGATGAATTTATAACCATAAAGAGAAAAAATGCTGAATTATATAAAGATCTATTATCTGATAATAAGGAACTTGAGATGTTGTGGGAAAAGGCCTGGGTAAAAAGTAATTATTGGTTTTATACTGTGAAGGTTTCAAAAAAGCATAAAAAGGCATTGATGGATTTCCTTTTATCAAGAGGCATTCAGGTAAGGCCTGTTTGGAAATTAATACATACACTGCCAATATATAGAGATTGTCAAACACATGAAATAGCGCGTGCTTTCGATTTTTATGAGAGCTGTATAAATCTTCCATGTAGTGTAAATCTAAAGGAGGATCAAATAAATTTTGTTGTGGAAAATATTCAAAACTATTTCAAAACAGAATGTGAAAAAGGTATCTAACTTAAATATAGAAATGATAAGAGTTCTTTCTAAGTTTTTATACTTCTTTAATCGCAGAGAAAAGCTTCAAATACTTGTCTTATTTGTCTTGATACTGTTTGGTGTGTTGCTTGAAACATCTGTAGTTGGGCTTGTTTATCCCTTTATTTCTATACTTAAAACTCCTGAAATTATTTATGAGCACAAAGTTCTAGTATGGGTTTACAGTGTCATAGGAATAAAGTCTATAAAGGGATTCTTAATTTTGATGGCTATTGGACTTATTGCAGTTTATTTATTCAAAAATATTTATTTGGTTCTTTTGGCTTACATACAGTCTAGGTTTATTTTCAATAAACAGAGAACATTTTCTCATCGTTTTTTTACTTCTTATCTATATCAACCTTATACTTTTTACTTACAAAAGAATACTGCTGAATTATTAAATAAAGTCAATAGTATAGTTCCTTCTTTGTTCAACGGTTTTTTGATTCATGCACTCACGTTCATCGTAGAAATAATAACTACTATATCAATTCTGGTACTACTTATTTTAGTGAAACCTCTTCCTTCCATTATTACGATAAGCGTATTAGGTATATGTGCCTCTGTTTTTTACAAAATAACCCGAAAAAAGATTAGTGAGTTAGGTAAATTGAATTATTATTATAGAGAAAAATTGATCTGGTGGATCAATCAGGGGTTGGGGGGGTTAAAAGAAACCAAGATTCTAGGAAGGGAAGAGTTTTTTATTAACGCATTCGATAAGAATAACAAAGATTTGGTACGGATTCAAATGTTTATGAATGTGATTAATCAAATACCTCGTTCCTTTTTTGAAGCTCTGTGCATTACTAGCATGCTCATAATAATATTATTAATAATGGTTCGAAACAATGAATTTCAATCTGTTATACCTGTATTATCAATGTTTGCATTAGCTGCATTTCGCATCATGCCAGCTATGAATCGTATTCTTGCAGCAACGACATTGTTACGGTACTATAAATGCTCGGTTGAGGTGGTTTACGATGATATAATTTCATTCGATAAAGATACGGATATTAGTGGTATTAATAAAAAATCAAATAATACAAAAATCAGTATTGTTTTTAATGAGGCAATAGAGCTCAAGAATGTTTACTATCAGTATCCTAATGCTGTCAAACCAGCCTTAAATGATATTTCAATAAAAATCCCATATCATTACTCTATTGGTTTTGTTGGTTCATCAGGTGCTGGCAAAACAAGTATTGTAGATGTGATTTTAGGGTTGCTAGTGCCGACACGAGGTGAGGTATTAGTGGACGGTAAAAATATTAGAGAAAATTTATCAAGTTGGCAGCGCAAAATAGGATATATACCACAAAACATTTATCTTTCTGACGACACCATTCAGCGCAATGTTGCCTTTGGTTTAGATGACGGAGAAATTAATAATGATCGGGTGTGGTCTGTTCTTGAGAATGCCCAACTTGATAAATTTATAAAAGGCCTTCCAAATAAACTGGATACAGTTGTAGGTGAACGCGGTATTCGTCTTTCTGGCGGAGAACGTCAACGTATCGGCATTGCAAGGGCGCTGTACCATGATCCTGAAGTGTTAGTTATGGATGAAGGTACTGCATCTTTAGATAATGAAACAGAGCGAGGAATTATGCAGGCGCTGAGCAGTTTGAGTGGAAAAAAAACGATAATAATTATTGCACACCGTTTAAGTACGGTAAAGAATTGCGATCTGCTTTATTTCATAAAAGATGGTACTGTTATTGAGCATGGAACGTATAATGAGTTGTTTGAAAAAAGTTCTGCTTTTAAGTCAATGGTTATGTCTGCGGGTTATTGATTAAAAATAGTCACTATAGACTTTTACCAAATTAATATCAATGAGGATGGGTTAAGTAAAAGCGAACCCCCCTGAATAGTTCTGCATATGATAAAAAACATGGGTTATATCCAACCCAAAAGCCATCATAATTATGTTGCATTTTTTCTAACACTTTCCTGCAATTTACAATGTTCTTATTGCATAAATTTGCATGGCGGAGGTTCAAGATTTACTAAGGCGAAAAGGCCGCATCTAACTCCTGAAGAATGGATACAAGCTGCCAATCGTTTGGTTTTAAGAGATGATTTACCCCTTACATTTCAGGGAGGCGAGCCAACGCTATATAAAGGATTCTATAAAATAGTAAATGAAGTAAAAGAAGAAATCAAGATGGATTTATTGACGAATATGGCTTTTGATGTAGATGCCTTTATAAAAAATGTTCCTGCATGGAGATTTTTGAGAGATGCCCCTTATGCGGCGATTAGGGTTAGTTATCATCCGGGACAAAATGACATAAACGATTTGATTAAAAAAACTTTTAAAATGCAAGAGGCTGGCTTTAGAGTGGGATTATACGGCGTGCTAATTCCAGATAAAGAAATAGAAAGACATATTTTAGAAGTACGGGAAATGTGCTTAAAAATGGGAATAGATTTCAGGACGAAAGAATTTCTGGGTAAATATAATGGTAAACTTTATGGTACCTTTAAATATGAAAACTCTGTTAATGGCAATCAAACGTCGCATTGTGAATGTAAACCGACCGAGCTTGTCGTGGATCCAGGAGGGTATGTCTATAAGTGTCATGCTGATTTATATCAGGGAAGAAATCCAATAGCTCATATCTTAGATGAAAATTTTACTGAAGAAGAAATCGATAAATTCTGGGATTGCTATTTTTACGGAGATTGTAATCCCTGCGATGTCAAGGTCAAGACAAATAGATTCCAAATATTTGGTCATACAAGTGTAGAAATAAAAAATATACGAGAAACAAATGTAGGTTGGGTGAAGCGAAGCACACCCAACAAATAATGGCTAAAATGCCCATGCCTAAAGAAAAAGTATTAATCATTAAGCCCGGTTATTCAGAAACGCTAGATGGCGAAATTGGGGTGATATCGAGCCTGGGAGACGTATTCAGGAGTACCGTACTCTTGCATCTTTATAAAAATGCCCATGTTACCTGGCTTGTGGATGAAAAGGCATTTCCTTTACTCAAGGGGAATCCATTTATTCAGAAGATACTTCCCTATGATCTCACCAGTGTACTACAGTTACAATCAGAACGATTTGATACCGTTATTAACCTGGAAAAGGTAGCGGGATTGTGTGCTTTTTCAGATTCCATTCATGCATGGCGAAGGTATGGCTTCCGGTTTGACCCTGAAAATGGCGTGGCGCTTGCTTATGATGGCTCGCAACACGTATTAGAGATTTGTATGGATAATGAGTATAAAAAAAAGTCGGGGAAATATTGGGAAGAAGTATTGTTTGAAATGGTAGGCGCTAAATGGCGTGGTGAGGGTTGTATTTTAGGATATAAACCGAAATCGGGTGTTAACTATGATATTGGTTTTAATTATGATGTAGGTAAAAAATGGCCTAACAAGGCATGGCCCATGGAATATTGGAAGGAACTTGAAAGAATTATTGGAAATAAATATACGGTTACGTGGCAAAGCGGATTGGGTAATATCGAAGAATATATTGAGTGGATAAATTCCTGCCGTGTTTTTATAACAAATGATAGTTTGGGTTTACACATAGCAAGTACGTTAAATAAAAAAGTAATTGCGCTTTTTGGCCCAACCATTGATTCCGAAATCCATCTGCAAAATGGTGTGAAATTGTTGCCAAAAACTCATTATGATTGCAAGCCATGTATAGTTTCAAGTTGTATTCAGGAAAGATCATGCATGTATAATATAGAACCTGAAGATGTTTACGATGCCATCGAAAACATTTCGAAAAAGGAGATTTAAAATTGAAATCATCGACGATTATCGAAAAAAAATAGCCTGCCTCATTTTTGCCTTTTAGAAGTCATTGGAAAGGAGATCAAGAATGAATGAAGAAGAATTAGAAGATTTGCGGTGGAAATTTTCCACCACAAAGTTTGCAATGACACGTGTTTTGCCAAAAGCTTTTACAGAGCGTGGATTGTATATGCTTGCTACAATACTTAAGAGCGAAAAGGCATCTGAAACTATAATAGAGCTAAATTTTGCGGTTTTGAAATTTAAACATACAATGAAGAAGAAACAAAATAAAAACAAGGGGAATGCAAACTGAATTTGCAGGGAAACCCTATGGACAAATATCGTATAGATAGCCATAAACTCATATATCACATACCAAGAGTGAGTGATTGGTTAAACGATAAAGTAGTTTATCCAATATATATGGAGATAAGCCCAGTAGGGAGTTGCAACCACAGATGTATTTTCTGTGCTTATGATTATATTGGGCATCCGAATAGAAAATTTCAAGAGTATAAATAAATCATATTGTTAAAATAAGAATGGTTAAAAATATTATAATTAAAAGTTCTATGACAAGGACTCCGAGTGGCGATTTTAAGTCTAATTATGGAGACGTTGTTCGGAGTACTGTATTACTGGAATGTATAGGCTTCGATTATTTATGGTTTACAGATAAAAGGTGTGAAAGACTGATTGGCAAATTTGTACCTGTAGAAAAAGTGGTCACATTTAATGACGATTTTGATATACGTAATCTTTCTTCTAATTTAGAGATTTACAACATTGATAATTATCTATATAAAAGGGAAATGGCCGATATTTTGAAAGGTAATTGGCATGGATATATACCTGATGAAGAAGGAAATGTCTCTCCAGAAAATGAACTTATTAAGAGTTTGGATTCATATTCGCGGATAAACAATTGTTGCTCGTGGCAACAAGCCTTGGTAGACGGTATGGGATTTTTATGGAAAGAACAGGACTATGCAACTCCATGGTATGAAAAAAAAGATTCCATAGATTTCGGTTTAAACTGGCATGTTCATCAAGACTGGAAATCAAAGCATTGGCCAAACTCAAAGTGGGAAGAACTTGAAAAAATCATTGGGAAAATATATACCGTTTCTTGGCAAAGAGGGTTAGACGATATTAATGAATATATAGATTGGCTTTCTTCTTGTAAAGTAGTAATAACATGCGATACCCTTGGTCTGCATTTAGCTTCTGCCTTAAGAAAAAAAATCGTTGCCATTGCTGGACCAACTGAAAACCGTGAATATCCGTACGGTCGACTAAGGATAGTTAAGCCAGCTAATCGTGAGTGTATGCCATGTTATCTCCCAATTTGTAAACAGGGGAACAATTGCATAAATGAAATAAGTGCTTTAAAAGTGGCGGAAGTGGCGGTAGAGGAATTACTAGCTATAAACCGTTTCTGCCGGAATTAATTTAAAAGGGTAAAAGTGAAAAAATTTCAACAGCCGAGGGATAAAAAAAGTGATGGCAATTTTTTGTCTTTGGATTCGCATAAACTTATCTATCATTTGAAAGAACTTAATGCATGGATAAGGGGCGAGCCCATTTTTCCCCTTTATGTAGCAATAAGTCCTAGCGGAATGTGTAATCATAAATGTGTTTTTTGTGTGTATGAGTATATAGAGGAAAAGCCGATATTTCTTGAAAAAGAAAAAACAATAAAAATAATTAAAGAACTAAGAAATTTAGGGACTAAGGCTATTTTTTTTTCGGGGGAGGGAGAACCATTATTGAATAAATTTCTTCCTGAAATAGTTAGAAGATCGAAAGATACAGGAATTGATATGGCAATAAATACTAACGGAATAATTTTTAATAAGGGAATAGCCGAGAAAATATTAAAGAATTTTACATTCGTGAGAGTAAGTCTTAACGCCGGGAAAAAAGAAACATATGCAAGCGTACATGGAACAAGAGGAAAGGACTTTGATATTGTTCTCTCAAATCTTTCAGATATGGTGCAGATAAAGATACGGGACAATTTGGATGTTACTATTGGTGTCCAGTTTTTATTATTAAATGAAAATCGATTCGAAGTTCCTGAATTGGCAAAGAAATTAAGAGATATCGGAGTTGGTTATTTATCTGTCAAACCTTTCCTTCCCCATCCAAATATTTCATACAGGCTTAAATATACCTTTGACGATCCAGAACTCCAAGAATGTTTATATGAAGCTGAAAAACTATCGAGCGATAAATTTTCCGTTATAATTCGAAGGGACTCTTTTGCTAAGATATCAAAAAGAAGTTATCCAAAGTGTCTGTCATCGCAGTTTATGTTAGAAATTGACTGCCATGGAGATGTATATCCATGTGGACCATTTTTAGGTAATAAGAAGATGGTATACGGGAATATTTACAATTGTAATACTTTTGAGGAATTATGGAATAGTGAACGATGTAAAAAAACAATTGCTTATATTACGAATGAACTCGATGTCAGTAAATGTATGCCAAACTGCAGAAATGATGCTATTAATCGTTTCTTATGGGAACTAGCTAATCCCCCAGAACATGTTAACTATATTTAGAATTTATTGGTGTAAGAAAAACAACACAATATTTCGAGGCAAAGATATTCAATAATGACAAAATTATTTTTAGACGGAAGTAAGCTTGTTTATCATCTTGATCGTGTACAAGATTGGCTTGAAGGGAAAGAAATATTTCCGATACATGTTGAGATTAGTCCATCAAGTGCTTGTAATCAAAGATGTATTTTATGTTGTGTTGATTATAAGGGCCA
>Ga0209211_10006912_pt1 | contig 16176 bp, 19 predicted proteins | sample RifGroA2_FD_183992 | JGI IMG/M metagenome (GOLD analysis project Ga0209211, IMG submission 183992) | Groundwater microbial communities from Rifle, Colorado, USA - Groundwater A2 (SPAdes) (version 2) | ecosystem: Environmental > Aquatic > Deep subsurface > Groundwater | place: Rifle, Colorado... | reverse complement strand
ATTGGATGAGATTCATGCCTTCTTGAACGACCGACCGAGGGAGTGCATTGGCTTCAGAAGCCCTCGGGAGTATTATGAAAATCTAACTGCGAGTGTACTACTTGAGGGGTAGCTGGAGGGTTTAGTAACAGAAGATATTGTAAAGTTTCATTTACGATTTGTCAAGCTTCGTATCATACCGTATTATGTCCGAATGACTGTTGCCATCATTCAGGCGCGGACGGGCTCGACGCGGCTGCCGGGGAAGGTATTGAAGCCGATCATGGGGGAGCCGATGCTCGCGCGGATGCTCGAGCGCGTGAAGCGCGCGAAGAAACTCGACGCGGTCGTCGTCGCGACAACGGACAAGCCGGAGGATGACGCGACCGCAGAACTTGCGCAGAAGTGCGGTGCACGGGTCTTCCGCGGGAGCGAGAAGGACGTCCTTGACCGCTATTATCAGGCGGCGAAACAGGCGGGAGCGAGCATAGATACGGTTATCGTGCGTCTCATGGCGGACTGTCCGCTTCATGACCCTGCTGTTGTTGATGAGGCCGTGAAGCACTTCACCGATGCGGACGATGTCTTTGCGTATGCGGGCACGGTGAGCCATTATCCAGAAGGGCTTGATTTCGATATGTTTACATTCGGTGCGCTTGAAGAAGCATGGAAGAACGCGCGGCTCCCCTCCGAGCGCGAGCATGTCGGGCGGTATTTCATCAACCACCCGGAGCGTTTCCATGCTCTGCCGTGGACCGCGGGTGAACGGGACGATTCGCACATGCATTGGTCGGTGGATACGCAGGCCGACTTCGACTTCGTGGCAAAAATATTTGAGCAACTCTATCCGGCAAATCCGAGTTTTACTAAAGACGACGTGCTCGCCCTTCTTGCAGAGCACCCGGAACTTCTGAAGATAAACAAAGGCGGCACGGGCTATGAAGGGTTGGCAAAGTCACTGAAGGAAGATGAGGCATTTAAGAAGCGTTCTCTATGACCACACAAAAAAACAAATTCGTACTCGGCACCGTCCAGCTCGGGATGAAGTATGGGCTTCACAATACGCACGGCCAGCCGACAAAAAAAGAGTCATTTTCTATCTTAGATGCGGCCTTGGCCGCCGGTATCGACACCTTTGATACCGCCTGGGCCTACGGCACGGCAGAAGACATTCTCGGAGCGTGGCTGCGAGCACGCTCGCTCGCGGGCAAAATACGCGTCATTTCTAAGATGAGGCCGCACGCCCTGAATGATTATCCCGATGGGACGAAGGCGCAGGATGTCGTGCGGATGGAGCTGGAAAAATCGCTTGCGCGACTCGGAGTGAAGTCCCTCGACGGCTATCTATTCCATTCTCCTCACTACATATACATGAGTCACATGGTGGAGGGATTACGAGAAGCTAAAGAAGCCGGCCTTGTGAAGCACATCGGTGTCTCCATTTATGATGAAGGCGAGGCACTCCAAGCGGCTGAGCTCGGCGTGGATTATGTGCAAGTGCCCTACAATGCGTTCGACCAGCGCTTGGACGCGACCGACTTTTTTGATATCGCAAAGAAGAATAAGGTAACGGTCTTTGCCCGTAGTCCCTTCCTACAAGGGCTACTCCTCATGCGGCCGAGCGAGCTGCCGGAACATCTTGCTCAACTACGACCGCACCTTGAACGATTCATCGCGATTGCTGCGCGTCATGATCTCACGCAGGCGGAAGCAGCGATGCGATTTGTCCTCGGCGCATGCCGTGCAGGGCACATCGTTTTTGGTGTCGACACGCTCTCACAGCTCAAAGAAGACATCGGTATTGCAAACGAACAGCCAGTAAACGAAAACAATCTTGTCGCTGAAATAAAAGAGGCCTTCAGCGCTCTCAATCACGGCGCCATCAATCCAAGCCTTTGGGGCAAAATAAAACACCAGTCCTTCGAAGGACTGGTATGAAGAGGCGCTTGACTACTATAGTGCTTCTTTTTCGTTCACCGCAAGGTCCATGCGGGAATGATTGAAATAAAGGAAGCCTCTCGACGACTATCGTTCAAGACCTTGATGTCGTCTGGATCTGTCGTTTGCTTCAGCACAATGTCAATCAGGCGTATCTGATCCTCTGCCAGTTTGCAGATTCGCACGCTGGATAGGCGGATTTTTTCGCGCTCATAGTCCAGGTCCAGACCAAAGAGTTTGAGAAGAAACTTCATTATATTGTCTCCTATTCAGTTGTTAACACACTGGATAATACCCCCTTCCTATTTATCACGACACACGTATTATGTCAAGTTATTGTATGAGGCCACCCTGTTTTGCACTCCACGGGTAATGTCGACGGGTCTAACGATAGCATAAACTGGAGCGGCGAGAGCTTGTTCTGAAAGGCGAAGTGCACGCGTTCGGTGTTGTACCAGAACAACCACGAAAAGAGCTTCCGGTTGAACGAATCGATGTCCATCCAGAGGTCATGGCGGTGATAGTTAGCGAACTCTTCTTGTACAGTGCGGTTGAATCGTTCTGAATGAGCGTTCTGTTTCGGTGTCCTCGGACGAGTGTGATAGTGCGTGAGGTGGAGCTCAAGAATAGCGGTACTGAAGTGCTTCTTGAACTCGCTTCCGTTGTCAGTGAGGACGAAGGTGAAAGGAAACGGGAAGACTGACGTGCAGAGAGCGAAGAAGTCGGCGGCTGCGAGAGAAGCGTGCGATGAGGTGGCAAAGGCAAAACCAAATCTGGTATAGAGGTCAACGAAGGTGATGACATACCGCCTTGTGCCGTTGATATGCTCCTCGAAGGTATCGAGGGCGACCACATGCCCTGGGTACCGGGCGACCAATCCACGAGGCTTTCTCAAGGCTTTTGTGCGGGTGAGTGGCTTAATCCTTCCTGTGCCGGTGATGCGAAGCGGGACCATCCGGAGGCCGCCGAAGTCGACAATAAGGCGGCCGATTGTGCGGACGCTCGGAGTCTTTATTCTGTTCTGTATGCAGAACTTCTGTATGAGTGGAAAGAGCTTCTCCTTGCCAAGGTTTGGGCGTTCATACCGGATGCGCCTCAGCTCTTCGAGTACACTGGGATTCCAAATGCGCCTGCGCTTCGTCTTGGGTGTACGGCTTCCGGAGTTGAGCGCTTCCAGCTTGCCTCCCCCTCTTGAGAGAGCGCTCTTCCAGTTGAAGAGTGTACGGCGCTTCACTCCGTATGCCTCAATAACTGCTTCAGTGCCGTATTTCTTCCAGAACGTGAGTATCTGTACCCTCTTCTTCGCTATTTCGGTGATCATATAGCGAAAGCGTATGCTTCGCTCCCACATATACAACCAACCTCTAGTGCCCCTCAGATTGCTTCGTATCCTCATGCTCCTTAGCGCTTAAGGAGTGCAATATGTATGTGGCCTTATGCATTTGCTTGCGATTGGTCGTATACGTCTTATGGGTCTTATAGGTCCTATGGGCTCGCGGCTTGCGAGACCTTCGCAAGCCGCGCGAGGAAGGCCGCGCGCGCGGCGCTCACGTTCTCTTGCTTCCCTTTCCATACTGACAGCGCCTCTTCTTGGAACGCCCGCGCATAGGAGAAGGTGAGCGGCCACGGCACTTCGACCTCGCGGGCGCGGCGGATTATCGCCGCGAGATTCTCGGTCGCTTCGTCCGGCGTCTGCCCGCCGGAGAGGAAGGCGATGCCCGCCACCTGCCGCGGCACGCTTTCGAGGAGCGCGGCGAGCGTATCGGCAGCGACCTCCTCCGGCGTATCCTTTTTCCTATTCGCCTCTCCCGAGAGCGCCATGGAAGTTTTCAATATCACACTCGCGCGGTCGACGGCATGTTCTTCGAGCACCGAGAAGACGGTGCCGAGCGTTTCTACGAGCACGCTGCGCGCGCGGGCCCGGCTGTGCTTCCCTTCAAGCAGCACTTCCGGCTCAAGCATCGGCACGAGGCCGGCCGTCTGCGCTTCTTTCGCATACTGCGCGAGGCGCTTCGCGTTCTCGTGGAGCGCGGACGCGCTCGGCAATTCGTCGCCGTCGATGCGGATGACCGCGCGCCACTTGGCAAAGACCGCCCCCCGCTTCTTATACGCGCCGAGCCGCTCGGGGAGGTCCAAGAGCCCTTGGGTAATGAACTCGTGCGGGCTGGAAGAAAAGGGCTCCGTGCCGAGATCGACTTTCACGCCGGGCAGGATGCCGCGCGCCGCAAGCGATTTTGGAAATGATCTTTTATCTTTTCCCTTTTCTGAAAGCGATTCTGGAAAAAGGATAACACCCGAGAGATACTGCTCGATGCCTTCCGCGCCGATGAAAAGCTCGCGGTACTGCCGGCGTATCTCCGCTCCCGCGGCGATGCCGTGCTTGGCGAGCCGCATCGTCGCCGTATGCACGCTCTCGTCTGCGGCGAGGAAGCCCTTCCCGGGTTCGAAGAAAGAACGCGCGGCGGCGACAAGATCAGTCATGTTGAAATTCTATCATGTGACCTATAGGTCATATTGGTCCCATACGACCTATGCTAAAATTCTCGCATGGACTTCATTGCCATCGGCGACACCACCGTTGATGAATTCATCAAGCTTAAAGAGGCGCACGTTTCCTATGACGTGAACCGCGAGAACCGCATCCTCTCAATGCCGTTCGCCACTAAGATCCCTTATGACTCTTCTGTGCTCGTACCCGCCGTCGGCAACGCGGCGAACGCGGCGGTCGCCGCCGCGCGCCTCGGCCTCTCTGCCGGATTCATCTCGAACGTCGGCCGCGACCGCTTCGGCGAAGATATCCTCGCGACGTTCGCGAAGGAAGGCGTCGACACGATATATGTCGCAGTCAACGACGGCATCCCGACAAACCACCACTACGTCCTCTGGTACGAAGCCGAGCGCACCATCCTCATCCGGCATGAAGCGTACCCCTATTCCCTGCCAGACGGATTACCGCCCCCCTCGTGGCTCTATCTTTCTTCGCTCGGCGAACAGTCGAAGGCGTTCCACCACGAGCTCGCCGCCTGGCTCGCCGCGCATAGAGAGACCAAGCTCGCCTTCCAGCCCGGCACGTTCCAGATCAAAATGGGTAAAGAAGAGCTGAAGGAGCTCTATGCCGCCGCAGAAGTGATTGCCTGTAATAAAGAAGAGGCCGAAACTATTTTAGAACTGGAAGAGACCGACATACAAACGCTTCTTGAAAAAATGCGCGCGCTCGAGCCCAAGACTGTGCTTATCACCGACGGACCGCGAGGCGCGTACACGTTCGACGGCGTAGAAATGCTCGCCGTCCCCATGTACCCGGACCCGAAGCCTGCATACGACCGCACGGGCGCCGGCGACGCAATGGCGTCGACTTTTGTCGCGGCGCTCGCGCTTGGCAAACCACTCTCCGAAGCGTTGTTGTGGGGGCCGGTGAACTCCATGTCGGTCGTCCAGCACCTCGGCGCGCAGGAGGGGCTCTTGAGTCGCGAGAAGCTTGAAGAGCTTCTGCAGAACGCGCCTGTAAGTTACGCCGTGAGTTCTCTCTAGAACCCAAATTTTCAATTATCAATTTACAGTTTTTAATCAAGGTCCAATGTTCCAATTTTAAAATTAAGACATTGAAAATTCACTGGAAATTGAGAATTGTAAATTGAAAATTATCTCTATCTGTTCTGCAATACAGATTGCTGGAGCGCTGCGTAGCTCGCCTCGGTATCTCTGGCCGCGGCCCGTAGGACATCCGTGGTCGCGATGTGCACGATAAGGAGCGCCGCACCCGACCCCGCGATAGTCACGAGCAGTACGGCGAAATAAGCATTGATCGTGTCCTTCATGTGATAGGTCTTATAAGTCTTATTGGTCTCATAGGTCTTATTCTTTTCGGTCCTATTCAGACGCGGCGCGCATAATCGCCACCGCGTCGAGTCCATACTGCGTCAGAAGTTCTTCGGGCCTGCCCCGCTGCTTTTGTACCCAAGCATTCATACGTTGTTGATGAGTCCTTTCACAGCACTGACGATAGCGTTTGCATCAAGTCCATAGTATTCCAAAAGCTGCTGGGGAGTACCCGACTGGCCGAACTTGTCGGCAATACCGAGCCGCGTGACCGGCACCGGATGCCGCTCGGCGAGAAGCTCGGCGACGACGCTTCCGAACCCGCCTGCCGTCTGATGCTCTTCAACGGTTATGACCCGTCCCGCCTGTTGCGCAGCTTTTATTACGGCGTCAGTATCAAGCGGTTTTATAGTGGGAATATGTACCACGATGCTCCCGATGCCTTTTTCAGACAACAGGCGGGACGCCTCGAGCGCCGTGTAACTCATCGCCCCGGTTGCGAGTATCGCCACTTCTGGTTTCTGGTCTCTGGTTTCTGGCTCCCAGAGTATCAGCGCCTTCCCTATCTGAAAGGGCGTCTCGCTCGTGGTGAAGACCGGTGTCGCTTCGCGGCTGAAGCGCAGATACACTGGCCCGTCCGTCTTAGCTGCAGCTAAAACGGCTTTCCGCGCTTCCTCTGCGTCGCCTGGCGCAATGACTGTCATGCCAGGCAGCATGCGCATCATCCCGATATCTTCCAACATCTGGTGCGTCGCGCCGTCGGGGCCGACCGAGACGCCCGCGTGCATGCCGCAGATCTTCACCGGCACGACGTTGAGCGCGATGGTCGTGCGTATCTGCTCGTAATTGCGGCCCGGAGAGAAGACCGCATAGCTTGCGATGAATGGGATAGTGCCGGCCGCGGCCATGCCGGCGGCGACCGTTGCCATATTCTGCTCGGCGACGCCGAGCTCGATAAAACGTTCGGGGAATTCTTTTTGGAACCACTCGGCGCGCGTGCTCTCGGCGAGGTCGCCGCAGAGCACCACCACACGCGCGTCGGCCTTCCCAGCCTCGACAACGCCGTGTCCAAACCCGTCGCGTGTCGGCGTCTGCAGGATGTCGTCCGTGAATACTTTTTCTGAAAGTTTGGCGTCAGAATTAATCATAGAGATTCGAAGTTGGCAGCTTGCTGCTTACAGTTTGCAGGGAAAGTCTCTTTAGCATACCGCCAAGCATCCGCTGCACTTCTTCAAGCAGTTGATAAGATTTGTGAGTATCCTGCAAAGAAAATAATTTGGAGGCTAGTATAAGCTGCGTCTCTAATTCAGAGGCAGAACCGTCTGCGATTCTGAGAAACTGGAGGAAATCTTTTCTTGTACTGCGACGTTTGCCTTCCGCTATGTTTGATGGGATAGAGACCACACACCGCCTCATTTGGCTCACAAGGCCAAACTGCTCTGCTTGAGGAAATTTCTTAGTTAATCGGTAGATTTCTATCGATAAGTCCATTGATTTCTGCCAAACGATAAGGTCCTTGAAAGAACGGATTTCAGGTTTCCTGCTCCCTGCAAGCTGCAAGCTGTCAGCTGTTTTAAGCATGGCGTATTTCAGGTTTCCTGCTCCCTGCAAGCTGCAAGCTGTCAGCTGTTTTAAGCATGGCGTATCTGCGCTAAGAACCGCTCTCCCTCCTCGGCCGTTGGCGGTTTGCCGTGCCAGTGGTAATCGTGCTCTATCTCCGGCACGCCCTTCCCCGGTATCGTGTGCGCGATGATAAGCGTCGGCTTCTCGACTATGGCTTTCGCTTCGTCAACTGCCGCAATAAATGCTGCGATATCGTGTCCGTTCACCTCGAGCACATGCCAATTAAATGCGTGGTACTTATCCGCGAGGGGCTCAAGCGGCATCACGTCTTCAGTATATCCGTCGATCTGGATGTTATTGCGATCAATGACCGCCGTGAGCCCGGCGAGGCGGTTTTTCCCCGCGAACATCGCCGCTTCCCATGTGTTCCCCTCCTGCTGTTCCGCGTCGCTCATCACGCAATAAATGTGAGGTTGCAGGTTGCAGGTTGCAGGTTGCAGGTTTTTGAATGCGTAGGCCATGCCTGCGGCTTGTGAAAGCCCTTCACCCAAGGGACCGGAGGTCGTCTCGAGGCCGGGCAGGCGCAGGCGTTCAGGATGCCCTTGAAGCCGGCTGCCGAACTTCCGCAGCGTCATGCATTCTTCCACGTCAAAGTATCCCGCGTGCGCAAGGGTGGCATAGAGCACGGGGCAGATATGGCCGTTACTGAGGACGAGCCGGTCGCGCTCCTCCCACTCCGGCCGCTTAGGGTCGTGCTTCAAGATATGGAAATAAAGCGCGGTGAAGATGTCCGCCATGCCGAGGGGCCCCGCCGTGTGTCCGCTCCCTGCATTGACCAGCATCTCTATGACCGTCTCGCGGATAGCTTGCGCGCGCTTCTCTAACTGCTGTATCTCGTCATCGGTGAGTGCCATGATTCTAGTATAGCTTACAGCGGGCAGGTTGCAGTGAGCAGGAATGAATTACGTTCTGCAAACTGCAAGCTGCCGCCCGCAAGCTGTTTTATACCCCAAACGGACTCTCGAGTGCCTCAAACGCCGCCACGGCGGCGGCCGGGTCCTTGGCCTTCAGAATGCCGGAGCCGACGACGAGATTTGAAGCGCCGGCCGCAAGGAGCTTTTTCGCGTTCTGAAGCGAGATACCGCCGTCGACTTGTATCGGGATTTCCGGATGCCGCGTATGGAAGATGCGCACCTTCTTGAACACACGCGGGTCGAGCGGCTGTCCCTGCCGTCCTATCCGCGCGATGCCCATGAACTGCACATACGCGATTCCCTCAAGGCACCGTTCGATGAGCGCGAGCTCGCTCGCGACAGAGAGCGCGAGCCCGAGAGAGATAAAATCGCCGTAGCGGTCCCGGATGAACGCGAGGAGCCGCGGGAGGTCAATGACGCTCTCGGCATGGAGGGTGAGTCGCGTCGCACCGAGTGCGAGCCACGCTTCCATGGCGACCTCGGCATCAACGCACATAAGGTCGATCTCATACTCCAGGCGGCCGAGGTGTGGCAGCATTTCCCTGCCAGCTGCAACCTGCAAGCTGCTACCTGCATTGTAGGGCCAGGACGGCGGTGACGCGAAGCATCCGTCGACGACGTCGATCTGCACGCGGCTGACTGCGGGGATAGAGGCGAAGAGCGCGAGCTTCTCCGTAAGCTCCTTTCTCGAAGCGGGGAGCACGGCGGGAGTTACAAGGCTCATGTATGAAAAGTATAGCAGCTGGCAGGTTGCAGGTAGCAGGTTGCAGAACGCAATTCATTCCTGCCCACTGCAAGCTGCTACCTGCTACCTGCTACCTGCTAGCTCTGCATTTCAGAACTTCGCAATTCTTCGCGCGTGGCGCGGCGAGCCCGAGAAGGGCGTTTCGAGGAATATGCGCACGGCCTCGTCGGCTTCTTCGCCCGAGACGAAGCGTGCGCCGAGAGCGAGCACGTTCGCGTCGTTGTGCCGGCGCGCGAGCCGGATCGTATCGTAGCCGTCTTCGGAGCGGCCGCCCTCGATGTCGAGCGCCTCGGTTACACGCATCGGCCCGTAGAAGACGGCGGCGCGCACGCCCTTCACGCGGTTCGCGCACATGGCCTCGCCCTGTCCGCTTCCGCCCACGATAATGCCACACGTGCCCTGCGTAACCTTGGCGGAGTAGGGGGCGTCGGACAGGGCGGCCACGCGCTCTGCAAGCGGCGTCATGTAATCGGGGTAGTCATCGTCGGGGTCGAGCGAATGCGCACCGAGGTCCTCGGCCTCGTACCAGCGCGTGCGCACATGCTCCATGAGCGCGCACTTAAGCGCGAATCCGGCGTGGTCTGAAGCGAAGAAGATTTTCATGGCGTGCTCGCGGCAGCCGCGAGCACGTGTCTGATCAGGCTCTCCGCGTATCCCATCTCGTTATCATACCAGGCGAGCACCTTCACGAGATTACCGTCCACCACGCGAGTCATACCGAGGTCGGCGACGGAGGCACAGGGCTCGCCGACGATATCGCTCGAGACGAGCGCGTCGTCGCTCGCTCGGAAGATGCCCGACCAGCGCGGCGCCGCGGCGGCGCCGCGCAGGATCTCGTTCACCTCTTCGCGCGTCGTTGCGCGCTTCGCGATGAACGTGATGTCCGCGATGGAGCCGGCCACGACCGGCACGCGAAGCGCGATGCCGTCGAACTTGCCAGAGAGTTGCGGATACGCTTCTGTCACCGCGCCAGCGGCGCCGGTCGCGGTCGGTACGATGTTCAGCGCCGCCGCGCGTCCCTCGCGCATGTCCTTTTTTGACGGGCCATCCACGAGGACCTGCGAAGCCGTGTACGCGTGTGCCGTCGAGAGCACGGCCTTATCGATGCCGAGTGCTTCGTCAAGGATGGCGATGACCGGACTCGCGGCATTCGTCGTGCAGGACGCATTGCTCGATATCTCACAGGCCGCGAGCTTCTCTTCGTTCACTCCGAGCAGTACGGTCTCCACACCTTCGCCTTTCCCGGGTGCGCTTATCACCACTCTTTTAGCGCCGGCTTCTATGTGTCCGTACGCTTTCTTGTAGTCGGTGAAAAGTCCGGTGGATTCTACGACGACATCGATATTCAGATTACCCCACGGCAAGTCCGCCGGCTCCTTTTCTGAAAAAAACTGCACCTCCTTTCCGCCTATCAGAAGTATCTTGTTTCCGTCTGCCCCCTGCTTACTGCTCACTGCAAACTGGGCTTTACCATACACGGTGTCGTACTTCAAGAGATACGCGAGATTCTCGAGCGAGCCTAAGTCGTTCACCGCAACCAGTTCGATGTTCCGCCCGTGCGACAATCGCGCGAACGCTCTCCCTATCCTCCCGAACCCGTTAATCGCAACGCGAATCATGAGTGGAATTCTATCATGGGTCCTATAGCAAGCCTTCGCTCGAACCGGCCCGTCGCCTGAATGCGCTTCATGCGCTCTTCACCTTTTTCAGGAGCGCACGCGCCGACGAATATGCGCGGGTCCTGCCGGAGCGATACTCAAGCAAGCTCAAATATGCCTGTACCTGGTCGCTCTTCGTGAGCGCTCGCCGCGCGAGTGACTCGTTTTCTGAAGCGATGCGTTCTGCTCTTTTGAGTTCAATCGTAGTCATACAGCCAATGTACCACAAGCGCATGAGCCGCGCATTAACGATAGGTCCTATCGGTCCTATTTTCCTGAATTATAGAGCAGCTTCACCTCGCTCGCGCTAAGGGCGCGGTTGTTACTTATATATCGAATGGTCTCCTACATCTAGGAACACGGCGTTTTCGTTTTTCTTATCCAGAAACTCGAATAAAACGCGGTTCTGCGCATCGACAGAAAAGCTCCACTGGTTTTTGAGTTTGCCGTGGAGACGGTGCGCATCGAGACGCGGGTCAAACGGACTGCGCCGAAAAAGAGAGACCCGCCGGTCAACTAATTTCTGCAATTGCGGGTCGAGGTTTTTGTAGTTATGACGGTACCGGGCATAGGCATAAATCGTCATACGCAACCGAATCGTTATGTGAGTCTTGCGAGTTTCCCAGTGCGGTACATCTTCTTCGCGTCTCGAGACCATTGCAACACGTTTTGTTCGGTCACGGTGTCTCTGGCACGCGCGACAAGCGCGTCAAATTCCTTTTTGGGAATGACGACGAGGTCATCCTTGGAAGCAAGTTTCCGCGGAATAGTGATGGTGGTCATGCTCTCCAGTGTACCACAACCGTATGAGCCGCGCATTAACGATCGGGCCTATTATTTCCCTGAGTTTGTGGTACTGGGGTAAATGCGCACATCGTCGATGGACCCTATACTTTCAGTAACCGAAAATATTCTTCGCGTGAGATGCGGGCTGAACGGAGATTATTCTTGATGATAAACACGGGTCGTCCTATACGGAGACTGACATTCGATCTAATGTGACGAGTTCCGGGTCAATCCAACGCTTGCGTCGATATATATACCCCGCTTCTTCTAAAATTTCATTCAATGTTCCCATTTTCAGTGCTGATTTCAGAAAACCGCGGATAGCGTCGTTTATGTTTATTTTTGCTTTTTCAAGAGTCGGACCGCAACTCGAAACATCAAGCTCCGGATTATATGCAACAAACAGCTTCCCTTCACGGAAGATTTGGATGGTAAATGTAAGATGTGGAAATGTATTACCGTTCATGAACGTAGTATACCACAACCGTATGAGCCGCGCATTAACTATGCGCACATCGTCGATGATTCTTTTTACAAGGAAACAATTCCCAAGCCCGAAACATTTTTGAAATCTTTCACATTCCGAGTTACTAATGGCGTACCAGTCACCAGAGCAGTCGCCGCAATAAGCGCGTCCGGTAACTTTATATTGATTGTTCCGCGCAGCACCCCAGCCCGATATGCAATGGCGCGATCGCATATCATAGACACAAATTGCTCCGCCATAAAGCGCGCGGTGCGTTTACGTTCTTCAGAAGTGAAATCCGGAAACCCTAAAACCTCTGCTTCCGCAATGGTGGAAAGAAACAACAGCCTGCCCTCCTCTTTCCAAAGAGAAAGTTGTTTTACGATTGATTCTTCGCCAGCTAGATATGCAATTACGATATTGGAGTCAATAGTCATAGACTACTACTTCCATTCTTTGCGCACACGAGCAATGTAGCGCTCCATATTTCGCTTATGGTGTTGCATCATGCCAGCCGACTGCTTCCAACTTTGAGAAAGCGTCTTGCGCGCATCTTGTATAGTGCGCGGAGCCGCTCTGTATGCTTGCTTGTTCTTTACCATGGTCATGCTCTCCAGTGTACCACAAGCGCATGAGCCGCGCATTAACGCTGACGGAACAACAGGCATAACCGCGGCGCGCGCCACCTCGCGAAACCAAACTTGGAGGCCGAACCTCCAAGTTATTATTCGAGTAAGAAATCCCGAATGTCTTCCAGCTCTTCTTTTCTTTGTTTTATCGACTCAAGAGAAGATAACGCGAATTTTTTATATTCATCCCTATTTCTAAACTGTCCTAAGATAATCTCTTTCTCGCAAATCCCTTTTACTCCTTTATAAGAATATTCTTCCCAACTCGACCTCACCAACTTGGAGGTTCGGCCTCCAAGTTGGTGTACATGATCATTTAAATTTACATAACTGCTTACGTGCAAGAGATATTCATTGGAATCTATATGGACGGCCTTGAATTTTCCCTGAAAGAGAGCTCCGCTCCGTTCGTACTTGTTGTTGAAAAACATCGTGTGGCCGGTACCCAACTTATGCATTATCTTCTCGATTCCTTTATCCACGAGCTGCTTCAGTACGAAGTGAAAATGGTTTGGGTTAAGACAATAGGCGATGAATTCTACCAATGGCATATCCTCCTCTCCAACGACCAACTTGGAGGCTTTTCCTCCAAGTTGGTCGCGTTTAAATGAATTCTCATAGAGACTGCCGATGGGTTCGATAACGTTAAACTCTTTCATACATTGCAAAAAACGCTCTGCATCCTCGCGATCATTTAATATCGACCGTTTGTCGACTCCGCGGTTGTAGATGTGGTAATGCTCCCCTTCTGCAAATTGTGTTTTTCTCGTAGACATAATCGAAATGTTTATGTTTATCGTTCAGTGTCACTTAGAGGCTTTTCCTCCAAGTGACACCTGCCGGAATGATACAACTTGGAGGCAAAGCCTCCAAGTTGATAGGTGGACTATCGACGACCGAAGTCGCAGGAGTTATTTGCCGGAGGTGTAGAGAAGTTTGATTTCGGCGGAGGTAAGCGCCCTGTTATAGATGCGGACTTCGTCGACCGAACCATTAAATTCAAAACCGGGAGACAGATAATCTGCGATAAGCATATCAAGGGTATTGGTCGATATACTTGTGAAAGAACCCGTGTACGATGTCTGCAATACTCCATCTACATACAGATTTCCACTGTTACCAGTTCCAGTTTTCACCATAACAATCTGATGCCACCCATTCGAAACATTAGATGAAGAATATGTGCGGTGAGCGCCGCCATAACCCCAAAATAGGCCTGTGCCAGTATTGTTGGTCTCTAAGAAGAAAAGATTGGAGATACTATCAGCAGTGATAATAACTGGCTGATTCGAGAAACTATTGCCCTTTAGCCACAAACTTACCGTATGAGTATCATCGCCGCTAATGGTATTTGTATAACCATTTGTAATCCTGATAGAACCCGTACTCCCATCAAACTTCAGGGCTTGGCCGAGCTTGCCAATGACTTTCGACACGCCGCCGGTGAGGGTGCCGTTGTTGCCACTGCCGGAACGATCGTAGGCGGTGGTGCCCGCTACATCGGCGCCGTCGAAGGACCAGAGACCGACGAGGCCGTTCGTGAGCGTCGTATTGCGCGAGGCGTTTACCGTCACTTTGGCGGCTTTTTGATTTCGAACGCACCGGACCGAGAATCCGACGGCGCGATAATCGGCATTCGCGGGAAACACGCCTATCGCGTTGAAGAAGAGGTGCGACGCAAACGTGCCGGAAACACCGCTCGACCAGTAGTAGCCGCCGCTACCCTGATCGTAGAGCGAGCCATTGGCGCGACCGCGGTAGCCTGCTACGGGTAGTTTCAGAGAGGAACTGAAAGCCGTGGCGGCATTCGTAATGCCCTCAGCCGTAACAAGCGCCGACCATTCCGGCTGCGTCGGCAGACGGAAACCGGTCGGGCAGACATTATTAGTGCCGTTTACGCCTTGCCAGAGATTATTATTCCGCTGGTTGCGCCAGTCGTACGGACTGGTGGTAGTGGCAATAAAGCTTGCGTTGCCGGGGACATCGCCGGCGCTTCCTGTGAAGGTTACGGCGCTGGTGGTTGCTTGGTGTCCGTCGTACAATCGGCCCCATTGATACAAATCGCCATACCCCGTGCCGTTGCCGGAGGCCGTGGCGACTTGAGGGGCGCCGAGGTTGCGGTCAAGCCAGCAGTTGCCGTCCGCGGCGAGGACGGTGCCGTATGTGCGGCCGTCTTGGCCGATGACGGTGGTGGGGTTACAACTGGGTTTTATTGTTACTGTGCTTATCGGATACCGGATAATCACGATGCCGGAGCCGCCGGAGCCGCCGGCGGAGACTCCTCCACCGCCTCCCCCTCCTGTGGCGGCGGTGCCGTCTGCACCGGTCGTCGCACTGCCGGCTCCCCCGCCGCCTGCGCCGGCGGCGCCGGGTGTGCTGCCTGCGCCACCGCCGCCTCCGGCATACGTTACTGACGTGCCCGATACCACAGAAGCCGTGCCAGCGCCCCCATTGCCGCCCTGCGTGGTGCCAGCGTCGCCAGCGGCGGAGGCGCCGCCGCCGCCGCCGCCGAAGTTCGTGACACCCGCGCCGCCGCTATTGCCCTGTCCGGGTGTGCCTGCGCCGCCGCTCGTGCTCGCATCTGACCCGCCGCCGCCTCCCGAACCGCCGCTTGTCCCCGTCCCCGTACTCGCTCCCGCGCCGCCGCCGGCGGCGGTGATCGTGTCAAAAACGGAATTACTGCCATTGGCGGCGGCTGCGCCGCCGCCGCCCACTGTTACTGTGTACGAGCCATTGCTGACGGCGTAATTGTACGCGCTGTTGGCGCGGAAACCTCCGGCACCGCCGCCGCCGGAACCCCCGCCGCCGCCGCCGCCCACGACGAGATACTGCACGTTGCCGGAGCCGCCCGTAACTTTGAATGCGCTCGTGCCGGCAGTGGTGAAGGTGTGGACGCGATAGGTCACGCCCTTTTCTACAATCGTAGAAAGCGTGCCGCCGGAGGCGGTGAGCATCCCCGCGGTGGCGTGCGGCACGACGGGGTTGGTGGCGGGCACGTCGGGGCAGGCGGAGAAGATTAGGCCTGTGCCGCTACCACTCGAGCCGGAGCCGACGTACCACGCCGTCGTCGCCGGACTGCCAGTAATGTTAGAGAACGCCAAATAATCGCTGCACACTCGCCCTCCGCCACTCTTGGTGAGCGTGGCGGTGCCAGAGATAGTGCCGACGGTAACAAGACTGCCGGAAGTCCCGCTCGGGAATCCGGTCGTCGTGTCTTCAATCGTGGTATTCGTCCCGCTTGTAAACTTCAGCGTCTGCGGCGGCGTGCTCACCGAGATCGATTTGAATGTGCCCGTTCCCGGTGCATTGTGTGAAATATCCAGTTCCCCGCTCGCGGTGGCATTGGTAAAAGTAAGTGCCGGCAAGGTTAACCCTCCGGTATTGATAGTTCGCACATTGGTTGTGTCTCCGCCAACTTCAATAGTCCAAGGCGCAGTGGAACGGTCAATTGTGAAGTTTGTCGCTGTACTGAAATTGATTGTGGCGGTAGCGCTTGTGGAGTTGGCGATAATCTTACCTCCGCTAGTACTGGATTTTATTCCGCGCGTATTAGTGTTGGTTGAAGAAAGCAGTCCCGTGGTTAGCGTCTTGCCGTTCAAGTCCAGGGTGCCGGCGGTGA